>Ga0187856_1000003_pt1 | contig 306866 bp, 288 predicted proteins | sample June2016WEW_8_40_FD_132443 | JGI IMG/M metagenome (GOLD analysis project Ga0187856, IMG submission 132443) | Peatland microbial communities from SPRUCE experiment site at the Marcell Experimental Forest, Minnesota, USA - June2016WEW_8_40 | ecosystem: Environmental > Terrestrial > Soil >... | reverse complement strand
CACGAGCGCGGTCCCGACCCCGATCCAGGCCCGCCGCCACTCAGCCACGAACGGATGATGCGGCGGCGCTTGCCCGTCTGGTATGTCATTTGGCGACCGCCTAGGTCAAACTGACCCACTACCAAACCGCGCCGTCACTAGCCGGAACCTGGCTCACCGTGTACTGTATCCAGCACGTATATCCAACCCGGCGACGGTTTCAGCGCCGGACTTTAGGAGCACAGGCGTTGGCCGTCGACCAGACCTTGCGTTGCCGTGAATGCGGCGTGGACTTCATCTGGACCGAGGGGGAGCAGCAGTTCTTCGCGTCCAAGGGACTGACCAACCCCCCCTCGCGCTGCCCCTCGTGCCGTGCCGCTCGCAAGGCGGCCGGGATGGGTGGGGGCGGCTATGGGGGCGGTGGCGGGCGCTCCAGCGGGCCTCGCCAGATGTACGAGGTGACCTGCGCCGGCTGCGGCGGGATCGCCCGGGTTCCGTTCCAGCCCCGGGGTGACAAGCCCGTCTACTGCAGCGACTGCTTCCGAACCTCGGCGCGGTGACGGGAGTACCGAGCGACGCGATCGCGGTCGGCGCGCGGGTGAGCTTCCCCTACGGGGGAAGCCGGCGTGTCGGCACCGTGGCGGACGTCTCGATGCTGCCCGACGGTGGCGGGGGGATGACCATCTCCTACCTGATCGACGTGGGCAATCGCAAGGTCTTCGTCCAGGGGGAGGGGGTGACGCGCGCCAGCGCCGGGCCCCTGCCGGCCTTCGACGCGGTGGCCGAGGGCGCGGCCTACGGCCGGAAGCGGCCGCGCAACCCCCGGCGGAGGTAGGGGGCCACAGGGCCGACCGGCTCCGCACCGAAACGCCCGGCTCTGCTCTCGGGAGTGTCGCGTCTCCGTACACTCAGAGCGTGCCCAGCTTCCGCCTGGCCGCGTACATCAGGGCCACCTTCGGGGTCGAGGACTGGCGTGGCTTCCGGCTCTGCGGCATGGACGAGGTGGGACGGGGGGCCTTCGCGGGGCCGCTGGTGGCGGGGGCGGTGGTGCTGCCTCGCGGTTTCCGGCACCCCTGGCTGCGGGATTCCAAGAAGCTGACCGCGCACCAGCGCGAGGTGGTGGCGGAGGAGGTCCACCGCCGGGCCGTGGCGTGCGCGATCGTGGAGATCAGCGCCGCGGAGATCAACCGGCGCGGCCTCGGCTGGGCCAACCTGGAGGTGTTCCGCCGCCTGGTCGCCGAGATCGCGGCGGACGGCTACTGCTGTGACGGCCGGCTGCGCATCGATGCCTCACATCCCGTCCACTGCCTGGTGGGTGGCGACGACCTGGTGCCCGCGATCTCGGCGGCCTCGATCGTGGCCAAGGTCCACCGGGACGCCCTGATGCGCCGGCTCGACCTCGAGGCGCCGGAATACGACTGGGCTAGCAACAAGGGCTACGGTGCCCCGGCGCACCGGGCCGCCATCCTCGCCCACGGCGTGCACCCGGAGCACCGGCGCGTCTTCATCGACAACCTGCTCCAGCTCGACCTGGACCTCGACCTCGATCCCGGCGACGGTCTCCACCTCGATCCGGAGGCCGGCCTCGCTCCGGGTCGCGATCCTGACGCGTACGTCGACCTGAGCGGCGCCCCCGTGGCCGCGCCCGTGGCGGTGTCAGGGCTGACCGGTGCGGGTTCCTGAGCGGCGCTCAGCCCGCTCCGCAGCCGCAGGAGCCGCCGCAGCACCCGCCTCCGGCCGGGGCTCCGGGCCGGGCACTCGTGCCGGTCTGCGCGCCGGCGAGCATCCCCACCCGGCTGATCAGCGGCATGCTCACCCGGCTCTCGCAGCGGGGGCAGACCGCCGCCAGCTCCCGCTCGGCCATGGGACGCATCACCTCGTACACGGCGGCGCAGTCGTTGCAGCGGTACTCGTAGAGGGGCACGCGCTCAGGGTAGCCGAGGCGAGGCATTTGACAGGCGAACATCAGTTCGCTAGACTGCACGTATGCAGGGTGATCGGGCGATGGAGTTGGAGCTCCCCTTCGGAGACGGCGCCGCCGGAGAGCTGGCGAGCCGCCGGCTCGGCCACCTCCGCGAGATTGTCGGGGACGACAGCGACGCGCTGATCCGGCTGGCCGCGGCCTTCTCCAACCTGGCAGCGATCTACGCTGCGCCCGAGGAGGAGCTGGCCCGGGTGGTCGGCCCGGTCGCCGCCGCGCGGATTCGCTGGTTCCTCGACGCGCCGCTGGCGACCAGCCTGGCACCGCGGCACCTCCGGGCGCTCGCGCGAGCGGCCTGATCGCACGCCGTTACCTCGGGAGTGCCCGCTGTGTCAGCATTGGACGGGGGTCAAGTTGCGTGACGGCGGTGACGCTCGCAGGGTGATGGCGGTGCTGACCGTCAAGGATCCCGGGACCGGGACAGCTTCCACCCCGCCCCGTTGATTGAGTCGCCCATCGAGGAGAAGGGCCATGCCAGGTCGACGCTCCAGGTCCGCAGTGCTCGAGAGGTCGATGGCCGAGAGCAGCAGCAAGGCTGTCGAAAGGGCCGCGGAGACCGTCTCGGAGCTCGCCGAGCGGGCGGTGGTTGCCGCTCGCGAAGCGCAGCGCGTCGCCACCCCGGCGCTCCGCAGCGCCGCACACACGTCGGCGGAGACCCTGAGCCACGCCGCCGAGAAGGCTGCCGAGGTCCTGGCCGAGGCCGCCGACCGGCTCTCCCAGGAGGTTGCGGAGATGCCCCAGACCGCGAAGGGCAAGCGCGCCGCTGAGGCCGCGGCCCAGGCCGCCCGGCCGAAGCGCTGGCGCCGTCGCCTGCGCAGGACGCTCATCGTCACCGGCGTGGCCGGCGCGGCCTACGTGGTGGTCACCAAGACCCCGCTCAAGGCGAAGCTGTCGGAGCTGGTCTTCGGTCCGCCCCTCGATGACGACGAGGCCGAGCCCATCACCCTGCCCGTCACCGGCTCGCCGGCACCCGGCCCCGCGGCGGAAGCGGAGGAGGCTTCGGGTGAGGCCGAGAAGGGCGAGGGCGCCGCGCCGGCGAAGGCCAAGCGCGCCTCCAAGGGCTCGGCGCCGCAGGACGACGGTGCCTCAGCCTGAGCCGAGGGCACTCCCCGCCCTCCTACCGGGGCACGCCGGAAGGGACATCGGTGGCCGCTGACCGCCCCTTCGTCCCCCGGCGCCCCCCGGAGGACCGCCCCTTCCAGCGGCCGCCGTATCGCGGGCCGGCGCCGACCGGACGGCCGGCCACCGAGCCCAGCACCGTCCCCACCAGCGTCCGCCTCAAGGACGGCGAGCGCGAGATCGAGGTGAGCGGGAGCCCCCCCTTTGTCCGGCAGGTCCTCGACGACCTGCCGGCGCTTGTCGCCCGCCTCCGCGGGGAGACGCCACCGACGCCGGCATCCATCCGGATGCCCGCGCCGTCCGCTGACCAGCCGCGCTCGGCCCGTCCGCCCGCTCCCGAAGCCCCGACCGCGCCGGCGCCCGACGGCGATGGGCCCTCGCTGGAGGCGCAGGTGCTCGCCGCGCTCCGCGCCTCCGCGCACCCGCTGGCGGTCATGGGCATCCGCGACCGCCTCGGCCCCGGGGTCACCGGTCAGCAGGTTCGCCGCATCCTCGAGCGAGCCGGGACGAAGGTGGTCGCGAGCGGCGAGCGGCCCATCCGTTACCGCCTGCGCTGAGGATCCCGGCTCCCCTCCGGCGAGCGCGACGTCTCGCCCGCCCCCTTCGGCTTCTCGCCTACGCCCTTGAAGAACGTGTAGCAGAAGACGCCGTCCACCGCGGCGGTCCGGTACAGGTCGCGGATGCCCGCGTCGAAGCGGTCCGGCTCAATCAGTCCGGCCGCGAGCGCGGAGTCGCGGACGCCCTCCACCATCGCCGTGAAGGTCTTGCGCGTGAAGCTGTCGACGAGCTCGGGGCGGCTCTGGTCCACGTACACCGTCCGGGGAGAGACACGGACGGCATCGAACCCCGCTCCGACCAGCAGAGGATGGAGTGGTCGAAGGATCCCGTGTCGAAGGGCAGGGCAAAGATGTCGGCCTGGCGGAGCTCAACGTTGGCGAGCCCCGCCTCCCCCACGCGCGAGCGGGCTTCGGCGACGGACTCGGCCGAGATGTCGATCGAGAGGAAGCGGGCGCCGGGGCTGCGCCGGGCCAGGGTCAGGGTCTGGGCACCGACGCCGCAGCCCGCCTCGAGCACCGAGCTCCCGGCCGGATACGCGGTGTCGGAGTGGAGCAGCTCGACAAGGGCACCTGCCTGGTCATGCAGGCGCTCGTTCTCGCGCGGGTGGTAGCCGTGGACGGAGCCCTCGCTCATGCTCCCCGTTCGGATCGAGATTCCGCCGTCAGGCGGGGAGCATAGCGGCGCCGCGCGGACCGGGTCGGCTCGCCGATCGGCGGGTCAGCGCGGCGCGGCCGCTGACCGGCGGCGGGGAGCCGGGGGCTCCTCGAGCGTCGCCCGCAGCGCCTCCGGAGCCACCAGCGCTGATTCACCGTTGCTCGGCGCACCCGCTCCGGCCTGCGCCGCGCCGCCCACAGCGCCCACGGGCACCGGGCCGTCCCCGATGGCGGGACGCGTCCGCCGCCGGCCGTGCTGGATGGTGGAGCCGGCCTCCTCATGGACGAAGCGCGAGCCCCGGAGCGCCGAGGCCACCGCCGCGATCAGGCTCATCACCGCAGCGAAGATCAGGATGGGGACGAGCGCGTTCTTGAAGGCCGGGCCGATGAGCGACGGGAAGAAGTGCCGGCTGGTCAGCACCGCCGCCTGGCGCGCGGGAAGGCTGGCCAGGATCTTGGGGCCGAGCAGCATGGCGATCGGGTTGTACCCGAGGAAGGCAGCGAAGAGGTACCCGAGCGGTGGCACGTGGGAGAGCTGCGTCGCCGCCGCTGCCGGCACGCCGTGGCCGACCAGGCCCGCGTACATGGCGGAGGGAACGCTCGCGTTGAGGCCGAGCACCATGAGGGTGAAGAGCAGCCCCATGGAGATGGGCATCCCGGTGTTGGCGAAGGTGACCCGCATGCCCGACGCGGCACCCCGATCGCGGGCCGGCACCGAGTTCATGATCGACGAGGTGTTGGGGGCGGCGAAGAGGCCCTGGGCGATGCCGCTCACCAGCAGCACCAGGGCGAACAGCTCGTAGTCGAAGTTGGCGGGGAAGGCCAGCATCAGGAGGAACGTGGCAGCCGAGATCACCATCCCCGCGGTGGCGAACGGGCGGGCTCCGTAGCGGTCCGAGAGCCGGCCGGCCAGCGGCCCGGAGAGGACGAAGCCGGCCGTCCAGGGAATCATGTAGACCCCGGCCCAGAGCGGGGTCACCGTGAAGTCGTAGCCGTGCTGGGGCAGCCAGATCCCCTGGAACCAGATGATGAGGATGAACTGGAAGCCGCCGCGTCCCACCGCGGCGAGGAAGCCGGCGAGGTTGCCCGCGGTGAAGGAGCGGATGCGGAAGAGGGAGAGGCGGAACATCGGCTCCTCGACGTTCAGCTCGATGACGGCGAAGACGGCGAGCAGTGCCAGGCCGCCGCAGATCATCCCCAGGACGAACGGGTTTCCCCACCCGGTGAGCGAGGTGCCGTACGGCTCGATCCCGTAGGTGACCCCGACCAGCACCATGCCCAACCCGCCGGCGAAGGCGATGTTGCCCAGCCAGTCGATGCGGGCGCGGACGTGGATGCCGATCTCCTTCAGCTTGAGGTAGGCCCACACCGTGCCGAAGAGGCCGAAGGGGACGTTGATGAGGAACACCCAGCGCCAGCCCACCTGGGAGAGCAACCCGCCGGCCAGGATGCCGAAGAAGGTGCCGAAGATCGATGCGACCATGTTGGTCCCCAGGGCGAGACCGAGCTGATCGCTGGGGAAGGCGTCGGTGATGATTGCGGCGGAGTTCGCCATCAGCAGCGCGCCGCCGATCGCCTGGACCATCCGCATGATGACCAACTCGAGAGCGCCGTTGGCGCCCGTGCTCCAGACCAGCGAGAGCAGGATCGATGCGAGGGTGAAGACGGCGAAGCCGAGGTTGTACATGCGCACCCGGCCGAAGATGTCGCCGATCCGGCCGACGGTCACGACGACCGCCGCCATGACCAGCATGTAGCCCATCATGGTCCAGAGCAGGAAGGGGAAATTCGACGGCTGGAGGGGGTTGAGCTCGATGCCCCGGAAGATGACGGGGAGGGCGATCATCAGGCTGGTCGCGTTCATCCCCGAGAGCACCACGCCGACCGTGGTGTTGGAGAGCACCAGCCACTTGTAGTGGGGGCCGACGTCCCGGGTGCGCGGTGCGCTGAGCGCGGAGCGCACGCTCATCGGGCCGGCACCTCGGCTGCCGCGGCGCCGCCGAGCGCCGCACCCGCGCCGGCGCGGGCCGGGCCCTCCGCCAGCACCAGGCGCTCGATCACATCGAGGCTGAGCGCGAGGCTGGCACGCTCGGCGTCGGTGAGGAGCGCGAGCCGGCCGGCGAGCCAGGCGTTGCCCAGCCGGCGACGCTCGTCCACCAGCCGCCGGCCCGAATCGGTGATCACCACCTGCACGCCGCGCCGGTCATGCGGGTCGCGGCTGCGGGTCACCAGACCGGCCTCCTCCAGGCGGTCGACGAGCCGCGTCGCCGCGGAGGAGGGGAGCCGCTCGGCCTCCGCCAGATCACCGATGGCCATCTGACCGTGCTTGGCGACGGTGACGAGCGCGAGATGCTGGGTGGCGCTCATGCCCGGGGGATCCTGGTGGCGCAGCTGACGCCCGAGGTGGATCATCGCCACCCTCAGCCGGTTGGCCAGCAGGACCGGGGAGGTCCTCTCCTCCGGCGTGGCCGGGCCGGCCGCCGGCGGAGTGAAAGCGCCCAAGGGTCGGACCTCCGAGATAGATGAGCTTGACTAAATATATCATAGATAGATACTGCTACAAGCACCTTTAGCGAGGCCAGCGCCCCTCCGGGAGCGACTCCGCCCCAGACAGGTGGGCCACGGCGTCACGTTTCCTCGGTTCGGGCGGTCTCATGGGCGTGGTCTCAACCGTGAGGACGCTCCCGACGCCGCCGGTCGGGGGCCCGGATCCGCCCCACACCCCCGCGATCCTCGGGGCGGGTTGCGCCACCCCGCCAGGACCAGAGGCGGGCCGCCGGCGTTCGCCGTGGCCGGGCACCCTCCGCCGGGTTGGGGGATCGGCGGCCGCTGTCGTTCTGGTGGCAGCCGTCGCTGCGACCGTGATGGCCATCGGCCTCCAGCAGCGCCCGACCGGGCCGGTTGCCGGGACCCCGTCAGCCGCAGGATCGCCATCGGTATCGCCTGGCCCTTCGACAACGCCAGTGGCGAGATCCACGGCGGTGCTCCCGACCCCGGCCAGCTTCGTGGTCTGGCAGCCGCTGGCCGCCGGAGGCCTGAACCCGCAGGCGCCCCTCGTCACGCCGAGCCCACCACTCGCGGTGCCGGCGAGCACGCCGGCCTGCCGGGCGAGCCAGCTCGAAGGGGTCGAAGCCCCGGGAGGCGCGGCCACCGGGAACGTCGCGGAGCAGATCGTGCTCCGCAACCAGAGCCCGAGCGCCTGCTACCTGGACGGGTACGCGGACATCTCCATCCTCGGCCCGAGCGGAACGGTGCTGGCGTCGGCCGTGGGTTCGGCTGATCGCGGCACCTTCTTCGATCTCTCTCTCCAGGTCGTCCCGATCCTGATGGAGCCGGGGACGCCGGCGCTGGCCTCACCGGGGACGTTTGCGGAGTCGGAGGTCCTCGGACAGGCGTACATGAACGTCACCTGGTACGAGTGCCCCGCCGTCCAGGCGGCCGCGGCGGACGTCCAGCTCCCCGATTCCGGGGGGAGCCTCCTGGTCCCGTTCGCCATCCAGTCGCCGTACTCGCCGGCGTGCGACGGCACCAGCAGCTTCGTCGCGCTGAGCCGGGGCCCCCTGCAGGCGTCGGGGTACCTGGCGCAGCCGAGCCCGGTGTACCTCGACATGGACATCAGCATCAATGCGCCGCCAGCCGTGACGGCCGGCTCGACCCTGACCTACTACGTGGCACTGCTCAACACCAGCACCGCAACCTACGACCTGGGTCAGTGCCCCGACTACGTCGAGATGCTCAGGGAGAAGCAACCGGTGGCCGAGTTCCAGCTCAACTGCGCGGGCGTGGGCGCGATCGCCCCCGGTGAGAGCGTCACCTTCCAGATGCGGCTGGCCATCCCGGTGACCGTGAGCGCCGGTGTCAACACGCTCACGTGGGCCCTGATCGATGGACGGCTCAGCATCCCGACGGTAAGCACGCCCGTCGAGATCGTGGACGGCTGACGGATCGCCATCACCGGCGTCATCACCGCCGCCGCCGGGTGTGGGCGAGGCAGGATTCGAACCTGCGACCTGAGGGTTATGAGCCCCCTGCTCTAACCGGCTGAGCTACTCGCCCGGGCCCATTTGACCAGACGGAAGGCCCCCCGGGAGACGGCGGGCCCCACGAGAGACTACGCTGGCGGGGAGATGGCTGACACGACCACCGCGGCCCACCCCCGGCGGCCCGACAAGCACACCTACTTCCTGATCCTGGCGGTCGCGGCCCGGAGCCGGGCCGACTGCCTGGGCCGCCGGGTGGGGGCGGTGATCACCCGGGAGGACCGGGTGCTGAGCACCGGCTACAACGGGACGCCCTTCGGGATGCCCAACTGCACCGAGGGGGGCTGCCGGCGCTGCGCCCAGCGCGACCTCGACACCAGCCTGCGCGGCGGCGCCTATGACGTCTGCATCTGCGTCCACGCCGAGCAGAACGCCCTGCTCACGGCCGCCCGTTTCGGCCAGCGGACCCTCGGCGCCTCGATCACCTCGACCATGCAGCCCTGCTTCGGCTGCCTCAAGGAGCTGCTCCAGGCCGGCATCGAGGAGGTCCGCTTCCTCCACCCCTGGGACCCGGTGGAGGCGTACCACGACCCCGGGCTGGCCCAGCAATACGCGGCGCTGCGCGCCCGCTTCCAGGTCTTCGCCCAGGTCGGTGACCCCGGGGTGGACGCCGAGGATCTGTTCGCCGGCTTCAGCCCGGACTGAGGACGCGACCGCGGCGGCGCCCCGCCGCCCCGATGGGCTATACAGGGAGGTGCGCAGCCCGCCCCACCACGGAGGTCCGCCGGTGAGAGCCATGCACCTGGACGACGAGGACGAGGACGACTAGCGGCCGGCCGGACGGCCGGCGCCGCCGGGGCATGCTCAGCCCCGGATCGCGATCCTCGGCGCGCTCGGCATCTGCGGGCCGCCCGTCGCCGCGTAGTTCTCTTTGCTGATCTCGGCGGCGATCTGCTCGGCGACGCCCCGGAAGACCTTGCCCATCGGCGACGCGGGGGCCGCCGCCATCAGCGGCTGACCGTCGCCACCCCCGACCCGGACCCCGGCGTCGAGCGGTATCTCGCCGAGGAAGCGCAGGCCGTTGCGCTCGGCGAGCTCGCGGCCGCCCCCCGACCCGAAGACGTCGGTGCGCTCCCCGCAGTGGGGGCAGATGAAGCCGCTCATGTTCTCGACCACCCCGAGGACGGGGAGGCGGAGCTGGGTGAACATCTGGATGCCGCGACTCACGTCGGCGATGGAGACGTCCTGCGGGGTGGTGACGATGACCGCGCCGGTGAGGGGGACGGACTGGGCGAGGCTGATCTGCACGTCGCCCGTGCCCGGCGGGAGATCGATGACCAGGTAGTCGAGGGGGCCCCATTCGACCTCGTAGAGGAACTCCCGCATCGCCTTGGCCAGCATCGGCCCGCGCCACATCACCGGCTGGCCCGGCTTGAGGATGGTGCCGAAGCTGATCACCTCGATGCCGAAGGCGGAGAGCGGCAGCATCTTGCCCGACTCCGTGGCCTGGGGCTGATCCCGGAGCCCCATCATGATCGGCACGTTCGGGCCATAGATGTCCGCATCAAGCAGGCCAACCCTGGCCCCCGCCTGGGCCAGCGCGATCGCCACGTTGACGCTCACCGTGGTCTTGCCGACGCCCCCCTTGCCGGCACTGACGGCCACGGTGTTCTTCACCCCGGGGATCTCCTGGCGGCCGGGCAGGCCGCGAGCTCCCGAGGTGACGTTGCTGTCCCAGGCGACCGTGACCGACTCCACCCCAGGAACGCGCTCCATCAGGGCGGAGCGGATGTCACTCTCGATGCGCTCGGTGAGCGGGCACGCCGGCGTGGTCAGGACGACGCGCACGGAGACGGCGCCACCCTCCACGTGGACGTCCCTGACCATGTGAAGGCTGACGATGTCGCGGTGGAGCTCAGGCTCCATGACCGTCGCGAGCGCCTGCTCGACAGCGGCGATCGTCGGGGACTCGGGCATCGCCGATCGAGTATAGCCACGACCATTGGCGGGCCCGTTCCGCCCAACCGCACGCGCGATGGCGGGACCGCCGCGTTCCCACTTCCGGGTATTGCGCCGAGCGCGTCAGAGATCGGGCTCGGGAGGTGGTCGCCGCGGGGGAGACGACCGGCCGGAGGGATGTACGTCCTCCGCGCTCATTGCCTGTCAGCCTCGGCCTGGAGTCACCTTCTCGAGATCGCGGCACGCGCCCCGCTCGACCTCTGGCTGGTCATCCATCAGAACCAGCCCACGTCTGCCCAACTCCGCGTCATTGCTGGCTGCCCCGTCCGGTGGCACCTACCCCGCCGTCACCCTCCGCCGGCCCGGATTCAGCCATGGCTCATTCGGCGCGCTCGGTCCGGTGCCACGCCCGTGATCGCGTCCAGTGCCATCAGGTGATCGTCTCTGGTGCCATTTTCGTTAGCGCTCACAGCCAGGCCCTCGACGGGCTGGCCCGCTGAGCGAAGCCCTCAGCTCACCGCCGCGGCGCCCGAGGCGACGGCGGTCCCGTTCGCCCCCTCCCCATGGGGAGACTGGGCGTCCGTTGCCAGGATCGCGGCGATCTCCGGACGGGTGAACTGGGCCGGCAGGGGCTGGCCCAGGGTGAGCAGCTCGCGCACCCGGGTCCCGCTCAGCACGGCGTGCTCCGAGGCCGGGTGGGGGCAGGTCCGGGTGGAGGCCATCCCCCCGCAGGTCCGGCACCAGAACGTGTGCTCGAAGCGGAGGATCTCGATCCCCAACTCCTCCGGCGTGTACTCGTCGAAGATCCGGTGGGCGGCGTAGGTATCGTAGTAGTTGCCAACCCCGGCATGATCACGCCCCACGATGAAGTGGGTGCATCCGTAGTTGCGCCGGATCAGGGCGTGGAAGACCGCCTCCTTGGGTCCCGCGTAGCGCATCCAGGCCGGGTTGGTCGCCAGCAGCACCCGCTCCTGCGGGTAGTACCCCGCCAGCAGCTTCTCGTAGCAGGCCATCCGGGTCGCCGCCGGGATGTCGTCGCTCTTGGTCTCCCCCACCAGCGGGTGGAGCAGCAGCCCGTCGAGGTTCTCGAGCGCCACCTTCTGCAGGTACTCGTGGGCCCGGTGCACGGGGTTGCGGGTCTGGAAGCCGACCATCGTGGCCCACCGACGCTCCGCCTTGGCGGCCCGCACCTCCAGCGGGGTCAGGTCGTGCTCGGGGAACCCGGTGTCGGGCCGGCGGAGCGCGGTCACCCGGCCGCCGAGGGCAAACCGGCCCGAGGCCTGGAGCAGCCGGACACCGGGATGGGCCGTGTCGTCGGTCGCGTAGACCGAGAGCGCCTCGCGTCCGGGGTCGGTCGGGTACACCTCCTCGACGTCCACCACCGCGATCACCTCGCCCTGATGGCGCAGCGCCACCCGCGACGCCCCGCGGGCGCGCTCCGCCCCCTCGCCGTCCAGGCGCAGCACCACCGGGATGGGGAACGGCTGGCCGCCCGCCAGGCGCCCCGAGCCGATCACCGCGGCGTAGTCGGCGGCGCCCATGAAACCGGGCAAGGACGAGAGGGCACCGGTTCCCAGCATCAAGGCATCGGCGGTCTCGTGCGGTCCCACCTCCAGCACCGGGAAGGCGCGCGCCTCCTCGCGGAGAGCCTCGGCCTCGGCGCCGGCGGCGAGCCGCGGGCGCACCCCCCGCCAGATGTGCCCGAGCCGCTCCAGGCGGTCGAGGATGCGCTCCACCGACTCCTCGACCGTCTCTTCTGCGCTGTCCACGGTCACCTCCGGGTGGTGGGGCTCCTCGTAGGGGTCGCTGACCCCGGTGAAGTTGGCGATCTCCCCCCGCAGCGCCTTGGCGTAGAGCCCCTTGGCATCACGGCGGACCATTTCGTCCAGCGTGCAGCGGACGTAGACCTCCACGAATCCCGGGGTCGCCGCCCGCACCTCGTCACGCACCTCCCGGTACGGCGAGATCGCCGCCGTGATGGCCACCCCGCCGTGACCCGCCACCAGACCCGCCACGTAGCCGATCCGACGGATGTTGGTGTCGCGATCCTCCTTGGAGAAGCCCAGTCCCTTGGAGAGGTGGGTGCGCACCTCGTCGCCGTCGAGGACCGTCACAGTCCTCCCCAGCAGGCGAAGCTCCTGCTCCAGCCGGGCCGCGATGGTCGACTTGCCCGCCCCCGACAGCCCGGTCAGCCAGATCACCAAACCTCTGCTCATGCGCACCTCATCCCACTCGTCCGGCCACGTACTCCCTGGTACGTGGATCACGCGGGGCGTCGAACAGCTCCTTGGTCGGCCCCGTTTCGACCAGCTCGCCCACCCGGTCCTCACCGAGCAGGAAGATCGCCGCCTGGTCGGAGACGCGGGCGGCTTGGAACATGTTGTGGGTCACCAGGACGATGGTGACGTCCGGTGCCAATCGCGTGATCAGCTCCTCGATCTTGGCAGTGGCGATCGGGTCGAGCGCCGAGCACGGCTCGTCCATCAGCAGGACATCCGGCTCCACCGCCAGGGCCCGGGCGATGCAGAGCCGCTGCTGCTGCCCTCCCGACAGGCGCAGGGCGGGCTGGTGCAGCCGGTCCTTGACCGTGTCCCAGAGCGCCGCGTGACGCAGCGCCCATTCGGCGGCCTCGCGCAGCAGGGCCCTGCCGCGAACCCCGTTGAAGCGCAGCCCGGAGACCACGTTCTCGAAAATGCTCATGGCGGGGAAGGGGTTGGGCCGCTGGAAGACCATGCCGATCCGGCGGCGCACCAGCTCCGGCTGGGTGCTCGGCGCATAGACGTCCAGATCACCCAGCCGGATCGAGCCCTCGACACGGCCGCCGGTGTGGTCGTGGAGGCGGTTGATCGCCCGCAGCAGGGTGGTCTTGCCGCAGCCGGAGGGACCGATGAGCGCGGTCACCTCGCGGTCGGGGATGGCCAGGGTCACGTCGCGCACCGCCACGTGCTCGCCGAACGACACCCGCACCCCCTCCAGGGTGAGCGCCGGCAGCGCCGCCGGCGCGGCATGGGCGTGCGTCAGCGCCGCGGCCGCGTGGTCGATCACGACGGGCATGGCCGCCGAGCCGTTTCCGACCAGGTCCGCGCTCTCCGCCGCTACGGCTTCGCCTTCCGGATCGGCGACCAGCCTGGAGGACGCCGACAGCCCGCGAGTGTCCGCGGACATCTCAGCGGGCCCTCTGAGAGATGCGCCACGCGGCGATCTTTGCCGCAACGCTCAGAAGCAGGACGAATCCGAGCAGCACCAGGGCGGTGCCCCAGGCGGTCTCCTGCGCGACGCGGAAGGCCTGGGTCCCGTCGGTGTAGATCAGCAAGGTCATCGCCGCGAGCGGCGTGGCCAGGGTGAAGAGGAGCGGCGCGGTCTCGCCGACGGCCCGCGCGATGGCGAGCAGGTTGCCGGTGACGAGGTCAGGGAGCGCGCCCCGCAGCACCACGGAGCGGGCCACCCGGCCGCGCCGCGCCCCCAGAGCGATGCCCGCCTCCCAGAGGTCGAGGGCGATGGTCCGCATCGCCTCCTCGTCGGCGCGGATCATGATCGGCAGCATCAGCACGGCGAGCGCGAACGCCGCCGCCAGGTTGCCGAACTGGTGCAGCGGGAGCACCAGCAAGGCGTAGGCGAAGATCCCGATGATGATGGACGGGACCCCGGTGAGCACGTCCGCGCTGAAGCGGAGTCCAGCGGCCAGCCGGCCAGAGCGCTCGAAGAGGAAGAGCGCGGCGAGCAGGGACGTGGGGATTGCCAGGACCAGGGCCAGACCGACGATCTCGGCGCTGCCGACGATGGCCGTCGAGATCCCGCCCCCCGGGATGGTGGGCGGGGTCGGCGCATTGACAAGGAAGCTCCAGGAGAGCGCCCCCGCCCCGCGGCTGACGGTGTAGTAGAGAAGGGTCACGAGTGGCGCCACCGCGGCGACGGCGGCGACGGCGCACATGGCCTGGGCGGTCCGTCCGGTGAGGCGACGCCGCGCCAGCGAGCGCTGTGCGGTGGCGCGGACCAGCTCGCGGCGGCGGGCGGCGAGGACCGCGCTCACCTGAGCGCCCCCGCGGTGCTGACCGGGATCGCGCGACCGCGGCGGAGCAGGGCCTGACCGCCCGCATTGACGGCGACGGTGAGGAGGAGCAGGACCGCGCCGAGGGCGATCACCGAGCTGGTCCCGATCCCGGGCGTCGCCTCGGCGAACTGGTTGACGATCGCCGATCCGAGCGTCGCCCCGGGCGCGGTGAGCGACGCGGGGATCGCGGGCCGGTTCCCGATCACCATGGCGACGGCGATGCTCTCGCCCATGGCCCGGCCGATAGCGAGGGTGACCGCGGCCTGGATGCCGGACCGTGCCGCGGGGATGACCGCCCTGCGGACGGCCTGCCACCGGGTGGCGCCCAGCGCCAGGGCCGCCTCGCGGTCGGCGACCGGGACACCCGCCAGCGCGGTGCGGCTCAGCGCGACCATGGTCGGCAGGGTCATCACCGCCAGCACCACCGAGGCCAGCAGGACGCTGGGCCCGTACGCCTCGCCCCGGAAGAGCCAGCCGAGCACGGGCATCGAGGCGAGGAAGGGCTCCACCTGGTTGGCGAAGATGGGCGTGAGGACGATCAGCCCCCAGAGGCCGACCACGATGCTGGCGACCGCCGCCAGTAGCCCGATGAGCGTGGAGAGCGGCGCCGCCAGCCAGCGCGGGGCCAGCTCCGAGAGGAAGGCGGCGGTCCCCAGGCCGATGGGCACCACGATCACCATGGCGACCGCGGTGGTGAGCAGCGTGCCCACCACCAGGATGCCGGCGCCGTACTGGCCGGCGGCCGGGTTCCAGGTGCCGGACCAGAGAAAGCCGATGCCGGAGTGCAGGAGGGCCTGTCCGGAATCCCCAGCGATGCTGAGGAGGAGAGCGACCACCACGGCGCCGAACAACCCGGCCCCGACCCAGCGGAGCGCCGTGTAGGCGCGTTCGCCCGCGCGCCCGCGGTTCCGGAGCACGGCCCGACGCACCCTGCTCGCCTGCCCCCCCGCTCGGGGGGGCAGGCGGAGTGCAGCGTCAGGGATCATCGCGACCGGCCGCGATGATGCGGCGCGTCGGGCGGAAGGACCAACTCAACTGGTGAAGAGCGGCGTGCCCGCCGAGCTCTCCAGCTCACGGATCGTCGTCTGGGCCAGGCTGGCCACGTTGGCGGGGAGGGGCGCGTAGCCGAGCGCTTCGGCATCCTGCTGCCCGCTGGTCACCACCCAGTCTAGGAGCTTGCCCAGAGCGATGCCCGTGGTGGTGTCGGCCTGCTTCTGATACACGAGCGTCCAGCTGAAGTTGGCGATCGGGTAGGTGCCCGACCCCGGCTCATTGACCACGTTGAAGTCGGTCGCGCTGACGCTGGTCGCCTGGGCCCCCGCGAGGGCGATGGACTGCTCGGTGGGCGCGACGTACGACCCGGCGGCGTTGAGCAAAGCGGCGTTGACGAAGCCGTTCTGGAGCGCGTAGCCGTACTCGACGAAGCCGATCGACCCGCTCGTCTGGCTGATGTAGGTGGCCACGCCGGTGTTGAGCTGCTCACCGACGCCGACGGTTGCGAGCGGCCAGGTCCGGGAGGACGTCGAGGTGGCGATGGCGCTCACCCATGCCGGCGAGGTGTCGATCAGGTACTGGTCGAGGTCGTAGCCGGGGCCCGACGCGTCGGCCCGATGGACCGGCTTGATCGGCAGGTTGGGCAGGTCCGAAACCCCCGAGACGGTGGCGATCTGCGGGCTGTCCCAGTTGGTGATGGTCCCGTCGAAGATGCCCGCCAGGGTGGGGCCGTTGAGCTTGAGGTTGGCCGGCACCCCGGCCGCGTTGTAGCTGATGGCGACCCCGCCGAGATCCACGGGGATCTGCAGGATCGTGCCGCCCGTCGCGGCGGCCAGCTGGGCCGACGTCATGGGAATCTCCGAGTCGCCGAAGTCCACGGTCGCCTGCTGGATGTCGGTGACCCCCACGCTGGAGCCCGCCGGCGAGTAGGTGACGGTGGTCTTGGGATCCTTCTGGCTGTACTCGTAGAAGACGGTCTCGAAGAATGGTTCGATGGAGTTGGCACCGGCCCCGGTCAGGGTGACGGCGCTCGGCGTGGTGATGTCGCAGGTCGCGCTCAGCACCGTGGTCGAGGTGCAGCTGGAGGCGTCCGCCGCGGCGGACGGCTTGGCGGTCGGCGTGGAGCTGGTGCCACACGCAGCCACCACTCCGAGCAGGGCGAGTCCGACCAGCGCGCTGAGGCGCCGGCCCCTATCATTCCAGCCGCGAACCGACGAGAGTGTGATCACCGGGCAAGATCCTCCGTTCCTGAGTGCGAACGCGGCGGAGACCACGGTGGGCTCCGACCGTGCAACGCGGAGTGTGCCAGGGCGTTGCCACATGATCAAGCTGGGGTATCGGATGATTCCATTCTTCCTAGGAGAACTGTGGATCCCCTCCCCCCGCCCCCGGCATCCCCGAGCGCACCGCATCACGCCCCAGCGCGCCCCCGGTCCGGCCCCGGCCTGAGGTCCCCCTCGACCAGCTCCACACCTTCCTGGCCGTCGCCGAGCGCCAGCACGTGAACGCGGCCGCCGATGCGCTGGGGATCTCCCAGGGGTCGGTGAGCACGGTCGTCCACCGACTCGAGAAGCGGCTGGGGCTGGCTGTGAGACGGCACGAGAATGGCACCGCTTAACGCCACGAGGTGGCGCGGTGAGGGGCTCGTGGCCATGGCGTCCCCGAGCCGGCTAGCGCTGGCGTTACCTGCGCAGGGAGCGGGCTTGCCAATTCAGCCATGGCGCATTCGGCGCGCTCGGTCCGGTGCCACGCCCGTGATCGCGTTCAGTGCCATCAGCTGATCGTTTCTGGTGCCATTTTCGTGATCGCTCACAGCCCGCCCCGCCTCGGCGCCACCTCGACGGCGGGTCGGGTCTCCGGCCGCACGCCCGCCGCGGACGCACCCTCCCCGTGCGCTCGACGTTCAGAATCCGCGGCATGCTCCCCCCCGGCGCGCGGCACGAGCTCGAGCGGGTGGTCGGGGCGGCCCACGTCCACACCCGCCCCGCCGACCTGGCCGCCTATGCCTTCGACGCCTTCGGGGCCTCGGGAGAGCGCCGGCTGCCCGACGCGGTCGTCCTCCCCGCCACCACCGAGGAGGTGAGCCGGGTCGTCCGGGTGTGTGCACGGCGCGGGCTGCCCGTGGTCCCCCGGGGCGCGGGCACCGGCTACGCGGCCGGTGCGGTGGCCTGGCGCGGTGGCGTCATCCTGAACCTCTGCCGGATGAGCCGGATCCTGGACCTGGACGCGGAGCGGCGGCGGCTCCGCGCCCAGGCCGGGGCCATCACCGCGGCGATCCACCGGCGTGCGGCCACCGCTGGTCTTCACTACCCGCCCGACCCGGGCTCGGCGACCACCAGCACCATCGGCGGCAACGTCGCCTGCAACGCCGCCGGGCCGCACGCGTTCCGCTACGGGACCACCGCCGACTTCCTCGTCGGCGCCGCCGTGGTGCTCGGCAACGGGGAGATCGTGCAGCTGGGTGAGGCAGGGGATGGCTCTCCCCTGCTGCCGCTCCTGGCGGGCTCGGAGGGCACCCTGGCGGTGATCACCGAGGTCGAGTTCCGCCTCCTCCCCGCCCCCGCCGCCCGCGCCACCCTGGCCGCCCAGTTCGCCGACCTGGAGGGCGCCTTCGGGGCGGTCGCGGAGATCAGCGGGAAGGGGATCGTGCCGGCGGCGCTCGAGTTCCTCGACCGCAGCGCCGTGGAGGCGGTGGCCCGGACCGGCACCGTCGCCGGCCCGCGCGGGGTGGCCCTGGTGCTGGTCGAGCTGGAGGGGGACGAGGCGGCGGTGAGGGCGGAGAGCGAGGCCGCCGGAGCCGCGCTGAGCGCCGCCGGCGCCGCCCGCGTCGACCGCGCCGCCGACGCCGCCGATGCGGCCCGGCTCTGGGAGGTCCGCAAGGCGGTCAGCGCCGCCGTCGCCACGGTGATGGTCGGGAAGATCAACGAGGACGTCGTCGTCCCGCGCGATCGGATGGCCGAGCTGGTGGCCCGGACCGAGGCGATCGGCACCCGTCATGAGCTGCCCGTGGTCAACTTCGGACATCTCGGGGACGGCAACCTCCACGTCACCTTCCTCATCGATCCCCGCCGGCCCGGGGAGCGCGCTCGCGGCGACGCGGCGGCGGCCGATCTCTTCGACGCGGTGCTCGGCATGGGCGGGTCGCTCTCCGGCGAGCACGGCGTCGGCACCACCAAGCTCGCCTACGCCGAACGTCAGCTCGGCGCGGCGGGGATGGGCCTGATGCGCCGGCTCAAGCAGCGGTACGACCCGGCCGGTCTGCTGAACCCCGGGATCAAGCTCCCCGACCAGCTCGCCAGAACAGAGAGCACGGACGGGGCGGTCTCGGATCGGGCTAGCTGAGCTCGCCGGCGGCAAGCAGCAGCGAGGCGGCGAAGTCCATCTCGCCGATGACCCCCGCCAGGTCACGATCGCCGATCTCCGCATCCATCGCCGCCTCGTAGACGAAGCTGTAGACGGTGGCCAGGCCCCACCCGCCGAAGCCGAGCCGCTCCAGCGCCCCGGCGAGCCGGGGATCGCGGTCTCCGGCGAGCACGGTCCGGTTGGCAGCGTCGTACAGGGCGCGCAGGATGCGCAGCTCCACCTCGTACTCGTCGATGACCTTTTGATCGGCCTCCTCGGCGCGGAGCCGATCGAGGGTGCGCTGCAGCGCACTGATCTCGAGCTCGTACTCGTCCACCGCGATCAGTCTAGAGCGGTGTCCGGGAGCCCCCGAGGCGTCTCAGGCGGCCGCATCCGGCCGGGCCGGACCTGCTGCGCGGAGTGCGGCGACCTCCGCCCGGAGGCGGTCGAGCAGCGGGCCGCCCAGCCGCGGAAGGTTCTGTGCCACGAGATCGCCCACCCCGATGTAGCAGAGCGGATCCACAGCGAAGCGATACCAGCCGTAGTACTGGGCCGCCTCGGTGCTGGCGGTCAGGGTCATCAGCAGCGCGTACCCCGCGAACGCGAGGGGGATCCGGGCCTCGGTGCCCAGCGGCTTCCGCAGCAGCATCACCGCCAGCCCGACCATGCCGACCGTCCAGAACGGGTCGGTGAGCGGGACGAAGTTCCACAGCCCGGCGTCCCCGGAGAAGAGGAACAGCCTTCCCGCGGCCAGGCTGGTGTGACGGGCGGCCTGCACCTGCCACACCAGCACGAACTGATGCCAGTCCACGGCAGCGCCGTAGGCCGCGAACAGCCCGATTCCGACCGGAGCGCCGAGCAGGGCGAGCCCGGCCATCACCCACCGGCGCTCGGTGAGCAGCGCCACCGCGCCGGCGCCTCCCACGATCACCCCCGGCACCTTCACCAGCGGCGCCAGGACACAGAGCGCGAGCAGGGCGGCGCTGGGAAGGCGACCGCGGTGGCTGGCGAGGATCAGCACGCCGAGCAGCATCGGCGCGAGCAGCCATTCGGCCTCCACCAGGCGGCTGGCCTCGATCATCCACGGCGAGAGGCAGAAGACCGCCAGCGCCACCAGGGCGGTCGCCCGGCCGAGGTGCCGGGCTGCGAGCAGATAGAGCAGCCAGGCGGTGACGATGCCGAGCAGGACTGGCACCAGGCGGATGGCGACCGGACCCACCTCCGTCGGGGTGTGCTCACCGGCGAGCAGGGCCACGCCGCCGACGAGCAGGCCAAAGAGGGGAGGGTGGTCCAGCCACGGGCTCACCCAGGGCAGCAGCACCCCCTGCGAGGTCGGCATCACGGTCACCGGGAGCTGCTCCGGAAGGTAGGACCACGATGCCGGCCAGTGGTACAGCCAGAGGCTCTGCCCGAGCCACGCCCAGGCGACCTCGTCCTCATTGGCACCGAAGCGCGGATAGGACGTGTAGCCATGCAACCGGAGGGCGAGCCCGGCCAGGAGAAGCACCGCCACCAGGGTCGGCACCCACTCCCACGGGTTGGCATCGATGATGCGGGCCACCCCGCGCGCGAGCCGGCGCAGCACGCGACCGCCCATCAGGTCGGGCCGGACCTCCGGCGGCACCCGACGGGCGGCCCGACCGACCACCGGCGCCACCTGCCCTGAGCGGCGGCTGGCCCGGCGGGCGGTCGCATGGCGCCGGCGCTAGAAGAAGAGGTGATGGGTGGCGATGATCGGGGCCAGCAGGATGGCCACGATGTTCATCACCTTGATCATCGGGTTGATGGCCGGCCCGGCGGTGTCCTTGTTGGGGTCGCCGACCGTGTCACCGGTGACCGCGGCGGCGTGGGTGTCGCTGCCCTTGCCGCCGTAGTGGCCGTCCTCGATGTACTTCTTGGCGTTGTCCCAGGCTCCGCCACCGGTCGTCATCTGGATGGCCAGGAAGATGCCGACGACGATGACGCCGAGGAGCATCGCGCCGAGCACCTCGGGGCCGAAGACGAAACCGACCACGATCGGGGCTGCGACGGGCAGGAGGGCGGGGACGATCATCTCCTTCTGGGCGGCGGCGGTCACCAGGGCGACGCACTTCGCGTACTCCGGCCGCCCCGTCCCCTCCATGATGCCGGGGATCTCCTTGAACTGGCGGCGCACCTCGACGACCACTCCCCCGGCCGCCCGCCCCACGGCGAGCATCGCCAGCGAGCCGAAGAGGAAGGGCATGATGCCGCCCAGGAAGAGGCCGCTGATCACCTTGGCATCGGTGAGGTTGAAGCTCAGCAGGCTCAGGTGGGCGCCGCTCAGCTTGTTGTTGACGACGTCCGTGTAGGAGGCGAAGAGGACCAGCGCGGCCAGTCCCGCCGAGCCGATGGCGTATCCCTTGGTCACCGCCTTGGTGGTGTTACCGACGGCGTCGAGCGGGTCGGTGACGGCCCGCACCGACTCGGGAAGGTCGGCCATCTCGGCGACGCCGCCCGCGTTGTCGGTGATCGGCCCGTAGGAGTCGATGGCGACGATGATCCCGGTCATCGAGAGCATGGCCATGGCGGCGATCCCGATGCCGTAGAGGCCGCCCAGCGAGTAGGAGACGAGGATGCCGAGGGCGATGGTCAGCACCGGGATGGCGGTGCCCTGCATCCCGATCGCCTGGCCCGCGATGATGTTGGTGGCGTGACCGGTCCGCGATGCCCGGGCGATCGCCTGCACCGGCCAGAACTGAGCCCCGGTGAAGAACTCGGTGGCCGCCACCAGGATCACGGTGATGGCGACCCCAACCACGGCGCACCAGAAGAGGTTGTTCACCGAGTGGGCGAAGAAGGCGGCAGCCTGGAGGTCGCCGTAGAGCAGGTGGGTGATCAGGAAGAAGAGGGGCAGGGCGATGATCACCGACACCGCGAGACCCTTGTACAGCGCCCCCATGATCCACTTGCCGCCGCCCATCCGGACGAAGAGGGACCCGACCAGGGTGGCGAGGATGCTCGCCGCCCCGAGCATCAGCGGGTAGGAGACGAAAGCGAACAGCGGTGTCCCGGAGGAGTTGCGGTAGAGGAGGCTGCCGAGCAGCATGGTCGCGACCGCCGTGACCGCGTAGGTCTCGAAGAGGTCGGCGGCCATGCCCGCGCAGTCGCCGACGTTGTCACCGACGTTGTCGGCGATGACCGCGGGGTTGCGCGGATCGTCCTCGGGGATGCCGGCCTCGATCTTGCCCACCAGGTCGGCGCCAACATCGGCGGCCTTGGTGTAGATGCCGCCGCCGAGCCGGGCGAACACCGAGATCAGCGATGCCCCGAAGGCGAAGCCGATGATGGCCGTGAAGTCACCGAAGGACGCGTAGGCGATGGTCACCCCGATCAGGCCGAATCCGACCACGAACAGACCGGTGACGGAGCCGGCGCGGAAGGCCATCTTCAGCGCCGGGTTGATGCCGCCCCGGGCGGCCTCGGCGGTGCGCAGGTTGGCGCGCACCGAGATGTTCATCCCGATGTAGCCGGCGGACCCCGAGAGCACGGCTCCGATCAGGAAGAGGACGGCCGCCTTGAGCGAGACCACGAAGATGAGGGCGACGGCGATGACCACCCCGATGGCGGCGACGACGCTGTACTGGCGGATCAGGTAGGCCTGAGCACCTTCCTGGATCGCCTTGGAGATCTCGCGCATCTTGTCGTTGCCCTGCGGCTGGCGCAGCACCCAGACGATGAGCCCGACCGCCCAGAGCAGCGCGATGAGCCCGACGGCCGCCACCGGCCAGAGCACGTCCTCGGTCACCATTCCAAGCATCGATCCATCCCGTGAACCCGGGCACGACATCCGATCGCCTCGCCCGGAATTGGCGTGGTCGCCTGGGATTGTAGCCAGACGGCCGGCGGGACCAGCGCGTTCTGACCAATGGCATCGCCGACTCGGGACTGCGGTCACGGGCGCCGAGGAACGATGGTCCTGTCGCGGCTGCTGGCGCGGTGACGGGGACTGCAGCCCGCGTCCCCGGCGGTCTGGCACCATCCGGGTGAGATGGCGCTCCCGCAAACGCTGCTGGTGCTCGTCGGCGACGAGCTGCTGGGCGGCTTCACGACCGACGCGAACGGAGCCCTGGCGGCCCGCCGCCTCTTCGAGGCCGGCTATCCGGTGCGCCGCATCGAGGTGGTCGGCGACTCGATCGACGACATCGCCACCGCGGTGCGGAGGGGGATCGACGATCCGACCGTCGCCAGGGTGATCGTCGCCGGGGGCATCGGCCCGACCCCGGACGATCGCACCCATGAGGCGGTCGCCCGGGCCCTGGGCCGCGAGCTGGTGGAGGATCCGGCCGCGTACCGCCACGTCCAGTCGGTGGTGGCCCGGATGCACGCCGCCGGCTGGGTCCCGAGCCCGACACCCACCCCGGCGAATCGGAGGATGGCCCGGATGGCGGCGGGGGGACGGATCCTCGACAACTGGCGAGGCATGGCCCCGCCGCTGGCCGTCGAGCTGGGTCCGGCGGCGGCGGCCGGGGCGGCGGAGGCGGGGGAACCCTGGCCGCCCGTGCCGAGCCGGTGGCTGTTCGTCCTCCCCGGGGTGCCCCGCGAGTTCGCGGCCGTGCTCGAGGAGGTGCTGATCCCCGAATACTTCTCCGGCAGCCGCGCCCTGGCCGTGGTCGAGGTCCGCTTCCCCGGGGCCACCGAGGCAGACTTCGCCGCGCCGATGGAGCGGCTGGCGCGGGAGTACCCCGACGTGGCGGTCGGCTCCTACCCCCAGCAGGCGGGCCGCGACCTGGTGATCCGGCTGCGGGGAGAGGACCCGGAGAGGGTGCGTGCCGCGGCGGAACGCCTCGGTCAGCTGCGGGCTGGCGGCTGAGGGGGCCGGCTCACCGGGCCCGGCTCACCTGCCCGGATACCCGAGGACGTTGCGACTCTGCTCCACCTCGATGATGACCCGTGGGGGCGCCCCCGCCCAGATCGAGGCGTAGAAGCCCTCACGCTCGGCGGCGTCCGCGGCCGGGGAGAGAGGGGGAATGCCACGACGCCGGCGCTCGATCCAGGGGGGGATGCCCCGGCCGACCAGGTTGCGCCCCACCTTGACGTCGACCTCCGGGTCGCGGCTCTCGTCGACCTCGACCGCGACCTGCACGATCACCCCGGTGTGGTCGTACATCTTCCAGCTCCGGTCCCACCGCCGCGCGCCTCCGCTGGATGGATGGACGACGTGGAGGGGCTCGGCGGCGACCTGGTCGTTGGTGCCCGGGCGGCAGAGGCCCCAGAGCAGCTCGAGCACCCGGGGCTCGAGGGCATCGCCGACATAGTCGGCGAGGGACGGGGAGCGGTTGTCGAGGTCGGGGAGCGCCTGTCCTATCTGGAACTCGCCGGTCGCGGCGGAGGAGTAGAGACGGGCATGGCGGCGGCAGAAGGCCCGCCCCTCGATCACCACCTGGTGGTCTCCGCACCAGGCGGTCGGGCACAGCCGGCCCCGCCGGTCCACGTAGGAGCAGGTGACCGCGTCATGGCGGGAGCAGGCGTACTCGGAGCAGGCCAGCGTCCCGCGCAGCGGCCGGGGCGCCGCCGGCACATCGGAGGCGGGAGGGGGAGGCTGCGCGGCGTCCTTCTTCCAGAAAGGCATGGCTACAGGCCGATCTTAGGTGCAGATTCGATGCGTTGCGTACGATCGTGTCGCGGTTCTGTCTCACCGGACCGGCCGCGCTCGGGCGTCCCGACGCTCGAGCCGGGCCGGCGCCCGGATGCGGCGCAGCCTCTACCGCCATCGGCGGACGGGCGCGGGGCCCCCGCCACCGGCTGGGCCGCGTGCGCGCTGCGCCGCGATTCGCGCGACTAGGAACCCTTGCGCAGGTTGCGAACGCGCGGCCCCTTGGGGCTCTCCACGAGGTCGAAGCTGACCACGTCCCCCTCCTCCAGCGAGTCAAAGTCGACCAGGGTGACCTCAGTGCGGTGGAAGAAAGCCTCGGCGCCGTCATCGGCGCGCACAAAACCGAAACCGCGGTCAGGGATGATCTTCTTGATTCTGCCAGCGGGCACTTCGCGGGTCCTCCAAGGACAGACGCTGACAAGCGATTACATAGGCAAACACTGACGGCCTCAGGGGTTTCCCCGGGTCAGCGCCGGGGCCTGGGGTCACAGCGTCGAGCGGGTCGGGGGGTGTCCAGCGCCCTCACGCCCCACCGCGGTCGAGGATAGCAGGCTGATCGCCCTGCTCGCGGTGCCACCCGGCGGCGAGGTCGAGCAGGCTGTCGGGCAGGTTGGCGTAGAAGGCTTCGACGTCGAGATGCCGCGGCCACCGGCCCGGCGGCGCGACGTCCAGCTCAGCCCTCGCGGCACGTGTCCAGGGGCCGAGGACCGGCTTCTCCGCACCGTCGAGCCGCACCAGCCCGCAGCGCTGTAGCCAGCCGTCGCGGTCGAAAGGGGCGCGCTCGCCCAGGCGCGGGTGCAGATCGCACCATCGGATTGCCCGCAGCCCACAGACTCCCGTCTCGGTCCGGCGCTCGACGAGCTGATCGACGGTGGCGGCAGCCGCGACCTCGTCGATCCCCTCCGCGTCGCCGTCCGGGGACGGCGTCGCCAGGGCCAGTCCGATCGCGATGTCCGCATCCCCGGCGAGTGCCTGGCCCAGCCGGGCGATGAGACAGAGCGCCGATGCATCGGCGAGGTGAAGGCTCCGCAGCTGCGCGGGACGGACGGTGACATCGATCCGGTCGAGGTGCGGCGCGACGGCCGCCAACCTCACCCCGCGCGCCCGGAGGAGGTCGCCGGCACCAAGGGTCAGCTGCACGCGGTCACCCTGTTCGCGCAGCGGAGCTGCCATCAGCGCCACCCATGAGGCAAGGTCGGCGATCCGCCGCGGACGGACGACGCTGGCGGGATCGTCGCCGAGGTCCCAGGCGGCCACGGCGGGATGGTTGGCGAAGCCCGCGGCCATGGTTCTGGCCCAGCGGTCGGCGAGCTCGAGCATGAGTGGATCGGTCCAGAGATCGGGCGGACCGCCGGGTTCCAGGAGCCCCTGGCTGAGCACGCGGACCCCGCGCCGGCGCCGGTCGCGGCGCACCGTCCGGCCGGGGAGGAAAACGCAGTCGCCGTGAGCCTGGACAAAGAGCACCGGGACCACCCGGAGGCCGTGGGAGATCGCGGCCCGGAGCAGCGTCTCGAACTCACCCAGCCGCCGGCGGTCGACGCCGCGGGCGTCGGGCATGAAGCTGTCCCAGGCCAGCCCCACGCGGACCTGGCGGAATCCCGCGCGGGCGATGGCGGCGAGATCGGAGCTCACCGTCGTGGCGTCGAAAGCCTGCCAGAGGAACGGCCCGGTGGTCGCGGGCTGGTAGTCGACGGCGACGTCGAGCGCCGCGGTCAAAAGACGAAGAGGTCGATGCCGCCGCCGACGTGGGTGACCTGGCCGGTGATGTAGCGGGCTTCCGGGGAGGCCAGGAAGACGACCAGGGCCGCCACGTCCTCGGGCTCGCCCATGGCGCGCATCGCGGTGCGCAGCACCATGCGCTCGTTCATCCGCGGGTTGCCCGCGTTGAACGCCTCGGTCGCGATGATGCCGGGGGCGATCACGTTGCTGGTGATGCCGAAGCGGGCGCCCTCCAGGGCCATCGACTTGCCCAGGCCGATCAGCCCGGCCTTGGTGGCGGAGTACGAGGCCTGGCCGAAGCCGCCCAGGGTCCCGGCCACAGACGACATGAAGATGATCCGCCCCCAGTTCTGCTCGCGCATGTAGGGCCAGGCCGCCTTGGTGCAGTTGTAGGCCCCGGTGAGGTTGACGCGCAGGTCGCGCTCCCACAGCTCATCGCTCTGGTTCTCGATCTGACCCACGTGATCGAGGGTGCCGGCGTTGTTGACCAGGATGTCGATGGAGCCGAACTCGCGCTTGACCTGGGCGAAGACGGCCTCCACCTGGCGGCGGTCGGTGACGTCCATCTTGATCGCCGCCGACCGGCGGCCCATCGACCGGATCTCGGCGCTCGTGCTCTCGGCGTAGACGACGTTGTGGGAGGTGAAGAGCTGGGCCAGCGCCGACTGCGAGGCCTCGGCGACCTGCTGGATGTCGGGGTCGGACTCCAGGAGGATGTCGGTGACCACCACCTCGGCCCCCGCCCGGCCCAGGGCCAGGCAGTCGGCCCGACCCAGCCCGCGCGAGCCGCCGGTCACCACCGCCACCCTGCCGCTGAGGTCGAACATGGCTGCCTCCAAGCCGAATCGCCGCCCCCGATTATGGTGAAGGCGACCCGTCTCGTGGGGAGGGCCGGAGCAGACCGCCCCCGGACGAGAGACGAGAGGGAGGCCGGAAGCTGGTTCCGGCCTCCCCCAACGAGGGTGGGAGGGGAGGGGAGGCGCCCTCCCCCTCCGCTGTCAGATGTCTTGGATCTTGATCCGTGCCCGCCGGATCGCCCACTGGCCGACCAGGAGCACGCCGCCGAGAAGGACGAGGAGCAGGCTCAGCCAGCCCCAGCCTCCGGCGGTCGGTCCCGCCCCGGTGGACGGCGTGGTGATCCCCGACACCCCGCCGGTTGGGCTGGGGGTGGGGGTGGAGCTGGGAGTGGACGTCGGAGTGGAGGTTGGGGTGGATGTCGGCGTGGGTGTCGGAGTCGACGTGGTGTTGACCACGACCGGCTCATTGCTGCAAACCGACACCGCCGGCAGGTTGTTGGTGTCGCCCGAGTAGCTCGCCTGGAAGTACCAGGTTCCCGGCGCGGTGAAGGTGTAGGAGGCCGAGTCCGGCACCACGCCATCGACCACGGCGTTGCTCGCCGGGGTCAGATCCTGAACGAGGTCGGTGCACGCGCTGTCACTGTACAGACCGTAGGTGATCGTGCCACCCGCGTCCGAGGTCTCCCCCGTCAGCGTCGCCGTGTCGTGGACCTGCGTCCCGACCGTGACCGGGCTCGGCGGTACCGTCTGGGTCGTGATCCCGGTGGTGTTGCCATCGACCGTCACCAGCTCAGAGGTGCACGGGCTGGTCGCCCCAGCGTTGTTGCTGTCGCCCGAGTAGGTCACCTGGAAGTACCAGCTGCCCGCCGCCGTGAAGATGTAGGACTCGGAGTTCGGAACGCTTCCGTCGATGACCGTGTCCCCCGTCGGCGGCAGTGTCAGGGTCAGGTTCGCGACCAGATCCTTGCACTGGCTGTCGCTGTACAGGCCATAGGTTGCCCAGCCGCCCGCGTTGGAGGTCGCCCCCGTGAGGGTGGCCGTGTCGTGAACCGACGTCCCGATGTTGACCGGGCTGGCCGGCACCGTCTGGGTCGTGATCGCGGGCGTGAAGGTCGTGACCGAGAGGATCTCTGAGGTGCACGGACTGACGGCGCCCGCGTTGTTCGGGTCACCGGAGTAGGAGGCCCGCCAGTAGTAGGTCCCCGTCTCGTAGAAGGTCACCGTCGCCGAGCCGTAGTTGCCGTTGCCGGTCACCGAGTCGGAGCCGCCCTGCGAGCTGATCACTCCGCCGTCGCCGGTGCTCGCCGGAGAGTCGCAGGTCTCGTCGGTGTAGATGGTGAAGCTCACCGTCCCACCCGCGTTCGAGGTCGTGCCGCTCAGGCTCGCCGTGTCGTAGTCCGTCTGCCCCACCTGGATGCTGCCCGTCGAGAGTTGCGTGCTGATCGAGGGCCGCGCCTGGCCCACCGTCACGGTCTCGAGGTTGCAGGTGCTGGTCGCGCTCTGGTTGTTGGCATCACCCGAGTAGACCGCCTGCCAGTAGTACTTGCCGGTGCCCACCTCGTTGAAGGTGACCCCCGCCGATTGGTAGCCGCCATTGCCGGACACCGTCACCGCCGCCGGCTGCCCGCTGATCTCGGCGCTCGTCGCCTGATCCGAGCAGGTGCTGTTGGTGTAGATGGTGAACGTCACCGTCCCGCCCGCGTTCGAGGTCGCCGCACTCAGGGTCGCCGTGTCGTGGATCGACGTGCCTACCGTGATCGAGGACGACGACAGCTTCGTGCTGATCGAGGGCTGGACCTTGGTCACCGTCAGCACCTCGTCCTCGCACTTGCTCTTGGCGCTGCCGTAGCCACCCGAGTAGGACGCCTGCCAGTAGTAGGTGCCCGCCTGGTTGAAGGTCACGGCCGCAGACTCGGAGACCACCCCCTTGGTCACTGTCACCGCTGGCGGTTGCCCGCTGATCTCCGAGGTCGTCGCCAGATCGGAGCATGTGCTGTCGGTGTAGATGCTGTAGGTGACCGAGCCCGACACTTGGTTGAGGTCCGTTCCCAACAGCGTGGCGGTGTCGCGGACCGACGAGCCCAGTGTGATCGAGGACGCCAGCAGGTCCGTGGTGATGCCGGTCACCGTACAGGCCAGGACCCCCGCCGTCCCGAGGACGAGCGCGGCGACGGCACCCAGCACCCCCGCTGCGCCCGCGCTCTTGTACTTGCGCCTACTCATGTGCCTCCTTCCTCTCTCGGTAGGTATGCGACCTGAAATCGGTTGAGCCGGCGCCCGCGCGCCGGAGACGTCGTTGAATCCCCCTCACCTGACACCCCGCTCCTCATCAAGCCCCTCCACCTCCGCCACCTCTCTGGTGGCCGGATCGCCAGGAAGCCCTCCCGGCCCGGCCCCAACGCATCAAAAACGCCCCAAACGGCGCCCGCAACACCTCTCTCGGCCCTGACCCGTAGTCGAACGCCCCAACTCTGACTGCCCCTTCGACCTGAACGAGCGTTACGCTCCACTCGGATCTAGTGGAGGTATCGCTCCTTTAGCAACGTGCGGGAGTATAGCACGGTTCGTTACACCTGTCACGGATCGCCGATGTCCGCGTCACGGAACGCCGATGCCCGGGGTCGCTGAGTCCGGGGGCAGTGGCCGGCGGCCGGAGCGGGGCCCCGCCACCCGGGGCGGCTGGCGTTCCCGACGGGAGCGCCCCGGAAGCGATCGGATCCAGGCCCGGAGGGCGCCCCGGCCCTGATATGGAAGTCCTTGTCAAGGGGGGCGAGGGCGGGGAGCGCCGCCGGGGTGAGGAGGCAGCGACGGGACTGGCCCCCTACCTCTCCGGTTCGGGGCGGACGGCCGGCTGGCGCTCGCCGAGGAGACAGCGGGAGATGACCAGCCGCTGGATCTCGGCCGTCCCCTCCCAGATCTGATAGATCTTGGCGTCCCGCATGAAGCGCTCCACCGGGTACTCCTTGATGTAGCCGTAGCCGCCCAGCACCTGGACCGCCTCGATGGTGACCCGCATCGCCATGTCCCCCGCGTAGAGCTTGGCCATCGACCCCTCGCCGCGGGCGAAGGGGATCCCCTCGGCGAGCATCCAGCCCGCCCTCCAGATCAGCAGCCGGGCGGCATCGATCTCGGTGGCCATGTCGGCGAGCTTGAAGGCGATGGCCTCGTGGCGAGCGATCGGCCGGCCGAAGGCGTGGCGCTCGAGCGAGTAGTCACGGGCGACCTCGAAGGCCGCCCGGGCGATCCCGAGGGCCCCGGCGGCGATCTGGGGGCGGGTGGCCTCGAGGGTGAGGAGCGCTCCGATCGCCCCCGGTCCGGTCTCGGTGCCGTCCGCCTCCGCGCCCAATCGCGCCTCCTCGGGGACGAAGCAGTCCTGGAGGATCACCTGGGCGGTGTGGGAGGCCCTCACCCCCATCTTCTTCTCCTTGCGCCCCTGGCGCATCCCCGGGTTCCCCTTCTCGACGACGAAGCCGGCGATCCCCGCGGGGCCGAGCGAGCGGTCGGTGGTGGCGAAGACCACCTGGAGGTCGGCGATGCCGCCGTTGGTGCAGAACTGCTTGGTCCCGTCGAGGACCCAGCCGCCCTCGACCTTCCGCGCGCTGGTCTCCAGGGCCAGGGCGTCCGATCCGGAGTTGGGCTCGGTCAGGCCCATCGCCCCGATCCGGAGCTGCCCCGGGTCGCAGAGCATCCCGATGTACCTGCGCTTCTGGGCCTCGGTGCCCATGGCGACGATGGCGGCCCCGCAGAGCCCCGTCCCCTGGATCGACACCGCGATGCCGGCGTCGCCCCAGGACAGCTCCTCGGTGAGGATCAGCTGGCCCAAAACGTCGAGGCCGCCGCCTCCGTACTGGTCGGGGAAGGCGGAGGAGGCGTCGAGGCCCAGCTCATGGGCTGTGCGCATCACCTCCCAGGGGGTCTCCTCGTGCTCGTCGTAGTGCGCCGCCCGCGGCCGCATCTCGTTCACCGCGAACTCGTGGGCCAGGCGCCGGATCTCCTCCTGCTCAGTCGTCAGGCTGAAATCGAGTGGCACGGCCGGACCCCTTCAGCCGGCCAGGCGGACCACCGCCCGGCCGTTGGTGAGGACCCGCTCGCCGCGGCTGGAGACGGCCTCCAGCTGCACGGTCGCGGTTCCGGCGGCGGGGTCCACCGCGACCACCCGTCCGGTGCAGGTGACGGTCTCGCCGGGCAGGAGCGGCTTGGAGAACCGGCAGCTCAGCTCGGCCACGCGCTCATAGGCGCCCGCCCAGCGGCCGACCGCCTCGGCGAGGATGGCCATGTCGAGGAGCCCGTGCGCGATCGTCCCCGGCAGCCCGACCGTGCGCGCGAAGTCGGGGTCCAGGTGGATGGGATTGCGGTCCCCCGACGCCTCGGCGTAGGCGTCGATCTGCTGCTGGTCGACGGCCCGCGCCAGCGGCGGCAGCTCGTCACCGACCTGAACCTCGCGGCGCGGACGGCTCACCGCCGGTCACCTCGAATCAGCAGCAGGGAGCGCCCCCGGCAGACCGTTTCGCCGCCCTGGTTGGTCGCCTCGAGACCCAGGGTGACGAAGGTGAGCCCGCGCTTGTCCTCCACCGAGAACACCTCGGCCGCAGCATCGACGACGTCGCCCGCGCGCACCGGGACCGGCCACTCGAAGCTCTGCTCCACGTGGATGAGGCCGGAGAGCTCGATGCCCAGCTCCGAGTCCGCGAAGACCTCGGCGAGGGTGGGCAGCAGGCAGTAAACGGCGGCGAAGGTCGGGGGCACCGACCCCGGGGAGAAGATCTCGTCGGCGCCGCTCACCGCCGCCGCGTAGGCGGCCACCCGATCGGTGCTGACGACCTGGCCCAGCGCGACATAGCGTCGCCCCACGTGGGACGGGTCGGGCATGGCCGGCACCTCCTCCCGCGCCAACGTTGACATCGGCGTCAGCCGTGGGGACCGAATATACCAGCCTCCCTCAGCTCGGACGTGATAGCGCTGCTGTCAGGTTCCTTTGACGCCGCAACGGGGACTCTGTTAGGTTCCGCCCGGCTGCTCTGGTGCCGGAACGCGCCGGGCCCGCTGTCGACGGATATCCGGGGAGGATGGTCATCCGCGGTCTTCGCCATCGACTGCTGCGGCATGCGTGGGTGCTCCTGATCGCCTTCCTGCTCCCCGTGATCGCGCCGCAGCTGCCGGTCGGGGCGTCGCTGAAGTCGGCCCCACCGAGCGCCGCCGTCCTGAACGCGGTCATCGAGGGAACCCCGCCGCAGGCGTCGGCGCCGGCGGGGCCGGCGCTGACGGTGCAGGCGCCGGCCGGGGCGACCGTCGACTCCCTGGCGAGCGGCTACGGACGGAACGCGGCGGCGGTCAGCTGGGCGAACGGGCTGAGCCCCGACGCCGCGCTGCAGGCGGGCTCGCCGGTGCTGCTCCCCCCGGGCCCGGGCGCCCTCGTCCTGGTCACCGGAGGCGAGCTGCCCAGCGAGTTCGCCCAGGGTCTCGGCCTCAGCCCCTCGGTGCTGCTCGGCTACAACGTCCTCCAGGCCAACGTCCCGCTGGCGGCGGGGACCTATCTCCAGGTTCCGCTGGCCTCGGCGCCTCAGGGTGCCCTCAACGCGGAGGCCTTCATTCCCGAGTCCCCGGGCATCCCCGAGGTCGCCCCCAGCCACGGAGCCGACAGCTTCCCGTACGGCGAGTGCACCTACTACGTGGCCATGCGCCGGGACATCACCTGGAGCGGCAACGCCGGGGAGTGGTGGGTGAACGCCCGCCCCTACCGGCCCGAGGGCGACGTGCCGGTGGCCGGCGCCGTCGCCGTCTTCGAGGGTCCCGGCTACTCGTACGACGGCCACGTGGGTTACGTCGACAGCGTCAACCCGAACGGGAGCTTCGTGATCTCGGAGATGAACTACGACGGCTGGGGCAACGTCGACCAGCGGACGATCGCGGCGACCGACCCCACCATCGTCGGCTTCATCTACTAGATCAGCCGTGACGGGGTGAGGAGCGATCCCTCAGGGCCTCCGTTATCCCGCGCTGCGGACACCGCCCAGGAGGGGCGGGGGTGCGGGCGGAGCGAGGGCTTTGCGCAGGCGGCGGTGCAACGCCGCCGAGCAGGGTGCCGAGCGCCAGTCAGGGCGCTCGGGCTCCCGGGCCCGAGCACAGCACCACTCCCGCCCCTCCGCTGAGTGCGGAAGCCTATCCGGAGAAGCGGTACCCGATCCCCGGCACCGAGTGGATGTAGGTGGGCTTCTCGGCGTCGGGCTCGATCTTGCGGCGCAGGCGGTAGACGTGGGCGTCGACGGTGCGGGTCTCGATCTCGACCTCGTAGCCCCAGACCCGGCGGAGCAGCTCTCCCCGGCTCATCACCTGTCCCGGGCGGGAGGCCAGCAGGGCCAGCAGGTTGAACTCGGTGAGGGTGAGGTTGACCTCCTCGCCGTCCCGGAAGACCTGCCGGCGACCCAGGTCGATGGTCAGGCCCGGGAACTCGAAGCGATCCCGGGTCTGCTCCTGGGAGGAGATCTCGCTGCGGCGAAGGTGGGCACCGATCCGGGCCATCAGCTCGCGGACCTCGAACGGCTTGGTGACGTAGTCGTCGGCCCCGAGCTCCAGCCCCACCACCACGTCGATGGTGTCCGCCTTGGCGGTCAGCATCAGGATGGGAACCCGGGAGCCCTCGGAACGGAGCCGGCGGCAGACGTCGAGGCCGCTCATCCCCGGCAGGTTCACGTCGAGGATGATCAGGTCGGGGTTCTGCTCCCGGGCCGCCTGCAGGCCCTCCAGGCCGGTGGCGGCCTCGAGGAGGGTGTGGTTCTGGGCGCTGACCGCGAGGCGGACCACCTCCCGGCTGGGGGGGTCGTCCTCGACGATCAGGATGGTCTTCCCGCCGGCGCTCATGACGCGGCCGGCTCCAGGTATGTGGCGATGCGTTGCACGAAGCTCGCTACCTCGATGGGCTTGCTGATGTACCCCGAACAACCGGCGGCGAGCGCTTCCTGCTCGTCACCTTTCATGGCGTTGGCGGTGAGAGCGACGACGGGGACGTCGGCGGTCTTGGGATCGGACTTTAGCATTCGGGTGACGGTGAGTCCGTCCATCCCGGGAAGCTCGACGTCCATGAGGACCAGGTCGTAGAGCGTCGATCGGGCCTTTTGCAGTCCCTCGGCCCCGTCCGAGGCGACGTCCACGTCGAATCCGCTGCCGTTCAGCACCATCCGGGCGAGCTGCCGGCTGCTGGCGTTGTCCTCGACCAGGAGGATGCGGTTGTGGACCCGCCCGTTCTGCGGCTCCATGCCGAGGAGCGGGAGCTGGAAGGTGAAGACCGAGCCCCGGCCCACCTCCGAGTCGACCCGGATGTCGCCGCCGTGCAACTCCACCAGCCGCCGGGTCAGGGAGAGGCCGAGACCGGTGCCCTCGACCTGGCGGGTGGTCGCGGTGTCGAGCTGGTAGAACTCGTCGAAGATCCGCTCGTGGTACTCCTTGGGTATCCCCACCCCGGTGTCGCCGACGTCGACCACCAGCCAGCCGTTCTCGGGGCGGGCCGACACCCAGACCCGGCCGCCCTGGGCGGTGAACTTGATGGCGTTGGAGAGCAGGTTGTAGAGGATCTGCTTGAACTTGCTCTTGTCCGCCCTGGTCTCCAGGTCCTCGGGTTCCACGGTGATCGCCAGGTCGATGTCGCGGCGCTCGCTGAGCGAGCGGATGACGTTGTGCACCTCGCGCACGGCGTTGCCCACCGTGAACCGGTCATAGGCCAGCTCCATCCGCCCGGCCTCGATCTTGGAGAGGTCAAGGACGTCGTTGACCAGCTCGAGCAGGTGCTTGCCGCTCGCGTGGATGTTCTCCAGGCACTCGTGGCGCTGGTCCTCGGAGAGCTCCACCAGGTTGTCCTTGAGGATCTCGCTGAACCCGAGGATGGCGTTGAGGGGGGTGCGCAGCTCGTGGCTCATGTTGGCCAGGAACTCGCTCTTCAGCCGGGAGATCTCGGCGATGTGGGCGTTCGCGATCTCCAGCTCCCGGGTCCGGTCGGCGATCTCCTTGATCTGCCGCTTCTGGGTGGTGTAGAGGCGGGCGTTGTCGATCGAGATGGCCGCCTGGTTGGCGATGATCTGCATCAGCGCCTGCTCCACCGAGGTGAAGGGCTTGACCTCCTTCCGGGCTATCGTCAGCGCCCCCACCAGGCGTCGGGGCGACTCCAGGGGCATGATCAGGACGGATCGCGGCGAGTAGCCCATCTCCAGGTTCTTGAAACGGCTGTCCTGGGTGGCGTCGCTCACGGAGACGATCTTCCGTTGCTTGGCCGCCCAGCCAACGATGCCCTCGCCCAGCTTGAATCGGGCCACCCGGCTGACCGCCTCGGCGAAGGGGAAGGTGGCGATCGCCGAGAGGGTGCGATCGTCCTCGTCGAGGAGAAAAACGGTGGCCGCGTCACAGACAGCCAGGTCGCTGGCCGCCTTGAGCATGAAATCGATGGTCTCCTTCAGCTCAAGGCTGGACGTGAAGAGGTTGCCCACCTGGCCGAGGAGGTCGACGATGACCTTATCGTCCATCCGCGGCGAGTATAGGGCAGTCCTGCCATCTGCAATGATCCTTTGTTGCAATTCAGTCACCGTCCGATGACGGCGACCTCCCCCATGTGACGCCGGAGACCCAACACCGGCGTCTGTCCGGGCTCCCCGCCTCTTGCGCCCCGCCGCCCGGCGACCCGTGGCCGCGCCGTCAGCGCCCTCAGCGCCCTCAGCCGGCTCTCGACCTGAGCTCCTCGACCAGCTGGGGGAGGACCGTGAGGGCGTCGCCGACGATCCCCAGGTCGGCGAGCTTGAAGATCGGGGCGTGGGGGTCCCTGTTGATGGCGACGATGTTCTGGGCCCCCTTCATCCCCACGGTGTGCTGCATCGCCCCGCTGATGCCGCAGGCGATGTAGACGGTGGGCTTGACGGTCTTGCCGGTCTGGCCCACCTGCAGGGCGTAGGGCACCCAGCCGGCGTCGACGGCGGCACGGCTGGCACCGACGGCACCGTGGAGCAGGCCGGCGACCTCGCGGAGGAGCTCGAAGTTCCGCGGATCCTGGAGACCTCGGCCACCACTCACCACCACCGCGGCGTCCTCGAGCCTGGGCCCGGCGGCGACCTCGGAGGAGCGGCCGACCACCCGGGCCCGGCGGTGGCGCTCCTCCACCAGGGCCGGGACCTCGACGACCCGGGAGGCGGTCTCGCCGGGGGCGGGCGCCGCGGCGAACGACTTGGGCCGGAAGAGGGCCAGAGCGGGTCGCCGGGCGCCGAACTCGGTGCGGACGACCTGGCTGGCACCGAAGATGGACGTGGTCACGGTGATCGCGCCGTCCGCCTCGATCTCGAGGCCGTTGGCGATCACCGGGACGTCCAGCTTCACGGCCAGCCGCCCGGCGACGTCACGGCTGGCGTGGGTGCTGGCGAAGAGGACGAGCTCCGGCTGGTGTGCGGCGACCAGGGGGGCCAGGGTGTCAGCACCCGGACCGCCCGCGAGCAGCGCGGTGAAGGCGGGGTCGGTGGAGACGTACACCGTGGTGGCCCCGTGCCGGCCGAGGTCGGCCGCGGCGTCCCGTGCCTCCGGGCCGAAGCAGACGGCCTCGACGGCCTCCGCCCCCAGCGAACGGGCCCTGGTCAGGAGCTCGAGCGCGCCGGTGGCGGCCTGGCCCTGGCTCAGCTCGGCGAAGACCCAGACAGGTCCGAGGGCCATCTCAGATCACCCGGGCCCGGACCAGCAGCTCGACGATCCGGCGGGCACCCTCCCCCTCGTCGCTGAGGATCTCGCCGGCCGCCCGCTCCTCCGCCCTCGCCACCGAGACGACGGTCTGGCCGGCACTCGCGCCGCCCAGACCCTCCAGCCCGAGGTCGGCGAGCGTGAGGCGGTCCAGGGGCTTGGACTTGGCGCCCATGATGCCCCGGAGCGACGGGTAGCGGGGCTCGTTGACCCCGGCGGTCACCGAGAGGACGCAGGGGAGGGCGGCGACCACCGTCTCCGACCCGCTCTCGGTCTGGCGCGTCGCGGTCAGGCTGGTCCCGTCGGAGGTGACCCCGGTGGCGAAGGTGACGGCCGGGACCCCGAGCAGCTCGGCGAGCGCCGGGGGCACGAGCCCGGCGTAGCCATCCGTCGACTCGGTGGCGGTGATCACCAGGTCGAACGGCTCGCGGCGGATGGCCGCGGCGAGCACCTTGGCGGTGGTCAGGGCGTCCGAGCCCCCCAGGCCCTCGTCGCTGACCAGGGCGCCCCGAGCGGCGCCCATGGCCAGGGCCTTGCGCACCGCGTCCAGGGCTCTCTCGGGGCCCATCGAGACGGCCCTGACCTCCCCGCCGTGGGCCTCCACGAGCCGGAGCCCGGCCTCGACGCCGAACTCGTCGCCCGGGTCCAGCACCGTCCTGGCCAGGTCCCGGCGCAGGAGATGGGAGCTCGGATCCAGCTGGCCCGGGGTGTTGGGGTCGGGGACCAGCTTCACGCAGACGACCACGTTCACCTTGGTCCCTTCCCTGTCCCGGCCCGAGCTCCACTCCGGGTCACGGCGGCCGAGCTTAGCAGCCGGCGGCCGGCGGCCTGCCGGCGCGCGCGAGCGAGACGGCACGCGACTCTCAGGGCCGGCTCAGGCGCCCGGCAAGACCCCGGCCGGAGAATCGGAGCGGAGCCGGCCCCCGCCGGCGCCGGTCCCGCCCAGCGGGGACCCCATCCACGGAGAGACCACCTCGATGCCCACCACCCCCACGTCGATCGCCGGAAGGCTCCGGAACTTCGTGCGCAGCCACGCCCTCGCCACCGGGATCTCGGTCGCACTGGCGGCGGGGGTGGCCGGTCTCGGGGCGGGCTTCGCCCTGGCCGCGCCGTCCCCCGCGGCCGCCGCGGAATCGCCCACCGGCGCGATCACGAGCGCCACCACGACCAGCGGCGCCGCCACCCACCGGATCATCCGCGGGCTGGTGGGGCTCACCGTCAAGGACACGGGCCAGACGCTGGCCCAGGTCCGCACCCTGCTCCGCCAGGACGAGACGCTCAACCAGATCGCGGGCGGCCAGGCCGCCACCGTCGTCCAGGCGGCCGAGGCTGCGGTGACCTCCAAGGTCAATGCCGAGGTGGCCGCCAGCAAGCTGACCTCCGCCCAGGCGGCGACGCTGACCACCCGCGTGGACAACCGAATCCACCAGGTGATGGCGGCTCCCGGCCGGCATGTCCTCCTGGCGCTCCGAGGGGGCGCATCCTCGAGCCCGCAGGCGTCACCAGCCGCCTCCCCGAGCCCGTCGCCGGCCTCCTGAGCCCGGCCCGCCGCCCCGACCCACCGCGATCCCTCTCCCCGCGACCGGCGCCGCAGCATCGGCGCTGGTCGCTCCTTGTCTAGACTGCGACGATGCCCAAGCAGTACGCGCGACCGGAGCAGGTGATCGACCCCCGTGCCCGCTACCTGGCCACGATATCGACCGACCGGGGCGACATCGAGATCGCGATGGAGGCCTCGCGAGCGCCCAAGACCGTCAACAACTTCGTGTTCCTCGCCGGCGAGGGCTTCTACGACGGTCTGACCTTCCACCGTGTGGTGGACGGTTTCGTGATCCAGGCCGGCTGCCCCGAGGGGAGCGGCCGGGGCGGTCCCGGCTATCGCTTCGAGGACGAGCCGGTCCAGGGCGACTACATCGCGGGTTCGGTGGCGATGGCCAACTCCGGGCCGGGGACCAACGGCTCGCAGTTCTTCATCTCCACGGCGGACAACCGCCGCAGCCTGACCAAGTCGTACAACCTCTTCGGCCAGGTGGTCAGGGGGATGGGGGTGGTGGGTCAGATCCGCGTGGGGGACGTGATGCGCTCGGTGAAGGTCCGTCCCGAGGCGCCGTGACCAACGCCGCCGGGCTCCGCCTGCTGGCGGTGCACGCTCACCCGGACGACGAGACCATCACCATGGGCGGGCTGCTCGCCCAGTGCGCCGATCGGGGGATCGCCACCGCGGTCATCTGCTGCACCGACGGCAAGCTGGCGACCATCTTCGACCCCGAGTACGCCGCCAACGAGGCCGAGGTCCGGCCCCGGCTCAAAGAGATCCGGGAGGCCGAGCTGCGCCAGGCCGGCGCGATCCTCGGGGTCTCCGAGCTCCACTTCCTGGAGTACGGGGACTCGGGGATGTCCGGGACCGAGTCCAACCACGCGCCAGGGGCGTTCTGGCAGGCGGACATGGACGAGGCGGTGCGGCGGGTGGTGGCTCACATCCGCCGCTTCCGCCCCCACGTTGTGGTCACCTATGACGGAAACGGCGGCTACGGGCACCCCGACCACATCCAGGCGCACCGGGTCACCCTGCTCGCGGTCGAGGCCGCCTACCACGCGCTCTACCCGGAGCTCGGCCCCAGCTGGCGGGTGAGCAAGCTCTACTACACCGCCTTCCCCCGGTCGGAGGCGAGGCGGGTCGCCGAGATGGCCAGGAGCGCGGGGATGAACGCGCCCTTCGGGGACGCCGACCCCGACAGCCTGGAGTTCATCACCCCCGACGAGTGGGTGACCACCGTGGTCGACTGCGGAGCCCAGCTCGGCCGCAAACGCGAGGCGTTGCGCGCCCACCGCAGCCAGCTGACCGAGGACTTCGCCCTGCTCAGCGTCCCGGAGGAGCTGCTCCGGGAGCACTTCCCCAACGAGTACTACCAGCTGGTGGTCTCCCGGGTGCCCACCGCCCTGCCGGAGGCCGACGTCTTCGCCGGCCTTCCGGACGGGGGCTCACCGGTCGCCGGCCCGAACGCGGTGGCGACAGCCGGGTCGGTGCCGAAGACCTCGCCGTAGCGGGCGGCGAACTCCGCCGGGGTGAAGCGGTGGGCCTGCGGTCCCTGCTGCTCCACCGCGTGGGTGGCGGCCAGCGCTGCCACCCGACCCGCCTGGGCCGGTCCCAGGCCACGGCGAAGCCCGGCGAGCAGGCCGGCGATGTAGGCGTCCCCCGCGCCGGTCGGGTCCACCATCCGCCGGGGCGGGACCGCCGGGATGGTCACGACCTCTCCGCCGGCATGGAGCTGGCTGCCCCGGGCTCCCTGGGTCAGGGCGACGATGGACCGCGCGGCCAGATCGGCGACGTCGCGCCCGGTGCGGTTGCGCACCAGCTCCAGCTCGTAGTCGTTGCCCACCACCAGCCAGGCGGCGTCGAGGCCCGCCACCAGGGTGTCGTCACCGATCGAGGGGATCTGCTGGGCGGGGGCGAAGACCAGACGCGCCCCCATCTCGCGGGCCTGGGCGATGTGAGCCGCCATCCCGTCCGGGGAGTCGGGGGCGACCACGACGTGGTCGACGTCCTCGAGCGCGCGCAGATCGATGTCGGCGGCGCGGGCCATCGCCCCGGGGAAGAAGGCGGTGATCTGATTGTCCTCGAGATCGGTGGTGATGAAGCAGGAGGCGGTGGGCACGTCGTCGCAGCCGAGCGCCGCCGAGGTGTCGACGCCGGTCCGGCTCAGGGACCCGCCGTACTCGGTGAAGTCGCTGCCCACCGCCGCGCAGAGGAGCGGCCGCTCGCCGAGCAGGGCCAGGGTGTAGGCGATGTTGGCGGCGGTCCCGCCCCGGCGCCGCTCCAGCCGGTTGACCAGGAAGGAGACGTTGATCAGGTGGGTCTTCTCGGGGAGGATGTGATCGCCGAAGCGTCCCGGGAACACCATGATCGTGTCGAAGGCGACCGAGCCGGTCACCGCGATGCGCCCCATGGCCCAAGGATAGGGGCTCCACGGTGGGCCGCGGCCCGAAACCCCCCGGCGGTGTGCGCCAGAATGGACCGATGCCACCCCACCACCCCCAGCACCCCGACACCGGGGTGGTCGACCGCGCCCACCCGGGCCTGACCGGCCCCGAGGCCACCATGGCCGAGGCCGTCGAGGTCTACCACCGCACCTACACCACCCTGCTCCGCTCGACGGGAGAGACCCCGCTTCGGGTGCTCGAGGCCTCGCATCGGGCGATGAGCTCCAGCCTGCACGGCCTGGCGGTCGCCTCCGAGCTGGATCTCGGCGCCTTCCTCTACGCGGTGCGGCGGCTCCCGGCCTCGGTGATGCGGGCGGAGCGGGTGGTCATGGGGCAGGCGGTGGAGGTCTTTGCCCGCAACGGCTTCAGCCTGTCCGAGTGGTCGGTGGCGTCCGCGCCGGGACGGCGCCGACGCTGGTACGACGACGGCGCGGGGACGCTCGCGGTGCTCATCGCCTCGGTGTCCGACGTCGACGACCTCATCCCCACCCTGGTCGCCTTCCAGATCGAATGGAACAAGATCAGGTCCGCCCTCGTCGCCGCCGAGCTCCCGGCGGTGCTCACCCCGTCCTGGCTGGCCGGCGCCTGCGGCGGGCAGGAGGACGACTGGACCCAGCTTGAGGAGGTGTGGGGCGAGGCCTTCCCGGAGCGGCTCGGCCAGATCGCGGCGCGCAAGAAATCAATGCGGGTTCGCATGCTCGGCGGCACCCAGGTCGGCTACGCGCGGGTGACCCGGCGCTGGTGGGAGCAGGTGACCGGGACGATGCGCAGCCAGTCGCTCCGCGACCGGCCCGTCTACTTCGTGAGCAGCAACTCGCACAGCCTGGCCAACCTGCTCACCGGGGTGGCGCGCCACCACGAGGCATCGCTGGTCGAGCTGGTCGAGTCCCGGGGCCCGGCCGACCTCCGCCGGGAGCTGGAGCGCTTCCGGACCGGGCTCGCCGAGGGGGACTGGAACAACTTCCTCTACTACGCCGCCCGGCTGCATACCGGGAGCATCGCGACCGACGAGCGCGGCAGCCTCCGCCGCGAGGAGCGGGAGCGCGGGGTCCACGGGGTGGCCAGCCGCACCGCCCTGGACGTCGCCGCCCAGGTGATCCCGCTGGACCGGCTCGACCCCGCCAGCTTCGATCCGCGGCTGGGCCCCGTCGACGCCGGCCGCCTGCACGGCAGCCCGGCGGTGATCGTCAACATCGACTATCCGCTGGGTCTCGCCGCCTACAACATCCTGCGCGAGGTGGCCGAGACCGTGGCCGAGCTGCGCGGCGTCTACATCCTCGGCAAGGCGGCCACCCTCAACGCCGACGTCGGCGACGTCATGATCTCCAACGTCGTCCACGACGAGCACAGCGGCTGCACCTACTGGCTCAACAACGCGTTCACGGTCGCCGACATCGCGCCCTACCTGCGTTTCGGCAGCGGCCTCGACAACCAGCGGACGGTGTCGGTCAAGGGCACCTTCCTGCAGAACCGCGGCTACCTCGACTTCTACTACCGCGAGGCCTTCACGGTCGTGGAGATGGAGGTCGGGCCCTACTGCAACGCCATCTACGAGATGAGCGAGGCGGGGCGCTACCCGACCGGGGAGCCGGTCAACTTCTCGCGGCTGCCGCTCGACTTCGGGATCATCCACTACGCCTCGGACACCCCCTTCACCCAGGCGCGCACCCTGGGAGCGCGCGGGCTCTCCTACTTCGGCATGGACTCGACCTACGCGGCCTCGGTGGCGATCCTCCGCCGGGTGCTGCGGCGCGAGGGGGCGCTCGGCGAGTCCCCCGCCGCGCCCGGCGGGGAGCCCGAGATGATCGCCGTCCCCCGGCCGGGGGACGCCGCGGGGGAGGCCGCCAGCTAGGCTCGGCGCCGCCATGCCGCTCCTCAGCGCCTCCCAGATCGCGGTCGCCTACGGCGCCGAGACCGTCTTCTCCGGCCTCGACCTGCGCCTGGAGCGCCGGGCCCGGCTGGCCGTGGTGGGGGCCAACGGCGCCGGCAAGTCGTCGCTGCTCAGGGTCCTGGCCGGTGACCTGGAGCCGAGCGACGGGCTGATCGACCGGCTGCGCGGGCTGCGCAGCGCCCACCTGCCCCAGGACGCCCCGGCCCCGGTGGCCAACACCGTGCTCGAGGAGGTGATGGCGTCGCGCACCGACCTCGCCGCGATGCGGCACGAGCTCTCCACCCTGGAGACCGCCATGAGCCGGGCGGGACCCGAGCTGGAGGGCCAATTGAGCCGCTATGGCGACCTCCAGCATCGCTACGAGAACGCCGGGGGGTACGAGCTGGAGGCGCGCGCGCGCGAGGCGCTGGGCGGCCTGGGGATCGACGAGGAGCTGCGGGGCCGGAACCCGGCCGAGCTGTCCGGGGGCCAGCAGCGCCGGGTGGAGCTGGCCAAGCTGCTGGTGGCGGACGCCGACCTGCTCCTGATCGATGAGCCCACCAACCACCTGGACCTGGAGGGGATCGAGTGGCTCGAGGACTTCATGGCCGGGGTCAACACCGCCTTCGTGCTGGTCTCCCACGACCGCCGCTTCCTCGACCACGTCTGCACCGGGGTGCTGGAGCTGAACCACGGCACCGCCGAGGAGTACCCGGGCAACTACAGCGCCTACGTCCGGCTGCGCGAGGAGCGCCGGACCCGGCGCCGCAAGGAGTTCGAGGAGCAGCAGGACCACATCCGCCATCAGGAGGAATTCATCCGCCGCTACCGGGCCGGCCAGCGCGCCCGCGAGGCCCGGGGACGTCAGACCAAGCTGGACCGATTGGTCCGGGTGGCGGCACCGCCCGACGACCGGAGGCCCCGGCTGCGCTTCGCCACCGCCCCCTCGTCGCGGGTCACCCTCAAGGCGTCCGGGCTGGTGGTGGGACGGGACACCCCGCTGCTGAGCCTGCCGCCCCTCACCCTCGCTCCCGGGGACCGGATCGCCGTGGTGGGGGCCAATGGCAGCGGCAAGTCCACCCTGCTCCACACTCTGGCCGGCGAGCTGCCCCCACTGGAGGGCCGGGTGGAGCTGGGTCCCCGGACCGTCTTCCGCCTCTACCGCCAGGACCTCGGCCGCGGCCAGGTCACCGACGCCCAGAGCTTCGCCAGCAACGAGGGCAGCACGGTGCTGGAGGACCTGCTCGCCGACCATCCGATCGGCGCCGAGCGCGCCCGCAACACCCTGGGGGCCCTGCTCTTCTCGGGCGACGAGGTGGATCGGCGGGTGGGCGACCTCTCGGGTGGGGAGCGGGCCCGGCTGCTGATGGGCAAGCTCGCCCTCGAGCCGACCAACCTCCTCCTCCTCGACGAGCCGACCAACCATCTCGACCTGCCCGCGCAGGAAGTCCTCGAGGGGGCGCTGGGGAAGTACCCGGGTGCATTGGTCCTGGTGTCGCATGACCGGGCCCTGATCGACGCCCTGGCCACCGAGACCTGGGCGATCGAGGAAGGGGGCACGGTCCGCCGCGTCATCGGCGGTTACACCGCGCTCCTCCAGGACCGCCAGCGCGAGCGGCGGCTCCCGGAGAGGGGGGAGGCGAGGTTGGCCGCGGCGGCCCCGGCGGGGGGCCGCGCGGGGACCGGCGGCGGGGGCGCGCGTGCGGTCGACCGGGGGCCGGCCGGGGGGGCCGGGGGGGCCGCGTCGCCCGCGGACGGCCGCCGGCTCCGGGCCGCGGCCCGCTCCCACTCCGCCGAGGGCCACCGCCTGGAGGCGGAGATCACCCAGATCGAGACCGCGCTGGCCGAGACCCGGTTGCGCCTGCTCGATCCCGCCACCTTCCGCGACCCCGGCGTCGGCGCCGAGGTCGGGCGCGAGCACGACCGCCTGACCGGGGCGCTCGCCGAACTCTACGAGCGCTGGGCGGAGATCGCCGCAGAGTAGGCGTGGCCGCAGGCGGGAAGACCGCCCGCGGCGCCCGGTCAACCCGGCGACCCCGCGGCCCGGGAAGCCCCGACCGCCCCGCTACACTCTGGGCGTGACCCAGGTCGGCGAGCTCACCGTCGGTGGCGTCCTCATCGACGCCACCGCGATCCAGCGACGGGTCGAGGAGCTGGCCGCCGAGATCGATGCGGCCTACCCGGTGCTGGAGCAGCCGCTGGTCCTGATCTGCGTGCTCAAGGGCTCCATCCTCTTCACCGCGGACCTGGCCCGGGCGCTGACCATCCCGGTGGAGCTCGAGTTCGTCGCCTGCCGCTCCTACGGCGACGCCACCACCAGCTCGGGGACGGTGGAGCTGGTCAAGGACGTGAGCATGTCGCTCAAGGAGCGCGACGTGCTGATGGTCGAGGACATCATCGACACCGGGCTGACCACCTCCTTCCTCCGCAAGCACCTGGCCACCCATCACCCGCGCTCGCTGCGCCTCGTGTCCCTGCTCGACAAGCGCAGCCACCGGATGCGCGAGGTCCAGATCGACTTCCGCGGCTTCGACATCCCGGACCACTTCGTGGTCGGTTACGGGCTCGACCTGGCCCAGCGGCACCGGAACCTCCGCGCCGTCCACGTCGTCGAGGTCCCGTGACCGGCGGCGCCAGAGCGCCGCTGATCGCCGTCTGCGGGGCATCGGTGGCGGACGCCGAGGAGGTCGGGGTGGCCGAGGCGGTGGGACGGCTGCTCGCCGGCCGCGGGGCGGTGGTCGTCTGCGGTGGGCTCGGCGGGGTGATGGAGGCCGTGTGCCGCGGCGCCGCCGCCGCCGGCGGCACGAGCGTCGGCCTGCTTCCCGGCGACGACCCGAGGGCGGCCAACCCCCACGTGAGCCTGGCCCTCGCGACCGGGCTCGGGGAGCTGCGCAACGGCCTGCTCGCCCGCGCCTGCCGGGGGATGATCGCCATCGGCGGGGGGTACGGGACCCTGAGCGAGGTCGCCTTCATGCTCCGGCTCGGCCGCCCGGTGTGCGCGGTCGGATCCTGGGGACTGGTCCCTCCCCACGCCGGGGACGAGGACCCCGCCGTCCACCGCGCCGCCGGCGCCGAGGACGCCGTCAGCTGGATGCTGGAGCGGGTCTGAGGTAGGGCGGTCTCCTCCTCGTCACATGTGGAAAACAGGTCCCCAGATCTGACCTCTTTGGGCGTAACTTGGAGCGCATGGCGAACAAGCGCTCGGCACCGAGCCAGCGGGGCCGCGACCTCTTCCGCGCCGAGGTCAGCTCGCTCCTCGCCGACCTCGGCGACCTGGCCGAGGAGAATGCGCCGCCGGGGGGCGTGGAGGAGGAGCGCCGGGCGGTCACGGGGGCGGCTGCCCCGGCTCCCAGCGTCCGCCCCCACGGCCGGCCACGTGACGTGACGGAGGCGGCGCCTCCGCCGGCCGTGCCGGCGGAGATCGCGGCGCCGGCCCCGACGCCGTTCGCGGAGCTCGCGCCGCCGGAAGCGCCACGCGAGGCGTCGGTGCCGGCCGAATCCGCCGCCCCGCCGGCACCCCCAGCGGAGGCGGAGTCCGCCACCCCGCCGGCACCGCCACCGGTGGCGTTCACCCCGCCGCCGGCGCCGCCGCCTGCACCGCCCGGCCCCCCGGTACCCCCGCCGGTGGTGGCGGAGGCGCCGGCTCTGCCGCCACTCGAGGACCTTCCCTCCTTCTCCCCCAGCTACCTGCCCCCGCTCCCGCCCGTCCTTCCAGCGGCAACGGCCGCGGCGGTCGCACCCCGACCCCCGGCCTCCCCACCGGCCGCTCCGCCTCCGTCACCCCCGCTGGGCTGGGCTCCGCCGCTGTGGGAGCCGGGCTTCGAGCCGATCGGGGACAGCGAGTGGCCGGAGACATCCGGTCCGCCACCGGCGGTCGAGTGGTCGGCTGCCGCCTGGGCGGCGCGGTCTGCGGATCAGGGGGCCGTGGACCCGGCGAGCCACCACCAGCCGCCGCCGCCCTCGGCGGCGTGGCCGTCGCAGACGGAGCCACCGCGCACCGAGACCGAGGTGCATCCCGCGGGTCGGGAGCCGGAGGGCATGCTGGGGCTGGAGAGCTTCTTCGAGACGCGCGTGGGCGGGTGGGAGATGCCGGAGGTGGAGCCGGTAACGCGTCCCACCTCCCCGGAAACGCGCCCCCACCTCTCGCAGGTGCCGGCCGAGCCCACCCTCGAGAGCTTCTTCGAAACGCGCGTGCCCGGGTGGGAGGTGCCGGAGGCGGAGGCGCGTCCCGGCGGGGGGGAGGCGACTGAGCCCGCGGCCGAGAGCTACTTCGAGACGCGCGTGGGCGGGTGGGAGATGCCGGAGCCGGGTCACCCCGCGCCCCCGGCAGGCGCCGCCTCCGCGGCGCAGCCTGCCATGGTGAGCCCGGGCCTCCCCGGCTTCCGCCTCCGTCCCATCTCCGTCCCGGCGCGGACTCCGGCCCTGGCGGAGACTCCGGGCTGGGGGACGGAGACGCCGCCCATCGCGCCCGGCGCGCACCCGCGGCCCGCTCCGGACACCGAGGCCGACGGCGGCCAGCGGTTCCGCGCGGCGCCCCCGACCGACCTGGCCGCGCCCGAGGAGCCGACCGGCGCGACGCCGGCGGACGCCGGGGTCGCCGCCTCCCCGACGCCTCCGCCCGCGTCCGGCCCTGCGGCTCGCCTCGAGCCGGGACTGGCCGAACCGGCGCCGGACGCGCCCCCGTTCCCCGCACCGTCACCGATGCCGTCCGCGACCGCCTCGGGGCTCCCCACCGGCGCGCCGAGGCCGGGCCTTCCGCTGCTTCCGGGGGGGATGCCGGCGCCGGTGTCGACCCGGCCCTGGAGCCTGGGGGCGGCGATGCAGCCCCTCGCGCCCGCCACCCCTCCACCCCTCCGGCCCGGCGGCGCCCCGGTTGCGGAGCCCTCGGGGCCGTCGCCCTCGCGCCTCCGGAGGAGCGGGCTCAACGTGCCCTTCCCGGTCGTGGTGGCGCTCCTGATCGCGGTCCTGGCGGTGATCGTCGTCCTGATCCTCCTCGACTTCCGCCAGTGAGGGCCGGACCGCCGGACGGATCAGGACGGCGGTTGCTCGGCCAGCGGCAGCCCGGCTGCCTCCCAGGCATCGATCCCACCGGCCACGTTCACCGACCGGGCGCGGCCTGAGCTCCGGAGGTATTCGACCGCGTGCCGGCTCCTCCTGCCCGCGCGGCAGTAGACGTAGACGTCGACGTCGGCCGGCAGCTCGCCACGGCGGTTGGGGAGCTCGACGAGGGGGATCAGCACGGCGCCGGGGATCCTCCTGTCCCTCCACTCCCACGGCTCGCGGACGTCGAGCAGGCAAGCCCCCCCGCCGCTGACCGCAGCGTGAGCCTCCTGGGGGCTGACCTCGTCCGGAAGGTCCATGGTGCGGCGGAGTATATGCGGCCGCCCACCGGGCACCGTCACCCCGCCGCGCGGTGGCACGGGCCCCTCGGAACGGCTGTTACATTGGGCCGGACGTGACTGCCGCGCTTCCCGCACCCTCAGCGCCGGCCCGGGCCGCCGAGGTGCTGCCGGCTCGAAGATGACGGACGACTACGTCGTCGGCGCCGTCATCGGCGAGGGGCTGATGGGTCCCCGCCACGCCGGTCGCTATCGTCCGAGCGGGCACCCGGTCGCCCTCGAGGAGGTCCCGCCCACCCTGCTCGACCGCTCCGGGTTCGTCGAGCGCCTGGCGCTTGCCGCGCGCAGGGCCGCGGAGGTCACGGAGTCTCACGTGGTCGCGGTCTACGACCTCGTCCAGCTCGGCCAGCGCCTCTACGTCGTCACCGAGCTGGTCCGCGGGCGGAGCCTCGCCGCTCTCCTCGGGACCGACGGCGCGCTCCCACTCCCCGCGGCGCTGCTCGCGGTCGACTCCGTGCTGGCGGGGCTCGAGCAGATCCACCAGGCCGGGCTCAGCCACGGCGACGTCTGCCCCGAGGTGATCGTCATCACCCCGGCGGGCAGGGTCCGGCTGACCGAGCTGGGGGTGGCCGCAGTGCTCGCGGCCGAACCGGAGCTGCTGTCCTGGCCCGAGGTGCAGCCGCCGGAGGCGGGCGCCCCCAGCCCCACGGCCGACCTCTACGCGACCGGCGCCCTGCTCCGCGAGCTGGTGAGCGGCATGCGCCCGGACCAGGGCGGTGAGTGGAAGGGTCCGGGCCGGCTGGTCCGCCTGATCACCCGGTCGCTGGCGGTGACGCCGGCGGAGCGGTTCGCGAGCGCCGCCGACTTCCGGCACGAGCTGGGAGGCGCCGCCGCCGAGCTGCTCGGCGCCGGCTGGAGGGTCCAGAGCGACCTTGCCGCCCGGGCCACGCGCCCGCTCGGGCCCCAGACCCCCCGCCGGCGCCCGGAGCGGAGCGCCATGGCCGGCGCACCCGACATCCCGGCGGTGGCGGCACCGCTCGCCCTCTCCACGGCGGAAGCTCCGGAGGCCGTGGCCGGCGCCGCGCCGCCCCGGCTCGTCGCCCTCCCGTCATCGACCGTCGGGCCGGGGGCGATGGAGCCGCCGGCCGCGATGCCGGCGGCGGCCCCCGACGCACCACCCCCGCCAGCGGAGGCGGTGCCGGACCACTTCGGAGCGACCGCCCTCGCGCCCGGCCCGTGGCCCCCTCCGGGATCCGGTGGCGGGCGGGGTATCGGCCCCCCGCTCCCAGGCGCCGCCCGAAGGCACTGGGGGCGGCGCCTGGCCATCGCCCTGCTGGCGCTGCTCGTGCTCGCCGCGGCCGCCGCCGCCGGTGCGGTGGTGCTGCTGACGCCCCCGGCCGCGGCACCTTCCAGCACCGGCCCGCTCAGGGTCGGCAGCGACGTCCGCCTCAGCGTCCAGCCCGGGGCCACCGGCGGATGCAACACCACCTTCACCTTCACCGCGACCGGGACGGTGAGCGGCGCCGGGACGCTGACCTACCGCTGGGTGAAGAGCACGGCCGGGAGCTCTCCCGTCTACGACCAGTACTCCGTGACCATCACCCGGAACGAGACCTCGTTCCGCTTCAGCACGTCGCTGCAGGTGACCGGCACGGTCACCCTGGACGGCACCGTGACCTTCCAGGTGCTCTCCCCCCAGGCGCGAGCGCAGACCCAGACGATCCATTACGCCTGCACCCACTGAGCATTCCGAGGGCGGGGGCGGCGAGCCTGGCACCGCCCTGCCGCATCGCGGTCACGATCCCGTTCCACCGCCGCCCATCCCAGCTGCCCGCCGTGACAATTCGGCAAAGACCCGGCCCGGACTGCTCTGGGCACCGAGGCTGGGGGATTGGGAGTGACCATCTAGATGACGACCGTCCTGCTGCTCGGTGCGGGAGGGTCGGCCGGGGCCAACGTGGTCGATGCCCTCCGCCTCAGCGGGCGCGAGTACCGCATCGTGGGCATCGACGTCTCGCCGGTGAGGCTGCACCTCTCCCAGGCCGACGAGCGCGTGGTCGGCCGCCGTCCCGGCGACCCGGGATACGCGGACGGGCTCCGACACGTGATCGAGACCCGAGGCGTCGACATCGTCCATCCTCAGCCCGACCCCGAGGTGATCGCGGTGGGAGCGGTCAGGGAGCAGCTGGGAGCCAGGACCTTCCTCCCCTCGCAGGCGACCCTGGCGACCGCGGCCGACAAGGCGGCCTTCGCCGAGCGGATGGTCAGGGCCGGCGTGCCCGTGCCCCGGAGCACCGCGTACACGGGGCTCGCGACCGTCGTCGCCCAGACCGAGGCGATGCTGAGGGATCACGAGCGGGTGTGGGTGCGCGCCCGCACCGGAGCCGGCTCACGAGCCTCCCTGCCGGTGCGCAGCGGCGAGCAGGCGAAGGCGTGGATCGGATGGTGGGTCTCGGAGAGGGGGATGGCCGCCGACCAGTTCATGGCGGCCGAGATGCTGCCGGGCCGGGAGTTCGCGTACCAATCGGTGTGGCAGGGCGGTGAGCTGGTGGCGGGTCAGGCGCGCGAACGTCTCGAGTACCTCTACGGGTTCCTGACCCCGCACGGCCAGACGTCGACCCCGGCGGTGGCCCGGACGGTCCAGGAGCCGCGGGTCGACGCGGTGGCCCAGGCGGCGGTGAGGGCACTCGATCCGCACCCGCAGGGTGCCTTCTGCGTCGACATCAAGGAGGACACCGCGGGTGCGCCGCGGGTCACCGAGGTCAACGCCGGGCGCTTCTTCACGACCTCGAACTTCCTGGCCCACGCGGGCCTCAACATGCCGGACATGCTGATGCGGTGCGCCCTCGGGGAGAACCTCCCCCGGCTTCCGAGCTCGCCGCTTCCCGCCGACCTCTACTGGATCAGGATGGTGGACATGGGCTATGTCCTGGTTGAAGGAGACCAGCTCGATGCTTGGCCGCGCGCCGATCGTTGACTTCGACGGCACTCTGGCCCGGCTCGACGTCGATTGGGCCGGGCTGCGCACCCGCCTCGGGGTGGGATCCCTCAACGATCTCTGGGAGACGGTGGATCCCTCCACCGACGGCTGGAGGGACGACGCCGCGTGGCGTGCCGTCACCGAGGCTGAGATCGACGCGGCGCGCGACGCGGAGCCGGTGCCGCCGACGGTCGCGGCCCTCCTCTCCTGCGCCGCCTTCGCGGTGCTCACCGCCAACAGCGAGGCGGCGGTTGCCGTGTTTCTCGACGCCCAGGCTCCGCTGCGCGCCCTCTGCGTGACCGTCGCCGGTCGGGAGACGCTCCGGGGATCGAAACGCGACCCCGCAGCCTTCGCCCGCGGTTTCCGGCGCTGCGCCGACGCGACCGCCGGCGCCAGGGGGGGCGCGGTGCCGGTGTATGTCGGTGACCTCCCCTGGGAGCTCGCCGCGGCTCGACGGCTGGGCGCCGTCGCGATCGATGTGCGCGAGGTGGCCTGAGCAGCATGGAGAGGTTTCGACCCGCCCGCACGGTCGACCTGGGGAGCCCGGACGTCGGCCCGGCTCCGACCTCCCGCCGGCGTCGTCGCGACGATCTGGCCCCGCTTCGCCTCGCACTGGTGGGCGCGGGATCGATGGGCGAGAATCACGCTCGGGTCATCGCCGGCTCGCCCCACGCCACCCTGGGTGTGGTGGTGGACCCCGATGGCCAGCGGGCGGAGCGAATCGCGGGCAGGTACGGCGCCACGGCCGTCCTCGATCTGGAGGGCGTCCGCTCGTGCGACGCGGTGGTGGTTGCCGCCCCCACCGCCCGTCACGTCGAGATAGGGCAATGGGTCCTCGGCGAGGGGTTGCCACTTCTCATCGAGAAGCCGATGGCGACGTCGAGCACCGACGTCCAAGCTCTCTGCGCCCTCGCAACGGCGCGGAACCTGCCGCTCATGTGCGGCTTCGTGGAGCGGTTCAACGCGGTGATCGGCACCGTCGCGGAAGGCCTGGAGGGCCAGCTCCTCCACCTGCTGGCGCTGCGGCACTCGCCCAGCTCGCCCAGCGCCGGGTCGTCGGTGGTGTGGGACCTGCTCATCCACGACATCGATCTGGCGCTCCGTCTGAGCGGGGAATCCGAGCCCGTCGACGTGACCGCCCAGTCGATGATCCCGGAGGGAAGCTCGGTCAGCGAGCTTGCCGACTGCACGCTGCGGTTCCGGAGCGGGCTGATCGCCACCCTGTCAGCCAGCCGGGTGGGGCAGCGCAAGCTGCGCACCATGGTCCTCACCACGACTGAGGCGGTCTACGAGGTGGACCTGCTCCGCCAGGACGTCACCGCCTACCGCCACATCCACGCCGAGAACCAGATGGACGTCATCCCGCGGTTCCGGAGTGAGACGGTGATCGACATCCCCTTCGTCCGTCACGCGGGAGAGCCGCTCGCGCTGCAGCTCCAGCACTTCATCGACGTCATCGAGGGCCGCGCCGACCTCGCCGCCGAGCTCGCCAGCATCCTCCCGGCCCACCGCATCGCCGAGCGGGTCGCGGCGACATCGGACCCGGCACGAGCGGCGATCGCGCCGTGAGGATCTCCTACGCGCTGGCGGTGCACGACGATGCGACTCGGGTGGAGTCCGGCGTCGGCCGGCTCATGGAACGGCTGGGCCCGTTTCCCGGATCCGAGGTCATCCTGGTCGAGAACGGGAGCTCGGACGCCTCCCTGCCGGTCGCCCGTGAGGTGGCCGCGCGACTGGCCACCGACGAGGTGGCGGTGCGCGTGGAGACGGTCCCGCAGGGGCTGGGCAACGCCTTCCGTCGCGGCCTGCGGATGGCCCGGGGAGACCTGGTGGTGATGTGCGGGGTCGACCTGCCCTTCGGGTTCACCGACCTGGACCAGTGGCTGGCGCTGAAGAGCCCGCCGTCGCTTGTGCTGGGCTCCAAGAGCCACCCGCGCTCCCGGCTGGGGGTCTCCACCGGGCGACGCGTCATGTCCCTCGGCTTCCGCGTCGCCCGCCGGCTCATCCTCGGCATCGCCGCCGGCGACACCCAGGGATCCCTACTGATCGCCGGCTCCCTCGCTCACCGGATCGAGCCCCGCTTGCGCTGCAAGGACTATCTGGTCACCACCGAGATCGTGGCATGGGCCATCCATCTCGGCGTGCGGCCGCTCGAGCTCCCCGTCGTCTATCCCGGCAGCACCTCGAGCTCGACGGTCCGTCCGGTGCGTGACACCGTCGGGATGCTCGTCGGGATGCTGGCGCTGCGCGGCCGGCTGCGCAGGGTCGCGCCAGGTGAGCGCTCGCTCACCCCCTCGGAGCAGATACGGTGAGCGACACCGTGAAGCCTCGCGCCATTCCCTTCATCCCCATCTCCGCACCCCGCTTCGGCGCCGAGGAGGAGGACCTGGTCCTCCAGGTGCTGCGCAGCGGCATGCTCGCCCAGGGACCGATGGTCGCCCGCCTCGAGGAGCTGTCCGCCGCCATGGCGGGCGTCCCCCATGCCGTGGCCGTGAGCAGCGGGACGGCGGCCCTGGACGCGGCTCTCGAGGTGCTGGGGGTCGGCCCCGGGGACGAGGTGATCACCACGCCCCTCACCTTCGTCGCCACCCTCAACGCCATCCTCCGTCGCGGGGCGACGGCCCGCTTCGCCGACGTCACCGACGACTACGTCATCGATCCCGCATCGATGGCGGCCCTGATCACGCCGCACACCCGGGTGCTGCTGCCCGTCCACCTCTACGGCCTGATGGCCGACATGGAGAGGATCGAGGAGGTGGCGCGGCGTCACGGCCTGGGGGTCGTCGAGGACGCGGCGCAAGCTCACGGCGCGCGCCTGCGCGGACGGCCGGCGGGCGGCTTCGGACTCGGCTGCTTCTCCTTCTACGCCACCAAGAACGTGACCAGCGGCGAGGGCGGGGTGGTCACCACCTCCGACGGCGACATCGCCGACCGGCTGCGCCTCCTGCGCAACCAGGGGATGCGATCCCGCTACGACTACGCGGTGGTCGGCCACAACTGGCGGATGACCGACCTCGCCGCCGCCCTCGCCATCCCCCAGATGGGACGGCTCGCCGCCATCACCGAGCGGCGCAGCCACAACGCCGCGACGCTCACCCGGCTGATCGGCCCGAACTGCGGCGTGGTCACCCCGAGAACCCCGCCGGACCGGGTCCACGCCTGGCACCAGTACACCGTCCTGCTCCCGCCGGGGTGTGACCGCGACCGGGTCGTCGCCGGCCTGCGCGACCGGGGCGTGGGTGCCGGCGTCTACTACCCCCGGCTGGTCTGGGACTACCCGCCATTCCTGGACCACCCCCTGGTGGTGCGCAACGTCACCCCCCACGCCGCCGAGGTGGCCGGGCGCTGCCTCTCACTCCCCGTCCATCCCGGGTTAGGGGAGCCGGAGCTGGCCCGGGTGGCAGAGGCACTGCGCGGCGCCGTCACCGCCTGACCGCGGGTCCGCGGCGGCCCCGGCTCCGGCGGTCAGCCGGAGCGGTGATCGAGGGCGGCGCTCAGCAGCGTGTCGCCCTGGTCCTGGGGGCCGACGAAGGCCAGCCGGACATCCTCGATCCCGGCGGCGATCCGCTCGGCGACCCGCTGCACCTCTGAGGCGGTCACCCGGTCGATCGCCTCGGCCCGCTGGTCGGGGGTCTCCAGCGGCAGCCGGGCCCGCCAGCGGGCGCCGTAGAAGCGGGCGCTCGCCATGGCGGTCTCGGTGGCGCGGAGCATGCGCCCGATCATCGCCGACTTGGCGGCGGCCAGCTCGGTCGCCGGCAGGGGGCGGGCGGCGAGCTTGCGCAGCTCCCGGAAGGAGAGGCGGACCGCCTTGGCCGCGTCCTTGGGACGGGTGCCGGTGGCGATCGCGAACACCCCGATGTCCTCCAGGGGCTCGTGGTGGGCGAAGATCGAATAGGCGAGACCATTGCGCTCGCGGACGGTGTGGAAGAGCCGCGAGGACATCCCGCCCCCGAGGATGTAGGTCATCACCGAGAGCGCGGTCCGGTCCTCGTCGAGGGCCGGGATGCCGGGCACGGCGAGGGCCATCTTGATCTGGGGCTCCTCCGCCGGCGTTAACGGGCGCACGTTGGCGGCATAGCGCTCGCCCTGACCCCACCGGGCCTGGGCCCGCGGCCGGGGCTGGGCGGTCGGGACGTCGCGGAGCAGCAGCTCCGCCTGTTCGGGCTCGAGCACCGCACCCCCGGCCACGGTGAGGCACATCGACGACGGGGCATAGAAGGAGCGGTGGTACTCGAGAAGCTGGTCGCGCGTCGCCTTCTCGATGACCCAGGGGAAGCCGGCGGCGGACCATGAGACGGGCTGGTCGGCCCCGAAGGTGACGGTGCCCAGCCGGTCCCAGATCCATCCGTCGGGGTCGGCCAGGCGGGCGGAGAGCTCCTGGAGCACCACGTTGCGCTCGCGCTCGACCTCATCGACGGCGAAGAGGGGCCGGCTCAGCATGTCGGTGACGATGTCGGCGAGCTGGAAGGTCGCGATGGCCGGGCCCTCGGCGTAGTAGCCGACCTCCTCGGTGTCGGTGTAGGCGTTGGTCGACGCCCCCAGCCGGTCGATCTCGCGGGTTATCTGGCGGGTGGTCGGCCGGTGCTCGGTCCCCTTGTAGAACATATGCTCCAGGTAGTGGGCGAGGCCGGCGGTCTCGGCCGTCTCGTCGCGCGACCCGGCCCGGACGATCAGGAAGATCCCGACGTTGCGGCTCGCCGAGGGCGCGTTGAGGAGGGTGACGCCATTGGCCAGGGTGGTCACCCGGGGCTGGAACTGGGGGAGGGGAAGGGTGGCGGTGCGGGAGGTGGAGGGCAACGCAGGTGACCTCGTGGTCCGGTGTGATGAGCGAAAGGTAGCGCGCCCGCTCAGGACGTGCCCGATTCCCACGACGCCAGGTAGCGGCGCTGCTCGTCGGTGAGGACGTCGATGGCGATCCCCATGCTGTGCAGCTTGAGAGCGGCGATCGCCGCGTCGATGTCCGCCGGCACGTCGTAGACGCGGGGCTCCAGCTCCGCGTGATGGCGGGCGACGTACTCGGCACACAGCGCCTGGTTGGCGAACGACATGTCCATGACCGCGGCCGGGTGCCCCTCCGCGGCGACGAGGTTCACCAGGCGCCCCTGGGCCAGCACGTTGAGGGTGCGGCCGTCGCCCAGCCGGTAGGCCTCGACGTAGGGCCGGGGCCGGGAGACCCCGGTGGCCATGTCGTCCAGCGCCGCCAGGTTGATCTCGTCGTTGAAATGGCCGCTGTTGGCGACGATGCAGCCGTCCTTGAGCAGCTCGAAGTGGTGGCGGTCGACGACGTTGATGTCACCGGTGACGGTGACGATGAAGTCGGCCTGGGGCGCCGCCTCGGCCAGGGTCATCACCCGGTAGCCGTCCATGGCGGCCTCCAGGGCCCGCACCGGGTCGACCTCGGTGACGACGACGTGGGCGCCGTGGCCGGCCGCGCGGCTGGCCAGGCCCCGCCCGCACCAGCCGTAGCCGCACACCACCAGGGTCTTGCCGGCGAGCAGGACGTTGGTGGCCCGGATCAGGCCGTCCAGGGTGCTCTGACCGGTGCCGTAGCGGTTGTCGAACATGTGCTTGGTGAGCGCCTCGTTGACCGCGACGATCGGGAAGCGCAGGGCCCCGTCGGCCGCCATCGCCCGCAGACGGATGACACCGGTCGTCGTCTCCTCGGTTCCCGCCAAGACGTCGGGGATCAGCTCGGTCCGCGTCTTGTGCAGCTCGGCGACCAGATCGGCGCCGTCGTCCATGGTGAGGTTGGGGTGGTGATCGAGGACCGCGTTGATGTGGTCGAAGTAGCGGGCGCTGTCCTCGCCCTTGACGGCGAAGGTCGGGACCCCGTGGTGGGCGGTGAGCGCGGCCGCGACGGGGTCCTGCGTCGACAGGGGGTTGCTGGCGCAGAGCCGGACGTCGGCGCCGCCGGCCCGGAGGGTGATGGCGAGGTTGGCGGTCTCGCTGGTCACGTGAAGGCAGGCGCCGAGCCGGAGGCCCGCCAGCGGCCTCTCCCGCTCGAAACGCTCCCGGATCAGGCTGAGCACCGGCATCTCCCGGGCCGCCCAGGCGATCAGCCGGTCGCCCTCATCGGCCAGGGAGAGGTCGGCGACGTCGTGGCGGGAGGTGCCGGCGCTGGTGGTCATGCCATCTCCTGACGAGGGTGACGCGACTGCTTGGGGCGGCCATGGTAACCGAGGGCGGAGCACGGCCGACGCAGCCGGATGCGATGGCTCCCCGTCCCGCGCGGCGGCGCCGGCGGGCTCAGAAGCGGATCAGGGAGACGTGGCGGCGATCGCCGAGGGCCTCCGCGCCCCCGAAGCCGGCCAGCTCGATGAGGAAGGCGATCCCCACCACCTGGCCACCGAGCCTCTCGACCAGCTCGGCGGACGCCCGGGCCGTCCCCCCGGTGGCCAGGAGGTCGTCGACGATGAGCACACGCTGGCCGGGGCGGATGGCGTCGGCGTGCACCTCCAGCACCGCCTCGCCGTACTCCAGGGCGTAGGCGACCGAGATGGTCCGTGCCGGCAGCCGGCCCTGCTTGCGGACCGGGACGAAGCCGACCCCGAGCAGGTAGGCGAGCGCCCCGCCGAGGACGAAGCCGCGTGACTCGACGCCGACCACGACCTCGACGCCGTCATCGCGATAGGCGTCGACCAGGTCGTCGATGGCGGTCCGGAAGGCCTCCGCGTCGCCCAGCAGCGTGGTGATGTCCTTGAAGAGGACGCCCTTGCGCGGGAAGTCGGGGACGTCGCGGATCAGCGTCCGGAGGCGTTCCGCGAGCGGGTCGGGCGGGCTGGGGCCGTCAGCCATCGCCGCCGGATGCTAGCAGGGCGAAGCGCCCCCCATCAGCCGTGCTGGCGCGATTGCTACACTGCGTCGTCTCCATGTCCTGTCCCCGTGGCCCGGTCGCCCCTTCCGCATGATGCATGTCCACCATCGCTGACGCCCAGCTGGACGCGCTCGCCGCCGGTCCCGGGCCGCAGCTCAACACCTTCCGCCACTACCGGCATCTGACCGTGGAGCTGGCGATCAGCCAGTTCAAGCTCCGCTACACGCAGTCGGTGCTCGGCTACTTCTGGTCGCTGCTCAAGCCGGCGATGATCTTCGCGATCACCTTCGTGATCTTCGTCGGCCTCTTCAAGATCAAGGACGGGACCCAGTTCTACGGCATCCAGCTTCTGCTCGGGATCGTCGTCTGGACCTTCTTCGCCGAGTGCACGGCCTCCTCGATGATGGCCATCGCGGGCAGCGCCGGACTGATCCGCAAGGCCTACTTCCCCCGCTCCATCCTGGTCATCGCCGCGTCGATGTCGTCGCTGTTCACCTTCCTGATCAACCTGACCATCGTCTTCGTGATCGCCGTCTTGCTGCACCAGATCGACGTCGGGTTCCGCATCTTCCTCGTCATCCCGCTGCTGCTCGAGCTCTACCTGCTGGCGATCGGCATCTCCCTCTTCCTCTCCGCCCTCTTCGTCCAGTTCCACGACATCGGCCATCTCTGGGACGTGCTGATGCAGCTCCTCTTCTACGGGTCCGGGGTGATGTTCAGCCTCTCCTATGTCCTGCAGCGGGCCCACCTGGCACTGGCGGCGGGGCAGACGCTGCTGCCGGGGCAGAAGCTGGCGGTGGGGGCAAAGCTGTTGGGAGGAGCGACGGTGTTGCCGACGAGCAACCTGTGGGCGGTGTTGATGGTGGCCTGCAACCCGATCATGCAGACCATCGAGGACCTGCGCCACGCCCTGCTCACACCCCAGGCTCCCTGGACCGAGCTGGTGGTGACCGGTCATCTCGCCGCCGTCAACCAGTACGCCCGCTTCGACTACCCGTGGCTGCTGCCGGTGCCCTTCCTGGTCGTCGTCGCGGTGCTCACCATCGGCGCGCTCACCTTCCGGGCCCGGGCCCGGACCTTCGCCGAGAACCTGTGACCCTCAGCGACCGCGACCTTGCCATCCGGGTGGAGCACCTCTCCAAGCGCTTCCGGATCCCGCTCGACCGCAGCTCGACCCTGAAGCACCGGCTCACCCACTGGCGGAGCGCGTCGCGGTACCGCATCCTGGAGGCGCTGCTGGACGTCAGCTTCGAGGTGCCGACGGGCGAGTTCATCGGCATCATCGGCCACAACGGATCGGGGAAGAGCACCCTGCTCAAGATCCTGGCGAAGATCTACCGTCCGGAGGTGGGCAGGATCACCATCGCGGGCAAGGTGTCCCCGTTCCTCGAGCTGGGGGTCGGCTTCAACCCCGAGCTGACCGCCCGGGAGAACATCTTCCTGAGCGGTGCCATCCTGGGCCTGGGCCGCCCCGAGCTGCACCGTCTCTTCGACGAGATCATCGGCTTCGCCGAGCTGGAGCAGTTTGTCGACCACAAGCTCAAGAACTTCTCCTCGGGCATGGAGGTGCGGCTCGCCTTCTCCCTCGCCATCCAGGCTCACGCCGAGATCCTGATGATGGACGAGGTGCTGGCCGTCGGTGACGCCTCGTTCCAGCAGAAGTGCTTCGACATCTTCAACCGCTACAAGCGGGAGGGTCGCACCGTCGTGCTGGTCACCCACGAGCTGGCCGCGGTCACCAACTACTGCGATCGGGCGCTGCTGCTCGACCACGGCCGGCTGGTGGCCGACGGCACCGCCGCCGCGGTCACCGCCCAGTACCGGCGCGCCATCGGCCTCGCCGCCGACGGCTCGCGGCTCGCTCCCGAGATCGATCGCTGGGGCTCCCGGGACGTGGTGATCACCGCTGCCCGGATGCTCGACGAGCGCGGCGTCGAGGATACCAACCCGGTGACCGGCGGCTTCGCCCGCATCGAGTTCGGCTACGAGATCCAGAACGACGCCGTGGCCGACTTCACCTGCGTGGTCTGGCTGGTCCGCGGCGACGGGCTGGCGGTGGCCGAGTCGCGCTTCCCGGTCAGCCAGTACGCCCAGGTCGGCTCCAGCCAGCGGGGCTCGGCCGGCACGGTCCGCTACGACATCCCCCAGCTTCCCCTGCTCGACGGCGAGTACAGCGTCAACATCGAGCTCCAGGGACGGCGGGATGGCGCCACCTTCGACCACGTGGACCACGGCATCCGCTTTCGCGTCATCGACAGGGGCGGCCGCCATGGCGTGATCGACCCCGGCGGCGTGTGGTCGGTGGCCGCCTCGGAGCTGCCGGTGGTGGGCTGGCCCGACCGGCTCGGCTCGACCACGTAGGGGACGGGATGAGCGACCGGGGGCAGTTCGGCCCCGAGGAGGCACCACCCGCCGGAAGCGCCGAGCCGCCCGCTCCCGACGTCGAGGCGATCGTCGCCGAGATCCAGGCCGAGGTGGAGGCCAAGCGTGCGGCCGGCGCCTACCCCACCGCCCTGCTGGAGCGGCTGCACACCGAGTTTCACCCGGACGAGGGCCTGGAACCCCCCGAGGTGCTGGTACTGGTGCAGAGCGCGCGGCCCCTCCGGTCAATCCACCCGGTCGTGGGAGGGGTGATCGTCTTCGGCAAGCGGGTCGTCCGCCGGCTGCTCGCCTGGTACGTGGCCCCCATCGCCCAGGACCAGACGCGCTTCAACCTGGCCATCCTGCGCGAGCTGCGTGCGCTGGAACAGCGCGTGGCCCGGCTGGAGGAGAGGGCGGCGTCGAGCCCGGAGGAGCCGGAGAAGGGAAGCCGCCCGCGGACAGGGACGTGAAGCTCGCCTTCGTCGTCCCCCGCTTCGCAGCCGGCGTTCTGGGAGGCGCCGAGTACCACGTCGGCCAGCTGGCCGGCCGGTTGCGGCGCCGCGGTCACGACGTCACCGTCCTCACCACCTGTGCGATCGACCACTACACGTGGGAGAACGCCCTGCCCCCGGGGCCGGACACCGTGGACGGGATCCCGGTGCGGCGGTACCCGGTGACGGTGGCCCGCGACCGCTCCCTCATGGCCCGGCTCCAGACCGCCATCGACGGCGGCCTCACCATCCCTCCCGCCCATCAGGAGGAATGGGTGCGCAACACCGGGCACAGCGAGCCCCTGCTCGACGCCATCGCGGCGGTGGCGGACCGGGTCGACGCCCTCGTGTTCGCCCCCTACCTCTTCGCCAGCACCGTCCTGGGGGCGCGGGTGCGGCCCGACCGGAGCCTCATCCAGCCGCTCCTCCACGACGAGGCCTACGCGCGCTTCACGTGCGTGCAGGAGACCCTGCGGTCCGCGGCCGGGCTGCTCTGGATCAGCTCCGGCGAGCGCCAGGTGGCCGGGCGGCTCATCCCCGGCCTCCCCCCGGGGCGGCTGGTGGGCGCGGGCATCGAGCTCCCGGCCGAGTACGTCGACCGCCAGGGGGCGCGCCGGCGGCACGGCCTCGAGGGGACGGTGGTCAGCTATGCGGGGAGACGGGAGGAGGCCAAGAACTTCCCCCTGGTCGCCGAGGCGGTGACGGCGGCGAACCTGGGCTGGAGGCAGCGGGTCACCCTCGCCGCGATGGGCGCGGGCCCCGCCGTCCTCCCACCCGCGGCCCGACCGTTCGTTCGCGACCTGGGGGTGCTGGACGACGACGACAAGCTGGGGGTGTTCGCCGCCTCCACCGCGGTGGTCAACCTCTCGCTGGCCGAGAGCTTCAGCTACGTGGTCATGGAAGCGTGGAGCGTCGGCACCCCGGTGATCGTGCATGCCGGCTGCGAGGTGACCAGCCGCCACTGCCGGGAAGCCGGCGGCGGTCTCTGGGTGCGCAATGTCGAAGAGGCGGTGGAGGCCATCCTCCGGCTGGCGGCCGACCACGCCCTCCGCGACCGGCTCGGCGCGGCCGGCCGGCGCCACGTCATCCAGCACGTCTCCTGGGACGCGACGCTGGATCGGTTTGAGACCGCGGTGGCCGAGCTGCTGCCGGTGCGCGCCGGATGAGCTCATGACCGCCATCCACCAGCTCCTCCCCGTCCTCTCCCCCGGGGACGCCATCGGCCAGGCGGTCCGGCGGATGCGGGCGGCGTTCCAGGAGGCCGGGTTTCGCTCCGAGATCTTCGCCGAGGAGATCGACCAGCGGCTGCAGGGCGAGGCGCGGCCGCTCGCCGAGCTGGAGACGCGCGTGGCAGCCGGCGATGTCGTCATCTACCACCTGAGCATCGGCGCCGCGTCGGCCCGGCGGTTCGCCGGGCTCGGCTGCCGGCGGCTGATCGTCTATCACAACATTACCCCGCCCGAGTACTACCGGCCCGCCAGCCCACGGGTCACCTACTGGCTCGAGCAGGGGCGCCGCGACCTCGCACGGCTGGCCCCGACCATCGAGTTGGGCATCGGCGACTCCGCCTACAACGCGGAGGAGCTGCGGGCGGCGGGCTGTCCGGCCACGATGGTCATCCCGCCCCCGGTGGACCTTCAGCGCCTCTCGCCCCGTCCCGCCCGCGCCCTCCACCCCGCGCGTCTCATCTTCGTCTCCCGTCTCGCCCCCAACAAGCGCCAGGAGGAGCTGATCCGGGTGCTGGCGGCGCTCCGGGCCGGCGGGCAGCCGGAGGCGACCCTGGTGCTCCCCGGGGGCTGGGACGACACCGAGACCTACGCCGCCGGCCTCCGCCGGCTGGCCCGGGACCTCGAGGTCGCCGGCGCGGTGGAGCTGCCGGGACGGCTCAGCGACCGTGAGCTGGGCGACCTCTACGCGGGGGCGAGCGTGGCCGTCTGCGCCAGCGAGCACGAGGGGTTCGGGATGCACCTCCTGGAGGCGTGGGCGTTCGACCTCCCCCTGGTCGCGCGCGCCGCCGCGGCGGTCCCCGAGACGGTGGGCGACGCCGGGATCCTGCTGCGCACCGGCGATCCCCTGGTGTGGGCGGCGGTCGTCGACCGGGTGATCCGGGACGCGGAGCTGCGCCGGGCCCTCGTCGAGCGGGGACGGCGGCGGCTGCGCGACTTCTCGGACGTCGTCCTGAGGGAGCGGCTGTCGGAGCTGCTGGAGCGCCTCCGCCTCGCCCCCGCGGCCGCCGGGCCGGGGGTTCCCGGCAGGTAGGCCGCTCCCCGCGTGTGCCACCATCGCCGGGCACGCGAGCACCTGTCGGAGGGGCGATCATGAAGCCGAACGCAGGCCCTGACCCCGGCGCCGGCCGCCGGCTCTTCTCCGTCCTCAGCGCGGTCTGGGGCACCGATCGGTGGCGCCTCGAGCTGTGGGACGGGAGCAGCGTGGGGGAGCCCCTGCTGCCCCGATTCGTCCTCCGCCTCAAGAGCCGCAAGGCCCTCGACCGCCTCATCGGCGACCTCCCGGACCGCGGCTTCGGCCGTGCCTACGTCGAGGGCAGCCTCGAGGTCGAGGGTCTGTACAGCTTCCTGGGGCACGTCAACGACCTGTCCATGGGCCGGTTGGCCCGTCTCGTCCCGCGCATCGCCATCGCCGCTCTCGCCCTCGGTGCCAGGCCGGACCCCCGGGGGCTCCCGGTCGAGGCGCGGCTCCGGGGACGGCTGCACAGCCGGCTCCGCGACCGCGCGGCGATCCGCCACCACTACGACCAGCCGCCCGAGTTCTACCGGCTCTTCCTGGGACGGACCCTCACCTATTCCTGCGCCTACTTCGCCACCCCCGACACCGATCTCGACACCGCCCAGGAGGCGAAGCTCGAGCTGGTGTGCCGCAAGCTGCGCCTGCAGCCCGGGGAGCGGCTCCTGGACATCGGCTGCGGCTGGGGCAGCCTGGTCTTCCACGCCGCCGAGCACTGGGGGGTGGAGGCCCTCGGGATCACGGCCAGCCCGCGCCAGGCGGAGTGGGCCGCCCGCGAGGTGCGCGAGCGGGGCCTGGAGGGGAGGGCGGAGGTGCGGCTCGCCGACTACCGCGACGAGGTCGGCCGTGAGTTCGACGCCGTGGCCAGCGTGGGCATGGTCGAGCACGTCGGCCGGCGCGGGATGGCCGGCTACTGCGACACCGTGCGGCGGCTGCTCCGGCCCGAGGGCCGGGCCCTCATCCACGGCATCACCAACCAGCCCGGGAAGAGTGGGATCGGCGCGTTCCTGAACAGCTTCGTCTTCCCCGACGGCGAGCTCCAGGAGGCGGGCGGCATGGTCACCGCGCTGCAGGCGAGCGGGCTCGAGGTCCGCGACGTGGAGAGCCTCCGCGAGCACTACGCCCTCACCCTGAGCAACTGGGTGGAACGGCTGGAGGCGGGGTGGGCCGAGGCCGTGCGGCTGGTCGGGGTCGAGCGCGCGCGGGTGTGGAGGCTGTACATGAGCGGGAGCCGGGTCGGTTTCGAGCAGGGATCGATCGCCGTCCACCAGATGCTGGCGGTCCGGCAGGGCGAGGACGGCGAGTCCGGGATCCCGCTCAGCCGCGCCGACTGGTACGTCCCAGCAGGGCGGCGCGCGGTCCCCGTGTGACCGGGTCGGCGGCGGACGCTTCGGAGGCGGTGGCCGGGCCGCGACCGCGGACGCCGGGGCCGTCGAGACGGCTCCGGCTGGTCGTGCCCCGGTACGGCCTGGGGGTGAGCGGCGGCAGCGAGCTGCTGGTCCGCCGGCTGGCCCACGCCCTCCAGCGGCGGAGGTGGGACGTCGAGGTCTGGACCACCACCGCGGGCGACGAGGCCACCTGGTCGCCGGCCTTTCCCCCTGGGGACGACCTGGACGGGGGGGTCCGGGTGCGGCGGTTCGCGGCGGTGTCCAGGCGGCACCCCCAGCTCTTCCACCAGCTGAGCCGGGCGGTCTTCCGGCTTCCGGCGGCGCTCCGGCCGGAGACCGCCTGGCTGGTGGCCCAGGGACCGTTCGCCCCCGCCCTGGTCCACGCCCTCGCCACCGGGTCCGACCGGCCGACCCTCTTCACCCCCTACCTCTACCACCCGACCATCTGGGGCCTCCCCGCGGCGCCGCACCCGCGGCTCCTGATCCCCGCCGCCCACGCCGAACCGGCGCTCGGGCTCCGGGCCGTCGGGCGTGCGGTGGCGGCGGCCGACGCCCTCTGGTACGGGACCGAGGAGGAGCGCACCCTGCTGGAGGCGGTGCAGCCGGTCGCCGCCCGGCGTCCCCATGCCGTGGGAACGGTGGCGATCGACCCGCCCGTCGGGGTCGACCGGGACGCCTTCCGGCGCGACCGCGGCCTCGGCCGCTACCTCCTCTATGCCGGGCGGGCCACGCGCGGCAAGGGCCTGGACCTCCTCCTCAACGGCTACGCCCTGCTCCGCCGGCGCCACCCCGAGGTCTCCCTGGCGCTCATCGGCGATCCCGAGAGGCTGGTCGCGCCGCCGGAGGGGGTCCTCTCCCTCGGGTGGCTCGACGACGAGGAGCACTGGTCCGCGCTGGCGGGCGCCGAGGCGGTGGTGGTGCCGAGCGGCCTGGAGAGCCTCTCGCTGGTCACTCTGGAGGCGTGGGCGGCGGGGCGGCCGTGCCTGCTCAACGGGGACTCGCCGGTGCTGGCAGGGCAGGCGGGACGAAGCGGGGGTGCACTTCTATTCCGGGACCCGCGGGGGCTCTGCGACGGCGCCGGCAGCCTCCTCGCCGATCCCGAGCGGGCGGCCCGGCTGGGGGAGGCGGGACGCCGCTTCGTGGCCCTCCACTACCGCTGGAACAGCGTGGTGCGGCGGCTGGAGGGCCTGATCGCTTCCGTGGCCGGGGAGGGCTGGGCGGAACGACGGACGGATCGGCCGTGAGACCGGTGCTCATCGACGGCCGCCCTCTCCAGGGCGACTCCGCGAGCCGGGGGATCGGGACCTACCTGCGGGGTCTGCTCGAGGGGCTGGCGGAGATCGGCGTCAGCCCCCGCGTCGGCCTCCTGCTGAGCCGGGGAGGCCGCCCGCCCGGTGACCGGGGCGGGTCCGGGTTCGAGGCGACGGCAAGCGTCCCCCGGCTGGAACGCCGGGCCCAGGTCCTGGCCGACCCCTACCTCGTCGCGCGGGCGCTGCGCCGGAGCCGGGCTCGTCTCTATCACGCGGTGGAGGGCGGCCAGCCGCTCCGGGCGGCGATCCCGGTGGTCGTGACCGTGCACGACCTCATCCCCTTCCTCCTCCCCGGCTACTCGTGGAGATCGCGGCTCCTGCGCCGCCCCGGGATGCGACTGCTGCGCCGGGCGGACGCCGTCGTCACCCCGAGCCGCGCCACCGCCGCCGACTGCGTTCGGGTCGCCGGGGTCACGCCGGAGCGGATCCACGTCGTCCCCCACGGGCTCTCGTCCCGATACCGGCCGGCCCCCGCGGCGACGGTCGAGGCCACCCTGGCCCGCTTCGCCCTGCGGCGGCCGTACCTCCTGGGGGTGGGGACGTTCGAGCCGCGCAAGGGCCTGCCCCACCTGGTGGCGGTCACCCGCCGGCTGCGCCGGGACCATGACATCGATCTGGTGGTCACCGGCCGGCAGGGGCTGTTCGCCGCCTCGGTACGGGCCCAGCTCGCCCTTCTCGGCGACCACGGCCGGGACCTGGGCTTCGTGGAGACCGCCGACCTGGTCGCCCTCTACGGCGGAGCGGCGGCCTTCGTCTTCCCGAGCGCCTACGAGGGCTTCGGGCTCCCCCTCCTGGAGGCGATGGGCTGCGGCGCGGTGGCGGTGGGCTTCGCCAACAGCTCGCTCCCCGAGGTGGCCGGCGAGGCGGCGCTGCTGGTGCCGGACGGCGACGACGGATCGCTCGCGGCCGCGCTCGACCGGCTGCTGACCGACCCGGGCGAGGTGGTGCGGCGGCGGCGCCAGGGGCTGGAACGCGCTGCCGGTTTCACCTGGGAGACCGCCGCCCGCAGCACGGTCGGCGTCTACGAGGCGCTCCTGGGGCAGCCGCTCCTCGGCTGAATCAGCGGGACGGACGGACGCAACGTCTCCCCGCATCGCGCTCATGCCGCGGCCGGCGCGGCCCGCACCGGATGCGACGGCTCCCCACGCCCCACGTTCGCCACCCGCGCCGGTGGCGAGGGCTGCTCGCTCGGTCCCAATCGTTAGAATCGCAGGCCCATGCACGAAGTCCCCGTCGCGAGCCCCGCCGGGGACGCGGCCCCCTCGGCGCGACGGCTCCGGGTGCTGAGCGGGATGCAGCCGACCGGCAGGATGCACCTGGGCAACTACCTGGGGGCGCTGCGCAACTGGGTGCTGCTCCAGGACGACCACGACTGCGCCTTCTTCGTCGCCGACTATCACTCGCTGACCACGGTCACCGACACCGCGTCGATCCAGCCGGCCATCGAGGAGATGATGCTCGACTGGCTGGCCGCCGGCATCGACCCCGAGCGTTCCATCGTCTTCCTGCAGTCCGACCTTCCCGAGGTGGCCGAGCTGCATCTGCTGCTCTCCATGACGACACCGCTCAGCTGGCTCGAACGGGTGCCCAGCTACAAGGAGAAGGTCGAGCAGTTCCCCGAGAACATCAACTACGGACTGCTCGGCTACCCGGTGCTCCAGGCGGCCGACATCCTGCTCCCCCGCGCCGACCGGGTCCCGGTGGGCGAGGACCAGGCGCCCCACATCGAGCTGACCCGGGAGATCGCGCGCCGCTTCAACCATCGTTTTGGACAGGTTTTTCCTGAACCCCAGGGGCTCTTCACCGAGATCCCCAGGGTGATGGGCACCGACGGGGTCAGCAAGATGAGCAAGAGCCGGGGGAACACCATCGGCATGCTGGACAGCCCCGAGGAGATCCGGCGGGCGGTCACCGGCATGGTCACCGACGTGGAGCGACCGCTGCGTGCCGACCCCGGTCACCCCGAGCGCTGCAACGTCTGCGGGCTCCACCGCTTCTTCAGCCCCGATCGATGGGAGGACATCTGGCAGGGGGAGAGGGAGGCGCGCACCGGCTGCGTCGAGGTGAAGCGCTGGCTCGCCGATGCCATCGCCGACCACTTCGCCCCCATGCGCGAGCGCCGCGCCGAGCTCGCCGCCACCCCCGGTCTGGTCTCCGCTGTGCTGGCCGACGGCGCCCGGCGGGCCCGGGTGGTGGCCCGGGAGACGATCGCCATGGCTCGCGAGGCGTGTGGGCTGGCCGTGGCCCAGCCCGCGGGCTAGACTGGGCTCACGTCCCACCCGCTGCAATCGAGGGCCCCAGACGATGCCCAAGCACGGCGTCCGCTTCGCTCCCGGGACCGTGGTCAGCCCCGGGGAATACCGCAACACCGAGACCGGTCAGGTGCGCTACTTCGACGGCAACAGCCCGCTTCCGGGCAAGGTCAACGCCGCGTCCTGGCAGCAGATCTCCGACCACTACCACGCCGGTGAGGCCGCCACCCCCGGCCGTCACAACATGCCCGACCAGGTCACCCACGGGGTGCGCTTCGCACCCGGGGCGGTGGTGAGCGCGGGGGAGTACCGCAACACCGAGACCGGGGAGGTCCGCTTCTTCGACGGCAACAGCCCGCTCCCCGGCAAGGGCAACGCCGCGTCCTGGCAGCAGGTCTCCGACCACTACCACGCCGGTGAGGCGGGTGCTCACGGCCGCCACCACATGCCCGACCAGGTCACCCACGGGGTGCGCTTCGCGTCCGGGACGGTGGTGAGCCCCGGTGAGTACCGCAACGTCGAGACCGGCGAGACCCGCTACTTCGACGGCAACAGCCCGCTCCCCGGCAAGGCCAACTCAGCCTCCTGGCAGCAGATCTCGGACCACTACCACGCCGAGACCGGGCATCCCGACTGACACCTCCGCCACCAGGCGGCAGCCTCCAGCCGGCGCGGGCCCGGGGGGCGGGGGGCTCGCGCGGAGCCGCGACGGATCGGCGCCCGCCGCCGAGCGGCGAGCCGCGCCCGCGCTGTCCCCCGACGTCGCCGACGGCGTGGGCCCGGCTCTCTCCGTGCTCCGGGCCGCGGCCGCCCCGGAGGGGCTCCTGGCCTCGGCGGAGCTCCCCCATTACGCCGCCGTCTGGACCCGCGACGTCGCCTTCGCAGCGCTCGGCGCCAACGTGTCGGCCGACCCCGAGCTGGTCGAGGCGGTGGCGCGCAGCCTGGTGGGTCTCGCCCAGCTCCAGGCCGGGACCGGGCAGATACCCAACGCGTGGTGGCCGCGCCGCGCCTATTGGGACTTCCACGAGTCGGGCTGCACCGACGCGACCTGCCTCTTCGTGGTCGCGGCCTCCCAGCATCTCCGGGCCCATCCCGACCCCCGGCTGAGGCGCCGGCTCTGGCCGCACCTGCGGCGGGCGATCCACTGGCTGGAGGACCAGGACGCCAACCAGTTCACCGTCATCGACTCCCCCGCGGGCGGCGACTGGATGGACTCCACGCTGCAGCGCGCGGGCAAGCTGCTCTACGTCAACGCCCTCTACCACCGGGCCCTGCTGGGGATGGTGGACCTGACCCCGGGCGACGCCGAGACGTACCGGTCCCGGGCCCAGCTGCTCCGGCGCAAGATCGACCTCCTGCTCTGGCCGGAGGCGGGCACCGACCACGGTGAGCTCCTCGACGGGGCTGGCCACCCTCCGAGCGCGGAGGCGAGCTTTCCCCACCCGGTCGGGCCGGCCGCCCGGCGCGGCGCGATGCGCGGGGACCGGCGCCACTACCTCTCCCACGTCGACGGAGGCCGCTACGTGGACGAATGCGACGTGCTGGGGAACGTCCTCGCCGTCCTCTACGGGGTCGCCTCGCCGGGGCGCGCCCGGGCGATCATGGAGTTCCTCCACCAGAGCCCGGCGGCGACCCCCTATCCGATGCGCACCTACACGCGCAGCTTCGATCCGGGCGACCGCTGGGGGATGTACCGGCAGGACCTCGAGGCCTTCCAGGATCCACGCTGGCGCAACCCACCCGGCCGCTACCACAACGGCGGCGTCTGGCCCTTCATCGGCGGCCTCTACGTCGTGGCCCTGCATCGGGTGGGGATGGCGGCGGAGGCCCGCGCCGAGCTCGCCCGGGTCGCCGCGGCCAACCGGCTCAGCCGGAGCTCGGGGCCGGGGTGGGGCTTCCACGAATGGATCGACGCCCGCACCGGCGAGCCCGAGGGGGCATCCGGCCAGAGCTGGAGCGCGGGGACCTACCTCCTCGCCGTGGAGGCCCTGAGCGGGCGCGCGATCAGCCTCTGACCGGGTCTGAGCGCGGCTCCGCCGCCGGGGAGGGGGGCGGCGTGCCGCTCACTCCTTGGCGGTGACCCTGTACTCGAGGTAGGCGCCGAACATCAGGCGGGTCTGCGCCTCCAACGCGGGGATCACCGAGAGGGCGAGCCCCACCACCGGGTAGAGGAAGAGCTGGACGTCGGCGTAGAGGCGGCGCCACCGCCCCCACTCGGCGGGCTTGGGGCACACGGCGCGGTCCACCACGATGAGGACCAGGGTGTTGAGCAGGGTCATGGTGAGGATCACCGTGGTCAGCAGGCCGAGCGCCGTCGCCGCGGGGGAGAGGCTGTAGTCGAGGTCGATGAGCGCGGGCAGCGAGCCCCCGATGGGAAGGAGCAGGGGCAGCGTCGCCCAGGTGAGGTGGTTGAACATCAGATAGCGGAAGCGGCGGGCGCGCAGCCGCCAGGGGATCTCGGGGTGACTGAGCAACCGGGTGCAGACGTAGGGCACGTCGGTCGCCCCCCAGGCCCAGCGCTTGATCTGGTTGTACTGGCTGGCATGGGTGGAGGCGTAGTCGCTGGCCCGGGGGGCGTCTCCGAACACGGGCAGGAAGGCGGGCCGCACCTGGAGCTCGGCGCCGTAGTGGAAGAAGGCCTTCCAGAAGAATCGGGAGTCCTCGGGGATGACGTCGCTGTCCCAGTAGCCGACCTCGCTCACGAGCTTCATCGGCATCGTGTACGACGAGAACATCACCAGCCGGTCGGGGTGCTGGTGAAGGAACATCTGCCACTGGGTCGCCGCCGTCGCCATCACCCGCACCGCCGCCGGGACCCGCCACAGGTTGTTGAGGAAGACCGGCACGGGCTGCCAGATCGAGGTCAGGGGCCGGTCGACGTGCAGGAAGTTCCAGGTGATGTATGCGAAGTACTGGGGGTGGAGGCGGAAGTCGGAGTCCAGATCGGTGACCAGGGTCCGAGCCGGATCGAGGCCGAGCTCGTCGCAGTGTCGGCGCAGCACCGGCCCGCCGTAGGACATCGCCGCCGACTTGCCCACCACGATGCCGGGCAGCAGCGGGTCCTTGATGTGGATGAAGGCGCGGAAGCGGTGGCCGAGCTCGCGGCGCAGCCGCACCACGTTGTCGCAGCCGGCGGTGTCGGTGGCCCGGGTGATGATCGCGCAGACCTTGAGCTGGTCCGGGTATCGCTGGTTCGCGAGCGCCTCGACGGTGGCGCGGAGCACCTCGTAGCGCTCCGTGTAGGTGGGGATGAGGGCGCAGTGGGTGATGTCGTTGGGACCGGGGGTGCCCTCCGGCGTCGCCAGTCGCTGGCACTCGGCCCACCAGTCTCCCGCCTCCACGCGGCGCAGCTCGCTCAGCGAGCGCCACACCCAGAACACGGTGACCGCGGTGCGGAGGAACCAGTAGGCGTCGAGCAGCACCGCACCCAGCTCGAGGATCCAGAGGTCGGCGGGGTCGTTGAAGCGGATGGCGAAGGCGACGATCAGGGGGACGAGCAGCACCGTCCAGGTGAGGGCACCCGGGGCGATCTCGAGAGCGCGCTGCTGGGCGTGGGGGGACAGTGAGGTCCAGGTGCGCACCGCCATCGGGCCGATTCTAGGCTGAGCCGAGCACCGTCCCCGCCGGGCACCTCGTCCGACGGTGGCGGTACGGGCCCGGTCAGGCAGTATCCTCGCAGGGTCAGCAGCACATCCTCCAGCTGAGAGGGACCATGCCCGGCGACGATCTCGACGACGAACCCTCCGACCTGGACCCGGACGCCGGCGACGACGACCTGGAGCTGGTCGTCGGTGAGGTTCACGACGTTCCCGACGCCGAGCTCCCGGACGTCGTCGACGTCGAGCTTCCCGACGACGCCATCGCCCACGTGGACGACGAGGAGGAGGTGGATGTCGTGGACGTCGTGGATGTCGTGGATGTCGTGGATGTCGTGGTCGGTCCGGTGCTCCCTCCACCCGTCCGGCCTCAGCCGGGACGTCCACCCAGCGCCCGGGAGGAGCCACCACCACCGTTCGCCGTCGGGGAGCGGGTGGTGCTGATCCAGAACACGCGCCCGCGGACGGGCACCCTGATCGGCAACTACCCGGTCGGCGCCACCGGTCGGGTCGAGACGGTGCTCAGCCAGACGGCGATCGTCCGCTTCGACATCGCCCCGGACACCAAGGAGGTGGTCTCGTTCACCTGCCTGGAGAGCGCCGAGAAGGGCGGCGACGGGGTGTCGCGGGGGTAGCGGCCGAGGCCGTCCCAGGGCCGGACGGGCGTCCGTGGAGGCCCCGGTGGCGGGGCGGCAGCAGCGCCGCCACCTCGGCGGCGATCGCGTCGGCGATCTCCTGGTCGGAGCGCCCCGAGACGGTCACCGGCCGGCCGAAGCGGACCCGGATGTGTCCCCGGCGGGGCAGCGGCCCGCCGGTCCGGCGCAGCACCTGCTCGGTGCCCCAGATCGCGACCGGCAGGGCCGGGACCTGGGTGTGCCGGACCAGGAAGCCGGCCCCGGCTCCGGCCGGGCCCATGCCGCGGCCGCGGGAACGGTGGCCCTCCACGAAGAGGAGCAGGCACCGGCGGTCCCGCAGGAGGTCGAGACTGATCCGGAGCGCCCTCCGGTCGGCGGTGCCCCGCTCCACTGGGAAGCAGTTGCAGCCCGCCAGCAGCCACGCCACCGGTGGAGGCCGGAACAGCCCCCGCTTGGCCATCGCGAAGAGGGTTCCCGGGAAGAAGGAGCCGATGATCAGCGGGTCCCAGTTGCTGATGTGGTTGGAGGCGATGAGCAGCGGACCCTCTGCGGGCAGGCCCTTGGCGCCCGCGAGATCGAGGCGGTGGACGAAGAGCAGGCGCAGGCAGAGGCGAGTGAATCCCGCCGCCACCCGGTAGCGCCAGGGCCGGCGGCCGTCGTGGCGAACCGGGAAGCGGTCCGGGAAGCCGCGGACGGGGGCGGGCACGCCCGAGATGTTGCGACATCGATGCGCCGGCCGGGTTGGTGGCCGTGAGGGTCGCGGCCGCTCCCGCCGTCGCTCGCCCGGGCCGGCTCCCTCCGGTGCCCGCAGAGACGGCGGGCATAATGCGGTCCGAGCCGCCCCCTTAGCTCAACGGCAGAGCAGCCGGCTTTTAACCGGTTGACGCAGGTTCGATCCCTGCAGGGGGCACGGCCGGCCGGTCCCCGCCGCGCCGGCTGCCGCCCCACGCCGTCCCGTCCCGCTCGGCGAGCGCGACCAGGCCGTCCAGGACGTCGAGGGCGGCGGCGGGATTGACGAAGGTCGCGGTTCCGACCTGGACCGCCACGGCGCCGGCGATCAGGAACTCCAGCGCGTCGCCGGCATCCATGATGCCGCCGACCCCGACCACCGGGATGCTCACCGCGGCGCGCACCTGGGCCACCGCCGCCAGGGCCAGCGGCTTGAGCACCGGTCCGCTCAGGCCGCCCGTGCCGCGGCCGGGAAGCACCGGTGCCCGGATGCCCCGGTGAATCTTCATGCCGACATAGGTGTTGACCGCCGAGACGGAGTCGGCGCCGGCCTCCTCCACCGCGCGCGCGACCGCGGCGATGTCGGTGACGTTGGGGCTCAGCTTGACCATGAGGTGACGCGCGGTGCGCGCCCGGGCGGCGGCCACCAGCCGGGCGGCGGCAGCGGGGTCGCGGCCGAAGTCGAGGCCGTTGGCGATGTTGGGGCAGGAGATGTTCAGCTCGTAGCCGGCCACGCCGTCGGCGGCGTCGAGACGGTCCAGGCAGCGGAGGTAGTCGTCGACATTCCCACCGGCGACGTTGATCACCACCGGGATCCTCCAGCGGGCGAATTCGGGCCCGTACACCATGGCGACGTGATCCACCCCGGGGTTGTGCAGCCCGATGGAGTTGAGCATGCCGCCGCGGACCTCGGCGACCCGTGGGGGCGGGTTGCCGTCCCGGGCGTGGAGGGTCGTCCCCTTGGTGAAGAGGGCGCCGAGGCGTTCGAGGTCGATGAGCTGGCGGAGCTCGAAGCCGTAGCCGGCGGTGCCGCTCGCCAGTCCCACCGGATTGGGCAGAACGAGGCCGCGCCCGAGGTCGACACTGAGGTCGCAGGAGGCCGCTGCGGGCGGGTGCGGAGGTCCAAGAGCGCTCACGCCACGTGCGCCGGGGGGAGGGCGAGCAGCCCGGGCCAATCCACCTGGGAGACCTCCATCACCGGTCCCCGGCGGCAGCAGAGGAACCACTCGCCCCCCGCCGCCGGGAGGGCGCACCCCAGGCAGGTGCCGAAGCCGCAGCCCATCGGCGCCTCCAGGGAGACCTCGGCGCGCAGCGGCGGCCGAGGCAGGCGGTCCAGCGTCTCGGCGAGGGCCGCCAGCATCGGATTGGGGCCGCAGGCGTAGACGGCCGCCTCGGCGTCGCAGACGCTGGTCACCAGCTCGGTCACCAGCCCCCGCCGTCCCCGGCTGCCGTCGTCGGTGGTCTCGACCACCCGGATCGCACCGTCGCCGCGGCGGAAGCGCTCCGCCGGGTAGAGACGGTCCGCGGTGGCGGCCCCGCTCAGCACGACCACCTCCCCGCACCCGCTCCGGCGCAGCTCTCGGACGAGGAGCGGGAATGGGGCGCAGCCGAGGCCACCGCTGACGATCACCGCACGCGCAGGCGCGGGGTCGAGGCCGAAGCCGTTGCCGAGCGGTCCGAGGGCGTGCAGGCGATCGCCGGGCCGGAGCGCGACCAGGAGCCGGGTGCCCACCCCGACCGCCTCCAGCACGAAGGCGCACGACTCTCCCTCGGTCCACGCCACGCTGAAGGGACGGCGCAGCAGCGGCTCCACCCCGTCCCAGGCACGGAGCTGGGCGAACTCGCCGGGACGGGCCGTGGACGCGAGGTGTGACAGCCGGACCGTGACCTCCACCAGCCCGCCGGTCAGCCGCTCGACGGCGATCACCTCCCCGGTCTCGTCCAGGGCCCGGCCCAGGTCGGAGAGGGGGGCGCTCACCCGGACACGGCCGCCACGCCCCCGGCCCGGTAGGCGCGGACCGTGGCCACGGTGATCTCCCCGCCCCGGCGCTGCCGGGTGATGGCGTCGACCAGGGCCTCGGCGGTGTCGATCGAGGTGCAGCAGGCGATGCGACGGTGCTCGGCGGCGAGCCGGATGCGGTAGCCGTCCTTGACCGTGCGCCCGGCGGCGGCGAGCCCGCCGTCTCGGGAGGGCGACATGGTCAGCTCGTCGCTCTCCAGGTTGGAGACGGTGTTGACGACCAGCGAAACCCGGCCCTCCTCGATGACGTCGAGCACGTTGGGCCGGCTCTGGCCGATCCTGCCCACGGCGGTGGCGCTGATGCCGGCCGCGCCGAGGGCGGCGGCGGTGCCGGCGGTGGCGAAGATCCCGAAGCCGAGCGCCGAGAGCTGGGCCATGATCGGCAGCGCCTGCGCCTTGTCAGAGTCGGCGATGCTGCAGAGCACGGCGCCCTTGGTCGGTACCGAGCCGAGCGCGGCCACGAACGCCTTCTCGACGGCCGCACCCAGCGTGGTGTCGATGCCCATCACCTCACCGGTCGACTTCATCTCCGGACCGAGCGCGGAGTCGACGAGGGCGAGCTTGACGGTTGAGAAGACCGGAGCCTTGACCGCGACCAGGGGCAGGTCCGGGCGGAGCCCGGTCTCGAAGCCGAGCTCGGAGAGCCGCGCACCTCGCATCACCCGGGTCGCCAGCTCGACCATGGGGACCCCGGTGACCTTGCTGATGAAGGGCACCGTCCGGGACGCCCGGGGGTTGACCTCGAGGACGTGGGGGAGCCCCCGCCAGATGACGAACTGGATGTTGCAGAGCCCGCGCACCGGAAGCGCCCGGGCGATGGCGACCGTGTCCGACACGATCTGCCGGGTGACCTCGGCATCGAGCCCCGGGGCAGGGTAGGCGGCCATCGAGTCGCCGCTGTGGACCCCGGCCCGCTCCACGTGCTCCATGAGCCCGGGGATGACCACGGTCTCGCCGTCCGACACCGCGTCGACGTCGACCTCGGTGCCGAAGAGGTACTTGTCCACCAGCACCGTGCCCCGGGAACCCCCCAGCCGATCACCGTCGTCGGGCAGTGCCGCCATCGCGGCGGCCACGAAGCGCTGGAGCTGGTCGCGGCCGTGGACCACCTCCATGGCCCTGCCCCCGAGGACGAAGGACGGTCGGACCAGCACCGGGTAGCCGATGCGGTCGGCGATGGCCGCCGCCTCCGCGGGGTCGACGGTGGCCGCCCCGTGCGGTTGCGGGATCTCGAGCTGGCGCATCAGCGCCTCGAAGCGCCGGCGGTCCTCGGCGAGGTCGATGGCGTCGACGGTGGTGCCGAGGACGCGCACCCCGTGGCGGTCGAGGGGCTCCGCCAGGTTGATCGCGGTCTGGCCTCCGAACTGGACGACCACCCCGCTCGCCCGCTCCGCCTCGATGACGGCCAGCACCGCCTCCTGGTCGAGGGGTTCGAAGTAGAGGCGGGTGCTGCAGTCGAAGTCGGTGCTCACCGTCTCCGGGTTGCTGTTCACCATGATGGCGGCGACACCCTGGCGGCGCAGGGCCTCGGCGGCCTGGACGCTGCAGTAGTCGAACTCGATGCCCTGCCCGATGCGGATGGGGCCGCTGCCCACCACCACCACGACGTCCCCGTCCGGCGCCGGTCTCTCGTCCTCGGACTCCACGGTGGAGTAGTAGTACGGGGTGGCCGCGGCGAACTCGGCGGCACAGGTGTCGACGCACTTGAAGGTGGGAACGAGAGCAAGGCGCCGCCGCGCCTCCGCCACCTCCGCCGGGGAGACGCCGGCCAGCTCGGCGACCCGCCGGTCGGCCAGCGCCATCCGCTTGGCCCTGACCAGGGTGCCGTCGTCGAGGCCCCGGCGCAGCCTCTCCTCGACCTCCACCAGCGCCCGGATGCGGTCGACGAACCATGGCGAGATGGTGCTGCGGCGGCTCACCTCCTCCACCGACGAACCCTGGCGGAGCGCCTCCATGACCGCGAAGATGCGGCGGTCGTTGGGATTGTCGAGGAGCACCGGGTCGCGGACCTCGGCCGCGGCGGGCGGCCGCTGCTCCAACGACCGCAGCGCCTTGCTGAAGGCGGCCTCGAAGCTGCGCTCGATGGCCATCACCTCGCCGGTCGACTTCATCTGCGTCCCCAGGCGCCGGTCGGCCTCGGGAAACTTGTCGAAGGGCCAGCGCGGGATCTTGACCACGCAGTAGTCCAGGGCGGGCTCGAAGGCGGCGCAGGTCTTGCCGGTGACCGCGTTGGGGATCTCGTCGAGGCGGCGGCCGGCCGCGATCTTGGCCGCCAGCCGGGCGATGGGGTAACCGGTGGCCTTGCTGGCGAGCGCCGAGGAGCGCGACACCCGGGGATTGACCTCGATCACGTGGTACTCGGACGAGTCAGGAGCCAGCGCGAACTGCACGTTGCAGCCGCCCGCGATCCCGAGCGCGCTGATGATCCGCAGGGCGGCGCTCCGGAGCTGCTGGTGCTCGCGGTCGGTGAGCGTCTGGGCCGGCGCCACGACAATGGAGTCACCGGTGTGCACGCCCATCGGATCGAGGTTCTCCATGTTGCAGATCGTGATGCAGGTGCCCGCCGCATCCCGCATCACCTCGTACTCGATCTCGCGCCAGCCCGCGAGCGATCGCTCCACCAGCACCTGGCCGATGGGGGAGACGGCGAGCCCGTTGCTCACCACCTCGACGAACTGCTCCTCGCTGGCGCACAGCCCGCCGCCCGTCCCTCCGAGGGTGAAGGCGGGGCGCACCACCAGCGGCAGTCCGACCTCGGCGAGGAACCGGCGGGCGTCGGCGAGCGAGTCGACGGTGCGCGACTCCGGCGCCGGCTCGCCGATCCGCTGGAGGAGCGCCTTGAAGCGCTCCCGGTCCTCGGCGGTGCGGATGGCCTCCAGAGAGGTCCCCAGGGGGCGGACCCCATACCGCTCGAGGACACCCGCGTCCTCCAGCGCGACCGCGAGGTTGAGACCGGTCTGGCCGCCCAGGGTCGCCAGCAGGCCGTCGGGACGCTCGGCGGCGATGATCCGCTCCACCACCGGGACGGTGAGGGGCTCGATGTAGACGGCGTCCGCGGACTGGTCGTCGGTCATGATCGTCGCCGGGTTGCTGTTGACGAGCACCACCCGGATGCCCTCCTCGCGGAGTGCCTTGCAGGCCTGGGTGCCGGCGTAGTCGAACTCGGCGGCCTGGCCGATGATCACCGGGCCGGAGCCGATGACGAGCACGCACTTCGGCCGGTCAGCCACCCTCGGGGGGGCCGGGGTGGTGGTTCGCTCCGGCCCGGGCGTCCGATCGCCCTGACTGGCGATCGGCGCCCTTGGCTCGGCGGCATTGCGGCTGCCGCCTGCGCCAAGCCTGCGCTCACCGCGCACCCCGGTCCCCCCTTCGCCGTGGTCATCGCCGCGCAGCTCGGCCGCTCCGTCGCCGTACGCGGTGGCGAGGGAGAGGAACTCGTCGAAGACCTGGGCCCGGTCCTGGGGGCCGGGGGCGCCCTCCGGATGGTATTGGACAGAGATGACTGGAAGGCTCTGGTGGCGCAGGCCCTCGACGCTGCCGTCGTTCAGGTTGCGCTCGCTGACGTACCAGCCGGAGCCCTGGCGGAGGGTCTGGGCGTCGACCTGGAACTCATGGTTCTGGGAGGTGACGTAGACGGCCCCGGTCACCTCGTCGCGGACCGGGTGGTTGCCACCGTGGTGGCCGAAGCCGAGCCGGGACGTGGTCGCCCCGGCGGCCTGGCCGAGAACCTGGTGACCGAGGCAGATGCCCAGGATCGGCACCCCGCGCTGGAGCAGCTCGCGGGCCAGCCGGACCTGGCCGGCCAGGCGGGCGGGGTCGCCGGGACCGTTGCTCAGCACCACCCCGCGGGGCCGATGGCGCATCACCGCCTCCAGGTCGGCGTCGTGCCGCACCGTGATCACATCGGCACCCCGGCTGGTCAGCGCCCGCAGCTGGTTCCGTTTCAACCCGAGGTCGACGGTCACGATCCGGACCCCGCGAAAGCGTCCCACCCCGGCGAGCAGCCGCACGCCGCGCTCCAGCTCGGGGGAGAGTGGCTCGCCCCAGCTGCTCCAGGGCTCGGTCTGGGAGACCTCGGCGACCAGGTCACGATCGCTCACCCACGGAGCCCGCCGGGCCAGCTCCACCTGCGCCTCCGAGGTGATCGCCCCCGCCAGCGCGATCACTCCGCGCAGGGTGCCGCGGTCGCGCAGGTGGCGGGTCAGAGCCCGGGTGTCCACGCCGCGCAACCCCGGCACACCCTGGCGGCGCAGCTCCTCATCCAGGGAGCGCTGCGCCGCGCCGTGGCCGACCCGCTCGGACAGCTCGCGGACGATCAGCGCGCGGCAGTGCATCCGGCCGGACTCCGCATGGTCGTCGCGCACTCCGTAGTTGCCGATCAGGGGGTAGGTCATGACCACCATTTGCCCGGCGTAGGAGGGGTCGGTGCAGATCTCCTGGTAACCGGTCATGCAGGTGTTGAAGACGACCTCGCCCGAGGTGGCGGGGCTCAGCGCGGCGCCGAACAGCCAGCCCTCGTGGACGGCTCCGGACTCGAGGGCCAGCCGTCCCCTAGGCACGGGCCGCCTCCGCGCCCACGGCGGCCGCCGGCCAGGGCAGGCGCTGACGGTCGTGATGGACCAGGGCGCCGTCGACCAGGGTCATCAGCACCCGCCCGCGCAGCCGCGCCCCGAGCAGGGGGGTGTTCTGGGAGCCGGAGCGAAGGTGCGCCGGCTCCACCGTCCATTCGGCCGCCGGGTCGAAGAGGACGCAGGTGGCGGCCTCGCCGATGCGAAGCCGGGGCTCACGAATCCCGGACGAGTGCCCGAGCACCCGATAGGGGCCGATGGTGAGCCGGTCGACCAGGGTGGAGATCCAGTCGCCGCCCATCCCGCCGAGGGTGAGGCAGACCGCGAGTGCCAGCTCCAGGCCGATCATCCCCGGGGCCGCCCGGTCATAGGGCAGGGCCTTCTCCTCGACCCGATGAGGGGCATGGTCGGTCGCCACCGCGTCGATCACGCCGTCGCGGAGCGCCTGGACGAGCGCCTCCCGGTCCTGGTCCGTCCGCAGCGGGGGGTTGACCTTGACCAGCCCCGGCGGGTGAGGCACGGTGGCGAAGGGGAGCCACATGCCGAGGTGGTGGGGGGTGGCCTCGGCGGTGACGTTGGCGCCCCCCTCCTTGGCACGCCGGAGCATCTCGACGCTGGCAGCCGCGGACACGTGCTGAAGGTGGACGTGGCCCTTCCCGGCGTGGGCGAGGGCACGCAGCGCGTAGTCCACCGCCCGGGTCTCGGCCTCCACCGGGCGCAGCGAACAGCGCTGGACCGGCCCCTGGACCTTGTTGACCTGGGCGATGATCTCCTCGTCCTCCGGGTGGATCAGTACCGGGCGGCCGAGAGCCGCTCCCCGCCCGATCGCCTCGCTCAGCAACCGCGGCGAGAAGGCGTTGCGCCCGTCGTCGCTGAAGGCGGCGGCACCGGCGGCCGCGCAGGCCTCCATGTCGACCAGCTCCTCGCCCTGCAGCCCCTTGGTCAGGGCGCACCCGGTCAGGACCTGCACCGAGGCGGCGACGGCACGGAAGGTGGCCTCCTTGACCCGCTCCGGGCTGTCGATGGGAGGCACCGTGTTGGCCATGGCCACGACCTGGGTGAAACCCCCGGCCGCGGCCGCCTGCGAGCCGCTGTGGAGGGTTTCGGCACCCTCGTCGCCCGGCTCCCGCAGGTGGGTGTGGATGTCGATGAAGCCGGGGCAGAGGATGACCGGGGTGCCGCCGGCGGGCGGGGTCAGGTCGATGACGGGGAGATTCCCCTCCCCCATGTGCTTGTAGATGGCGATGATCCGGCCCTCGCTGAGCCAGACGTCCTGACCGGCGGCGTCACGGCGGCCGAGGGGGTCGATGACCCGGACGCCGCGGAGGATGCAGTTCATGGGCGGGGCACCAGGAAGACGCCTCTCCCGTCCGGATCCGGGCCGGCGTCCAGCGCGATCTCCACCCACTCCGAGGCGGCGACGGGAAGGTTCTTGCCGACGTAGTTGGGCCGGACCGGCACCTCGCGGCCACCGCGGTCGACGAGCACCCCCATCTCGATCGCCGCCGGCCGGCCCTGCGACGCGACCGCATCGAAGGCGGCGCGCATGGTCCGCCCGGTCTGGATCACGTCGTCGACGAGGATCACCACCGCCCCCTCGGGCGAGGGCGCGGGGCCGCTCCGCTTCCGCCCGGCCTCCGGGCGGATCCGCTGCCAGGAGCCGTCGAGGCCGGGCTGGCGTGGGCGGTCGTCCCGGAAGCCGCTGACATCCAGCGCCACCAGCGTCGGCTCGTTGCCGGAGATGGCGCGAAGGTGGGCACAGAGCCCGCGGGCCACGGGGACGCCGCCCTCGCGGATGGCGGCGATCACCACCCGGTCGAGGTCACCGGGGTGTCCCTCGACGATCTCGTGAGCCAGCCGGGTGAGCACCCTGCCCACCTCGGACCAGTCCAGGACGCGGGTGCGCGCCCACGCGGGTTCGTCGGTCCGCGCCGCCGCGGCGCGCTCGAGCTGGGTCATCCCAGCAGGAGGTCCAGCAGCGCCATGCGGATGGCCACACCGTTGCGCGCCTGGCGGAAGTAGGCGGCGCGTGGGTCCGCGTCCACCTCGGTCGCGATCTCGTCGACGCGGGGAAGCGGGTGCATGACGATCGCCTGCTGCGGCAGGGCTCGCATGACCTCGGCGTCGATGCGGATGGCGCGCCGCGCCGCCTCGAAGTCGTCGGGATCGGTGAAGCGCTCCTTCTGGACCCGGGTCTGGTAAACGACGTCGACGGACTCGATCACGTCGTCGAGACGGTCGGTGAGCCGGAACGGGACGCCGGCCGCGGCCATCCGGGCCTGCAGGCCGGCGCCCACCTGGACCACCGCGGGAGCGACGAAGCTCATCCGCACCCCCGGGTGGAGGCTCAGCAGCTGGGCCAGCGAGTGGACGGTCCGACCGAACCGAAGATCGCCGCAGAACGCGATGTGGACCCCGTCGGCGGTGCCGCGCTCGCAGCGGATGGTGTAGAGGTCGAGCAGCGCCTGGGTCGGGTGCTCGCCGGGACCGTCGCCGGCGTTGACCACCGGAACCGAGGCCACCGTCGCCGCCCGGGCGGCGGCTCCCGCCTGGTCGTGGCGGAGGACGATGACGTCGGCGTATGCGGAGACCATCCGGATGGTGTCCTCGAGGGTCTCGCCCTTGATGGCACTGGAGAACTCGCGGGCCGCCTCGGTGCCGACCACCGAGCCGCCGAGGCGGAGCATCGCCGACTCGAAGCTGAGGCGGGTGCGCGTCGACGGCTCGTAGAAGAGCGTCGCCATGATCCGGCCGGCCAGGCGGGTGTCCCGGTGACCGGCCAGCCCGTCGGCACGCGCGAAGATGTCGTCGAGGCACTCACGGTCGAACTGCTCGCTGGAGATGACGTGCTCCAGCCTTCGGGTCTTGGTGACCGCCGTCATCCGCGATGCCCTCCATCGGCTGCCCGTCAGGCGGCCGCGGACTGGCACCGGCACAGCCGGTCCCGATCCCCTTGCCGGCCTCACGGGACCTGCTTGAAGTGGATCCGTCGCCACGCACTCTAACATTCCGGCGAACAGGCGTGCCCAGGCGGGGCTGGCGCCGCGGGGGGCACCAAGGCGCTGCGACGATCCCGCGACATTCGCGTCAAACCTGCTCGGCGCCAGGGGGACGGTCTTACGCTTCGTCCAGCCATGGTCCCTGCCGCGCCGGAGCGACGGCGCCTCTTCCGCCGGCCCCGCATCACCTTCGCCGCCCGCCTGCTCCTGGGCGGGTTCGTCCTCTCGCTGGCGATCATCGCCGCGGTCAGCGCGTTTCTCCTGGTCAGCCGCGACCAGCAGACCCGGACCGGGGCCGAGACCAACGCGGAGAGCCGGGCGCAGGCCTACCGCGAGCTGGTCCAGCAGGTCGCCGCCCCCCAGGCGCGCTTCGCCGCCCAGGACGTCGCCGGGCTGCCCGAGATGGCGGCCGCCCTCGGCGCCGCCAATCCCCAGACCGCGGTTGCGGCGCTGCTGACCGGCTCCACCAAGGTGATCACCGATCTTCCCGACGAGAGCGTGGCGGTGTTCGACGGCGGCGGGTCCTTGCTCGCCACCGCCGAGCAGGCCGGCGTTCCCCAGCTCACCTCCGGGCTGCCCGAGGTGTCGGCCGCCCTGCGCGGGAGCCCCGCCGAGGCCATCGACTTCCTCGACCCCCGGACGCCGGTGTACGACTTCGCGGCACCGATCACGGCCAAGGGGTCCACCCAGGTGCTGGGCGCAGTCGTCTACAGCATGCCGCTCACCGACCAGCTGCTCCGGCTCCTCGGGGCGGTCGGCCAGGGCTACACCCCGGTGATCGTCGCCAACCAGCCCGGGTCCCCTCTCTACGCCATCTCGGGCAACTCGGCCAACCCCACGCTGACGAAGGAATCTCTCCCGGCGTCCATCCAGGGCGGGCTCGGCAGGTCGTCGGGCAGCTTCGCGGGCTTCTCCTCCGTCCCCGGCTCGGGTGCCACCGCCATCGCGCTGGAAGGGATGAATCCCAACTCCGGCCCACCCACCCTCTACGTGGGCGTCGAGACGCCGATCGCGCTGTTCATCGGCGATCAGACGACCGATGAGCTGACCGTGGTCTGGCTGGCGCTCACCGCCCTGCTGGTGACCTTCCTGGTGGTGCTGCTCTTCGTCAACCGCTTCGTCCGCCGCCCGGTGGCGCAGCTCTCGGCGGGGGTCGCCCGCATCGCCGGGGGCGACTACGGCTCCGACATCCCGGTGCGGTCGCGTGACGAGCTGGGCGTGCTGGCTCGCCAGGTCAACCAGATGCGGGCCCAGATCGAGAGCAACATCCATCACGTCGACGCCGCGGTGTCCCGCCTGGACGAGGTCTCCCGCGCCCTGACCACGACGACCGCCGGCGTGTCGAGCCTGGAGAGCGCGGTCTGTGCGGCGGCCGCATCGCTGGCCGGCCCGCAGGCGCGGGCCCTGCTTCTGGCGCGGGACGGCGACGAGCTGGTGATCCGGGCCAGGAGCCACGGCGGCGGCACCCCCGAGACGGCACCGGGCACGGCGCCCGAGACCGAGGAGCTCGATCTGACGCCCGCGGTCGTCGGCGACGTGCTCGAGGGGCGTCCCGCCCGGCTCACGCGGAGCAGGGGCGACCCGACCTCAGGTGGCGAGACCTGGTCACAGGTGACCCTGGTGGTCCCGATGTTCTACCGGCAGCGGGTCACCGGGGCGATCGCGGTCACCGGTCCCAACTCGGTCTCCGACGCCGACGCGCGCGCCCTCTCCGCGCTCGCCAACAACGCCGCCATCGCCGTGGAGAACACCCGCCTCTTCGAGATGGAGAGGGAGACGGTGCGCCGGCTGCGCGAGCTGGACGACATGAAGTCCGACTTCCTGGCCACCGCGCAGCATGAGCTGCGCACCCCGCTGACCGCGATCGTGGGGCATCTGGAGCTGATCCGGATGGTCTGGGCCGAGGCCGACGACCAGCAGAAGCTGGGCATCCTCGACAACGTCGAGCTGGCGACGACCCAGCTCTCGGACATGCTGGAGACGATGATCGATCTGTCCCTGGTCAGCGCCGACAACCTGCGGATGAACCGCAAGCGGGTTGCCCTGGCGACGACCGTCGACGACGCCGTGGGCGAGGTGACGCGGCGCTTCCCCCATGGCCTTCCGGTGAAGCTGACGGTCGACATTCCCGCCCGCCTCAAGGTGGATGCGGACCGCGAGCGGCTGCGCCAGGTCATCCGCTGCCTGCTCGACAACGCCGTGAAGTTCACCGACCCCGGGGGAAGCGTGACCATCTCGGCCCGGCCGAACCGGCAGGGTGACCGGTGCACCATCGAGGTCAGGGACACCGGCATCGGGATCGACCCGGCGATCCACGACCGGGTCTTCGAGCGCTTCTTCCAGGCCGACAGCGGAGGCACCCGCGCCTACGGGGGCATGGGCGTGGGGCTGGCCCTGGTCAAGGTCCTCACCGAGGCCCACGACGCCACGGTCACGCTGGAGTCGGCCCCGGGAGAGGGGACCACGGTCCGTCTGGACTGGCCGTGCCGTTGCCCCACCGAGACGCCGGCAACGGCCGACGGCCACGTCGACCTGACCGCATCCCGGCAGTCGCGGGAGGCGCACGAGCCCGGATCGGTGACCGGCTGAGCCGGGGCTGAGCCGGGGCCTTCGCCACCCTCGCGTTGCCGCTTCGTTGCAGCCGGTCACGAAGCTGTGGCTTCCTCGTCCGACATCACAGGAATGTAATCAGTCCGCGAGGCCACTGACGTTCCAGCAACCGTCCTGTGGTCCTACGCTCGGGGGGCGATGCGAGGAACGCGGGGACGCCGCCTGCCATGGCTGCTCGGCGCAGTGCTGTTCGCGGCTGCCGGCTCGCTCGCGCTGCCGCTCCCGGGAGGCGCGTGCAGCAACAGGGTCGCCACCACCGTCACGCTCACCTCCTCGGAGAACCCCGCGGCCTACGGCGATCAGCTGATCCTCACCGCGACCGTGATCCCGGCCTCCGGGACCGCGATCCCGGGTGGCTCGGTGACCTTCGAGGACTCCGGGACGAGCCTCGGCACGGCCGACCTCGGGCCGACCGGACAGGCGACGCTGGTCGACTCGACACTTGCTGCCGGCACCCAGAAGCTCGAGGCGGCGTACTCGGGGTCGACGAGCTTCGCCGCGGCCACGTCGGCAGTGCTCGACCAGGTGGTCACCGTCCAGGGATCGACGACGATGCTCTTCCCGACGGTCAACCCCTCCACCTACGGGGCGACCCTCATCTTCGTGGTGTCGGTCATCCCCAGCAACGGGACCGGGGTTCCAACCGGCACCGTGACCCTGATGGACGGGAGCACCGCGATCGGGTCCGCGCAGCTGTCCGGCGGGACCGCGGCGGTGGTCGCCTCGACGCTGGCGGCCGGAAGCTACTCGATCACCGCGAAGTACGCGGGTAACGGCAACTTCGCCGCATCGACGAGCAGCGCGGTCATCGAGCAGATCGACCCGGCGTCGACGGCCACGACCTTGACTGTCTCACCGACCACGGCGTCGGTCGGGCAGTCGGTGACCCTCACCGCGACCGTCACGGCAGCCACCGGCGTCCCCGGGGGCACGGTGACCTTCTACGACGCCGGCACCAGCCTGGGCACGGCCCAGCTCAGCGGAGGGACGGCGGAGCTGGTCACCTGCTTCGCCCACAAGGGGGCGCAGACGCTCACCGGGACCTACGCCGGTAACGGGAACTTCAGCCCCTCCACCTCGGCGACCGTCACGCTCCAGGTCACCGGGGGATCGGGCTGCGGCTGCTCCACGACCGCCGCCGTCTTCCAGGGCGCCGGCGGGATCCTCCTGACCGCGTTCAGTCCCCAGAGCTCGACGCCCACTACGGCACCGCCCTGGCTCGTCACCGTCGGTGCTGCCCCCGCGGCGGTGGACGAGGGCCAGAGCCTGACCCTCAGCTCGGTGGTGTTCGGGAACAGCGGTGCGCCCTTCCCGAGCGGAACCGTGGACTTCCTCCAGGGGGCCACGCTGCTGGGAGCTGAATCGACGACTCCAGTGGCCGGCACCACGAACGATTCCTGGGCAAGCCTTCCCATCGTGCTGAGTGCGGGCAGCTACCCGTCGATCACCGCCACCTACCACCCGGACGCCACAGCTCAGGGCTGGTACACGTCGGCGACCTCAACCTCTTCGGTCGCGGTGACGGTGCAGCGGGTGGCCGCCGCGACGAGCCTCACCGTGGCCGCCTCCCTCAACCCTGCCGCCAAGGGCCAGGCCGTCATCTTCACGGCGACGGTCAACCACTCCTCCTCGAGCCTGACCCCCACCGGGAGGGTCAGCTTCACGCTGAACGGGGCCGATCCGGAGGCGGTCGCGCTCAACAGCCTGGGCCAGGCGTCGCTGACCCTCTCGTCGCTCGCCGCCGGCAACCAGACCATCGCCGCCGCCTACGCGGGCGACGCGAACTTCTCCGGATCGACCGGCAGCACGGTCGAGACGATCACGGGGACGGGTGGCCCGACCCCGACGCCGACCGCCACCCCGACGCCCACCGCTACCGCCACGCCGACCCCCACGGCGAAGCCGACCGCCACCCCGACAGCCACCGCCACGGCGACACCCACCGCCACGGCCAAGCCCACCGCCACCGCGACGCCCACCGGCACCGCGACGCCGGGGGCCGGCACCCCCACGCCGGGGAGCACGGTGGCCAAGGCGAGCGCCCAGGCGACCCCGGTGGTCATCGCCCCGGTGACGGCGACGGCCCCCAACCGGCCGAGCGGGCTGTCGAATTCTGCTCCGGCGAACCCGGACCAGTTCGACACCTCGGCGGTCCCGCCGATCGACCTCATCTCCCTGGTCTCCGGGATCCACATGGGGAACGCCCCCCAGATCATCGTGTTCCTGCTCCTCCTCAACGCCCTGCTGATCGGGGCGATCGTGGTCACGGCGCGGCGCGGTCGCGACCTGACGCGACGCACCCTCGAGGGCGCCCCCACGCCTCCGAAGCCCTCGAGCGGCCCCCGGTAGGCTGCCCGGACCGGCTCCGTGCCACCAGCCGGTCGGGGAGCGCCGGGCACCGGCTCCGCACCGGGGCGGACCCCGTCATCCGGCACCGTCATCCGTCACTGCAACGTCGCCGGACGCAGGGGGTGACGGGTTGGTTGCCCGGGATTGGCGGCCGGGGGGCTGCCCGATACTGGCCCGCGTGAGAGTGCTCGACGCCCCTCCCGCACCCCGCACCAAGGGTGCCGGGCTCGTCCCTCCCGCTGTCACGCGCAGGCGACCGGCCGGCGGCGCCCCCGACCTTCGCTACCTCCTGATGGGGCGGATCGTCCCGGCCGTGCTCTACGCCGTGCTCGGGTACGAGGTGGTCATCCACGCGGTCTGGCTGGCCGGGCACCTCTCCCGGGTCGACTGGCTGACCGTGGTGGGCGGCCCGGTCCGGCAGGCGCTCTTCGCCGCCTTCTGCCTCATCCCGGTGGTGCTCTTCGTGGTCCGGCCGAAGCCGCAGGCCCGGGACGGCCGGATCCTGCCGCGGGTCGTCGCCTTCGCGGGAACCACGATCCTGCTCCTCTGCGGCACCGCCCTCCCCGCGGGGCTCGCCATCCTGCCGGTCCCGGCCTGGATGGGGTCGGCGGGCTCGATCGTCCTGGCGCTGGCGATGGCCGGCGCGGTCTGGGGCCTGCTGACCCTGCGGCTCTCCTTCGGCATCTTTCCGGCGGCGCGCCGTCTGGTCACCGGCGGTCCGTACCGTCTGGTGCGCCACCCCCTCTACCTCTGCGAGATCGTCTCCGGGCTGGCGATGGCCCTCTCCGACGGCCACCTCATGACGCTCCTCCTGGTGGCCGCCTTCCTCGGCCTCCAGGTGATGCGGATCAGGTACGAGGAGCAGCTCCTGGGCGACACCTTCCCGGCGTGGAGGGAGTGGGCTCGCGGCCGGGCCCGGCTGATCCCCGGCCTGTGGTGAACGAGATCAGCCGGCGGGGCTGACCGCGACCTCCCGCCCGGCGGCGGCTGCCTCGTGGTCGAGGAGCCAGCGCTTGATCTCGAGACCCGGGCCGAAGCCGCCGAGGGAACCGTCACCCCGCACCACCCGGTGGCACGGAACGATCAGCGGGATGGGATTGCGCGCACAGGCGGCGCCGGCGGCCCGGGCATGGCGCCGGTCACCTCCCAGCTCGGCATAGCTGCGGACCTGCCCGGCCGGGATGCGACGCAGCTCGCTCCACATCCGCTGCATCGCCACGCTCCCCGCGGCCCGCACCGGGAGCCGATCGAGGGCGGTGACATCGACGCCGGTGAAGTAGTCGCGGAGCGACGACGAGATCGCGCCGAGATCTCGGTGCAGGTGGATCTCCGCCTCGGGGTCGGGGAGACCGTCGCGAAGCTCATCGATGTCCACGGTGAAGCCGCTCTTCACCACGGTCCCCTCATCCGCGATGGCGGTGAAGGCGCCGAAGGGGGTCGGGACGGTCACGGCGTCGTAGGTCATGGCATGGTCTCCACGGGAGTCGAGGGTGAGGGCGCGGGGGGCGCCTCCGCGACCGGCGCGGCGGCGAGGGTGTTCCAGAGATGGAGGGCCGCGTACGCCCGCCATGGACGCCAGGCCTCGGCGCGCTGGGCGACGCTCCGGGGATCGGCGGGTTGACCCAGCCGCTCCAGCGCCCGGCGCAACCCGAGATCGGAGACGGGGATGGCGTCGGGATCGCCCCGCGCCCGCATCGCGATGTAGGCGCGGGTCCACGGACCGAAGCCGGGCAGGCCCGTCAGCACCGACTCGAACCTCCCAGGATCCCCGCCGGCCAGGTCGAGATCGCCCCCCGCCACGGCACGGCTCAGCGCCCGGATCGACTCGATCCGCCGGCCGCTGACGCCCAGCCCGTCGAGGTCGGCCTCGGCGAGCCGGTCCGGCGCGGGGAAGAGGTGGGTGACGCCGGCGGCTGGAGCGCTGACGGGCTCGCCGTGGCGGGCGACCAGCCGGGCCGCGAGGGTGCGGGCGGCGACCACCGACACCTGCTGGCCCAGCACCGCCCGCACCGCGGTCTCGAACGGCTCCGCGCTGCCCGGAACCCGCATCCCGGGAAGGGCGGCGGACAGGCGGCCGAGCAGCGGGTCCCGGCGGAGACCGGCGACGACGGCCTCCGGGTCAGAGTCGAGGTCGAGAAGGCGGCGGCAGCGGCGGACCACGTCCGCCAGGTCGGCGAGGTCGTCCAGACGGACGCGCAGGAGCACATGGCCGTGGGCGGGCGTCAGGGTGACCATCGCGGCTCCGCCCGTGGTGCGGAGGGCGCGCGAGTACCCGCCGGTGATCGCCTCCTCGATCCCCGGAACCGCCCGAGCCGCCAGGAAGCTGAGGAGAGGGGTCGCCGCGAAGGGGTCGCGGCGGGCGAGCCGGAGGGTGAGCCAGCCGCCCGAGCCGCCTTTCGAGGACGCGTCCCCGGGGGCGGCCGCGGCCACCGGCCCAGGCGCCGCGGCAGCGTCGTGGTCAGGCTGCCCCCATGCCCTCCCCGCCAGTCCGTCGCGAAATGCTCCAGGTGCGACGCCCAGCTCCTGGCGCATGGTGTCATTGAACTGGCGCAGGGAGCCGAAGCCGGCGGCGAAGGCGACGTCCACGAGCGGCATCGAACTCTGGGTGATCAGGGTACGGGCGGTCTGGACGCGGCGGCTGCGCGCCAGCTGGAGCGGCGAGGCTCCCACCAGGGCGGTGAAGCGACGGTCCAGGGTGCGGAGGCTCACCCCCAGGCGGCGGGCCAGGTCGCCGACGCCGTCACCGTCCGCGACCCCGTCGGCGATCAGCCGGAGCGCCCTGGTCACCAGCGCCCCATCGGCCGGGTCCGCCTGGTCGGGACGGCAACGCTTGCAGGCGCGGAACCCCGCGGCCACGGCGGCGGCCGCGGAGGGGTAGAAGCGGACGTGGTCGGGGGCGGGGGTTCGCGAGGGGCAGCCGATCCGGCAGTACACGCCGGTGGTGGTCACCGCCACCAGGAACCTCCCCTCGAAACGGCGATCGCGGCTCGCCACTGCGCGGTACCGGCTCTCGAAGTCCTCCATCCATGCCATGGTGCCCGGTGGGGCCCACCGGCCGCTCGCGGATTTCGGACAGGGTGGTGAGCGGCACCGGATCGCTCCGATGCCGCTCCGGCCGCTGGTGAACGGTGATGACGCGTCGTGCCCTTGGAAGAAGGACCCTGCGGATCTCCCTCCTCAGTGCGTCACCCCAATACACGGTGCTGACCGCTCCCACGCTCGGAGTGACAGCCTGCGGCTGTCACTCCTCACTCCGTCACGGTCAGTACGAGGTATTAGTCGCTCCTACGTTCGGAGGGAGCGCCCTTCGGCACTCCCTCCTCTCTCCGTCACGACTAATAGAAGACCTTCGCCAGCTCGTAGAGCTCCGGCGTCACCCGGCGCGTCTCCCGGACCACCTCGGAGATCGGCGCCGTCTCGACGGTCCCGTTGCGGACCACCGGCATCATCCCCCAGCGCTTGGCCAGCACCAGATCGTAGGCGGCGACCCCCACCCGGGTTGCCCAGATCCGGTCGTACGCGGACGGGGACCCGCCCCGCTGGGTGTAGCCCAGCACGGTGGTCCGGGTCTCGTGGCCGAGGCGTGCCTCGATCACCTCGGCCAGGGTGTCGGCGACCCCGCGCTTGCTGAGCTGGGCGTGGCCGAAGGCGTCCAGCTTGCCCTCCGCCACCTGCTTGTCGGTGACCCCCTCCATCTCCACGCCCTCGGCGACCACGATGATGCTGAAGTCGCTGCCGCTCCGAAGCCGTCTCTGAAGGCGGTCGATGACCTCATCGAGAGTCACCGCGATCTCGGGGATCAGGATCAGGTCCGCGCCGCCGGCCAGACCGCCCATCAGGGCCACCCAGCCGGTGTCCCGGCCCATGACCTCGAGCACCATCACCCGATGGTGGGAGGCGGCGGTGGTGTGGAGCCGGTCGAGCGCCTCGGCGACCCGGCTCACCGCGGTATCGAAGCCGATGCAGTACTCGGTGACCGAGAGGTCGTTGTCCATGGTCTTGGGCACGCCGACCACCGGCGCGCCGTGCTCGGCGAGCCAGGCCGCCACCGAGAGGGTGTCGTCGCCGCCGATCGCCACCAGGGAGTCCAGCTCGGCCCGCCCGAGGTTCCGCAGCACGTCCTCGCGGCCGCCCTCGCGCTTCATCGGGTTGGTCCGCGAGCTGCCCAACATCGTGCCACCGAGCTGGAGGATGCCCGAGAAGCGGTGGCGGTCCAGCTCCATGAAGTCGCCATCACCGATCAGGCCGCCCCACCCGTTCTTGACACCTATGACAGTATCCCCGTGGGCGAGAGCACGCCGGCCCACGCCTCGGATCGCCGCGTTGAGCCCGGGAGCGTCACCGCCCCCGGTGAGGATGCCGATGCGCAAGGTCAGCTCCCATACCCCGGGTCGTGGTTGAAGTTGCTCTCCTCGTCCTGCCCGAGGACGACGAGGACGCCGTCTGCAGAGCCGGACGCTCCCGGGATGGGCGGAGGCACCGTCGTGACGGAGACACCAAAGTATGCCGCGAACCACTTGGCAGCCGCTGCGTCCTTGGCGCCACCCTCGTCAATGACCTGGGTCCCGAAAGCGGTCGGGACCCGGCCCAGGTCCTGGGTCGTCCAGCCCAGCTCGCCGAAGATGGCGGTCCAGCGGGAGGACGCCCCCTCGCCGGTGCCGCTGGCATCCTCGATGCCCACGGTCGGGTCCTTGGCGAGGGCGGCCGGGGGGACGAAGACGTCCCGGATGAACTGCGCGATGGGGGCGTAGGTGCTGTTGTGGGCGAAGAGGTAGTCGGCTCCGCAGTTGGTGGGGTAGCCGCATTCGTAGAGGAAGTTGGTGTCGTCAAGGCTGGCGTGGAGGATGGACGCCGAGCTCACCCCGGAGACCAGGTTGTAGATCGCCTCGGCATCATCGATGGTCATGTTGGTGTCCACGTTGCTGCCGAGGGCGTCGAGCAGGCTGGGCAGGTCGCCGATACCCCCGATGGAGAGCACCTTGGCCTTGAGCGCGATGAGGATCTGCTGCTGGCGCTGGCTGCGTGCGAAGTCGGTGCCCTGGCCATTGTCCCCGTGCCGCGAGCGGGCGTATATCAGCGCGGTGGCCCCGTTCATGTGCTGCTCTCCCGCCCTGAAGCTGATCGTCTCGTAAGGGCAGCTGTCGGCGGCGCAGGCGGGGTACTGGTTGTCGACGAAGCCGACCGGGACGTCGATGTCGATGCCGCCGACGGCGTCCACGGCCTGCTGGAAGGCGGTGAAGTCGAGGCCGACGAAGTAATCGATGGGGATACCGAGAAGGTGGGTGAGAGCGGCGTCCGCCATGGCGCCCCCGGCGTCGGTCTGGCCGGCGGGGACCCCGCCGTCACCGTCGAGCATGCCGTCGCTGTAGGCCTGGTTGATCCGGCCCTCGTCGACCTTCTTTCCCGCCGCGTTGTAGATCGGGACATACCAGTCGCGGGGAATGGAGATCTCGGCGACCTGGGGAGGCCCGCTCGGGTGTGGCTGGATGGAGATGATCATGATCGAGTCGGTGAGGAACTCCCCGTCGTGGCCGGGGCCTCCGTACCCGTAGAGCGCGATATTGATCCGCTGGTCGTTGGCGACCTGGTTGTTCTCGATGGTCGAGCCGCTCTCGCCCTTGATCAGGCTTCCGATGACGGACGGGACGTCGGTGTGGAAGACCTTGGCCACACCGGCGAGCACCCCGTACCCGTAGACGCCGACGATCAGCAGCACGGTGAGCGTGCCGGCGATGACCATCCGGCGGGTCGTCATCCAGCGCGGAAGCAGGTTGTACCGCGAGCGCCGGAGGCGCGTTCTCGATGCCATCTCGATGTGTTCCGGTCAGGGCCCGCACGGCGGACGGCTGCCCGCCCGACCTTGGGCCCAGCCGGTCAGGGTCCTTCTTCTGGAACGTGGTCGTCGACGAGGGGGGTACGGTCGCCCGCAAGGGTAAACCAGCACCGCGACCGCGTGGGCGCCGGGAGATGCCCGGGCCGCCGGACCTGCGGGGTGCCCGGCGCGGCCCGGTCAACCCGCCCGGGGCCCCTCACTTGCCGACGCGGACCACCGTCGCCTCGCCCTGGGCCATCCCGCTGCAGATGCCCGCGGCTCCATAGCCGCCACCGCGCCGGTTCAGCTCGTAGAGCAGGGTCATCAGGATCCGGGCGCCGGTGGCGCCGATCGGGTGACCGATGGCGACGGCGCCGCCGTTGACGTTGACCCGCTCGGGATCGATCTCCAGCATCCGGGTGGAGGTGATGGCCACGGCGGCGAACGCCTCATTGATCTCCAGCGCCTCGAGTCGATCGACGCTGACCTCGCCGCGCGTCCGGGCCAGGGCGCGCTGGACGGCGAGGGCCGGGACCGTGGCGAGGTAGGGGTGCTCGGCGGCCGAATCGGCGGCGGTCACCCACCACCCCAGGGGGTCGAGCCCCGCCGCCCTGGCCCGTTGCTCGGACATCAGCAGGACCGCGGAGGCCCCATCGTTGACCCCCGGGGCGTTCCCCGCGGTGACGGTGCCGTCCTCACCGAAGACCGGCCGGAGCGCCGCCAGCCGCTCGGCCGTGGTGTCCGGACGGGGCTGCTCGTCGGCGCTCACCTCGCCGCGGAGGCCGGCGACGGGGAGGATCTCGCGGGCGAAGCGGCCGGCGGCCAGGGCCTCCGCGTAGCGCCGCTGGGAACGGAGCGCCCAGGCGTCCTGCTCCTCCCGGCTGACCCCCAGCTCGGCGGCCACCCGGTCGCCGTGGACCCCCATCTGGACGCCGTCCACGGGGCAGATCAGCCCGTCGCGGAGCATGGCGTCGACCGCCACCCGGTCACCCAGGCGGCTGCCGAAACGGTGGTCCTCGAGCAGGTAGGGGGAGCGCGACATCGACTCCATGCCTCCGGCCACCACCACCTCGGCCTCGCCACTCCGGATCAGGAGAGCGGCGAGGTTCACCGCCTTGAGGGACGAGGCGCACACCTTGTTGACGGTGAAGGAGGGCACGTGGGGTGGGAGCCCCGCGCGGAGGCCCGCCTGCCGGGAGGGGACCTGGCCCTGGCCGGCGCCGATGACGGTGCCCATGATCAGCTGGTCCACCTCGCCCGGCGGGACCTGGGCACGGACCAGCACCTCGCGGATGACGATGGCTCCGAGCTCCACCGCCGGCAGGGCGCTGAGGGCTCCTCCCAACCTCCCGAAGGGGGTGCGGACGGCAGCGACGATGACCGCCTCGGCCATCGGCTGATCCTACTCGGGGCGAGGTCGGGGTCCTCCGCCCCGGGCCGACACTGACCGCCGGAGGCGACCACCAGGTGACCGCGCAGGGGCCGGGCGCCGGTCACCACCGCCTCGGGATCGCAACGGGACCGGCATTGTGGCGAGTCGATGACAACTCCCCGGCGTCCCCGAATCGACTCCTGCGCGGTGCCAGAATCGCCTCAGGGCTGCGCCTCCGCTGGCCGCCGCCACGCGGGGATCCCCCGCCGGCGTCCCGGACCGCCGCCGACGCGGTCCGATCACGCGGCGTTGGCAGGAGAGGCCGTTGGTCGAGAGGCGGGACGGGCAGCTCAGAATCGGAGTCCTATCACCCCTGGTCGCCGGTAGCTACATGAGCGCGGTGCTCGCGGGGATGGCCGACACGGTCGCCGGCGCCGGTGGCCGGCTGGTCGCAATCCAGACCCTCGACCCCAGCCAGGGGGACCTCGATGTGCGCGTGCCCCACTACACCCTCCGGGCGGCCTGGGACCAGGTGGCCGGCTTCGTCGTAGTGGTCAACGCGGTGGACCGCGCGTACCTCGAGACGCTGCGGGATTCCGGCAAGCCCGTGGTGCTGCTCAGCGAGGAGGTGGATGGCTTCTCCTGCCCGGTGGTGCGACCGGACAACCGCGGCGGGGTCCGCCAGGCGGTGGCGCACCTGGTCGAGCACGGCCACCGCCGCATCGCCTTCGTCGGGAGCACCCTCCAGGCCGACACCCGGGACCGCCTCGACGCCTACCGGGAGGCGCTCACCGCCCACGGGATCACCCCCGACGACAGCCTCGTGTTCGAGACCGCGGACAACCTGGAGGGCACGGGCCAGGCCGCGGCGAGGGCGATGCTGGCGGCGGGCATGCCATCGACCGCCGTCGTGGCGGCGACCGACTACAACGCGATGGGGGTCATGAAGGCACTCGGTGAGGCGGGACTGGTCCTCCCCGACGACCAGGCGATCGTGGGCTTCGACGACGTGGAGGCCGCGTCATCGGTCCGTCCCACCCTGTCGAGCGTGCGCCAGAGCTTCAACGCCACCGGCGGCCTCGCCGCCAAGCTGCTGCTCGACATGGTCCGGGGGAAGGACGTGGCAGCCGGACGTCATCTCGTGCCCACCTCGTTCGTGCCCCGCGAGTCGTGCGGCTGCGCGACAGGCTCCGCGGTGGACGTCCTCGGCGAACCCGATCGCTCCCTCCTCCCCACACCCAGGGATCGGCTCCGCTTCCGGCTCCAGAGGCTCCTGAACGGAGGAGAGGCGCTCCTCCCCGAGCAGTCCGCGGCCCTGGACGTGGCGGTCGAGCTCATCGAGCGATGCACCAAACCGGAGCCCGAGGCATCCGAGCCGCCACCTGACGGCTTCCGCCGGGCGGCCGAGGCGCTCTTCTCGATCAGCCCGCGGTGGACCACCATCACCGCCACCGTCGAGTGCCTGCGCCGCTACGGTCAGGAGATGGAGACGACCCTGGACGGCGGCGCGGCTGCCGCGCATCTCGAGGCCGTCATCACCGAGGTGATGGTGGAGCTGTCCCGGGCACTGGCACAGCGCGAGTCGACGTCCAACACCGCCCTCCACCTCCAGATGCGGAGGGAGCACCAGCTGAGCATGTCCCTGCTGAGCGGCAGTGCCGGCGACCCGCGATCGCTGGGCTGGCTCGCCCACACCACGGCCCGCGCCGGCTGCCTGGGCCTCTGGTCGGCGGAGCGCGAGGAGGGCGGGGAGCGTCAGCACCTCCTGACCGTCTCCGGTGAGTACGCGCGGGAGACGCGACCGCTGGACCTCCCCCCCCGGGCTCGGGTCGAGGACTTCCCCCCCCGCGCCCTCCTCGAGGAGGTGGAGTGGGGACCCGGCGAGATCGCCGTCGTCCTCCCCGTGAAGACCAGTGGGATGGATCTCGGCCTCATTGCCATGATCGCGCCGATCGAGATCACCCACGTCACCGGGCGGGATCTCCACTTCGAGAACAACGCCCTGGTCAGCGTCGCGGTCGAACGCGAGGTGATGAACGAATGGCTCCGCACCCAGACCGAGGATCTCGCCCGGGCCTACAAGCGGGAGCGCGACCTGGTGGAGAAGATCCGCCGCAGCGAGGAGCGCTATGCGCTGGCGGCGCGGGCCGCCAACGACGGCCTCTGGGACTGGGAGCTCGGCACCTCGAGCGTCTATTACTCGGAGCGCTGGAAGGCGATGATCGGCCACCAGGGCGCGGAGATCGGGACCAGCCCCGACGAGTGGTTCAGCCGGGTTCACCCCGGCGACCGCGTCCGTTTGCGCCAGGCGGTGAGCGACTGCGTCGACGGCAAGCAGCGTGTCATGGAGTGTGAGCATCGCCTGCGCGCCGCCGACGGCACCTACCGGTGGATGAGCTGCCAGGCACTGGTGGTCCAGGCGGCGCCGGACGGCCCCGCCGTTCGCCTGGTGGGTTCCCTCACCGATGTCACCGCCCAGCGCGAGCTGGAGGAGAAGCTCCGTTACAGCGCCCACCACGACGCCCTGACCGGCCTGCCCAACCGCACCCTCTTCCTCGACCGCCTGACCCAGGCCCTGGCGCGAGCCCGGAGGAACCCCGACGTCCGGATCGCGCTGCTGTTCCTGGACCTGGACGGTTTCAAGCAGGTGAACGACAACCTCGGGCACCTGGCCGGGGATCAGCTGCTCATCCAGGTGGCCGATCGCCTCGGCCAGCGCCTGCGCGAAGCCGACACCGCGGCGCGCCTGGGGGGCGACGAGTTCGCCGTCCTGCTGGAGGACGTCCATGCGCTCGACGCGCTGGAGGCGATCGCCGACGACATCTCCCGCCGTCTCTGCGCCCCCTACGACATCGACGGCGAGCAGGTCGTCATCAGCGCCGCCGTCGGCGCAGCCCTGAGCGTGACCGGCCAGGAGCGCCCCGACGACATCCTGCGCGCCGCCGATTCCGCCATGTACCTGGCCAAGCTGAAGGGCCGGCGGCAGGCGAGGAGCGCCGCCCAGGAGCCCGATGACCCGGCCGCGAGCATGCCCAGCACGGCCTAGGGCCTCAGCCTGTCCCCGACCAGCCGCACCACGTCCTCGATGGTGTCGGCGACCGAGGCGCCCGCCGTCAGCAGCGCATCGATCTTGCCCTGGGCCGACCCGGTGGTCCCGCTGATGATGGCTCCGGCATGACCCATGCGCTTGCCCGGAGGAGCCGTCCGCCCGCTGATGAAGGCGACCACCGGCTTGTCGAACCCGGAGGCGCGGATCCACTCCGCGGCCCGCTCCTCGTCCGACCCGCCGATCTCCCCCACCAGCACCACCGCCTCGGTCGCGGCGTCGGCGGCGAAGAGGGGGAGGATGTCGAGGAAGGTCGAGCCGAGCACGGGGTCGCCCCCGATGCCCACCGCCGTCGTCTCGCCGTGGCCGGCGTCGGAGAGGCCCTGGATCACCTCGTAGGTGAGCGTGCCGCTCCGGGCCACCACCCCGACCCGGCCGGAACGGCCGACGTGGTTGGGGATGAAGCCGATCTTGGACTGTCCGGCGGTCATCACCCCCGGGCAGTTGGGACCGATCAGGCGCATCGCGGTGCGCTCGACGAACGCGGTGGCCCGAACCATGTCGAGCACGGGGACGCCCTCGGTGACACAGACACCGAGCCGCAGCCCCGCCGCGGCCGCCTCCATCACCGCGTCGGCGGCGAACGCGGGGGGCACGATGGTGAAGGCGGTATCCGCCCCCGTCGCCGCCGCCGCGTCGGCGACGGTGTCGAAGACGGGCACCCCCAGCGCTTCCCCCCCGCCCCGGCCGGGCACCACCCCGGCCACCACCTGGGTGCCGTAGGCCTGCATCTGCTGGGTGTGGAAGCTCCCCTCCCGGCCGGTGATGCCCTGGACCAGCACCCGGGTGGAACCGTCGATGAGGATCGCCATCAGCGGACGCTCCCGGCCAGCGGCATGGTGGTCGCCGGCACGGCGGCGGCGGTCACGATCACCGGCAGCCCTCCACCAGCTCGACGATCTTCCGCGCCGCCTCGGGAGCGCTGGTCCCCGGGACGATCCCGGCCTCGGCGAGGATGCGACGCCCCTCCTCCTCGTTGGTGCCGGTCATCCGCACCACCAGGGGCATGCTGATGCCCAGCTCGTCGCGGGCCTGGACGATCCCGCGCGCCACCTCGTCGCCGCGGGTGATGCCCCCGAAGATGTTGATGAAGACGCCGCGGACGTCGGGGTCGCTGAGGACCATGGCCAGCGAGCTCCGGACTTTCTCGGCGCTGGCGCCGCCGCCGATGTCCAGGAAGTTGTTGGGCCTGCCGCCCATCTGCTGGACCAGGTCGAGGGTGTTCATGACCAGCCCCGCGCCGTTGCCGATGCAGCCGATGGTGCCGCCGGGGAGGTGGACGTAGGTGAGCCCGCGGCGCTTGGCCTCGGCCTCATAGGGGTCCTCACCGGTCCGGCCGTCCTCGCCCTCCAGGTCGAGGGCGAGCTCGGCGGCCAGCTCTGGGTGGCGGTACTCGGCGTTCTCGTCGACCTCCAGCTTGCCGTCGGCGGCGACCAGCTCCCCCGCGGCGGTGAGGACGAGGGGGTTGATCTCGCAGGTGACCGCATCGAGATCGACGGCCAGCCGGTGGAGCGTCTGGGCGAGGGGGACGAGCGCGGTGACGAGACGGCCCCGCACCTCCGCCAGCTCCAGAGCGTGAGAGAGGGCCGAGAAGGCAAGCCGGCGGACCTCGAACGGCTGCGGCCCGGCAAAGGGATCGGGCCAGAGCTTGGCGATCCTCTCGGGGTTCGCCACCGCCACCTCCTCGATCTCCATCCCCCCGCCGGCGGAGAGGATGAGGGCCAGGCGGCGGCGATCCCGGTCGAGGGTGATCCCCAGGTACAGCTCGTGGGCGATCTCGAGGCCGGCCTCGCACCACACCGACCTCACCGGGTAGCCGCGGATCTCCATGGCCAGGATGCGGGCGGCCTCCCGGCGTGCCTCCTCGGGCGAGTCGACCACCGCGATCCCGCCGGCCTTGCCCCTGCCGCCGATCGGCACCTGTGCCTTGACGGCCACCCGGCCCAGCTCCCGGGCCGCCTCGGCCGCCTCCTCCGGGGAGCGGGCGAGACGGCCGGCGGGCACCCGGATCCCGACCCGGGCGAACTGGCGCTTGGCCTGGTGCTCGAGGAGCTTCACGGTCAGCGAGTGTACGGAGGGAGGTGCGCCGCCCGGCGGCGATCGCCGGCCGTCGCCATGCGCGCAGAGCCGCCCGGTGGCCGCGCGACGGATCCCCACCCGTCAGGGGTCGGCTACTCCCCGGCCGGCCGCCGCGGGGGCGCGATCTCGTCCAGCTCCTCGAGGTCCTCCGGGCCCGGCTCCCACTCCGCGGCCGCGACGTTGGCCAGCACCTGGTCGGGTTGGCTCGCCCCGGCGATCACCGACACCACCGCCGGCTGGGCCAGCAGACCCCCGATGGCGACGCCGAGGAGGTCAGTCCCCTTGCGGCGGGCGTAGGCGGACAGGCCCTCGACGATGTCGAAGTTGGCGTCGGTCAGGAGGCCATCGCCCGCCGGTCCGGAGAGCCGGCCCCCCTCGGGGGGAGTCTCACCGCGCCGGTAACGTCCGGTGAGCAGTCCGCGCATCAGCGGGAAGTAGGGGATCAGCCCCAGACCGAAGTGCTCGCAGGCGGGGGCCACCTCCGCCTCGGCGGCCCGGTTGAGCAGGCTGTACTCGTTCTGGGCGCTGATGAAGCGGCTGAGATGGTGGATGTAGGAGGTCCAATCGGCGTCGGCGATCTGCCAGCCGCTGAAGTTGGAGCAGCCGATGTAGCGCACCTTGCCCTCGCGGACCAGGTCGTCGAGCGCGGAGAGGGTCTCCTCGATGGGGGTGTCAGCGTCGGGGAAGTGCACCTGGTAGAGGTCGATCCAATCCGTCCCGAGACGGCGAAGGCTGGCCTCCGCCCCGGCGCGGATGTGGCGACGCGAGGCGCCGGAGCTGTAGGGGCCCTCGCCCATCTTGCCGCCCACCTTGGTCGCCACGATGGCGGCATCACGGCGACCCCGCAGCGCCGCTCCCAGCAGGCGCTCGGACTCGCCGCCGCCGTAGGCGTCGGCGGTGTCGAAGAGGGTGACGCCGGCGTCGAGAGCCGCATGGACGATGCGCGCGACCCCGGTGGCATCGACCCGGCGGCCGAACTGGTTGCACCCCACCCCGACGACGGACACCTCGAGCCCGGACTCACCGACGCGACGGAACTCCATCTGCCTCACTCCCTCGACCCGGGCCCGCGGCCCACTCGGAGTGCCCATTCTGACCGAGCCGCGTGACGAGGGGCGTGAACCATGCGCGTGAGGGTCCACCCGCAGGCGCCCACCCCCACCTCCACCGTGGACCCGGCGGCGCCCATAGACTGGGGGGCATGCCCCCGACCATCGCCCTGATCGGCGGTACCGGACGCCTCGGTCCGGGCCTGGCGCTGCGGCTGGCGCGGGCTGGCCGGCCGGTGGTCATCGGCTCCCGCGACCGGGAGCGCGCCGAGGAGCGGGCCATCGAGATTGCCGAGCGCCTCGCCGCGGAGGGAGGCGGCGCCAGGGTTCAGGGGGCCGTCAACGCCGATGCCGCCAACGCGGGGGACCTGGCCATCCTCACCGTGCCCTACGAGGCACAGCGGGCGCTGCTCCCCGACCTGGCCGGGCCACTCCGGGGCAAGCCGGTGGTGAGCACCGCGGTCCCAGTTCGCTTCGACCCCGAGCTGGGTCCGGTCGCGGTGGCGGTCGCCGAGGGCTCGGCAGCGGAGCAGGCCGCCGCGCTGCTGCCCGGCAGCCGGATCGTCGCCGGCTTCCACACCGTGAGCAGCACCCACCTCAGCCGGCTGCACCAGGACCTCGACGAGGACGTGATCATCTGCGGCGACGACGACGGCGCCAAGGATGAGGTCCGCCAGGTCGCCCGCCTGCTCCCCGGGGTGAGGGTCGTGGACGCGGGCCGGCTCGGCAACGCCCGCCATCTCGAGCAGCTCACGGTGCTCCTGCTCGGCATCAATCGACTCTCCCGTCGCACGGTGGGAGTCCGCCTCACCGACCTCTGAGGCGACCGCCGCAACGGGGCGTGCCGCGCACCCGGCGGGTTTCGCGGCGGCCGCCGATCCCTGCTACGGTTGGCGCCGTGTCCCAGATCACCGAGGAGGGGTCCCCGCCCCCCGAGCCGCCCCCGGTGATCTCCCACCCCCCGGAGCGCAGACGGGAGGCGCGCCAGGTGGTGCGGGTGCGCACCCTGGTGGCGGCGGCGCTCCTGATCCTCGCGGTTCTCGGCATCATCTTCGTCCTCGCCCAGGTCGCCAGCCTGGTGCTCCTCTTCCTGATCGCCGTGGTCATCGCCGAGGGGGTGCGCCCGCTCGTGCACCGGGTGCAGGAGCTCCACGTCCCGCGTGGGGCGGCCATCGCCGTCGTCTTCCTGGGACTGCTCGCGGTGCTCGCCGGGATCGTGGCGCTGCTGGTCCAGCCGGTGGTGAGCGAGGCGGAGAGCCTCGCCACCCACTTCCCCGCCTACGAGAAGGCCGTGGTCCACTTCATCACCACGATCGAGAAGCACCTCGGGATCAGCAACGCCCAGCTCACCAGCCAGGTGGAGGGGGCCCTGGGCCAGGCCGGCCAGGACCTGCTCACCATCGGCGGGACCATCGCCGGCGCGGTGGCGGACCTCATCCTGGTGCTGGTGATGAGCTTCCTCTGGCTCACCACCAGCGACCGGCTGAAGTCGTTCGTGGTCGACCTCTTCCCGCCCCGAGCCCAGGCCCTGGTGACCGAGGTGATCCAGGACACCGGATTCCGGATGGGGGGCTACCTGCGCGCGGTGGCCATCAACATGGTCGTCGTCGGCATCGCCACCGGCATCGCCTGCGCCCTGCTCCGGCTGCCCGATCCCGTCCTGCTCGGTCTCTTCGCCGGCATCGCCGCGGCCATCCCGATGGTCGGTGCCTTCCTCGGCATCATCCCGCTGGCACTGCTCGGCTTCACCGTCTCACCCGAGTACCCGCTGCTGGTGCTGGTCGTGCTGGGGCTGATCCAGCTGCTCGATGCCAACACCGTGGTGCCGCTGGTGATGAACCGGGTTCTCGCCCTCCCCGCCCTGGCGGTGGTGCTGGCCCTGGTGGTCGGTTATGCCCTCGCCGGCCTGGTGGGATCGCTGCTCGCCGTCCCGGTCGCCGCCGCCCTCCAGGTGATCGTGTCCCGGGTGGCCGTGCCCTACATCCACCACATCCAGGGCCGGCCCGACGCCGCGTACCTCGCCGCCTTCGGCCGGCCGGCGACCGCCGACGCCCCGGGGGGTCAGGGCAAGGTCGGGTGAACCGCGGATCTCCGGCCCTGAATCCTCAGCTCGCTCGGGACCGCACGGTGCCTGTCGTGAGGAGCGGGCGGAGCCGGATCCGCTGAGCCGGCCGCGCCGGGCGCAGCCCCCGTCTCCGAGGGCCACCGGGAGCGGACCTCCCAGTCGGAGCCGGCGGCCAGGCCGCCCCGCCCGTCGAACGTTCCCCCGGACACGCGGTCGCGACCGGCTCGCTTGGCCTCGTAGAGGTGGGCGTCGGCGAGCCGCGCGACCTCGCGGGGGTCGCTGCCGGCGGTACCGACCGCCCAGCCCACGCTGATCCGCGGCTGCCCGCGCGACACGGTCATCGCCTGCACGGTCCGGCGCATCCGCTCCGCCGCCAGATCCGCCCCGGCAGGGTCGAGGTCGACCATCAGGGCGCCGAACTCGTCCCCGCCGATGCGGGCCACGACGTCCCAACCCCGCACGCACGCGGCAAGGGCCCGGCCCACCGAACGGAGCATGACGTCGCCCGCCTCATGGCCGTACTGGTCGTTGATCTGCTTCAGGTTGTCCACGTCGATGGCGAAGATCGCGAAGCGCTGGCGCGGAACCGTCGCCAGCAGACGGTCGAACTCGCGGCGGTTGCGCAGCCCGGTGAGGGCATCGGAGGCGGCGACCTCGGTGAGTCGCGCGACCGTCTGCTCGAGGGTCCTCACGGTGTGCCGGCGCTCCAGGAAGCGGCCGATCTGCCGGCCCACGTCGCCCATGACCTCCACCACCGCCGGGTCGACGGCGAGCATGCCGGAGGAGAAGAAGTCGAGGACGCCGACGACCCGGTCGTCGATGAAGATGGGGAAGCCGGCGGCGGCGGCGAGCCCGGCCGGTCGGGGCACCGCGGGGTCGAGCACCGCGCGGTCACCGGCGAGGTCGGGGAGAAGCACCGGTGCGGCGGCGGACCAGACGCGCTCGGGCAGCCCGCCGGCGGTGTGGCTCAGAGCGCGTCGCACCGGAGCGGTTTCGCCGTCGTCGAACTCCGGCTCCCACCAGCTGACGCGACGGTCTATGGCCATCCCGTCCGGCCCGACCGACAGCCATATCTCCCCGCCGCGCATCCCCAGGCTGTCGCCGATCACCTGGAGCAGGCGCGACGAGGCGGCTTCGAACGTCTCCGCCTCGCCCAGGACCCGCGGGACCTTCGCCAGCAGCGCGCGGCGGCGCGCCGCTCGCTGCTGGGCGGTGATGTCGCGCACCATGACGACCTGGGCGTGGCGGTCCCCGGGCGGGGTCCAGACGGCCATCTCCACGGCCACCCGGCGGCCATCCCGGGTGAGCAGATGGGAGGCGAAGCGCTGGCCCCCGGGAGCCACGGAGTCCCGGCGCTCCAGCCGCGCCGCCACGGTCGCGCGCTCCTCCGGGGGCGTGAGCTGCAGCAGTGAGGGCAACCCGAGGAGCTCCCCGCGACTGTGTCCGGTGAGCGCGGTGAATGCCGGGTTCACGTCCACGGGACGGCCGCGGCGCAACGCGACCATGCCCTCTCCGAGGTCGCTGACCGCGCTGAGCAAAGCAGCGTTCGGCAGCCGTCGGAAGGCCCAGCCCATCCTTCGCTCGCTCCTCTCTGTGCCCCCTGCTCCGATCGTACGGGCTGGGCCGGCGAGGCCAGGTGACGCGGCGTGACACCTTGGTGACGGCGATTTCAAGCCGGTGGGCGCCGGGCCGGGTCGTGAGGTGCCCGGTGCGGGGGCGGCGGCGGCGTGAAACGGCGGTCACGATGCGCCTGCGAACGCCGGAGCGATGCTAGGGTCGCCCGCAGGTGTCAGCAGAAGCCGGGCGGCCGGCCGCCCTCCCCACCACCTCCCTGCCGCGGCGCGGTGGGGCCGGGCTCCCAGCGGGGACGCGCCGGGCCGCCTCGCTCCGGCTCGCCATCGCCGGGGTCGCCGTGGCGGCCCTGATCGTCTACGCGGTGCTCTGGTTCCAGGTCTCGCCGGCGCGGGAGCGCGGCACCGACTTCTCCGCCTCCTACGTCGCCGCCCTGCTGGTGCGGGCGGGGCAGGGCGGCCAGATCTACGACCAGGCCCTCGAGGCGGCCCGGCATGCCGCCATCCTCCTGCCCGGGTACCGGGTCAACCTCCCCTTCATCACGCCGCCGACCACGGCGCTGCTGGCGATCCCGCTGAGCTTCCTCGACCCGGGCATGGCCTTCCGGCTGTTCAGCCTGGTCCAGCTCCTGCTCCTGGCGGTGGCCGCCGGGGTCGCGGCCCGCGCCGGCCCCTGGCCGCAGGGGAGCCGGGGTGCGCAGCTGGTGGCCGCCGGAGCGGGCCTCGCCGGCACGGCGACCCTGCCGCTCCTGCTCCTCGGCCAGTGGGACGGTGTCTGCGCGTTGGGACTCGCCCTCGCCTACGCCGCCTGGCGGCGGGACCGGTCCTTCACCGCCGGGCTCTGGCTGGCCCTCGGCTTCGGCATCGCCAAGCCCCACCTGGCGATCGGCCTGCTCGCCTTCGCGATCGGACGCCGTGATCGGCGGGCGCTCCTGGGCATCGTCGCGGGATCCGCTGGGCTGATCGCCGCCTCGATGGCCGCGGTGGGGCCCGGGGCGACCCTCGGGTTCATCGGGGCCTCCTCCTTCGCCCTCGGCAACACCCCGGCGGCGAGCACCCTGGGCCTGCTCGGGCTGGCGGCGTCATGGCTCGGCGCGGGGTCGGCGGCGACCGGTATCGCGATCGTGGGCGGGGTGCTCGGGGTGGCCGCCTGCGGGTTCCTGGGCTGGCGCAGCCACGGCCGTCCCGACCGGCTGGAGGCCACCCTCGCCGGGGCCGCCGCGCTCTCGCTGGTGGTGGCGCCCCACCTCCTCGCCCATGACCTGGTGGTGCTGGCGCCGGCGTTCGTCTGGGTCGCCGCCCGGGCCGCGCGGCACGACGTCCCCCACCCCTGGCCGGGGAGGACCGGGACCGTCGTGCTGGCCGGCTGGCTGCTGCTCGTCCTCCTGATCGCGCTCGACACCGGCGCCGGCGCGCCCGCCCCGCCCGGCCGGCTGGTCCCGTGGGGCCTGACGGCGGCCGCGGCCGCGCTCGCCGTGTGGGAGCGGCGGCGGCGCGCGCCGGCGACGGGCGAGCGATGAGCACGCGCGCGGGCTCCCGCTCTACACGCGCAACCCGGATGATTTCGCGGGCCTGCAACCGCTCATCGACGTGATCACGGTCTGACCCGCAGGGCCCTGCCGATGGGTCTTTGCGCCGTCGGGCTCGGTCGGGTGATCGCGCCGCGTGAGAGCGAGATCTCACTGTCGATCCGTCCTAGCGATGACGCGCGGTCGTGCTCGGACCCCGCCGGTCAGGCGGCGGCCGCGGCCGCCGCCTGACCGCGACCGGCGCGCACCACCAGCCAGAGCACCAGCGCGGCGGTGACGATGAGGGCGGGTTCGACGGTGAGGGCGCGGACGACCCCCACCCGGTCGGAGAGTACGCCGAGGAGAAGCGGGGCGGTGCCGATGGCCACGCCGACGGCGACCTGGGTCCGGGCCATGGCCTGGTCGGTCCTGCCCCCGCCCGCGCCCAGGGCCAGCGCCAGGCTGAGGGGATACAGGTTGCCGACGCCCAGGCCGGTGACGAAGAGGGCCAGCGCCGACAGGACGGTCAGCCGGCCGAGCCAGAGCACGAGGAAGCCGGCCATGGCGACCACCAGAGCGAACCCGATGACGCGCTCGGCCCGTCCCGGCCGGCGGGTCAGCCGCGCGCCGACCAGCCGCCCGGCCAGCTCGCCGGCCACGAACAGGCTGAGGACGATGGATGCGGCTCCGGTCGACAGTCCGACGCTGACGTGCAGCAGCGGCACCCCGTAGAAGATGAGGGTGAACTCGATGCCGACGGCCAGCGCCACCAGCCCACAGGGGCCCCAGAAGCCGCGCGGCAGACGGCGGGCCGCGGAGGCGGGGGCGGGGGGCGCGGGGAGAGCGATGTGGCGCAGCAGGACCCAGAGGACCCCCAGGGTCAGCACCGGCAGGAGCAGGGCGGGTCGCCAGCCGGCGGCCGTCCCGGCGAGGAGGCCGAGCAGCGCCGGGACCACCACGCCGGTGCCACTCGCGCCGACGTTGCCCTCGAGGAGGGCGCGGTCCCGCTGCGGGCCGTGGCGGTCCGCCAGCGCCACCGAGCACCCGGCGCCCAGGTACGTGCACCCGATGCCCAGGACGAACGCGGCGGGCAGGGTGACCGCGACCTGGTGGCCGGCGAAGAAGAGCAGGGCGCCGGCCACCGTCGCGGCGGCGGAGAGCCAGAACACCCGATGGCGACCCCAGCTGCGGGTGACGCGGTCGAAGGTCAGTCCGGTGACCACCGCTCCGACCGAGAAGATGGTGGAGTGGAGGCTGGTGACGGCGTAGGAGAGGTGCAGCTCCTGATGGAGGAAGGCGAGCAACGGGCCCAGGGCATAGAGATAGAAGGCATACGACGCCAGGCTGATGTAGGCGAGCCAGGTGAGCCGGTCGCGCGTGAAGCGAGGGGCCTCGGCCCCGGTCAGTGACGCCACCGCCGCACCCGCGAGCCCACCAGCTCTCGGGTGGTGGAGCGCGATCCCGGGCGGATGGTGAGCCGGTCCTCACCCTCCGGGTGCCGGGCACCGAAGGCGAGGGTGTGCCGGACCCAGTCGACCGAGCGGCCCAGCACCTCGGCGAGCTGGTCGTCGTCGAGGCCGCGCCGCGCCTTCACCCGGCGGATCGCCGCCGCCACCTGGGTGAGGTCCGGTTCGTCGAAGTCGATCTCCGCGAGCACGGCCGAGCGGGAGGGGTCGATCCCGAAACCGGCCCGCGCCAGGATGTGGTCGGTGATCGTGGAATAGGCCTCCACCGCCGCTCGGAGCGGCCGGTCGCGGGTGCTCCCGAACATCTCGGCATGCTGGCGGACGGTGAGGCGCTGATCGTTGGCCTCGGAGATCCGCGAGCTGTGCGGGATGATCACCGGGCACACCAGGTCGCCGAAGCGCGCCCGGAGATTCTCGATCACCTCGGCGTCGGCGACCCCGTTGTGCTGGCGCCGCCAGATCGTGATCAGGGAGCGCGGGAGCAGGCCGTCCGTCTCCAGGCCCAGCTCGCGGCGCACCCGGGTGGCGACCTGGAGCATGTCGGCGGCGTGGCGGGCGTCGGGCGCGCTGGCGGTGGTCGGCATCAGGAGCAGGTCGGCGGCCACCATGGCGCCGGCGATGATCGGCTCGGAATGGCCGGTGTCGATCACCGCCCAGTCGTAGCCGGCCGCGACCACCCCCAGGCAGCGCCGGAGGAAGAACCGTCCCCCCTCGGTGGCCCGGAGCACCTCGTCGGCATCGGCAAGCCGCGGCGAGCTCCCCAGCAGGTCCAGGTTCTCGGCAACCGGGCCGATGTAGGGACGGGGGTCGAGGGACGGGTCGGCGATCACCGCGTCGAGCCCGACCCCGGCCAGGCGGGGACCGCGCGCGTAGCGAGTGAGGTCGGCCTGCTTGTCGGCGTCGACGGCCAGCACCCGCAGCCCGCGGAGGGCCATCTCGGCGGCCACCTGAAAGGCGAGCGTGGACTTGCCCACTCCACCCTTGTTGGCGGCGACTGCGAGGACCCGCATCAGGCGAGTACCCGCATCATCGGTGTGACTGCAACGACGGGTGACCGGTCACCGAACCTCGTGAGCGCGCGCAAGACAGGATGTTAAGGACACGCCGCCCCGGGAGCGGCAGCCTGGACAGTACGGTACCGGCGAGTCGAGTGTCAACCCGAGGTCGCGGGGAGCGTCGCGGTCGTGCCGCCACCGGCACGACGCATCGAACGGGCCACATAGACCGCGATGTCGTCGACAGCGACCCGGTCCTGCGCCTGCCGCGCGGCGATTCCCTCGTCGAACATGGTCAGGCAGAAGGGGCATGCGGTGGCCACCCGGGTCGCGCCGGTCTCCACGGCCTGGTCGACGCGGCGGTGATTGATCCGCGGCTGGTCCTCCTCCATCCACATCCGGCCTCCTCCCGCGCCACAGCACATCCCCTCACGGCGGCTTCGCCTCATCTCCACGAGCCTCACGCCCGGAATCCGCTCGAGGATGGCGCGCGGCGCGGCGTAGATGCCGTTCCACCGTCCCAGGTAACAGGAGTCGTGGTAGGCGACGGTCTCCTCGAGTGGCCGCTCCAGGACGATCCTGCCCTCCCGGATCAGCGTGTCGATGAGCTCGGTGTGATGGACCACCTGGTAGTGACCGCCGAGGTCCGGGTACTCGTTGGCCAGCGTGTTGAAACAATGCGGACAGCTGGTGACGATCCGGCGCACGCCATGCCCGGACAGCATCGCGATGTTCTCTCTCGCCCGCTCCTGGAAGAGGTACTCGTTGCCGATCCGCCGCGCCGGGTCGCCGGTGCAGCGCTCCTCGGTCCCCAGGATGGCGAAGTCGACGCGGGCGGCGTGCAGGATCTCGACCATCGCGGTGGCGATGCGGCGCGCCCGCTCGTCGAAGGAGGCCGCGCAACCGACCCAGTAGAGGTACTCGGCGTCCGGCTTGTCGTCGATTCGCGGGACGTCGAGCCCGATCGTCCAGTCGGCCCTGGTCGGGGGCGAGGCACCGTAGGGGTTGGCCACGTCCTCGATGGCGCGCAGCGCCGTCTCCGCGGAGCGCGGCATGCGCGACTCGTCGAGCACGAGGTGGCGTCGCATCTCGGCGATCTTGGGCACGTGCTCGATGAAGACCGGGCACTGGTCCATGCAGGCTCCGCACATGGTGCAGGCCCAGAGCGTCTCCTCCGCGATGGCGCCGCCGATCAGGGGACGCTCACCCCCGCTCTTCTCGACCGCGGCGCTCACCTGCTCGGGGCTGAGCCATGACGGCTGGAAGCTGCCGGGAAGGTCGCGGAGGGCCCTCGGACCGCCTGCGCCGGTCGCCCACATCACCGCGCCACCGGCTCCCGGAGCCTCCGGGGGGACGGTTTCCGCTTCCTCCTCGGCGCCGTCGCCCGGGACGTGATGGGCGCTGTGACGGGTGGCGGCGTAGCCGCCCCTGAGCTGCTCGTAGGCGACGTCGCGCAGGTCGGTGATCAGGGTCTTGGGCGAGAGCACCTTGCCGGTGAGGTAGGCGGGACAGTGGCTCTGGCAGCGCCCGCACTCGGTGCAGGTGTAGAGGTCGAGCACGTCCTTCCATGAGAGGTCCTCGAGGGCGCCCGCGCCGAAGCGCTGATCGCTCCCGTCCGCGGCCGACATCACCGCGTCGATGTCGAGGAGGCGCAGCCGTCCCTTCGGTCCCTGGTCGCGCAGGACGACGTTGACCGGGGCGGTGACGATGTGGAGGTGCTTGCTGTGACCGAGGTAGACGAGGAAGCCGAAGACGAGCGTGAGATGCGCCCAGAAGAAGACGCCGTGGAACGCGACGAGGGCATCGCTGCCGCTGCCCAGCCCGGCGAAGAGATGGCTGAGCGCAGCGGCGAAGGGCCGGTCGGCACCCAGTGCCTCGGGTGAGCGTTCGGCGATGAGGGTGGCGTAGTTCAGCTCCATGCAGGCGAGGAGCGCCGCGATCCAGCCCAGGATGAGGAGGGCGTCGCCGCGGTGGCTGCCGCGGAAGCGGCCGGGCCGGATCGCCAGGCGGTCGACCAGGGCCAGCGCCACCCCGGTGAGGGCCAGGACGCAGAAGACGTCCTGGAGGTGAGCGAGGGCGGGGGCGACGAAGGGGACGGCGTCGAGCCGCACTCCAACGACCAGGGCCTCGACGATCGCCTGGGCGATGGCCGTGAGCAGGACCAGAAAGCCCCAGAAGATGAACGCGTGGAGCACCCCGGCGTAGGGCCAGCGGAGCAACCGTCCCTGGCCGAGGACGTCCACCACGGCGGCGCGGAGGCGTTCCCGGAGCTCGCCTCGGCGCCGCTCGGGACGTCGCGCCCGGCGCATCAGCTGGACCAGGCGCCGCCACCGCCGCGCCGTGAGCGCGAGGGCGGTCCCCGCCAGCGCCACCAGGGCGAGGGGGCTGAGGACGGTGACGATCACCGGCGTCCGCGCCCCGGCCGGGGGCGGGTCGGGTCCCCCGCACCGCCGGTGGCGTGGAGCGTCACCGGCCGCGCCAGGTGGGCGGGCGCTTCTCCAGGAAGGCGGAGAGTCCTTCCCCGGCGTCCTCGCTGCCGAGCAGCCGGCCGAACTCCTCCTGCTCGCGGCGCAGCCCGGCGTCGAGGGCTCCGTCGAGGCCCCGGTGGACCGCCCGCTTGATGGCGGCGACCGCCAGCGGCGGCCGCTGGGCCAGCAGCCCCGCCCGGGCCAGGGCCTCCTCCCGGAGACGGTCCGGGGGCACGACCTGGGTGACCAGGCCCCATTCGAGCGCGCGCGCCGCCCCGATCGGGTCCCCGGTGAGAAGCATCTCGAGCGCCGGTCCCCTGCCCACCAGCCGGGGCAGCCGCTGGGTGCCGCCCCATCCAGGCATGATGCCGAGCTTGATCTCCGGCTGACCGAAGCGGGCGTCCTCAGCGCAGATCCGCAGGTCGCAGGCCAGGGCGATCTCGCACCCGCCACCGTAGGCGATGCCGTTGACGGCGGCGACCACGGGCAGGCGCGACGCCTCCAGCCTGCGGGTCACCTCGTCCGAGCCGGCCACCCCGCCCGCCGCGCCCCCGGGGAACTCGGTCAGGTCGGCGCCCGCCGAGAAGTAGCGCTCGCCCTCGCCGGTGACGATCAGCGCGCGGCAGTCGGGATCCTCCTCCGCCGCGGTGAGCGCCTCGAGGATGCCGGCGGCGACCCCCCGGCTGATGGCGTTGACCGGGGGGTGGACGATGGTGACGAGGGCTACGGCCCCTTCGCGCTCGGCGCGGATCGCGCCGGTGATCTCGGCCATGGGCTGGCACTCCTGCTCGCAGGTGGGTGTGGCCGTCATACCGCACCGGGTGGGGGTGGCGCCATGGCCGGACCGGCGCGGCCCGGCTGGTGACGCCGCCGGCGAGACCTGATCAGCGGATCGTGGCAACCGGCCTCCAGCGCCTGCCGATCCCCATCAGCTCCCTCTGGCGGGCGCCTCCCGCAAGGCTCGCGGGCCGGCCGAGCCACGTCCCCTGGCCGAGGCCGACACCCATCGCCACCATCTGGGCGGCGACGAACTCGTTCTCCACGCCCTCGGCGATCACCTCCGCCCCGCTGGCCTGGGCGAAGGCGACGGCCGCCCGGATGGCGGCACGGGAGCTGGAGTGGGAGGAGGTCATGGTCAGGCTGCGCGCGATCTTGATGTACTCGGGGCGGGCCGCCGCCAGCAGCTCCAGGGTGGAGTGCCCCTCGCCGACGTCGTCGAGGGCGAAGCGGAAGCCCTGCTCCCGGTACGAGGCGAGGACCTCGCGCACCCTGTCCAGGTCGGAGATCAGCTCCCGTTCGGTGATCTCCAGGACCACCTGGTGGGCCCGGGCGCCCGACGCCTCCAGGACCAGCAGCATCTGGTCGACGCCGTGCACGGGGTCGAGCAGCGGGACCGCGTTGACATTGAGGAAGAGAGACCAGTCACCGTCCACCGGCCAGGGGACGGCGGCGATCGCCAGCTGGCGGCAGAGCCAATCGATGTCGCGGATCCGCCCGGTGCGGTGCGCCTCGGCGAAGAGGTCCTCCACGCTGTCGGCGGCACCGAAGCCCCGGGGGCGGGCGAGGGCCTCATGGCCGAGCACGGCGCCGTGGCCGAGTCGCACGATCGGCTGGTAGAGGAAGGTGAGGTCCCGCTCCGCGAGGATCCGCTCGATCCGCACCGACCATTCGGAGCGGCGCGCGGCCCGGCCCCCGCGCCGGCTCATCGGGGCCCCGACCACCCGATCGCGGCCGGCGCGCTTCGCCTCGTAGAGATGGGCGTCGGCGAGGTCCAGGGCGGCGCGGGGGTCGGCACCGGCCGGGCCTGTCGCCCATCCGACGCTGATGGTGACCTGGCCGTAGGAGACCGAGATCGCCTTCACGACGCTGCGCACCCTTTCGGCCGCGCGGGCGGCCTCCTGGGCGGTGACGTCGGACATCAGCATCGAGAACTCGTCGCCGCCGGTCCGCGCCACGATGTCCCAGCCGCGCAACGCGGCGACCAGGCTGGAGGCGACCGCGCGCAGGGCCACGTTGCCCGCCTCGTGGCCGAACTCGTCGTTGAGCCGCTTCAGGTTGTCGACGTCCGCGGCGAGGACGGCGAAGCGCCGCCGGGGGACGGTGGCCAGGAGGCGGTCAAACTCGCGCCGGTTCCGAATCCCGGTCAGCGGATCGGTGGCGGCGACCTCGGCGAGCCGGGCGATGCTCTCCTCCAGCGCGGCCTCCGCCTGGCGGCGCTGAACGAAATGGCCGATCTGGTCACCGATGTTCCTCACGCTGCCCTCGGCGTCGGGCGGCACGGCCCGGCCCGGCCGGCCGAAAAAACGAAAGACCGCGCTGACCTGCCCGTCGCGGAGGACGGGCAGGGTGACCCCGGCAGGGGTCTCCGGGACGGGAAGGCCCGCGCGCGCGGTCACGAGGAGCTCGCGCGACCTCGCCTCGTAGGCCTCGCGGCCGGCGGCCGTGATCTCCGGTGAGGACCAGGCGCAGGTGAGACGGAGCCCGCCGCCGGGCTCCAGCATCCGGAGCTCGCCGAACTCCATGTGCAGCGTCCGGCCGATGACGTCGAGCAGCGGCGGCCCCGCTTCCGCCAGGGAGGCGGCCTCGCTGAGAATGCGCGTGACGGTGAACTGCATCGAGCGCAGGTCCTCGGCCCACCGGCGGGCGGTGTGGTCGCTGACCACGACGACGACCAGATCACGGTCCCCCCATCGCGTCGAGTTCAGGGCGATGTCGGCGGGGAACGTGGTGCCATCCGCCCGCCGGACGCTGAAGGCGTCACCCGTCGTCCCCGAGGGACGGTGTGCCGGGCCGGTCGTGAAGGCCCGCCGGTGGCGCACGTGCGCCGGCCTCAGCGCCACGGGTACGAGCACCTCGACCGGGGCGCCGACGAGGTCGGCGTCGGCGTACCCGGTCATCGCCAGCAGGCGGTCGTTGGCGAAGAGGATGCGACCCCGGCGGTCGACCAGGAGCAGGCCGTCGGGGATGCCCTGGGCGAGCGCCCGGGCCTCGGCGGCGAGGTACAGCCGCTTCCCCGTGCGCGGGCCAGCCGGGCGCCGTTCGTCGGCGCTGGCGAGCATCGCCAACCTCAGATCTCCCGGACGGGAATACCCCGTCAAACGCGGTGTGAGCGAATCGAGCCTACCCCGAGGTGCGGCGGCGCTCGATCGGCCGTTTCCCCCCCGTCACCTCAGTTCCACAACCGGTCCCCGGCCATGGCGATCGTCCCCGGTGAAGCCGGCGCCCGCGCCATGATGAGGGCCGATGACCGAGATGAACGCGCCGATCCCCCCGCCCCCCCTGCCCGCCCGGGTCGAGCCCGAGGCGCTGCGGGACCTGGACGCGGACGCCCTGGAGGCCGAGGCCGCCCGCCTGGCCGTGGCCGAGCGGGCCACCCGGACGGCGATGGCCCCGTACGATCGCCAGCTCGGCGAGATCCGCGCCCGGCGGGAGGAGATCGCCACCGAGCGGCGCCGCCGGGAGCGGGCGGAGCGGCATGCCGCCCGGGTCTCGGTGCGCGAGCTGGCGGGGAGCGCGGAGATGCCGAGCCTTGCCGCCGCCCTGCAGGCCGAGCCGTCGCTGCTTCCGGAGGACCGGCCGCTGGCCGCGGTGCGCGCGTACCTTGCCAGCGGCGGCGAGGTGGGCTTCGGATATCCAGGCCGTCCGGGCATCCTCGGCTTCACCGACGGCCGGCAGCTCCGCAGCGCCGCGACCTGGGGTGAGGCCCGCGACCTCTACGCGGAGGGATGGGAGCCCGGCGCACCCGGTGCCGCCGGGGTGCGCGGGGTTCGCGTCCACCTCAGCGGCACCCGGGTCGAGCGGGTGGTGGGGCTGGACGAGGTGCTGGTGGACGCACGCTGAACCCGTCTCCGGCGGACCCCTCCGCCGGCGGTGGGAAGCGGGACGAGGCGGATGCCGCGGGTCAGCGCGCCCGCCGGAACCGCCGCGAGGCGGCGATCAGGATGCCACCGCCCAGCACCAGGAGCAAGGCGGCCGTCGGCGGCGCTCCCGGGCTCCCCGCGCCGGCCGCCGGCACCGTCGCCGGAGCAGGGGTCGCCGTCGCGGTGGCGGCCGCGCTCGCGCTCGCGGTCGGGGTCGGGGTGGGGCTGGGCGCCGCCGCCGTCACGTCGACCTCGAAGACCTCGGTGGTGCCCTCGAACGGCAGCACCGGATCTTGCGCGTTGAATGCGGTCACGGCCACCCCACTCTCGGTGGCCGTGACGTCGTCGGTCCCCACCGGCAGGGCGGAGGTCGTGCAGGTGGCGGTCCCGTCGGTGCCCACCGCGACGTCATCGCAGAGGTCCGTCGTCCCCACCGTGAACGTCTCGGTGCGCCCCACCGGCGCGCCGAAGACGCCGGGGCCACCGACCAGCCCGGGCTGGCTGGCGGTCAGGGTCACCGACCCTCCCACCGTGATGCTGACGGCGGTCGCCGTCATCCAGTAGATGGTCGCGCTGCCGTCCCCGCCCACCCAGCTGCCGGAGTAAGCGCTGGCGGGAGCGTAGCCGCTGCCGCCACCGCCCCCACTGCCGTTGTCAGCCGACGACTCCCCGCCACCTCCCCCTCCCCAGTAGCCACCACCCCCGCCGGCCCCGCCGCCCGCGCCGGCGCCGCCGGTGGCGCCGCTCCCCGCCACGCCGGAGGCGAGGGCTACGCCACCCGTCCCCCCGGCACCCGCAGCGCTCTGGGTCCCCCCGCCGCCACCGGTCGTGCCATCACCGAGCCCGCCGCCCGCCGTGCCGGTCGGGCCACCTCCCGCTCCGCCCGGGGCCGCGTATCCCGCCCCACCGGCGGTCCCCCCTCCACCGCCGGCAACCAGGACCCGGGTGGAGTCGTCGCACGACAGCGACGCGGCGCAGGACCCACTGCGGATGTCGGTGGCCCCGCCGCCCCCGCCGCCCCCGAAAGCGCCGTCGGCGAAGGAGCCGTTGCCCCCGCCGTTGTAGCCGCCGCCACCCTCCGCGGCGCCGGTTCCGTTGGTGCCCTCGCCTCCCACCACGACCTCGAGGCTCGCTCCGGGCGTGGTGGCGAGCGATGCCGTCACCCAGCCGCCGGGCGCGCCGACGACCTCCGATCCATCGCCCTCATCCCACCCGGAGCCGCCGCTGCCGCCGGTGAGATTGACGGTGACCCCGACCACGCCGGGCGGCACGGTGAAGGACTGGGGAGAGCCGGTCTCGCCGAACGCCATGACGCCGCTGCCCGTGGCGGTTGCGCCCGCCGGTGCGGCGGTGGCGAGGAGGAGTGCCGCGGCGGCGGCGGGAACGGCGGCGAGGGATCGACTCGGTCGCATGGGAACGCCTCCGGTCGCCGGATGCTCGGTGCGACCCCGGGTGACCGCGCCGACGGCGGCTCGCCGGCAGCATACAGGAGGCCGATGGTGGATCACCAAGTCATGGAATCGCCACCGATGACGCCTCGAGTCGTCGTCGCTGGTCCCTGCCGCGCGAACGGTCAGAGGCGCTCGAAGCGATCGACCTGAAGAACGAAGACGGTGGCCCCGCCCACCTCCACGTCGACCGGGTGCGGCGCGCCCGACCCGCTCGGGCCGTCCGGGCCTGTCCCCGGCCCCGCCGGCGGGGTGGCGCGGAGGCGCTCGTGGCGCCGCTTGGAACGGCCGCGGAGAATCTCGACCACCTCGTCCACCTTCGCCGCCTCGACCCCGACCAGCAGGGTTGCGTTGTCCCGGTCCAGGAATCCGCCGAGGCTGCCCAGACGGGTGCAGGGGAAACCGGCGTCGTTCAGGGCGGTGACGCACCCGTCGGCGTCCTTGGTGTGGAGGATGGCGACGACCAGCCTCATGAGCTCACCCCCTCCGTGCCGGGAGCCACCACCCCGCGCTCAGCGAGCCGCCGGTGGGTCACGTCGCGCATCTCGGCGACGATGACGGCGGGGGGACGGTTGGCGTCGATGCGCACGATCCGGCCGGGGTCCGCCGCGGCCAGCTCCTCGAAGCCCCTCTGGACGGCGAGGTGGAACCTGTCGGCGGCGGACTCGAAGCGGTCGAGGGGGAGCTGCTGCGAGCGCTGCCGGTCCTCGGCGATCTGACGGGGGATCTCGAGCAGGAAGGTCAGATCCGGCCAGACATCCGTGCAGGCCTGGGCGTGGAGCCGCTGGAGCGCGGCGACGGGAAGCCCCCGCCCGGCGCCCTGGTAGGCGAGGGTGGAGTCGGCATAGCGGTCGGCGATCACCACCGACCCGGCCGCAAGCGCCGGCAGGATCCGCTCGCGGAGAAGCTGGACCCGCCCCGCGGTGAAGAGCAGGGCCTCGGTCCAGGGGTCGACCCGGACCGTGTGGTGCTGGAGCAGGTAGCCGCGGACCAGGTCGCCGAGCTGGGTGTCGCTGGGCCGCAGGGTGACGACAGCGTGGCCGGCGCGGCTGAGCTCGCCCGCCAGGGCCGCCCCCTGGGTGCTCTTGCCGGCGCCGTCGATCCCCTCGAGAGAGATGAAGAAACCCGGCCAGGACGACACGGGGAGCGAGTATGAGCCCCGCGCCGTGGCCGGCGCGGAGATCGGAAGGCGTCCTGGGCGTTCAGATCAAGGAAGCGAGCAGCGCAGGAAGGGAGCGCACTGACGTGCGTGACCGGCGGCGGCCCCACGGGCCGGCGACCTCGCAGCATGGAGCTGACGCAGAGATGGACGCCCAGGACGCCTTCTGGGTCAGGCCTCGTCGGGGCCGAGGATCACCAGGTGCCGGTTCGGCTCCTCCCCGGTGCTGCGGGCGACCATCTCGTGCTCGCCGACCAATTGATGCTGAAGGCGCCGGACATGGGCGTTCTGAGGGGAGAGCTCGACCTCGGCGCCGAGCTGCCGGGCGCGGTTGATCCCCTCCAGCGCCTCCTCGAGCGCGGACTCGGTGGGGTCCTGCGCCTCGACGCCGTAGACCCGGGCCAGGGCCCCCTTGATCTGGGAGACCGTATTGCTCCGCAGCACCTCGATGGGGATGCCCGACGACTCGGCGACGCGCACCGGGGAGTCCTTGCGCCGGTAGTAGCTCTTGAGGGTCAGGACGATGTCGGAATCCTCGACGTGGTGCTGGATGCGCACCGGCAGCTTGAGCTCGCGCACCGACTGCTCCAGGTAGCTGCGCGAGACCCCGTAGGGGAAGATCGACAGCGGCTGTCCGGGTCGGGGCGAGCCGTTGCCCGGGCGCTCCCCGGGCTCCCGGCGGCTGCGCTGCTGGTTGGCGATGTACTGCTCGACGTCGAAGCCGCGGTGGCGCCGATCCCGCTCGCGCCCCCGGCGCCCCCCGCCGAAGGGAGGCGGCTCGAACTGGCTGGGCGGCCCTCCGGTCTCGATCCGGCTGATGATCTGCCCGGCGTCGCCGCGCATCCGGATCTGGGGTGGCTTGTACTGGCCGCGGAGGGCCTCGTCGACGGTCTCAGCGACCGGCATGTGGACCGCGACGCGGTCGCGCTGCTGGATCTCCACGAGGACGTCGAAGGTGGGCGGCGCCTTGCGCTCCAGCACGGACTTCTGGGTCCCGCGGCGGCGCGCCTCCTCGTCGGAGAGGGTGACCGTCTGGATGCCGCCGAGCAGGTCGTTGAGGGTGGGGTTGACCAGCAGGTTGTCGAGGCTCATGCCGTGGGCGGTTCCCACCAGCTGCACGCCGCGCTCGGCGATGGTCCGGGCCGCGGCCGCCTCCAGCTCGGTGCCGATCTCGTCGATGACGATCACCTGGGGCATGTGGTTCTCCACCGCCTCGATCATCACCGCGTGCTGCTTGGTCGGGGTCTGGACCTGCATCCTCCGGGAGCGACCGATGCCGGGATGGGGGATGTCGCCGTCGCCGCCGATCTCGTTGGAGGTGTCGACGATGACCACCCGCTTGCCCTCGTCGTCGCTGAGCACCCGGGCGCACTCGCGGAGCATGGTGGTCTTGCCGATCCCGGGGGCCCCGAGCAGGAGGATGGAGCGACCCTGGACCACGATGTCCTTGATGATGTCGATGGTCCCGGTCACCGCCCGGCCGACCCTGCAGGTGAGGCCGACGATGGTGCCGGCGCGGTTGCGGATCGCGCTGATGCGGTGCAGGGTGCGCTCGATCCCGGCCCGGTTGTCATCGCCGAAGTCGCCCACCCGCTCGACCACGTACTGGATGTCGGCGTGGGTCACCGGCACCCGGTCGAGGATGACCTCGCCGTCGACGAACCGGGCCTCGGGCTCGCGGCCGAGGTCGAGGACCACCTCGAGGAGGTCGCCGCGGTCCGCCGCCGCGACCTGGGTCGCCGAGGCCACCCGGGGAGGGAGGGCGTCGAAGAGGAGCGCCAGCTCCTCCCTCCAGGCGGGACCGTACGGAGCCGGGGTCCCGGGACGCGGGTTCACGGGAGCGGCGATCGCTCGCTCCTCCGGCTGAGGACCCTGAGGCTGGGAGCGGGGTCGCCGGGCACCGATTGGGCCAGATGGGCGTGGACCAGGACCGGCTTCTTGCGCGTCTGGACGGCGCGGATCCTCACCTTGCTGGCGAGGTCGCGGACCAGCAGGACCTGGGTTCCGTAGATGGCGAAGCCGCGCTTCTGGAGGCCTCGGATCAGCTCGGAGTCGTAGTGGCGGAGCACCGAGGAGACGGGGCCCGGCGGCAGCTCCCGGAGCGCGGCATCGATCACCGCCTCGCGGAGCCGCGGGTTGTGCCCGTCGCACATCAAGGAGAGCAGGGTCGGCCGGGTGGCCGACGCCGCGCGGATGGCCGCCCAGGCGACGACCCCGGGTTCCTCGACCACGAAGTGGCGGATGTCGTCGTGGCTCAACCGGGTCATGGCGCCCTCGGCGAAGCTGGACTGCCAGGCCTTGAGGGAGGACCCCTCTAGGCCGGCGACGTGGGAGGGTGTGCTGCGCAGGTAGAGGAGGTAGATCGCCCCCACGTCCTCCGGCCGGGCGGGGCGGAGACTGACGCTGCGGGCGGTCTGGGGGGTGAGCGGGGCGTCGTCGCTGTAGAGGATCTGCTCCGTCGCCAGCTGGACGAAACCCTGCTCCAGGAAGGTGCCGACCAGCGGGTGATCGAGCGGCAGCCGGACCACGAAGCGCTGGATGCCGTGCTCCAGGCCGTGGTTGGTCAGGTGGGTGAGCAGCTGAGCGCGGGCGAAGTGGCCGCTCGCGCTCGCGGCGACGCACAGGTTGAGGATCTGCAGCGTGCCCGCCCGATCTCCGGAGGCCTGCGCCTGGATGAAGCCCACGATGCCCTCGCGGGTCTCGGCGACGAAGAGGGTGTCGCCCGCCGCTCCGACGTTGAAGGGGACCAGCGAGGAGACCGTCTTGCTGAGCGCGTACCAGAGTCGCAGCAGGGTCGCCTGGGGCACGGGGTGGTCGGGGGAGAGCTGGAGCGCCTGCTCGTCGCCGCTCCCGGCCTCGCTGTAGAGCTCCTCGATGCGGGCCAGGTCGCGGAAGGAGGCGAGGCGGATGTTCATGCGGCGCTGTCCTCGGAAGACAGGAGGGATTCGGTGGCAAGGGCGGGCTCCGTGGGCAGGAGGGACCCCTTTCCCGCCGTGGACAGGAGGGACTCCCTGCCCGCCGCCGCCTCACCCACACCGCTGATGAAGAGGCGATGGAGGCGCAGGTCGCCGGTCATCTCGGGATGGAAGGTGAAGCTCAGGTGGCGACCCTGGCGCACCGCCACCGGCCGGCCCCCGTGGACGGCCAGAACCTCGACACCGGGGCCGCAGTCCTCGATCACCGGGGCCCGGATGAAGACGGCCCGGACGTGCGCGGCGCCCAGTGCCGGGACCTCGAGGTCGCACTCGAACGACTCGAGCTGGCGGCCGTAGCCGTTGCGGCGGGTGCGCAGATCGAGGGCACCCAGGGCGAGCTGGTCGGGGATGCCGTCCAGGATCTCGCGGCTGAGCAGGATCGTGCCGGCGCAGGTCGAGAAGGTCGGCATCCCATCGGCCAGGCGGCGGCGCAGCGCCGGCTCCAGGCCGAAGACGCGGACCAGGCGGCTCATGGTGGTCGACTCCCCCCCGGGGATCGAGAGGGCGTCGACACCCAGGACCTCCTCGGCGGTCCGCACCGGGAGGGCCTCCGCCCCAGCCTGGCGGAAGGCGGCCAGGTGCTCGCGGACATCCCCCTGCAGGGCGAGCACACCTATCCGAACGATGGCTTCAGGTCCCCCGGGCACGCGAGCCACCCCTGCGGGGCGGCGCCTGCGGCATCTCGGTCACTCCGGTCAGTTTACCCAAGGGGGGTCGCCCGAGACCGGCCGGCGCGCAGCCCGGCGCGATCACACCGTGATCGACGGGAGCGGACCGGCCGCGAAGCCGGGCCGGATGGCGCCGTCCAGGACACCGGTGAGCAGCGCCGGGCCATTGCAGTTGACGAAGAGTCGTACCGGTGGCGCAGAGCTCACCAGCCGCGGGTGGCGAGCAGCTCCTCCCTGGGCATCGAGGCCACATCGAGGCCGCGCATGGGCTTGCCCAGGCCGGCGCTCACCTCGGCGATGACCTCCGGCTTGTCGTAGTAGGTGGTGGCGGCGACGATCGCCTTGGCGTAGCCGAGGGGGTCGTCGCTCTTGAAGATGCCGCTGCCCACGAAGTTGCCGTCCGCGCCGAGCTGCATCATCAGGGCGGCGTCGGCCGGGGTGGCGATCCCACCGGCCGAGAAGTTCACCACCGGCAGCTTCCCGGTCTCGGCGACCTCGACGACCAGCTCGTAGGGGGCCCCGAGCTGCTTGGCCTCGGCCATCAGCTCGTCGTGGCGCATCGCCTGGAGCCGGCGGATCCCGCCCAGGACGGCGCGCATGTGGCGGACCGCCTCGACCACGTTGCCGGTGCCGGCCTCGCCCTTGGTCCGCACCATCGCCGCCCCCTCCCCGATCCGGCGGAGGGCCTCACCGAGGTCGCGGGCCCCGCACACGAAGGGAACCGTGAACGCCCACTTGTCGATGTGGTGCTCCTCGTCCGCGGGGGTCAGCACCTCGGACTCGTCGACGTAATCGACGCCGAGCGCCTCCAGGACCTGGGCCTCCACGAAGTGGCCGATCCGGGCCTTGGCCATCACCGGGATGGTGACCGCGGCCATGATCCCCTTGATCAGGGAGACCTCGCTCATCCGGGCGACCCCGCCCTCGCGGCGGATGTCGGCGGGGACCCGCTCCAGGGCCATGACCGCCACCGCCCCGGCATCCTCGGCGACCTTGGCCTGCTCCGGGGTGACCACGTCCATGATCACCCCGCCCTTGAGCATCTCGGCCAGGCCGCGCTTGACCCGGAGCCCTCCGCGGTGCTCTCCGTTGGGGGCCTGGTCGGCGGTGCCGTCAGCGCTCATCTCGTCGCCCTTCTCCGTGCGCGCGATCGCAGATCCGTCCTCATTCTAGGCGCCGCGGCGGGCCTGGCCACCGGAACCGCCGCGACGCCGCGGGCGCGACGGGGCCGGACGGTGGCTGTGGCAGGATTGATGCTGGCCGGGGGGATGGGCACGACGAACACGAGGAGATGGAGATGGCGGACACGACCATCGACCGACCGGCGTCCGCGAGCGGCACCTTCGCCCTCGGGGGCCAGCTGGTGGTGCACCGGCTCGGGTTCGGCGCGATGCGGCTCACCGGCCCGGGGATCTGGGGGGAGCCGGCCGACCGGGACGAGTGCATCCGGGTGCTCCGGCGAGCCGTGGAACTGGGCGTCGACCTGATCGACACCGCCGACTCCTACGGTCCCTACGTCAGCGAGGAGCTGATCCGGACCGCCCTCCGGCCCTATCCCGGCCAGCTGGTCATCACCACCAAGGCCGGGCTGGTGCGCACCGGGCCGGGCCGCTGGGATCCGGTCGGGCGGCCCGAGTACCTGCGCCAGGAGTGCGAGATGAGCCTCCGGCGATTGGGCCTGGGACAGATCCCGCTCTTCCAGCTCCATCGCATCGATCCGCAGGTTCCGCTCGCAGAGCAGGTCGGCGAGCTCGCCGCCCTCCAGGCGGAGGGGAAGATCCGTCTCATCGGGCTCTCCAACGTCACCGTCGACGAGATCAAGGCGGCCCGCGCCATCGTCCCGATCGCCAGCGTGCAGAACCGCTACAACCTGGCGGAGCGCGGTGGGGAGGACGTGGTCGACTACTGCGAGCGCGAGCGCCTCGGGTTCATCCCGTGGTTCCCACTCGCGGACGGCGACCTGACCCGTCGCGACGGTCCCCTCAGCGCCCTCAGCGAGAGGCTGGGGGCCACTGCCACGCAGCTCGCCCTGGCCTGGCTGCTGCACCGCTCGCCGGTGATGCTGCCCATCCCGGGAACCTCGACGGTCGCCCACCTGGAGGAGAACGTCGAGGCGGCTCTGATCGGTCTCACCGACGAGCAGGTGGCGGAGCTGGGCAAGCTCGGCGGCTGATCGGTCGGGGAGTGCACGCCCGGCAGCGGGGCCCGGGCGCGACCCCGCCGGGGGGCCCCCAGCGGGCCCGGCAGCGACCCGCTCCGCGGCGCGCCCGGCAGCCGGATGGGGCCCACCCTAACCGGGGCTCGCGTCTCGGGTCAGGCGGCCGGGCGGGGCGGGACGGTCGGCTGCTTCCGGGGCGCTCCGGCCCCGCTGCTATCATGCCGACGATCGGGAAGTAGCTCAGCCAGGTTAGAGTGCACGGTTCGGGACCGTGAGGTCGCGAGTTCGAATCTCGCCTTCCCGACCAGCCCGGCCTTGCGGACTTCGAATCCCACCTGTCGGGGCTAACCACCCCTCACCAGGACCGGCCCCATGGCGAGCACAGCCCCAATCGGGTCGCGTTCGCCACACGGGGGTGCCACCGGCGTCGTCACCCAGGCGGGCGACGCTTCTCGGCCTTCACCGCACACGTACACCCTGCTGACAAGCCTCAGCCTGCCAACTGGCAGCTATGTGCTCAACGCCAACGCATGGCTGCAGAACACGAGCCCCAGCAACGGAGCGGCATGCAGGATCGGATGCCAACCGATGACATCCGCGTCACCCAGCCGGAGTCATCAGCCTTCGTCGTCGGGCGTCTGGTCGGCCGCCTGGCGACGGAACTGGGTCTGGTAGAGCTCCGCATAGAAGCCGCCCTGCTCCAGGAGGTCATCGTGGGTCCCGCGTTCGACGATGCGGCCCCCGTCGACGACCAGGATCAGATCCGCGTCACGGACCGTGGAGAGGCGGTGCGCGATCACGAGCGACGTCCGACCGGCGAGCGCGGTCTTCAGCGCCGCCTGCACCGCCGCCTCCGACTCCGAGTCCAGATGGGCGGTGGCTTCGTCGAGGACCACCACATCGGGAGCCTTGAGGAGCAGCCGGGCGAGGGCCATGCGCTGCTTCTCGCCCCCCGACAGCCGGTAGCCGCGGTCGCCCACGAGGGTATCCAGGCCCAGGGGCAGGCTCTCGACGAGGGAGAGGATCTGCGCACCGGCGAGCGCCTGGAAGAGCTCCGCCTCCGTCGCGCCCGGCTTGGCGTAGCTGAGGTTGGCGCGGATGGTGTCGTGGAACATGTGCGCGTCCTGGGTCACCAGGCCGATGCCGGCATGGAGGGAGTCGAGGGTGACGTCCCGCACGTCCAGCCCGTTGATGCGCACGGCGCCCCCGAGCACGTCGTAGAGCCGGGCGACCAGGTGGGTGATGGTCGTCTTGCCGGCACCCGAGGGTCCGACCAGGGCGACCAGCTGGCCGGGCGCGGCGCGGAACGTGACGTCGGAGAGCACCGGCATGGAGGGAAGCTCCTCGAGCACGGCAACGGACTCCAGCGAGGCGAGCGAGACGTCCTTGGCATCCGGATAGGCGAAGTCCACGTGATCGAAGTCGATCGTCGCCGGGCCACGTGCCAGCGCGACCGCATCCGGTCGTTCCGTGATCATCGAGGGGAGGTCGAGCACCTCGAAGACCCGGTCGAAGGAGACCAGAGCGGTCATCACGTCGACGTTGGCGTTGGAGAGCTGGGTGAGCGGGCCGTAGAGACGGTTCAGGTAAGCCGTCATGGCAACGAGGGTACCGACTTGGAGAGTGTGATTGAGGGTGAGCAGCCCTCCCCATCCGTACACGAGAGCCGTGGCGAGCGCGGCGGTGACGGTGAGCGCGACGAAGAACATGCGGGCGTAGATGGCCTGGACGACGGCGATGTCCCGCACCCGTCCCGCTCGCGCCGCGAAGACCGCGTCCTCCTCGCCGGGCCGGCCGAAGAGCTTCACGAGCAGCGCTCCGCTGACGTTGAAGCGCTCGGCCATGGTGGTGTTCATCTCGGCGGCCAGCACGTAGCCCTCCCTGGTGATGGCCCCGAGCCGGCGCCCCATGAAGCGCGCCGGGATCGCGAAGAGCGGCAGTATGGCGAGAGCGACCAGGGTGATCTGCCAGGAGAGCAGGAACATGGTGGTCAGCACCATGAGGACGCTGAGCACGTTTCCGACCACCGAGGAGAGGATGTCCGAGGTCGCCTGCTGGGCGCCCAGCACGTCGTTGTTCAGGCGGGAGATGAGCGCCCCCGTCTGGGTCCGGGTGAAGAAGGCGAGCGGCATCCGCTGGACGTGCGAGTAGACCTTGGTGCGCAGGTCGTAGATCAGCCCTTGCGCGATGCGCGCCGAGCAGAGCTGCTCGCTGACCGACAGCCCGGCGTCGACAACGGCCAGCCCCGCGATGACCAGGGCGAGGGTGACGATCAGGCGCGCGTCGTTGCCCAGGATGCCGTTGTCGATGATCGCCCGGTAGATGAGCGGGTTGGCCACGCCGATCGAGGAGTCGACGACGGTCAGCGCGAAGAAGAGGCCAAGCGCCCACCGGTATGGGGCGAGGCATCGCAGGATCCTGCGCACGGTCCCCTTGGGCACCTTGCTGCCGACAACCGAGGGGTCCCTGATCAGGGAGCGCATGGGGCCGCCGCGCCCCATCCCCCCGCCCATCCCTCCACCCATGCCACCGCCGGGACGCATCATCGGTGTGAGCCCTCCTTCCGGATGTGCCGCCGCCACACGCCGAGGTCGGCCTCGCGGCCGAGCCCCCCCGCGTGGACGGCCTCAAGCCTAGCGCTGGGCGGCGGAGAGGGGAGCGGACAGGGGTGAGACCGCGAGTGGCCGGCCCTGGGGGCGCTGAAGGCCAACACCGTGTCCACCCATCAGTGGCTCTCGCCACGGTCAAGACGTCCGATCTGTTGGGCAGACCGGGGTGCGTCTGCCGATGCATCGAATCCGCGGACTATCAGCCACACCGCCAGGACGATCTCATTCACGCCGATGGGAATGTTCAAGAGGACCTGGACTGTCGAGAGGGTGATGATGACGCGGAACATGACGAACAGGCCCGCGACCGCGCCCAGGATCACTCCCACCAGGCCCCAGCCCGACAGCCAGCGGGGGATGATTCCTGATCGAAGGAAGAAGCACCAGTACAGGAAGGCGCCCAGGTGGAAGGCGAGGATACCGACGAGGTTGGTCCGGTCGCGAACCGCGAGCAGCTGGGAGCCCAGGGTCTGGAAGTACGGCGACGCCGGCGCCCCAGCTTGGACGAAGTCCTGGCTTAGCGTCACCAGCAGCAGGACGCCGACCACGCCGCCGGCATAGAGCACGGCCTCCATGGTCCGGAAGCCGACAGCTCCGAGGGCCAGACCCGGATTGTGGCGTCGCAGGATCGGATACAGCGAGATCGCGATCCCCGCGGAGGCAAACGCCCCGACCAGCAGGAACAGCGCTCCCGCGATGACCTGGTTCTGATTGGCGGAGACGCCGCCGAGGTAGGGCGACCGCCGTGGCGCGCGCTCGGCCGCCCGTGCCTCCCGCGCGTCCACCCCCGACACGCCGGTTTGCGGCGGCCGGCACCGTCATCGTTCTGTGCTGCGAACGCGACCGGAGCTTCGGTCACGCCTGGGGTCAGCTCCGGTTCGATAGACGGGCCGGCGAGCGGATGGCTGCGCGCCGGTCGTCTCAGATCATGGAGGCCACGTCGTGGCGCACGCCGTGGAGGGGCACCTGCGCGGGACCGCGCAGCGTCCGCGCCCGTTCGCCTGGCCGGAGGGCCCGGCCGCGTGGCCGGAGCGGGAGCCGCCGGAAGCCGGCCACCTCTGCCTCACCGGCCTGGGCTGGAGCCTGGCCCAATCGCTGCGCCGCTACGCCGCCTGGGCTCTTGAGCTGGCCTCCGCCGGTGCGCTGGCCACCGTGGTGCTGGCCCTGCTGGGCCCCGCGGGCGCCGGCTCGGAGGCGACGGCGGCAGCGCTCTGGGTGGGGATCGGCGCCGGGGCGCTCCTGATCCTGCGGGGGCGCGATCCCCTCCGCCAGGCGGAGAGCTGGGGCGACGCGGTCACCGGCCTGCGCCGCCTCGCACGACGTCACCCGCTGGCCTGTGCCCTGGCCCTGCCCGTGCTGATCCTCGGGACCCTCGATGAGGCCTCGATCGGCACGCCCGCCGTCGTGCCGCAGCTCCTCCAGCTCCTGCCGGCCCTGGTGGCGATGAACCTGGCCGGGCTCGCCGCGGCCACCCTGTTGGTACTCGGGGTGAACGGGAGCCTGGGGCTGGCCCCGCGGCTTGCCGGGCCGCGGGCCGGCGTCTCCGCGGCGCCCGCGGCGGTGACGCCAGGGTGGCGGTCGGGGCCGCCGGATCCCCGGCACTGGCCAGCGCGGGGACGGGCGCTGATCGAGGCGGCCACGGCCCCCCTCAGCTTCGTCCTCTGTGCGCCCGCCGTCGCCCTGCTGAGCTCGCGCAGCCCGGCACCGCCCTCTCTCCTCGTGGCCGCCGCCGGGGTGGTCGGCCTCGGCGCGCTGGCCGCCACCGTCGGTCACCGGGATGGGCACGTCCCCCAACCGCGGACCTGGGAGGTCGCGCTGGCCGCGGGCGTCATCGCGGGTGCCGCTACCGGGGCGGGGCTGGGGCCGGTCCTGACCGGCGGGCTGATCGGCGCCGCCGTCGGGAGCGGCATGGAGGTCGCCCTCAGGGTGGCCCGTTCCGAGGCGTTGCTCTGGCGCAACCGCCACCAGCTCCCCCTCCCCGCCGGCGAGGTCCTCTACCGGCTGGACGGCAGGGAGATGGAGATCACCCTGGAGGCGGCCGAGCGGCTCGCGAGCGGGAGGAACCTCCGGCGCTCGGAGGAGGCGTACCTCACCGACGACGGGTGGCGGGTCACCCAGCTCAGCGCCTCATGCTGGGAGGGGACCAAGGGGCGAGCTCAGCTCCTGGGCCGGCGCCGCTCCGATCTCCTCGGGGTCATCCGCATCCTGCACCCGCAGGCGCCCGGCGGTCCCGCGGCCTGAGCCAGCTGCGGCGACTCGAGGCCGATCCAGTCCCCCGAGCGGGGACCGAGACGGCCCTCTGTCCGGATGGTGAGGGTGCTGCAACAGCCCTCCCGGCTGGGGTAGGCTGGCGCCCCATACCGTCCGGCGCGAGCCGCGATGCGAAGGCCGTCCACCCGGGGAGATCGTCAATGCTGGGATTCGCCGTCTTCGGGACCAAAGAGATCATTGTCTACATCGTCGTCGTGGTCATCATCGTGGTGGGGGTGATCTGGTTCGTCTCCCGGGGCCGCGCCAAGACCTGACCCGTCCGGGCGTCGAGCTGACCGATCGGGGGAGCGGCCCCGGCTGATCGGCGCGTGGCACTCTATGGGAGTGGACACCGCGGCCGGCTCGAGCATCGAGACTGTGCTGGTGCTCGGCGGCGGTGGCGGCCGGGGAGCTGCCCAGCTGGGCATCCTCCGTGCCCTGTCCGAAAGAGGCATCGAGCCGGACGCCTGCGTCGGCACGAGCGTGGGCGCCCTCAACGCCGCGGTGGTGACCAGCCGGCCCCTGCCGGAGGCCCTGGACCTGCTTGAAAGGATCTGGGCAAGCCCCCAGACCCGGGCCGTCTTCCGCGCCCACCCGGTGCGGATGCTGCTGAACCGGGTGCGCCGTCAGCCCTGGCTTCGAGGTGACGACGCGATCGGCGACCTGGTCGACTTCGCCATCGGCCTAACCGAGAAGAGCACCTTCGAGGAGCTGCGCCGTCCCCTCGAGATCATCGTCACCGACCTGCTGACCGGAGAGCCGGTGGTGATCTCCCGCGGTCGGCTGCGCGACCCGCTGCGAGCCTCGTGCGCGGTCCCCTTCGTCTTCCGCCCCGTCCAGCTCGGCGATCGTGCCTACGTGGACGGCGGCGTCACCGACAACTGCAGCCTCGCCACCGCGGCCCGGATGCATCCCGCCCAGATCATCGCCGTGGACCTCACCGCCGAGCCGGCGATGCCGGCGCTGCGCCGCCTGTCGGAGGTCTTCGAGCGGGTCACCGCGGTGGCGCTCCACGCCCGCCTGCTGGCGGACTTCGAGCGCTTCAGCAAGCACCTGCCGGTGACCCTGATCTGTCCCCGGATCCCCAACCCGCTGCGGGTGGCCGACTTCTCGCAGGTGCGCGAGGCCGCCCGCGCCGCCATGGAGACGCTCCTCCAGACCATCGGCCGGGCCGACGGGAGGCTGGCGCCCGGCCTCTTCTACCTCCCGATCTCCATGGAGGCGAGCCCCGCCGCCGGCTGACTGGCCGAGCCGACAGGTTCCCGCTCACCCCTCGCGGGCGGTGAGCAACCCTGCCCGGGAGCTGACACGAACCGGTGTTCGGTCCCCTGGTATGCTGCAGGACATGCCCAGAGCCCACGGCACCTTCGACATCGACCGCTTCGGCACCGCCAAGCCGCACGACGAGCGCGACGGGGTGGCGCTGACGCGCGCCCATGTCGTCAAGACCTTCCGGGGCGACCTGGCCGGCACCAGCGAGACCGACATCATCATGGTGCACACCCAGATTCCGGCGGCCTACGCGGGCATCGAGCAATTCGAGGGCGCGGTGCACGGCTGCAGCGGCGGCTTGGTGCTTCAGCACAACGCCGGCAGCCAGGCCGGTGTCCCCTGGATGACCTGGAAGATCGTCGAGACGAGCGGGACCGGAGAGCTGGCGGGGATCCGCGGTGAGGGCCAGATCGTCGTGGGCCCCGACGGCGCGCACTCGTACACGCTCGACTACGAGTTCTAAACTGCCTGCCAAGCCCCCGTAGCTCAGTGGATAGAGCAGAGGTTTCCTAAACCTTGTGCGCTGGTTCGATTCCGGCCGGGGGTAGCTTCCACGACCACGGAGCCACCTCTGTCTCGGAGCACTGACCAGAAGGGCGGCTCGGAGCCGATGGCCAGCAGATCTCCCGTGGTACCAAGAAGCCCAGAGGTGGCAATCGTTGTGCGCCCGCTCCTGGCACGCCGCCGGAGCTCCTCGAGCGGGGCCGCCCTGGTGTAGAAGGCGCTTCGCCAGCTGCCGTTGGCGAGCAGAAGGCCAGCTCTCACCATCGCGCCCAGGTCGTCCGTCGCCACCTGCATCGAGACCTCGACGTCAAAGGCGCTTCTGAGCGCCGTGCGGTACGAGGAGTTACAGACCTTCAGGCAGATCACCGCATCGAACAGCGCGCCCACAGCCCGCACCGGCAGTCGGTTGGCGCGAGCCAGCTCCTCGCACCCCTCCCACATCACGTCGGCTTCGCGGACCCGGCGAAGCACCCGGCTGGCCTGGACATAATGGGCCACCAGACAGAACCGCACCCAGGGTCGGGCGTCGGTGCTCGGCGACCATCGGCCTCGTCCCACGTCCGCGAGAACCGCGTGGTGGCCCGAGGTGTTGGGCCCGAGGTACTCCTCGATGCTGGAGAACTCCGGCACGAGGATCTGGTCACGGGCGAGCCCCAGGCTCTGCAGGCATCTCGGCATGCGCCACCGGCACCGGCGCGCATTGCCCTGGCTCCCGCGCACAATCCCCCCGCATGAGCGTCGAGGTCAGGCCTGCCGTCGCCGGCGACGTCCCCGCCCTGCTCGACCTCTACGCGCAGCTCGCGGAGGGGTTCGGCGACGGCCCCGAGCTGAGCGTGGCCGAGGCGGAGGAGATCTTCCGCGGGATCGCCGCGCAGCCTGACCGCACCCTGCTCACGGCGACGGTGGACGGCGCCGTGGCGGGGACCGTCGACCTGATCGTGGTCAGGCCGAGCCTCACCCACCACGGTCGCCCCTGGGCAGCCGTGGAGAACGTCGTGGTCGGCCGGCGCTTCCGCCGCCTGGGGGTGGGCCGGGTGCTGATGGAGGAGGCGGCTCGGCGGGCCCGGGAGGCGGGGTGCCACCGGCTCCAGCTGCTCTCCCGGGTGCAGCGCTCCCAGGCCCACGCCTTCTACGAGGCGATCGGAATGGAGGCCAGCGCCCGGGGATTCCGTCTCTACTTCGACTGATCGCGAGTCGATGCCCCCTTGGCGGACGATTACCTGCGAGAATCTTCAGCCTCCCCCCTCGAATCAGAGAGCGAAATCGGGCCGCTCCACTGGAGGTTCCCGGGCCATGGCCACTGACGAGAAGCAGCGCATCCTGGACTGGTGTAGCGCAGAAAGCGACGTTCGGTGCGTGGGAGAGGACGACACCCCGGGCAACGACTTCAGCCTCGTCCTCGAGAGCGGGGGCTCCGAGCTGACCGCCGCTCTCCCGAGCGGCGGTGACCGGGTCGTCCTGCGCAACGTCGTCGGCCTGGGTCAGGCCGTCCAACCCGCCGGGGGCGGAGACCTCAGCGCCGACCTGGCCGCCCTGGAGGAGCGGCGTCCCGGGCCGGTGACGGTCCGTCTCAGCTCCACCGGCGACGAGGTGGTGATCGCCAACTGGGTCGTCCTCGACGGCCTGACCAAGCACAGCTTCCTGACCGCGGTCAGCGACGTGAGCCGCACCCGGAGCGCCGTGCTCCGCCTCACCGGCCTCCCGGCCGATGTGGCGGCCGCCGAAGCAGCCCCCTCCCCCGTTGTGGCCGAGGCTGCGCCGGAGGAGATGGGGCCGGCCGCGCTCGCCCTGTCGGGCGTCTCGACCGAGGCGATGCCCGAGATGGCCGTGGTCTCCGAGCCGGCCGCGACCAGCGAGGAGGCGGCTCCTATTGCGGCAGGGTGGGTGTGGCCGCCCGCCTCCGCCAGCCCCGTCGAAGCCGTCGCGGACCAGGCCGCCGTGATGCCCGCCGCGCAGGCACCCACGGCGGAGATGCCCGAGGCGGAGATGCCGGTTGCCGAGATGCCGGTTGCCGAGATGCCTGCGGTCGAGGAGCCGGTGCAGGAGCCCACGGCGGAGCCCGTCCTCGCCGGCGCCGAGGAGGAGTCGGCACCCAGCCCATGGGACGCGTTCCCGGGGACGACCGCGGAGCCAGCCCCGGAGACCGCCGCGCCCGCCGGCGTGGAGCAGGTCGCGACACCCAGCCCGTGGGCGGCGCCGGAGGCCACGACCTTCGAGCCGCTGACGACCCCGACCCCGGCCCCAGCCCAGGGCTACCCGCAGGCGGCCCAGCCGGGCGAGTTCGCGCCCAGCCCGAGCCCGGTCGGCCCAGTGGGTCCGTTCTCCAGCGGCGGTTCAGCGCAGGACTACGTCCAGCCCTTCACGCCGGCGGCCGCGGCGGCACCCGTGCCGGCACCGGCGCCCGCGCAGCCGGTGTTCACCCCCGGCCATCGGGTCCCGCCCCAGGGGATGCAGGCGTGGGCCGCGCCCGACCCCGCCGGTGCGGTGATCGCCACCCTCGGTGGCCACCTGCCGGTCCAGGTCACCGAGGTCCGGGGGGCCTGGGCTCACGTTCTCTGCTCCAACGGCTGGACCGGGTGGGTCGACGACCGCCTGCTCATCGCCGGGGCGTGATCGGGGCCTGGCTGGCGAGGAGTCCCACCGGGGAGGATGTCCACCCCCTCCCCGGTGGGCGCGCCCTCCGCTCCGACGGGCGGTGACGACCCCATGGAGGTCAGGGCGGAGGTGCTCGGAAGCCTCTGGAGGATCGTGGCCGAGGTCGGCCAGCAGGTCGAGGAGGACGAGACGATCGTGGTCCTCGAGTCCATGAAGAGGGGGATCCCGGTGACCAGCCCGATTTCGGGGACCGTGACCGCGATCCTGGCCCGCAAGGGCGAGGTGGTCAGGGAGGGATAGACGGTCGCAACCGTCGAGTAGCCGGCGGCGGGCCCGGCGGCCGGCAACCTGCCCAGAATTGCGGAGTGGAGATCGCACAGCCCAGGGACGCCGCCACCGGCACCACCGGCCACCACCATGGTTCGCGGTTCGCCCGGCTCAGGGCCACCACCCTGGTCCGGGTCGTGACCGCGTACGGCTCGACCCAGACCGGTAGCTACGCCCCGGGCCTCGCCTTCAACGCCTTCATGGCGATGTTCCCGATGATCCTCGGCGCCCTCGCGATCACCGGCCTGGTGGTCAGCAACGCCGGCATCCGCAACGAGGCGCAGACGGCGATCCTGCGCGCGTTTCCCGGCCGGAGCGGCGTCGAGCTCAACGCCGTGGTGACCCAGGACCTGCATCACTACGCGGGGCTGCTCGGGATCGTGGGTGTCCTCGGGCTGCTCTGGGCCTGCACCAACTTCTTCGCGTCGCTCGAGTTCTGCCTCGGCCGGATCTTCGGCATCGGCCAGCGCGGCTTCCTGCGCCAGCGCGCCATGGGCGCGGTGATGATGCTGGTGCTGGTGGTCAGCCTGCTCATCGCCGTGGCCGCCAACACGCTGATGAGCCTGGTCCCGGTGATGACCGGCCCGGGACCGGTGGCCGGCTTCCTGGCCATGGCGGCGCTGACCCTCATCATCTACCGGCTGGTGCCCAACCGGACCTTCCGCATCCGCCAGCTCTGGCCCGGGGCGGTGGTGGCCGGTCTGCTCATCGAGCTGGTGACGCTGCTCTTCCCCCTCTACGCCAAGATGGTGCATGGTTTCGACACCTACGGGCAGAGCCTGGCCCTCTTCTTCCTGCTGGCGACCTGGCTCGCCTTCCTTTCCCAATTCATCCTCATCGGCGCCCTCTGGAACCGGGTCCGGCTCGGGGAGGAGTTCACGGCGTCGGGGCTGCTCGCCTCCGGGCTCGCGTCGCCCGCCTCCCCTGCCTCCGCGGGCTCCACCGCCTCATCCGGCTCCCCTGCCTCCCCGGGCTCCACTGCCTCATCCGCCTCCCCGGCCTCCGGCCACGATGCGGTGGCGACGAGCCGCGAGACGGCGGGAGATGACAGGATCACCGGCGAAGTGGCCGTGAGCCCCCACCCCGCGCCGCGGCGGTTGCGCCGCCCGAAGCCCGACCCGTGAGCACCGGCTACGACACCCAGCAGGTGACCACGGCCGACAACGTCGGCATCTCCTTCCGGGTCGCCGGTCTGGCCACCCGGATCGCCGCCGCCCTGGTCGACGGCCTCATCCTCGGCTCCGTCCTCTTCGTCGCCACCGTGCTGATCGTCGCCATCACCGACGCGGCCGCGGGGACCAACACCGGGACCAGCGCCATCGAGATCCTCAGCCTCGCCGGCTACCTGCTGATGGCGAGCTGGGTGCTGCTCTCCATCCTCTACTTCACGGTCGCGCAGGCGGTGAGCGCGGGCAAGACCCCGGGCAAGGCGGCCATGGGCCTCCGGGCGATCGGGGTGGACGGCGGGACGGCGAGCATCGGCGCCTACTTCCTGCGCAGCGCCGCCCTCATCGTGGACGTGCTGGCGGTGGGACCGATCCTGATGTTCTTCCACCCCCAGTCCCGACGCCTCGGCGACCTTCTCGCCGGCACCGTGGTGGTCCGCGAGCGCACCCCGGTGACCCTGCTGGCGGCGACGGCGCCGGCCCCCGTCTACCTGCGGAGCAACGATCCGGGCCCGGCCATCGACGATCTCGCAAGCCTCGGAGAGCACGAGCTGAGCGCGGTCCGGACCTTCCTCAGCCGGCCCGGCCTCCGGCCCGACCAGCGGGCGGATCTGGCGGGAAGGCTCACCCAGCGGCTGCTCGACCGGATGGAGCTTCCGCCCGGCGCCCCGGAGCGGATGTGGCCTCCGGAGCTGTTCCTGGAGCGGCTCTACCTGCAGCTCGCCCCACGGTTCGAGCCGAGCAGAGGCCTCGCCGCGCCGCGTGTCCATCCCCCCAGCGTGCCGGGGGGACTCCCCCCGCCGGTCCCGTGAACCTGGAGGCGTTCACCGCCGGCCGGCAGGCCCGATGGGCTGAGCTCGAGGCGCGCACCGCGACCCTCGCCGGCAGCCGGCTGCGCAGCCTGCGGGCGGAGGACGTCGAGCGCTTCGCGATCCTCTACCGGCGGGCCGCCAGCGACCTCGCGATCGCCCGTCGCGACTTCCCGGATCAGGCGATCACCGAGTACCTGAACTCGCTCTGCGGACGCGCCCACGTCCTGCTCAACCGGGGATCGCCGCCCCGCTTCCGGAACGCCCTCCGCTTCTTCGCGACCGGCGCGCCCCGGGTCTTCCGGGCCAACGCCGGCTACTTCCTGGCCTCGCTCGCCCTTCTCCTGGCCGGCACCGTCGCCGGCTGGCTCGCCTACGATCTCCGACCCGACCTGCGCGGCCTCCTGGTGCCGGATTCGCTCTTCGCGCAGATGGCGCAGGGCAGTCCCGGGATCAGCGTGCCCGAGCCGTTCCTGGCCGCCCCCAGCATCTTCCTGCACAACATCGAGGTGGCGGTGCTCGTCTTCATCCTCGGGGTCGGCGCCGGTGTGCCCACCGCGTTCTTCGTCTTCCTCCAGGGCTGGAGCCTGGGCACGCTGGGAGCCGCTGTCCACGGCGGCGGCTACGACTACGCCTTCTGGTCCCTGATCGCCGCCCACGGCGTCCTGGAGATGAGCGTCATCGTCACCGCCGGGGCGGCGGGGCTGCGCCTCGGCGACGCCCTGCTGCGGCCGGGACTGCGCAGCCGGGCGGACTCGCTCGCCCATGCCGGCGGGGACATGGTCGGGCTGGCGGTCGCCACCATGCTGCTGCTGGTCATCGCCGGGACCCTGGAGGCGTTCGTCTCCCCCAGCGGCCTCCCCGGCGGGGCCAAGATCGCCATCGGCCTCGGCGTGGGAGCCTGCTTCTACGCCTGGCTGCTGCTCGCCGGGCACGAGCGGCGGGCGATTCCCCACCTCGACCTGGACGCCGCGATGCCCGCGGGCCGCCTCCCGGAGGCCGGCGGCTGAGCGCTTCCGGCGGCTGAGCGCTCCCGGCGGCTGAGCGTGAAGGGGCGTCGCGTAGACTCGGACCGATGGAGGTCGTGCGGATCCGCCCCCGCGGCTACTGCCACGGGGTGGTGGAGGCGATCCGGCTGGCCAAGCAGGTCGGCGCCGAGAAACGCGGCGAGCCGGTGACGATGCTCGGCTACCTGGTCCACAACGAGCACGCCACCCGCGAGCTGGAGGAGGCCGGGGTCCGCCTGGTGGCCGAATCGGACCGGATGAAGGGCCTCGCCCAGATCACCGAGGGCACCGTCATCTTCACCGCCCACGGCATCTCGCCGCAGGTGGTCGGGGCCGCCCGGGAGCGGGGGCTAACCATCGTGGACGCGACCTGCAGCGACGTCACCCGCACCCACGACCTGGTACGGGAGCTGGCGGCGGGCGGCTATCAGATCGTCTACATCGGCAAGCGGGGCCATCCGGAGCCGGCGGGGGTGATGGGGGTGGCGCCTGCGCAGACGACATTGATTGAATCAATCGAGGAGGCCGACGCCCTCAAGTTCCCGTCCGGGACACGCCTGGCGGTGACCTGCCAGACCACCCTCTCGATGTGGGACACCCAGGCCATCATCGACCGGCTGGTCGAGCGCTTCCCCCAGATGGAGGTCCACAATGAGATCTGCCGGGCCACCCAGGAGCGGCAGGAGGCGGCGGTCCTCGCGGCCGACGACGTGGACTGCGTGGTGGTGGTGGGCAGCCAGCGGAGCAGCAACAGCCGGCGGCTGGTCCAGGTCGTCGAGGAGCTGGGCCACAAGCCCGCCTTCCTCGTCGACACCGCCGCCGACCTCCGGCCCGAGTGGTTCCAGGGAGTCCACCGGGTGGGGGTCACATCGGGAGCGTCGACACCGACCCAGCTCACCCGGCAGGTGGTCGCCGCCCTGGAGGCGATGCCCGAGCGCGACGGGGAAGCCGCGGCGACCTGACCGGCGGATCGGCCCGGGAGGGCCGGCGAGGCCGCGCCCGCACCTGCCCCGGAGGGCGGGCCGCGATCCGATGACGAAGCGGCCACAACCCGATCGCGCCGCCGCGAGGCGCCTTAATCTGCGGCCATGCGTTTCGGCAGCCGCCAGCTTCCCGTGGGTCTCCGGGTGGCCCGGACCATCGTGTACTGCCAGGCGGCCATCGTGGTGCTGATCGCCGCCTTCGCCCTCGAGGTCGTCGGCCTCGGCGGCACCGGCTTCCCCCTGGGCGGGCTCCTCGCCAGCGCCACGGTCACCGGCAGCGGGGTGATGATGCTCACCGTCGTCTGCCTCGCCGTCGCCGCCTGCCTGGTCGTCGCGGAGCAGCAGGCGGGGTTGCATGGGGGCAACGTCCGGCTCCTCCTGGCCGGGGCGGAGCTCGCGGTCTCCGTCTACCTCATCGGTTTCTTGGCCAACAGCGTCGGAGCCTGGCTCTTCGGCCCCGCCTGCACCGTCGCGGTCCTCACCCTCCACTACTGGCCGGAGCTGAAGGCCTACTTCTTCGCACCGGACGCGGCCACACCGGCCCCCGCCTCCCCCGAGCAGCCGGTGCCGGCAACCCGGTCGGGATCGGGCGGGGCGGCCCCGCCCCCTCTATAGTCGCGGAATACGGCCGGCTCACTGGGGCCGCCGCTCCGGTCATCCGCGTGGGAGCAACTTCGATGCAACGACCAGCGATTCCCGGATCGGTCACCCTGGGTCGCGCCCTGGTCATCGTCGAGAGCGCCCTCTGGCTGCTGGCCGGGCTCGGCGCCGGCGGCTTCGGCGCCCTGGTTGCCGCCACACCGCTCGCCGGCATCAACAACCGGCTGCAGCAGATCGGCTACTCGGGGACCCTGACCAACGCGCAGGTCGCCCACCTCGGGGTCACCCTCATCGTCATCGGCGTGATCATCGTGGTGGCCGCGGTGATCGGCATCTGGTCGGGTGCGGCGATGGGCCGTTTCAGCAGTGGACCGCGGACGACCGCGATCGTGCTCGCCTGCCTGGGACTGGTCATCGGGGTCGCGGCCGCGATCAACGGGACGCACGCCACCACCGTCGCGCACACCGGGCTGGCCCTGCGGAACACCCCGATCCCCGGGATCGTCATCGTCGTCGTCAACCTCCTGATCGTCTGGACCCTCGCCTTCAGCGGGAGCACCCGGGCGGCATTCCGAGGGCTGCCCCCCGCCGCCTATCCGATGACGGCCCCGGCGCCGGCCGTGGCGAGCTTCGCTGCGTACGCGCCCTCCGCCCCACCGCCCGCACCGCTGGGCGAGCCCGACGCGACGCTCTCCGACGTGCCGCCCCCGCCACCCCCGCCGCCCCCGCCGGACGACCTCCAGTTCGCGGTTCCGTCCGACGACCTGGCCGTCAAACCCGAGCTCCCGCTGTACATCCCGCCCGAGAGCCGGGAGGACCTCACCAGCGACGCCTGGCCTGAGGGCGGGGCCGAGGTCGAGCCCGGCGTCCCCGCCGGCGGACCCGACGAGGTCCCCGCCGGCGTCACGGAGGAGGCTCCCGCCGAGGAGCAGCCCGACTTCGCCCTCGCTGCGGCGGCCGACGTCCCGCCCGACTCCCCGCCGCCCCCGCCCTCCGACTTCCCGGCCGACCTCGAGTCCGACGTCGTCCTGGCCGGCTTCCCGCCGCCGCCGCCACCACCACCCGACGTCGCGGACGACGAGATGCCGCTCGACGTCCCCGTCGAGTACCCACCCCCGCCCCCGGCGCCGTAGCGGCCCGCGCCCGGCACCGCTCCACGCTCACAGCCGTGAGCGGCGCTTCAGCTCCAGGTAGCGGTTGACCAGGCGGGGCGCGAGGGTCCTGGCGTCGGCGTCGAGGGTCTCGACCCCGCTCAGCCGGAGCAGCTCCAGGGTCTGCTCCCGATCGGCGACCAGCCGGGTCGCGACCGCCCGGGCGTAGGTGGAGGGGGCATCGACAGGCCGGGCGCGCGCGCTGTCCTCGAGGGCCGGGTCGCGGACCGTGATCACCAGGGGCAGGTGCTGGCGCCGCAGCCGGGCGCACTGGCGGACCAGGGCCTGACCCTGGTCGGGATCGAGCACGTCGGTGAAGATGACGACCAGCGCCCGCCGCCGCTGCCAGCGGCTCAGCTCCGCCAGCGCCTCGTCGTAGTCGGCCTCGACCTCGCCGGCCCGGAGCGGGCGCACCGCGTCCAGGAAGCGGCGCATCTGGAGCCGCCCCGGACGGGCGGGCAGGGTGACCGTCACCCGGTCGGCAAAGGCGAAGAGCCCGACCCGATCGCCGGTGGCGAGCGCGACGTGGATGAGCAGGAGGGCGGCATTGATGGCGTGGTCCAGCTTGGTCAGCTCTCCGGCCCCCACCCCCATCAGCCGGCCGTGGTCGAGGCAGACGATGACCGGCTGGGCGCGCTCCGGGATCAGCTCGGTCGCCATCAGACGCCCGGTGCGCGCCGTCGCCTTCCAGTTGATGAACCGCTGGGGATCGTCGGGGACCGCCTCCCGGATCCGCTCGAACTCGGTGCCCTCGCCGCCCCGGCGCTGGGCGCGCACCCCCAGCTCGGCGAGCTGGCCGCGCCGGGCCAGCGCCTCGTAGACGCGGATCGCGGTCAGGTCGGCGTCGACCCGCACCGTCTCCCCCTCGCCGAGCGAGGCCTGGCGGGTGCCGAGACGCCAGGGCCCGGGGCAGCGGATCGCGGTGGCGCCGAAGCGCGCCTCGCCGCGCCCCGCCGGGGTGACGGTGTAGGCGAAGCTGCCGGGGATGAGCAGCCTCCGCGCTGCCCCGGCGGCGCGGAGGCGGGGAGGGTGCTCGTCCCGCACCTCGGCGGGGAGGGGCCGGAGAGGGCGCAGCATCTCCGCTCCAGCGCGCGCGCCGCGCCGCCACCGCGGTGCGGCCGCGGGACGCACCCCGATGTGAACGGTCACCGGATTGGGCCGGCCGGCGGAGAGGATCTCCGCGTGCTCCCGGACCGCGGTGAGGCGGTCCCGCCCGGGAGCGCGGCGGGCGTCCGCGAACACCGCCAGGGCGGCGACCGCGACCACCACGAGCGCGGGAATCAGGAGGTCGGGGTAGGCGGCGCTGGCCGCCAGGGGGATCAGGGCGAGGAGGAGGAGCGCCGCCCCCCACCGGGTCATCGGGGGATCGGTACGCGGTTCACCGCCCGCTCCACCGCCGACGCCTCACCGATCCCCTGGATCTCCGCCTCCGGACGCCGGATCAGGCGATGGCGGAGGGCCGGGATGCAGATGTCCTTGACGTCCTCGGGAGCCACGAAGTCCCGGCCGCGCAGCGCCGCCATCGCCTTGCCGCCGAGGAGGAGCGCGATCGCACCGCGCGGGCTCGCCCCCAGGGCCAGGTCGGGGCTGGTCCGCGTGGCCGCCACGATCTGGCCGATGTACGCGACGATGGCATCGCTCACGGTGATCGCGGCGATCTCGCTGCGCGCCGCGTCCAGGGAGGCCTCGGTGACCACCGGGGCGATCCCTGCCGCCGCCAGGTCATGGGGGTCGAAACCATGGTCGAAGCGGCGCAGCATCTCCGCCTCGGCGCTCCCGGGCGGGATGGGAACCTCGAGCTTGAGGAAGAAGCGGTCGAGCTGGGCCTCCGGCAGCGGGTAGGTCCCCTCGTATTCGACCGGGTTCTGGGTGGCCACCACCAGGAAGCGCCGGCCCAGCGGCCTCCGCTGGCCGTCAGAGGTCACCTGGCGCTCCTCCATCGCCTCCAGGAGCGCGGCCTGGGTCTTGGCGGGAGCGCGGTTGATCTCATCGGCCAGCAGGGTGTCGGTGAAGATCGGCCCGGGCCGGAACTCGAAGCTCCCGCTGTCGGGACGGTAGACGCTGGTGCCGATGATGTCGGAGGGGAGCAGGTCGGGGGTGAACTGGACCCGGGTGAAGCGGGCGTCCATGGCCGCGGCCAGGCAGCGGGCCATCAGCGTCTTGGCGGTGCCGGGCACCCCCTCGAGCAGCACGTGCCCGCCGGTGAGGACGGCGAGGAGCAGTCCGTCGATCACCGGCTGCTGCCCGACGACGGCTCGGCCGATCGTCTCCTGAAGGGAGGTGCGGAGGTCGGCAGCGGCGGGCATCGGGGGGCATTGTGGCAGCCAGCCGGAGAACCCGGGTGATGCGCGGCCGGCATCGCCCGCGGGATGCACGGGGAGCGCGCCCGGTGCCAGCGCCCGGTGCCGGCGCACCACCCGCCTCAGCGGATGGCGGCCACGCCCCACTCCGCTTCGAGGGCGTCCACGCGGCGGGCCAGCCCGAGCAGCTCCGCCTCGCCGGGCTGGCCCGCAGCGAGCCGCCGCGCCTGGTCGAGAAGCGCGCCCGCGGCGCGCGCCCGCTCCTCCCCGAACCCGCCGAGGGCGGCGACGAAATCGGGGTCCGGGAGGTGCGGCGCGACCCCCGTCGCCCTTCCCACCCGGAGCTTGAGCTCCTCCGCGTAGCGGCCCGCCACCGCCCCCCGCTCCCGGCTGCGGGAGAGGAGGTGGCCGACCGCCTCGATGTGCTCGAGCACGCTGGGGACGCGCGCCGGGTCGCGGCGCGGCAGCGGCCGGCCGAGCCGGCGCCCGCTGGTCAGCAGGTAGAGAAGGGCGACCACGACCGCGAGCAGGGCGGCGGCGAGGAGCGGACCCTCGAAGACGGCGGTCAGGCCCTGGTCATCCGCCCCGGCCGGGCCGAGGTGGTGGACCTCGTCGAAGCCGACGCGCTGACCCCGGGCGCCCTGGAGCAGGCCCAGTACGAATGCGGCCGAGTCGCCGCGGCGGAGCCCGTCATTGCTGAGCGGGTACTCGCTGCCCAGCAGGTCGAGGCGGCCGGCGCCGACGCGGACGGCGGCGACGACCGGCGCCTGAGCGGCCCCCAGGAGCGGAACGAGGCTGCCGTCGCCACCCGAGAAGGTCCAGACGCTCCCCACGGCGGACGCCCCGGGCGCCACCAGCGGCACGCTGCTCACCCCGCTGCTTCCCGGGAAGGGCTGGCTGGGGGAGGCGCTGGCCAGGTTCGAGGCCTCCGCCCCGATCCCGAGCGGCTGGAGAACCGCCTCCACCGCCGTGGGGTCGGAGATGCCGCTGCCGATCGCCAGGATGACCTCCCCGCCGCCCTCGAGGAAGCGGGTGAGGGCCGCGTCGTCGCCGGCGGTGTACGCGAACTCGTCCAGCGGCCCCGCCGAGATCAGCACGTCGGTCCCCCCCAGGTCGAACTCGGAGTCGATGCGATGGACGCTGTCCCCCACGGCCTGCACCCAGTCGTAGAGGGCGAGCGTCCCGGCCCTGCCGCTGGCGGTGCTGGAGGGGTCCTGGTCCCCTGATGCCGCCGGGCCGGCCACGATGACCGCCACCACCAGCAGGGCGAGCACCGCGACCAGGATGGCGATCGGGGTGGCCGTGGTCCGCCTCATGGCATCCTCATGACGCCGGGCGGCCCCGGCCCGAGAGTGCACGGATCGCCTGGCAGTGACCCCGGATCTCCTCCCAGCGGTCGGCGTCGACCGGCGCCTCCGAGTACCAGGCGCGATCGAATCCGGCCGCCGCCGGGGCGAGCTGCGCGGTCAGCTCCGGGTCGGCGCGGGCCTGGTCCAGCAGCTCGGGGGTGGTCCACGCCGGCTGCACCGGAAGCCGGCCCCGCTGGGCGAGGCTGACCAGGGCGCTGCGGAAGGCGTGCCGGACCCCGAGGCGGAAGTCGCCCCGCTCCGAGGCGGCGAGGGCCCGCGCCCACTCCGCCTCGGCGTCCACCTCCGCCGGGGCGGCTCCGGGCACTGACCGCGGCAGTCGACCCGAGGCCATCACCTGCCGGACGCGCCAGGCGGCGACGGCGGCCACGAGCGCGAGCAGGAGCGCGGCGAGAGCTCCGCCGCCGAGCGGTCCCAGGGTGCCGAGGAGGCGGCCGAGGAACCCGGCGATGGCGTTGCCCAGCTGCTGCAGCCAGTTGGGGGACGGCGGCTGGTCGAGGTTGGCGAAGGCCGGCGATTGATAGACGCGGGAGAGCGCCTGCCGCTCGGCGCCGGTCTCGGCGCCACACCCCGACCCGGAGACCTGGAGCGCCGCGACCGTCGCGCCCAGCAGCCGCTCGGCGCCGGCGACGTCGCCGCTCCGCAGGGCCGCGATCACCGGGTCGAGCGCCGCCGCCGCGTGGTCCGCCGACGCCAGGGCCTGGAGCTGCCCCTCCACCACCGGGACCGATCCGCCCTCGGCGAGCTCGCCGCGCAACTGGCCGAGCTGGGCGACGTAGGCGCCGCTGCACCCCGACGCCGCGACCGGGACGCTGCCCACCAGCAGCGCGACCCCGGCGGAGAGGAGCGGAAGGAGAACGAGGAGGGGACGGCGGGAGCCGGCCATCTCAGCTCAGAGCGACTGGGCGAGCATCTCGATATCGAACGCCTCGCGGCGGATCCGGATGTCGTAGTAGACGAGGGTGAGCAGGATGAGGATGAAGGGGGAGGTGAAGATGCCGATCACCCCGGAGCTGAGCAGCTGGATCGAGGCCTGGGTGATGGTGGGCGCGGATCCGATGAAGAGCCCGGCGACGCCGTTGAGGATGCCGCTCAGGATGCCGCTCACCACCGCGATCACCAGGTAGAAGAGGGCGATCCGCCAGAACGAGCCGGTGGTCAGCCGCCAGCTGCGCCGCAGGGCCGCCACTGGTGAGAGCCGCTCCAGGACCACGGCCTGGATGCCCAAGCACATCTTGATGAAGACGAAGATGACAAAAACAAACCAGGCGACCATGAGCAGCAGCAGCAGGCCGGCGCCGGCGTCGCCGCCCACCAGCAGGGCGAGCAGGATGATGAGCGCGGCCGGCCCGACCGCGACCGCGAGCTCGAGCAGGACGTAGCCGACCAGGCCCCGGATGCGCTGCATCGCGGTGCCGAGCCCCGGGCCAACGCCGGTGGGGCGGTCGAGGTAGTCGTCGCTCACCACCCGGATGACGGCCCCCTGGGCCAGGGGCATCAGCAGGATGTAGTAGCCGAGGCTGATGGCGAGCACGACCAGCAGGGCGGCGAGCAGCGTCCCCAGCTCGTTCAGCGCCGCCGCACTGGTCGCCGGCTGCGGCTGGGTCTCGACGTTGAGGATGGTCGCGAGCGGCGACCGCTCCCCGAAAAACTGCACCACCAGATAGGGCAGCTGGAAGAGGGCCGTGATCGCCACGATGGGCAGGAACTTCCGCCGGTAGACGGTGAACGTCGAGTCGAGCAGCTCGCCGAACGACTGGGCGCGGAACCGGCCGGAGCCGGTGACCGGCGCCGACCACGCCCAGGTGGGGACGCCGCTGAGCGGGGCCGGTCCCCACGCGCCACCCGGAGGTGGGCCGTACCCGGGCGGCGGACCGTACCCGGGCGGCGGACCGTACCCGGGCGGCGGACCGTAGCCGGGAGGCGGACCGTAACCCGGAGGCGGACCGTAGCCGGGAGGCGGACCGTAGCCCGGAGACGGACCGTAGCCCGGAGACGGACCGTAACCGGGGGGTGGGCCGTACCCGGGCGGCGGACCGTAGCCCGGGGGCGGACCGGAGGCGGGAGGTGGGTACGCCGAGGGAGGCGGTGGGTCGCCGGGATCGGCCATCGGCCCCATTGTGGGTCACGCTGGCGGGGTCGTACCCGGCCGGTGTTGCCCTGTTGCAGACCATGCCAGAGAGCTGGCCCTGTCTCAGGGCGCCGGCCTGCCGTCCTGGGAGCCGGAGCTCGCCTGATGCCGCCGAAATGCGAGCGCCTGGAGCACCCGCTTCACCCCGGCGTTGTCGACGACCATCCGGGGGCGCAGCTTGCGGTCCCGGCGGCGGTTGCGGGCGCGCTCGCGGTCGTCCAGAGCGTCCGGCTCGCTGTCGGTGGCCATACCCCGACTGTATCGCGGAACAGGCGACCCGTCCGCCACCCGGGTCGGTCGATCCGGCCGGCTGCTAGACCGCCGCCGGGTGGAGACCGTGGCCGCGGTGCCCGACGATCACCCGGACCCCGATCGCCGCCGCCACCGCGGTCACCGCGGCGGCACCTCCGATCACCGCGACCCCGCGGCCGTCGAGCCGCGGCCAGAGGTGGCGGCGAGCCTGCAGCGCGGCCTCCAGCCGGGCCAGCGACTCCGCGTAGATCCAGTCGCGCTCGGCGGGGGCGAGGCTCCAGGCGCGGTAGGCGTCCCCGATCTCCACGGCGAGGTCGACCAGGCCGCGCAGCGACGGCGGGAGGTCCTCCAGGGCGGCCCCGATCCGCTGGCGGTTGAGGGCGGCGTCGAGCCGCTCGACGTCATCGATCGCGTCCGATCCCCAGTCGCTCAGACCCTGCCCCGGCATCACGTCCGGCCTCCGGATCACATCCGGCCCTCCACGCGGCGGCTCTCCTGAGGCAGCGGCGCGCCGAACCGCTTGCGCAGGGTGGTCAGGGCCCGGAAGGTGAGCAGCTTCACCGCCCCCTCGCTCCGCCCCATGATCTCGGCGATCTCGCGGTTGCGCATCTCGCCGGCGAAGCGGAGCGCCACCGCCTGGCGCTGGTCGTCGGGGAGCGACCGGACCGCGCTCCGGACCTCCTCGGCGCGGTCGCGCTTCTCCACCGCGTCGAGCGGCGACTCCTCGTCGCTCGCCAGCCCCGGCCCCAGCTCGATCCATCCCGGCCGCCGCCGCTGGCGGGCGACCAGGTTGGAGGCGACCCGGTAGAGCCAGGACGAGTAGGGCACGCCGCGCCACTCGAAGCGCGGCAGCTCCTCCAGTCCCTTGGCGAAGGTGGCGGCGGTCACGTCCTCGGCGAGCTCCCGGTCCCTGGTGAGGGTGTAGATGTAAGCGAAGATCTGGTCCACGTAGCGTTCGTAGAGCGGCGCGAACGCCGCCCTGTCCTGCTGCGCGGCCAGGATCAGCTGACGCTCCTCCTCGAGCTCGGCATCGGTGCGACGTGCGATGTCAGCGCCTCCCTCGAGGGGTCACCCACCAGAAGCCGACCGGCTCCGGGCCGTTACGGACGGACGGCCCATATCCGCCGCAGGGGGAGGTGACGCCCGGCGGAGGCAGCGCCGTCGCACCCACCCATCTCATCCGCGCAGCAGCCCGAGCCGGCGGCCGGCGTCGGCGAAGGCCCCCAGGGCGCGGTCCAGCTCGTCCTCGCTGTGGGTGGCGGTCACGATCGTCCTGACCCGCGCCCTGCCCCGGGGCACGGTCGGAAAGCCGATCCCCTGGGCAAACACTCCCCGCTCCATCAGCAGGTCGGAGAGCTGCATCGCGATCGGCGCCTCCCCGCACATGACCGGGGTGATCGGGGTCTCGCTGGTGCCGATGTCGAAGCCCAGCTCCGACAGCCCCCGCTTGAAGTGCCGGGTGTTCTCCCACAGCCGCTCGATCAGCTCCGGCTCCGCCTCCAGGACATCGATGGCGGCGATGCAGGCGAGCGCGACCGCGGGCGGGTGGCTGGAGGAGAAGAGGAAGGGCCGGGCCCGGTGGATGAGGTGGTCGCGCACCGTCTGGCTGGCAGCGACGTAGCCGCCGACCACGCCCACCGCCTTGGAGAGGGTGCCGATGTTGAGCGCCACTCGCCCATGGAGGCCGAAGTGGTCGGTGGTCCCCCGGCCGTGGTCGCCGAGCACACCGGTGGCGTGGGCGTCGTCGACCATCACCGCCGCGCCGTGGTGCTCAGCGCGCTCGACCAGCCCGGGGAGCGGGGCGATGTCGCCGTCCATGGAGAAGACGCCGTCGGTGACCAGGAGGATCCGCCGGTAGCCCTTGGCCCGGGCCGCGGCGAGGGCACGCTCGGCGTCGTCCAGGTCGCAGTGCTCGTAGAGGATGCGGTCGGCCTTGGTGAGCCGGATGCCGTCGATGATCGAGGCGTGGTTGAGCTTGTCGCTGACGACGACGTCGCCCTCCTCGAGCAGGGCACCGAGCACGCCGACGTTCACCGTGTAACCGCTCTGGAAGACGAGCGCAGCCTCGGTCCTCTTGAAGGCGGCGAGCCGCGCCTCGAGCTGCTCGTGGACCACCTGGGTGCCGGCGATGGTGCGGACCGCGCCGGTGCCGGCGCCCCACGTGCGCGCGCCCTCGATCGACGCCTCGACCAGGCGGGGATGGGTGTTGAGCCCGAGATAATTGTTGCTGCTCAGGTTGATCAGGCGCTTGCCGGCGATCGTCACCTCATGCCCCTGCGGGGACTCGAGCACCCGCAGCGGCCGGAAGAGACCCTCCGCGCGGAGCCGGTCGAGGTCCTCGGAGAGCGACCGGTCCAGGGCCTGGACGGCTGCGGACGGACGCGGTTTCGCGGTCATGGCGTGAGGGACACCTTGCCACAGCGCCCGGACTTGATGAGCTGGATCGCCTCCTCGATGTCGGCCATGGCGAAGCGATGGGTGATCAGCGCCTCGGCGTCGATGGCGCCGCTCTTCAGATGGGCGGAGGTCTCCTCCCAGGTGGCGAAGAGCCGGCGGCCGGTCACCCCGTAGAGGGTTATGCCGCGCATCACCACGTCCTGGGAGAGGTCGAGACGGGTGGGCGCGTCGCCGATTCCGAGCAGGGAGATCCACCCCCCGGTGCGGACCGATCGGGTGGCGGCGACCACCGCCACCGGCGCTCCGCTCATCTCCAGGGCGCAGTCGACCTCGCCGCCGGCGGCACGGCGGACCGCCGCCTCGGCGCTCCCCTCTCCGGACTGGACCAGGGCGTCGGCCCCCATCCGCCCGGCCAGCTCCAGCCGGTAGCGGTTGGGCTCCACGGCGACCACCCGCGCCGCCCCCCGCGCCTTGGCCACCGCCACCGCGGCGCAGCCGATCGGGCCGCAGCCGAAGACGGCGACGGTGGCACCCTCCAGCTCCCCGCAGGAGCAGGCGTGGACGGCGTTGCCGAAGGGCTCCATGGCGGCGGCGACCGCCGGGGCCATCTCGGGACCGACCGGCCAGGCGTTCTCGGCGGGGATCGCCACCAGCCCGGCGAAGCCGCCGTCGACGTCGACCCCCAGGATCCTGGTGGCGGCGCAGACGTGGAAGTCCCCCCGCAGGCAGGCGGGGCAGCGGTGGCAGACGAGGTGGGATTCGACCGCGACCCGGTCCCCCACCCGCGCCCGGCCGTTCACCCCGTCGCCGAGGGCGACCACCTCGCCGCAGATCTCGTGGCCCATGACCCGGGGCAGGCGAACCCGGGCCCTGGCCCAAGGGTTCCAGTCGTAGAGGTGGATGTCGGTCCCGCAGATGGAGGCGGCGACCACCCGGAGGAGGACCTCGCCGGGCCCCGCGGACGGCTCCTCCGCCTCGGTGATGGCGATGCCGGGCCGGGGGGAGGCTTTGATGACAGCGCGCACGGCCGCCCGATTATGAGCGCCCGGCGGCTCCGGCCCCTCGCCGGCGGCCAGCAGAGGCTGAAGAACCCCCGCGAGGGTTGTCGTTCCCAGGCCGGCGAGGCGAAGGAGCCGACGAGAAGGCGAGGGAGCATACCTGTAGGCATTCGACTGAGCCCTCGCAGGAGGCGACACCCGCATCGCCGAGGATGGGGGCGTCAGGACCGCCGGCGGTTCTTCAGCCCCTGCTAACGGACGACCGGCGACGCGGCCACCCTCTGCCCCAGGGCGCGGAAGTGGAGCAGGGCGGTGGGGACCAGCAGGGGGAGGCCGATCACAGCGTTGGCCAGGGTCACCGGCCCCCCGGCCACCTTCACCAGCATGCAGACGAAGAGCACCACGCCGGTCAGCATGGTGTTGTAGCGGCCCCAGGTGGTGCGCACCAGCTCGGGCCGGCGGCGGAGCAGGAAGACAATCGGAGTGAGCAGCAGCGGTCCGAGATAGCGGAAGACGACCAGGGCCATCAGCCACCAGGTGAAGATGCCCAGCCAGACGCTGGCGATCGCCGCGACGCTGAAGTAGAGGGCGTCGGTGGCCGGGTCGATGGCCTTGCCGAGCTGGGTCACCGGGCCGAAGCGGCGGGCAACCCAGCCGTCGACGGCGTCGAGCATCCCCACCGAGCCGCCGGCGAAGATCCAGAGCAGGAGGCCGAGCCGGTCGGGGAGCGACCAGCCGGTGCAGAAGAGCAGCGGCGGGCAGAGCCAGGCCCGGAGCGCCGAGAGCCCGTTGGGCACCCCGTAGAGATCCACCGGGGTGCCGTCAGGCGCGACCAGCATGGCCGCCCCGCCGGCCATGACCAGGGCCACCAGCAGCCAGCCGGCCAGGGTGAGCACCCCGGCGACGACCCCGCCGCCGCCGTGGAGCCGAGCCACCGTCAGGCTGAAGGCCTCGCTGGCGACCAGCCCGACGGCGAGCCAGCCCACCAGCGACCGGCGCAGTCCCGGGCTCCGGCGGAGCCGCTCCGCCGACTCGGTCAGGACCCCGGCGAGACCCGGCGCTCTGGAGGTGGCCGCGACGGGAGCCGCTATTGGACCACCAGGCAGGTGATGGTCTTGAACACGCCCTCGGCAGCCTGCACCTTCTCGACGATCAGCTTGCCGATGCCGGCGATGTCCGCCGACTCGACCTCGGCGATGACGTCGTACTCTCCGGTGATCGCGTCGGCGTTGACGATCCCCTGCTGACCATGGAGCTTGGTGGCCACCTCCAGCGCCTTGCCGGCGGTGGCACTGATCAGGACGTAGGCGCGGACCATCTCTTTCCTCCCTTCGAGCTGAGCAGCGAATGTACCACGGCGCCGCGAACCCCTCCGCGCGGCGGCACCCGAGAGGCCTGCATCCCCCGTTCCTCCGCCGCGGCTAGCATGGAGGCGTGCCACTGCGCTGGGCCTGGCTGGCAGCGATCCTGCTGGCGCCGCTCCTCCGGAAGCTCGTCCGTCCCCGGCAGGGTGGCCGGCCGCCCGTCGACGTGCAGGCGGTCCGGTCCCGGGTGGCGTCCGCCCGCGAGTCCGCGGGGATCGCCACCCTCTTCGTGATCGTCCTGGTCCTCGCCTGCGCCTGCGCCGCCCTGCTCGCCGCCGGCGTGACGGCACTGGTGCTGAGTCCGCAGTGGCTCGGAGCGGTGCTGGTCGGGGTGGCGGCCGCCGTTGCCCTCGCGGGGGTGCCGGAGACCCTCCGGCTGCGCCGTGCGGTGCACGCGCGGCGGCTGCGGCTGCACGGCCGCGAGGTCAGCCGGGAGCTGGACGGCACCCGGCCCGTGTAGCGGGGCGGGCCGGCGCCGGGGCCCGCTCGCGCCTCGCGTGATGTCCCGCAGGCCCTTGGTGCGGCGGGCCACAATCGCTGCCATGCCGAGCAGCGCACGCGGCCGTCTCACGTTCCTGGCCGGGCTCATCGGGGCGATCGGCGGGCCCGTCGCCATCACCGCGCTGCTGAGCATCTTCGGCGCGGCGACGGCCCGGGATTACGTCTTCATCTACGTCGCCCTGGTGGCGGTGCTCGGAACCCTGAGCGGCCTCCGCCCCGCGCTGGTGGGTGCGGCGCTGAGCTTCCTGCTCGTCGACTACTTCTTCGTCCCCCCCCTGCACACCCTGACCATCGCCGACCCCAGCGACGTGGTCGACCTGGTGGTCTTCGTGGCCGTGGCCGGAGCCGCGGGCGGGGTGGGGTCGGGCCGCCGTCACGCCCAGATCGAGGCCGAACGGCTGGCGGCGGAGCTGCGCCGGACCAACACCGAGATGGAGCGGCTGGAGCGCGAGCAGGCGGAGGCGGCGGCGGTGGCGGTGCGGCTCGCCCAGGCCCAGCAGCAGGTGCGGGTGCTCGAAGCCTCGGACCGGCTGCGCACCGATCTCCTGGCCAACGTCTCTCACGAGCTCCGGACCCCGCTCGCCAGCATCCTCACCGGCGCCACCGACCTGCTCGGGCGTCCCCACCTCGCCGCCCCGGTGCGGACCGAGGTGGAGGCCATCATCAGCGAGGCCCGCCGCCTGGAGCGGCTCGTCTCCGACCTCCTCGACATGGCCCGGATCGAGGCCCACGCGCTCACCCTCGACGCCGTCGACATCGACCTGGGCGACGCCGTCGAGGCGGCGGCCGGCCGGCTGCGCCTCGCCTCGCCCGGGCGGCCGGTGGAGATCAGCCTGCCGGCCGATGGGCTCGAGGTGCTCGCCGACTGGGACCGCCTGGGCCAGATCCTCGACAACCTGCTCCAGAACGCCGACCGCCACGCGCCGGCGGGAACGCCCATCACGGTCGCGGCGACGCCGGGCAAGCGCTCGATGGTGGTCATCCGGGTCGTCGATCGGGGACCGGGGGTGCCGGTGGAGCAGCGGGAGCGGATCTTCGAGCGCTTCGTCCGGGGGGTGTCGGATGACCAGCAGGACGGCGCGACCCGCGGTCCGGCGCCGAGTGGCACCGGCCTGGGTCTGGCGATCGTCCGCGGCCTGGTCGAGGCCCACGCCGGCAGGGTGTGGATCGAGGATCCCGAGGCGGGCGAGGGAGCCCGCTTCGCGTTCACGGTGCCGGCCGCCGCTCCCGACTGAGCCCGCCCGCGCGAGGTCCCGCCCGGCCGCGGTCCCACCGGCGCCGTTCAGGGGCGCTGGCTGCGCCCGGACCCTCAGTCGTTGGCGGCGACGACGTGCACGTCGACGTTGGCCACCAGCCGGATGAGGCGCCGGAGGGTCCTCGAGCTGCTGTTCCGGGTGCTCCGCATCACCAGGATCTCGGTGATCCGGTGGCCACGGGCATAGTCGGCGACGGTGGCGGCCACGTCCTTGCCATCGATGGTCACGAACTCGCCACCCAGCTGATGGGTGAGGGTGGCGTATCTCCCGAGCAGCCGCTTCTCGTCCTCGCTGCGCGGCCGGCGGCGCACCGAGACCGCGGTGAGGGCGTCGTCACGCCGGACGGCGTGGGCGGCGGCCCGGCGGATCACCGCATCCTGACCGGGGCGCGGTGGGACCAGGACCAGTACCCGGGGCCGTGCTTCCCAGGACTCCTGGATCCGCGCGGTGTTCATGTAGGCGACCAGTCGCCGGTCGCAGTGCTCGGCCACGCGCCGCAGGGCCATCTCCCGCAGCGCGGTGAGCACCTCGGGGCGGAACTCGCCCTGGAGGGCCTGGAGGGCCTCGGCGGGCGGCATGATCTCGCCCTGGCGCAACCGCTCCTCGAGCTCGGCGGGCGGGACGTCGACCAGCTCGACCTCGTCGGCGGGGTCGACCGCGGAGTCGTCCAGGACCGGCCGCTCCGGCGGACGGCGGAGCAGCGTCCCCATCATGCCCACGGTGCTGCGCAGGTCGGTGAGGTGGACCGTGCCGATGACGTTGATGCCGGCCGCGCGAATCCGAGGCAGCATGTGGGCCACGAGCTGGCCGGTGGTCGTCTGTCCGGCGAGGTCATCGATCGCCACCACATCGGGGTTCCGGCTCAGCAGCGCCTCGACGTCGAGCAGTCCCCGCGCGGCGGGGGAGGTAGGACCACCGAGCAGCGGGAGGCTTCCCAGCCGGGCTGCGCCGCCTCCGCTCACGGCACCGACCACCACGTCCGTGCCCCGGCCGGCGCGGCGGCGGGCTTCGTCGAGCATCGAGGTGGTCGCTCCGGCCCCCCGCGCGTAGCTCATGTAGAGGCGCAGCCCTCCGCGCGGCGGGGTCGCGCTCAGGTCGCGCAGCAGCGAGTCGGGGTTGGGGCGATCCTGCGGGGCGTAGGGCACGGCGGCGTAGCGCGAGATGACGTGGACGTCCAGATCGGGAAGCCCCTCGATCAGCCGATCCACCACCGTCCGGCGCAGGCCGCTGAACAGCTTGCGCGGACGGGGCTCCCCCACCACCACGTGGCGGCTGCCGCGCTCCCGTGCGAGGGCCATCAGGGCGGCGGCGACATCGTGCGACTCCGGTTCCAGCACCGTCGTCTGCAGCTCGTCGGCGAGCCGGCGCCAGCCCTGGTCGTCGCGAGCGGACCCGTCGACCGCGTCCTCGATGGTGCGGACGTGAACCACGGTGCAGAACCCCCGCCGGCGGCGGGCCTGGCGGACACCGCGGCGGATCAGGGCCTCCGCCGACGGCCCGCCGGAGACCGCGGCGAGAACGTCCTCCGGAGGGGCCTGGACGCCGCCGCGCTCCTCCTCCACCCGCTCCGCGACCAGCCGCAGGCCCAGCTCGCGGAGCGCGCCCAGGTTGCCCGGACGGAAGAAGTTGCGCAGCGCCATGTCCACCCTGTCCAGGGGGTAGACGTTGCCGTGGCGCATCCGCTTGCGCAGCGCCTCCGGCGTGATGTCGATGAACTGGATCTCGTCGGCGCGGTCGAGGACGGCGTCGGGCACGGTCTCGTGAACCGTGATGCCGGTGATCCGCTCGACCACGTCCTTCACCGACTCGAGGTGCTGGATGTTCATGGTCGTGATCACGTCGATGCCGGCGTCGCGGATGTCCTCGATGTCCTCCCAGCGCTTGTGGTGGCGCACCCCGGGGGCGTTGGTGTGGGCCAGCTCGTCGATGAGCGCGACCTGGGGCCGGCGGGCCAGCACCGCCTCCACGTCCATCTCCGAGAGCGTGGTCCCGTGGTAGTCGACGGTGATCCGGGGCAGCACCTCCAACGTGCCAATCGCCTCCTGGGTGCGGGCGCGGCCATGGGTCTCGACGAAGCCGATCACCACGTCCTCGCCGGCGTCGCGCCGGTCGCGACCCTCGCGCAGCATGGCGAAGGTCTTGCCCGAGCCGGGCATGGCTCCGAGGTACGCCTTGAGCCGTCCCCGCGACGGCGCGGGCGGGCCGGCGACGCTTCCCGTGGAGGGAGCCGTGGCTTCACCGCCGGCGACGGGGGCTGTCTCGCTGCGGGTCTCGGTCATGGCTCTCTCGCCCACCCGGCCGATCCGGGCCGGACGGCGTGGGTTCTGTGGCAAGTGTAGCCGCGCCGGGTCAGGGCGCCGGCGCGTTCGATTCCGTCCGTCACCGGAAGGTCAGCTCAGCGCCGGTGGCGCACCGAATGCCTGGTTCATCGCCAGGTTGAGCTGGAGCACGTTGACGTCGGACTCGCCGAAGATCCAGAGGACGCGGCCGGTGATGTTGGCCTCGACGATGCTGTGCACCCTGGCGGGGTCGAGGCCGCGCGCGTCGGCCACCATGTTGACCTGGGCCAGCGCCGCCGCCACGCTGATGTCGGGATCGAAGCTGGTGAAGTCACCGGTGGCCAGGTCGATCGGGATCGGGGTGGTCGTGGCGCCGGAGCTGAGGCAGTGGTGGGTGGGATCGGTGACCGCCTGCTGGAGCTGGGCCGCGGTGAAGGCGCCCGAGGTGTCGATGCCCACGCAGTGAAGGTAGCCCGCGTAGGTGTCCACCTGCTGGATCAGCAGGCTGTTGCTGGGTCCGAGGTTGCTGCCTTGGGAGGAGAGGGGGTTGCAGGGCGGGCTGAGGGGGAGCACCTCCTGGGCGCCGCTGGAGGTCGTCGTCAGCGCATACGACGGGCGTCCCTGGAAGTAGCGCGGGTCCACGGTGTAGAAGGTGTGCCCCTGGTACTGGGTGGTCTGGTAGGTCAGGGTGCCGGACACGTCCTTGGTCTCGTAGAAGCACTGGCCGATCTGCTGGGAGCCGACCACCGTGCCGTTCGCGTTCTTGATCAGGCTGCCGTTGGCCTGGCTGTTGAAGGCCACCTGGGAGACGCCCAGCATCACCAGCGGGTAGACCAGCCCGCCCAGCACGGCGAGGATGAGGGTGATCCGCACCGCGATCAGCAGTTCCTTGGGAAAGTTGCGAAACATCTCGTTCAGCTCAGATCAGGTGGAGGTGGGTGATGACGATGTCCACGGCCTTGATGCCGATGAAGGGGAGGATCACGCCGCCGACGCCGTAGAGGAGAAGGTTGCGACGGAGCAGGGCGGCGGCGCCCACGGCCCGGTACTTCACCCCGCGGAGGGCCAGCGGGATGAGGGCGACGATGATCAGGGCGTTGAAGATCACCGCCGAGAGCACGGCGCTCTCCGGGGTCTGGAGCTGCATGATGTTCAGCGCCTTCAGGGCGGGCAGCGCGCCGGCGAAGATCGCCGGGATGATGGCGAAGTACTTGGCGACGTCATTGGCGACGCTGAAGGTGGTGAGCGCGCCCCGGGTGATCAGCATCTGCTTGCCGGTCTCCACGATCTCGATCAGCTTGGTGGGGTCGCTGTCGAGGTCGACCAGGTTGCCCGCCTCCTTCGCGGCCTGGGTGCCGCTCTGCATGGCCACGCCGACGTCGGCCTGGGCGAGCGCGGGGGCATCGTTGGTCCCGTCGCCGGTCATCGCCACCAGCTTGCCGCCCGCCTGCTCGTTGCGGATCAGCTCCAGCTTGTTCTCCGGGGTCGCCTCGGCGAGGAAGTCGTCGACCCCCGCCTCCTCGGCGATCGCCCTGGCGGTGAGGGGGTTGTCGCCGGTGATCATCACCGTCCGCAGGCCCATCCGGCGCAGGTCCTCGAACCGCTCCTTGATGCCGGGCTTGACGATGTCCTTGAGGTGGATGGTGCCCAGGACCGTGCGGTTCTCGGCGACCAGGAGGGGGGTGCCGCCGGTGCGGGCGATGCTCTCCACCTGCTCGCGAACGCTTTCGGGAAGGTCGCGGCTGTGCTCCTGGGAGCACCAGAAGGCGATGGCGTCCCCGGCGCCCTTGCGAATGCTCAGGCCGTCGCGGTCCACGCCGCTCATCCGGGTGGTGGCCGAGAAGGGGACGAACGCCCAGGAGTGGATGTCCGGCTCCTCGGCGATGCCGAAGCGCCGGGCCAGGGCCACGATCGAGCGACCCTCGGGGGTCTCGTCGGCGACGCTCGCCAGGTCGGCCGCCTTCACCAGCCGCTGCATCTCGATTCCGGGCGCGGGGATGAACTCGGCGGCCTGGCGGTTGCCCAGGGTGATGGTCCCGGTCTTGTCGAGCAGCAGCACGTCCACATCGCCGGAGGCCTCCACCGCGCGACCGGACATCGCCAGCACGTTCTTCTGCAGCAGGCGGTCGATGCCGGCGATGCCGATCGCCGAGAGGAGGGCTCCGATGGTGGTGGGGATGAGGCAGACCAGCAGCGCGATCAACACGGTCACCGTCACCGAGGCGCCGGCGAAGACGGCGAAGGGCTGCAGGGTCACCACCGCGATGATGAAGATCACGGTGAGGCTGGCCAGCAGGATGTTGAGGGCGATCTCGTTGGGGGTCTTCTGCCGGGAGGCCGACTCGACCAGCCCGATGATCCGGTCCATGAAGGTCTCGCCGGGGTTCTGGGTGATCTCCATGACGATGCGGTCGCTGAGCACCCGGGTGCCGCCGGTGACCGCGCTGCGGTCGCCGCCGGCCTCGCGGATGACCGGGGCCGACTCGCCGGTGATCGCCGACTCGTCCACCGAGGCGATCCCGGACACGATGGTGCCGTCGCTGGGGATGATGTCGCCGGTCTCGCAGACGACGATGTCGCCCCGGCGCAGCTCGGGCGCAGGGACGCCCTCCTCCCTGCCGTCGATGCCGCCCACCAGGCGGCGGGCGATGGTGTCGGAGCGGGTGCGGCGCAGGCTGGCTGCCTGGGCCTTGCCCCGGCCCTCGGCCACCGCCTCGGCGAAGTTGGCGAAGAGCACGGTGAACCAGAGCCAGAGGCAGATCTGGCCGACGAATCCCTGCTGCCCGTGGTTGAAGAAGCCGCTCACGAAGACGTAGGTGGTCATCGCCGCGCCGACCTCGACCACGAACATCACCGGGTTGCGCGCCATCCAGCGGGGATCGAGCTTTCGGAAGCTGTCCCCGATGGCGGGCACCAGGATGGCGGGGTCGTACAGGCTGCTCTGCCGCCGCCGCTTGCGCGGCCGGGGCAGCCCGACGGTGCCGGTGATCGCTGTCATGACGTCAGGGCTCCTAGGGATGGAGGATGCCGGCGTGGAGCTGGAGCTGCTCGAGGATGGGCCCGAGAGACAGCGCCGGGAAGAAGGTCAGGGCACCGACGATGAGGATGGTGCCGACGAGGAGGCCGGTGAAGAGCGGGGTGTCGGTGGGGAAGGTGCCGGCGCCGGCGGGGACGATCTTCTTCCTGGCCAGCGACCCCGCCAGGGCCAGCACCGGGATCACGAAGATGATCCGTCCCAGCCACATCGCCGCCGCCAGGGTGGTGTTGTAGAAGAGCGTGTTCCCGCTGAGCCCGGCGAAGGCGCTGCCGTTGTTGCCGGTCGTCGAGCTGTAGGCGTAGAGGATCTCGCTGAAGCCGTGCGGACCCGCGTTGAGCGGCCCCGCCTGGCCCGCCGGGGTGAGCACCGCCAGCGCCGTGAACCCCAGGATCGAGAAGGGCAGGATTAGGATGGCGAGGGCCGCGTACTTGATGTCGCGGGACTCGATCTTCTTGCCCAGGTACTCGGGCGTCCGCCCCACCATCAGCCCGGCCAGGAAGACGGCCACGATGGCGAAGGCGATCATCCCGTAGAGACCGGACCCGGTCCCACCCGGGGTGATCTCACCCAGCTCGATGAGCACCATCGGGACCATGCCGCCGAGGGGCGTGAAGCTGTCCTGGGCCGCGTCCACCGAGCCCGTGCTCGTCCCCGTGGTGGCGGTGTTGTACTGGGCGGACTGGATGGAGCCGAAGCGGACCTCCTTGCCCTCCAGGTTTCCGCCGGACTGGGTGCTGCTGGCGACCTGGCTCACCGCCGTCGAGCTGAGCGCCGGGTTCCCGGCCTGCTCCTGCTGGGCGGCGAAGATGGCGCCGCCGACCAGGATGATGGCCATGGCGGCGAAGAGGGCGAGGCCCTGCTTGATGTTGCCCACCCACTTGCCGAAGGTGAAGGCCAGGCCGAAGGGGAGGACCAGGCAGAGGAAGATCTCCAGGGCGTTGGTGAGGCCGGTCGGGTTCTCGAAGGGCGCGGCGGAGTTGGCGTTGAAGAAGCCTCCGCCATTGGTGCCCAGGTCCTTGATGGCCTCCATGGCCGCGACCGGGCCCTGGGAGATGGTCTGACCCACCCCTTCCAACGTGTTCACAGGCGTGTAGGCACTCAGGTTCTGGATCGCGCCGCTCGCCACCAGGATGATGGTGCCCACCACCGCGATGGGGATGAGCACGTAGAGGAAGCAGCGCACGATGTCCACGTAGAAGTTGCCGATGGTCCTGGCGCTGTGCCGGGCCACCCCGCGGATCACCGCGATCGCCAGTGCGATGCCCGTCGCCGCCGAGAGGAACTGGTGGAAGGTGAGGGCGAGCATCTGGGAGAGGTAGCTCATGGTCGCCTCGCCCGTGTAGTTCTGCCAGTTGGTGTTGGTGGTGAAGCTCACCGCGGTGTTGAAGGCGAGCGCCGGGGGCACCCCGGGAAAGCCCTCGGGGTTGAGCGGAAGGTCGTTCTGGATCCGCAGGATCACGTAGGTGAAGACCAGCCCGATGACCGACACCAGCAGCATGGCCACCAGGTAGCCCTTCCAGCCCTGCTCGCGCTCCTCGTCGATCCCGGTCAGCCTGTAGATGCCCCGCTCCACCGGGCGCAGCACCGGGTGGAGGAAGGTGCGCTCGCCCTGGAAGACCCTGACCATGAAGAGGCCGACGAACCAGGCGCCCGCAAAGACGGCGGCGTAGGTGACGATGAAGGCGATGATGTCGAGCGCCACCGGTCAGAACCTCTCGGGGAAGAGCATCGCGACGATCAGATAGGCGGTGACCGCCACCGCGATCACGAAGGCGATGATGTAGCCGAGCGTCTCGCTCATCAGAGCTTCCCCAGCCCGTGCACGTAGAGGAAGCTCATGACGACGAGGATGGCCAGGATGGCCAGCATCAGCAGGTCGAGCATCAGAGGGCCGGCCGAGGGCAGGACGGGGTGGGGTTCACGCTGAGAAGTGTCTCGATCGCGGCGTCAACGTTCGGTCAACGACTGGGCGGGCACCGGGACGGCGATGTGGAGGGCGCGCCAGGCGGGGCGCCGCCACAGCCGTCCCAGCTCGTCGATCTCGAGGTCCTCCAGGGCGATCCGGACGACCCGCCCTCTCGGGGTGTCCTCGGCAACCAGGATGTCGGTGGCGCCGTCCAGCCGCGGCAGCACCGCGGCGACGCTGCCCAGGGTCGCTCCGTCGGCGCCGAGGACGGGGGCTCCCCTGAGGTCGAGCACGTCCATGAACCGCAGGCCCGCGAAGTGCGACTCGGTGTCCACGGACCCGATCGTGGACCCCCATGCGTCAACGTTCGGTCAACGACCGCGTCCAGGCCGGACGCTCAGACTCCGAGCGGCGCGCCGGGCTCGGTCTGGACGCAGAAGCGATAGCCTCGCCGGCCTGCGGTGACGATGATCTCGGGCTCTGCCGGGTCATCCTCGAGCTTGCGGCGGAGACGCTGGACGAAGGTGCGCAGGTAGTTCCGGTCTCCGGCGTACATGGGTCCCCAGACCCTGGTGAGCAGGGTCCGGTGATCCATCACCACCCCGGGGTGCCGGGCCAGCTCGCTGAGCAGGACGTACTCGGTCGGGGAGAGCCGCACCTCCACGCCCGAGCGGGTCACCAGGCGCGCTCCGAGGTCGACGACCACCGCGCCGCAGCGGACCACGCGGGCCGCCTCGGCGGTGCCGCGCACCCGGCGCAGGACCGCGCGAACCCGGGCCAGCAGCTCGTCGGCCCCGAAGGGCTTGGTCAGGTAGTCGTCGGCGCCCATGTCGAGGGCCCGTACCTTGTCCCGCTCGTCGCCGCGAGCGCTGATCACGATCACCGACGGCTGTCGCCGTCCCTCCAGGGTGTCCAGGAGCCGCCAGCCGTCGATGAAGGGGAGACCGATGTCGAGGAGCACGACCTCGTACCCGCCCCGGCCGAGCTTCTCGGCGCCGACCAAGCCGTCCTCGGCGTCGTCCACCTGGTGGCCGGCGCGCTCCAGGGCGGCGCGGAGGATCCGGCGCAGGGAGGCGTCGTCCTCGACGACCAGGAGCCGCCCGTAGGGACCGGAGGAGGGGGCCTGCTCAGACATGCGTGCGGATTCTCCCCCTCTCGGCGGTGGGCCGGCGGGGTCCACCGGCCGTGGCCTCACTGCGCAGCTGACTTCACGGCGGAAGCGTCCACTCCGGGACCGACTCGCCGGTTCAGCAGCCGGAGGATCTCCTCGGGCAACTCAGCAGGCAACTCACGCACTCTTGAGACTCCTCAGCAAGCACCGCCTCACGCCCCTCGACCTCGGGCAACGGAGCTCAGCCCTTGGCCAGCGCCTCCCCGACCGCCGCCACGTCCGCCAGCTGCGAGTAGACGACCAGCTCGTCGCCGGGCTCGATGACGGTGGACGGTTCGGGAATGACCGGCTTGCCGGCGCGGACGATGCAGACGATGATCCCGCCCTTGGGCAGGACGATGTCGGCGATCCGCTTGCCGACATATCTCGACACCGGCGGCAGGGCGAGGTCGACGAGGCAGGTCCCGGAGGCCTTGACGGCGACGCCGCGCACCAGCTCCGATCCCATCTCGGCCTCGATCAATCCCATCAGCAGCTCAGTGGCGGAGACGGGGGCGTCGACGCCCAGGGTTCGGAAGACGGCGACGTTGTGCGGGTTGTTGACGCGGGCGATGGTGCGCGGGACGTTGAACTTGATCTTGGCCAGCTGGCAGACGATGAGGTTGTCCTCGTCGTCGCCGGTGGCTCCGATGACCACGCTGGCGCGCTCGATCCCGGTGGTGGCGAGGAAGGCCATCTCGTCGCCGTCGCCGACCATGATGCTGACGGTGCCGAGCTGGTGCTCGATCCACTCCGCGCGGGCGGCGTCCTTCTCGATCAGGGTCACCTCGTAGTCGCGCTCGATGAGGTGCCGGGCGAGGTGGAAGCCAACCTTGCCACCGCCGACGATGATGACGTAGGGCGGGTCGCCGGAGGCGCTCACGAGGCCCGCACCACCGGCTGATCGACGCTCGTCGGGGCGTGCCCGCGGTTGACGCCCTCGATGAAGTAGTCGCGGATGAGGTCGGCCCCCAGGGAGGTGGGGCAGAAGGTCTCCAGGCCCAGCTCCCGGTAGACGGCCTCGCGGATCGGGTCGTAGACCCGGGTGATGACCCGGCGCACCTTGAAGATGCGCTGCGCGATCTGGGCCGCCATGAGGTTGCGGTTGTCCCCGTTGGTGACCGAGACGAAGCAGTCGGCGGCTTGGACGCCGGCGCGGCGGAGCACCGCCTCGTCGATGCAGTTGCCGACGATCATCTCGCCGCCGAAGTCGCGCCCCAGGCGGTTGAATGCCGAGACCAGCTGGTCGACCACAACGACGTGGTGGCCCTCGGCATCGAGCTGCCGGGCGAGCCGGGCCCCGACGCGGCCGCAGCCGACGATGATCACCCTCATTCGGGTCAATTGTACCGGCCGGCCGGCTCCACCGGCCGGGTGGCGGTAAGGCTAGGATTCCCAGCTGATGCCGGGGTTCACGCCGCACCACATCCTGGTCCCGGTGAACGGGGCGGACACCGACGAGGAGGCGGTCCGCTTCGCCTGCCGCCTTGCCCTGCGCCCCCACGCGTCGGTGCTGGCGGTCACCGTGGTCGAGGTCCCCCGCGGGCTCGCCCTCAGCACGGTGGAGGGCCCGGAGGTCGGCGTCGCCGAGAAGCTGCTCGATCGCGCCGCGGAGATCGGCAAGCACTACGAGATCGAGGTCAAGGGCGAGGTCCTGCAGGCGCGGGAGGCGGCCACGGCGATCGTGGACGAGATCGCCGCCCGGGAGATCGACCTGGCCGTGGTGGGCCTGACCTACCGGGAGCGCTTCGGCGAGTTCTACATGGGGAGGACGGTGCCCCACATCCTCCAGCACGCCCCCTGCCGGGTCTTCCTGCTGCGCCTCGCGGCACCCGGCTGACCGCCTCTCCGACGACTGGGCGCTCGCACATACACCCCCCACGCGTCGGGCTCCTGACCGCCTGCGTCCGACCGCATCGCCCGCGGCCGCCGTCGGCGCCGGCCGAGCTGAGCACCCCGCTGTCACCTCCGGGCTCGCCCCGTTTGCGACGGGCCCTACACTGCCCAGCGCATGGCTGACGCCTCGGCCCCCGAGCCCCCGAAACCACCGCCGACGCTCCCGGACGCCGAGATCGCCGCCCTGCGCGAGGCCGGCCGCGCCTGGTCGGCGTCCCCCGGCCAGTCCGCCCCCGGGCCGGGGGTCGCGCCCGGCCTGGAAGTCACCGAGACGCGGGGGCGGCCCGGCGAGCACTACGTCCGCGTGGTCAGGTCCCAGACCCAGGGTTTCGAGCCGGTGGCACCGGGCTGGCTCCAGGCCACCCCCCGAGCGATCCAGCCGGACACCGAGTTCGGGCGCATCCGGCGGCGGCTGCGGACGATCGTCCTGGGGACGCCCCTCTCCACCAGCCGGGTCCTCCACGAGCGGCTCAACAAGGTGCGGGCGCTGCCGGTCCTCTCCTCGGACGCCCTCTCCTCGGTCGCCTACGCCACCGAGCAGATCATCCTGGTGCTGGCGGTCGCCGGGGCGACCGCGGTCAGCACCGACCTGCTCCCGATCATGGGGGTGATCGCGCTCCTCATCGTCATCGTCTGCCTCAGCTACCGGCAGACCATCAAGGCGTACCCGCAGGGTGGCGGCTCCTACATCGTCGCCAAGGACAACCTCGGGCCGGTCGCCGGGCTGGTGGCCGGCTCGGCGCTGATGACCGACTACATCCTCACCGTCGCGGTCTCGGTGGCGAGCGGCTACGACCAGATCCAGAGCGTCTTCCCGGCCGCGGTCCACTACCGCGTCGCGGCCTGCATCGCGGTGGTTGTGTTCATCGCGCTCGCCAACCTGCGCGGGCTGCGCCAGGCGGGCAACATCTTCGCGGCCCCGACCTACCTCTTCATCTTCGCGATCATCCTCACCGTCGTGGTCAACCTCTTCCGGCTGATCACCGGCGGCATCCACCCCACCGGCACCACGATTCACATCCCGATCACGGAGAGCTTCACCGACTTGGGGGGCATGCTGCTCGTCCTCCTCTTCCTCAAGGGATTCTCCTCGGGGTGCTCGGCGCTCACCGGCATCGAGGCGATCAGCGACGGCATCCTCGCCTTCAAGGTCCCCGAGTGGCGCAACGCCCGGACCACGCTGACCATCATGGGAACGCTCTGCGTGATCATGTTCTGCGGGATCACCATCGGCACCGAGGTGCTGGGGGTCAGCATCCGCAGCTCCACCGACCCCTGCTACCAGTCGGTGATCCTCCAGCAGGCGGCCCACGCCTTCACCTCTCCCCTGCAGTGCGTCCACGGCCGTGCGGTGTTCCCCGCGGCGACCGGGCTGGGCGAGGTGCTCTTCGTCTTCGTCGGGGTGGCGACCACGGCCGTGCTCCTGCTGGCCGCCAACACCTCCTTCTCCGACTTCCCGCGCCTCTTCTTCTTCCTCGCCCGCGACGAGTACGCCCCCCACCAGTTCCGCCGCCTCGGCGACCGGCTCGCGTACAGCAACGGGATCATCTTGCTGGCCTTCTTCTCCTGCCTCCTCCTCTTCATCTTCCAGGGTGACGTAACCCGGCTCATCCCGCTCTATGCCATCGGGGTCTTCGTGGCGTTCACCATGTCCCAGGCGGGGATGGTGATGCGCTGGCTGAAGCGCCGGGAGCCGGGATGGAAGCACGGGCTGCCGCTCAACGCGGTCGGCATGTGCATGACCTGCGTCGTCTTCGTGGTGACCGCGGTCTCCAAGTTTCCGGAGAGCCTGATCATCGTGGTCATCGTGCCCAGCGCGGTGAGCCTGTTCCTGGCCATTCACCGCCACTACGTCGAGGCCAAGGAGCAGCAGACCACGGAGATCCCCACGGTGCCCGGGAAGGTGCGCCCGGTGTGCATCGTGCCCATCGACCAGATCAACAACGTGGCCTTCCAGAGCCTGGCCCTGGCCCGCTCCCTCTCCGACCAGGTGATCGCCGTGCACGTCTGCTTCGACCCCGACCACATGGCCCTGCTGCGGGCCCGCTGGGAGGCGTGGGGCAACCACGTGCCGCTGGTGATCGTGGAGTCGCCGTATCGTTCGATCCTGCGACCGCTGCTCCACTACATCGACGCCATCGACAAGCAGATCACCGACCGGACCCTGGTGGTCGTGCTCCCCGAGCTGGTGGCCACCCGCTGGTGGCACCAGCTGCTCCACAACCAGTTCCCGCTCCGGGTCAAGGCGGCGCTGCTGTTCCGCCCCGGCACGGTGGTAGTCAGCGTCCCGTACCACCTGCAGCGGAGACGCCGCCGCAAGGAGGAGGAGCTGGAGGCGCTGTAGGACGGCGGCCGGCTCAGCCGCCGGCCGACCGGTACCGCTCGGCCAGCTCGGGGCGGTTCCCCTGGCGGAGCATCTCCCGCTGGGCCTCGTGGTATCGCTCGACCACGGTGGGATCTTCGAGCCCGGGGACGCAGACCACGTCCCCGGCGTCCAGGGCGCGCAGCGAGGCGGTCACCACCTCCTCGGGGCTCATCGCCGCCGGTGGCCGCGGCACCCCCGCGACGTCGTGGAACTCGCTGACCACGGCTCCCGGACAGCAGACCTGGACCCGGATGCCATGGTCGCGGACCTCCTGGGCCACCAGCTGGGTGAAGGTGACGACGAACGCCTTGCAGGCGGCGTACGTGGCCCGGTTGAAGCGGCCCAGCACCGCCGACTCGCTGAAGGCGAGCAGGGAAGCGACGTTGACGATCACCCCCCGCCGCCGGGGCAGCATGACCTGCACCGCGGCCCGGGTGAGACGGGTCACCGCCCGGACGTGAACGTCGATCAGCGTGTCGGCGGTCTCGGCGGGCAGCTCGGCGAAGGGCATGTAGCCCGCGAAGCCGGCGCAGTTCACCACCAGGTCCACCCCGCTGGCGATCCGCTCCTCCACCGCGGCGAGCCCGGCCGGGTCGGCCAGGTCGGCCACCAGGGGCTCGACGGCGACCTCGCCATCCGACCCGAGCCGGGCCGCCAGGGCCTCGAGGCGGGCGGCGCGGCGGGCCACCGGGACCAGGTCCCAGCCGCCCTCGGCGAGCTGCCGCGCATAGGCGTGGCCCAGCCCCGAGGAGGCTCCGGTGACCAGGGCGACGGGTCGCGCAGCCGGTCCGGCCATGGGTCATCCCTCCTGGCTGTCGAAGCTCCGCGCGTGCCCGGCCACGGACCGCAACCGATCGGTCAGCTCAGATATGGTGCCAGGCCCTCGGCCTGCTCCGCCGCCTCCATCACCAGCTCGCTCACGGTGGGGTGGGCATGGATGACGTCGCCCAGCTCGTCCACGGTCAGCCCGTCGCTGATCGCCACCCCCACCTCGTGGATGATCTCGACGGCGTGAACGCCCATCACGGTCGCCCCCAGGATCCGGCCGGTCGCCGCGTCCGCGCAGAGCTGGACCAGGCCGTCGGGCTCGTCCTCCCCGAGCGCCTTGCCGTTGCCGAGGAAGCGGGCCTGGCCGACCTCGACCTCGTATCCGGCCGCCCGGGCCGCCTCGGAACCGAGGCCGACCGTGGCGATCTCGGGATGGGTGTAGATGCAGGAGGGGACCACGGTGCGGTCGATCGGCCGGACCCCGACCCCCAGGGCGTTCTCGACCGCCCGGGCACCCTCGGCGCTGCCCAGGTGGGCGAGCTGGAGGCCGCCGATGCAGTCGCCCGCCGCCCAGATCCGGGGGTTGGCGGTGCGCAGCAGGTCGTCGACCACGATGTGACCCTGGGGCGTCAGCTCGACCCCCGCCGCCTCCAGCCCGATGCCGCCGGTCTGGGGGGCGCGCCCGACCGAGACCAGGACCAGGTCCGCCTCGATCGCGGTGCGGTCGTCGAGGGTCGCGGTCACGGAGTCCTCGCGGTAATCGATGGTCTCCACCCGGCGGCCGGTGTGGAAGGCGATCCCCTCCCGCTCCACCAGGCGGCGGAACTCCCGCACCACCCGTGGCTCCACCCCGGCGAGGATCTGCGGCAGCACCTCGACCACGGTGACGGCGACCCCCAGCGGGGCGAAGAGCGACGCGAACTCGCAGCCGATCACCCCGCCGCCGATCACCAGCAGCCGCCGGGGCAGCTTCTCCAGCCGGAGGATGCCATTGGAGGTCACCACGCAGGGATGGGTCATGTCGATGCCGGGGAGCCCGCTCGGCTCGGTGCCGGTGCAGACGATGAGGTGGTCGTACTCGATGCGCTCGTCCCCGACCCGGAGCCCGCCATCCTCGAGCACCCCCTGGCCCCGGACCACCCACACCTGGCGTCGCTTGCAGGCGGCCTCGACGCCGTGGCGCATGGTGGTGACCACCTCCTCCTTGCGCGCCATCATCCGGGGGAAGTCCACCTCCACCTCCCCGACCCGGAGGCCCAGCTCACCGGCGCGGCGGATCCGCCGGAGCAGGTCACTGGTGGCGAGCAGGGACTTTGTGGGAATGCATCCCCAGTTGAGGCAGGTGCCGCCCAGCTCGGCGCGCTCGACGAGCACCACCTCGGCACCGCGCTGGGCGCCGCGGAGGGCGGCGACGTCGCCGGCGGGACCGCCGCCGAGCACGGCGACCCGGGCGCTCACGGCCGCGACCTCCGCGACCGGCGCGGCGGCGGGGTCATCCCCGGCGCCACCGGCACACCGTCGAGGTGGGTCACCGGCGCGGCGAGCGTGACGCGGCGGCCGGCCGGCCGGGGGCGGCGGCGGGTGTGGCGGCCGCCTCCGTGACCTCGCGGGGCGGCGCGGCGGGCCCAGCCTCGGCCAGCTGTGGCCGCGAGCCGGCCACGAACTCCTGGACCGCGGGCGAGGTCAGGAGCGCCTCGCGCAGAACGCGCTCCTGCTCGATGACGTGGGAGCCGTGGTACCCCTCGGACGGGCTGGCCCGGCGGGGCCGGCCGATGTACTCCCAGCTCACCTCGTACGGACGCTGGCGGCCGATGCGGCGCTGGACGTGGGCCCAGGCGCCCATGTTCTCCGGCTCCTCCTGGACCCAGAAGGCCTTCTCGAGGTTGGGGTAGCTGCGGATCATCTCCAGGATCTGGTCGAGCGGGAGGGGGTCGAGGAGCTCCACCCGGCCGATCGCCAGGTCGGCGGCGTGCTCGCGCAGCTCGTGCCCCTCCAGCTCCCAGCCGATCTTGCCGGTGCAGAGCAGCAGGACCCGGACCCGGTCGCGCCGATCCGCCATGCGGGCGTCCTCGATCACCGGCCGGAACCCGCCCCCGGTGAGGTCGGCGGCGGCGCAGCTCGTCTCCGCCGCCCGCAGCAAAGACTTCGGCGTCAGCATCACCAGCGGCCGCGGGAGCGGGCTCAGGGCCTGGTCGCGGAGAAGGTGGAAGTACTGGGCTGAATTGGAGCAGCTGGCGACCCGGATGTTGCCGTCCGCCGCCAGCTGGAGAAAGCGTTCCAGGCGGGCGCTCGAATGCTCCGGTCCCTGGCCCTCGTACCCGTGGGGCAGGAGCAGCACCAGTCGGGAGCGCTGGCCCCACTTGGCCTGGGCGGCGACGATGAACTGGTCGACCACCATCTGGGCGTTGTTGGCGAAGTCGCCGAACTGAGCCTCCCAGAGCACCAGGCAGCGCGGCTCGGCGGCGCTGTACCCGTACTCGAAGCTGAGCGCGCCCACCTCGCTGAGCGGGCTGTTGTGGACCTCGAAGGTGGCGCGCGCGCCCTCCAGGTGCTGGATCGGCGCCCAGGCGGCCCCGGTCTGATCGTCGTGGAGGACCATCTGGCGGTGGCTGAAGGTGCCCCGCTCGGTGTCCTGGCCGGTGAGCCGGATCGGCACCCCGTCGAGGAGCAGCGAGCCCAGCGCGAGAGCCTCGGCGTGGCCCCAGTCGATCCCCCCCCGCTCCCATGACGCCCTGCGCCGCTCCAGCTGGCGGGCGAGCTTGGGGTTGACGGTGAAGCCGTCGGGGACCCGGAAGAGCCCCTCGTTGACGGCGCGCAGCACCTCCTCGCCCACCGCGGTGGTGAGGGCCGGCGGCTCGTCCGCGCCCGCGGCGCTCCGGCCGCTCGAGGTGTCCTCGTCGATGAGGGTGGTGAGGTGCTCCTTGATCCGCTTGTGGGCCTCGGTGATCCGGGCGAAGACCTGGTCGGACTGCTCCTTGGCCTCGTCGTCGGTGATCAGCCCTTCCTGGATCAGCCGCCGGACGAAGAGCTCGCGGACCGTGGGGTGCTCGCGGATCCGCTGGTACATCAGGGGCTGGGTGTAGCTGGGCTCGTCGGTCTCGTTGTGCCCGAAGCGGCGGTACCCCACCAGGTGGATGACCACGTCGCGATGGTGGGTGCGCCGGTAGTCGTGGGCGAAGCGCGCCGCCATGACGCAGCCCTCGGGATCGTCGGCGTTGACGTGGACGATCGGGATGTCGAAGCCCTTGGCCAGGTCGCTGGCGTAGCGGGTCGAGCGCAGGTCGGCGGGGTCGGTGGTGAAGCCGAGCTGGTTGTCGACGATCACGTGGACGGTGCCGCCGGTGGTGTAGCCGGCCAGCGACTGGAGGTTGAGCACCTCCTGGACCGCGCCCTCGCCGCTGAAGGCGGCGTCGCCGTGGATGAGCAGGGGGAGGGCCGCCTCCGGGTCCAGCTCCAGGCTCGAACCCTCGCGCCGTGACTGGAGGGCGCGGGCCCAGCCCTCGACCACCCCGTTGACCGCCTCCAGGTGGGAGGGGTTGGAGACCAGCCGGACATCGATCCGCTGGTCCCGCTCGGTGACGTAGGTGCCGGTGGCGCCGAGGTGGTACTTGACGTCGCCGGTGGGGTCGTCGACCCGCAGCTCGCCCTTCTCGAAGGATTGGAGCAGCTGCTCGTAGGGGCGGTTGATGACGTGGGCGATCACCGCCAGGCGGCCGCGGTGGGCCATCCCCATCACCACCTGGGTGATGCCATCCTCGGCCACCAGGCCGAGCAGCTTCTCGAGCATCGGCACCAGCATGTCGACGCCCTCGCCGCTGAAGGTCCGCTGGCCGATGAAGGTGCGCCGGAAGTAGCGCTCCATGGCGTCGACCTTGGTGAGCCGCCAGAGCAGGCGCAGCTCCTCGACGGTGGAGAGGGGCTGGCGGTAGGCGCCGGATTCGATCTGCTGGCGGAGCCAGTTGCGCTGCTCGTGGCTGGAGATGTGCTCGATCTCGAAGGCCACGGTCCCGCAGTAGGTGCGCCGGAGGTTGGGCAGGACCTCGGCCAGGGTCCTGCCGGGGACGTGGACGTCGAGGACGTCGGCGGGGATCTGGGCCATCAGCTCGGGGGTGAGGTTGTAGGTCTCCGGCTTCAGCGCCGGGTCCCCGGGCGGTGGCGTCCCCAACGGGTCGAGGTGGGCCCCCAGGTGACCGTGGGTGCGGTGGGCCTTGACCAGCGAGGTGCCCCCCTGGACCGCGACGAGGAGGGTGCGCTCGTGCTCGGAGACGGCCCCCACGGGCCGCGGGACCGCCGGGAAGCTCGCCATCGGGGCCTCCGCGAGGCTGGCCGGCCCCTCGGCGACGGCCGGCGGGGCCACCCCCAGGCTCTCGAAGACCGCCTCGTAGAAGCCGTCGGCGCCGGAGAGGAGGGCCTCGACCCGGCCCAGGAACTCGCCGGAATCGGCGCCCTGGATCACCCGGTGGTCGTAGGTGGAGGTGAGCGTGACCACCTTGGCCACGCCCAACGCGGAGAGCCGGGCCTCGCTCCCGCCCCGGAACTCGGGCGGGTGGCCGATGGCGCCGGCCGCGATGATGCAGCCCTGTCCCGGCATCAGCCGGGGGACCGAGGCCACGGTGCCGAGCCCCCCGGGGTTGGTCAGGGTGAGGCTGGCGCCCTGGAGCTCGTCGGGGGCGAGCGCGCCGCTGCGCGCGCCCGCCACCAGCCGCTCGTACTCGGCGCGGAAGTCCGCGAAGTCGCGGCCGCCGGCGTCGCGGAGCACCGGGACGACCAGGAAGCGGCTCCCGTCCCGGCGGCGGGTGTCCACGGCGAGCCCGAGGTGGACGCCGCCCTCGACGCGCAGCGGTCTCCCCTCGGCATCGCGGGCGAAATGGACCAGCATCCCGGGCGTCTCGGCGGCCGCGCGCGCCACCGCGTAGCCGATCAGGTGGGTGAAGGAGACCTTGACCTCGGGCCGCTCGAGCCCGAGCGCGGCGTTGAGCTCGCGCCGGCAGGTGTCGAGGAGGGCGGCGGGGATGGTCCGGATCGAGGTGGCGGTGGGGATCTCCCGGCTCCGCTCCATGGCCTCGACCAGGGCCGCCTGGGGGCCACGGATCGGGGTCGCCGTCTCCCCGGGACCGGGGGGCTCGAACGCCGCGGCTGGCGGGGCGGTCGCGGCGGCTGGCGCGGGTGGCCGGGGGCTCGCCGGGGCGGCGCCGTCACGGCGAACGTCGTCCAGGCGGACCATCCCGCCCGGCCCCGTCCCCGGGACCGCAGCGAGATCGACGCCGGCGAGGGCCGCCTGGCGGCGGGCCAGGGGTGACGCCGGGGGAGGAGGAGAGGACGGGGCGGTCGGCGCGGCACCCGGCACGGCGGGTGCCGGCGGGGAGGGGGCGGCGGGCCTGGCGGGCGGGGCGGGTGCCGGAGCGGCGGGCGGGGTGGACGCGGTGGGGAGCAGGGCGGGCTCGGCAGGCGGGAGGGCTGCCAGGTGGGGCCCTTCGGCCGCCGCGGGTGGGGAGAAGGGCAGCTCGGCGGCCGCCGCGGGGGCGGGCGGGACGGGTCGCTCGATCGCGGTCCGCGGAGGCGGGGGCGCCTCTCCTGCAGCGGCGCCATTCGCCGGCGGCGGGCCGGGCACGCTGGCGGGACCCGGGGCGATGAGCCCGAGCGTGGCCCCCACCGGGACCGTGTCCCCCTCGGCGGCGGTGATCTCGGCGAGCGTGCCCGAGACCGGTGACGGGACTTCGATGTCGACCTTGTCGGTGGTGACCTCGACGACCGTCTCGCCCTCAGCGACCGCGTCACCGGCCTTCTTGACCCAGTTGACGACGGTCCCCTCGGTCACCGACTCGCCCATCGCGGGGAGGGTCAGCGGGACTGTCTCAGGCACAGGTGAGATCAACTCGTGAGGGTGAGGGAATTCCGGAAGCTCGCGGCGCCCTCGGCGCCCGCTGAGGTCCATATCCTCTCATCCCCACGCCGGAGCACGGCCGCGGTCGTCGCATCTCGTGATCGGACGGTGCCCGGGTTTCGCGCCAAAGGCGGCGAGGTACTCACCACCGTGACCACCCAGGGCTCGACGGCCCAGACTTCACGAACATGCCGACCACCTTCCGCGACTACTACGCGACCCTCGGCGTCCCCCGCACGGCGACCGAGAAGGAGATCAAGACCTCCTTCCGGAAGCTGGCCCGCAAGTACCACCCCGACGTCAACCAGAACAACAAGGATGCCGAGGCTCGCTTCAAGGAGATCACCGAGGCCTACGAGGTGCTCGGCGACCCCGACAAGCGCAAGACCTACGACGAGCTGGGCTCCCAGCCCCAGGGGTTCGGGTTCGGCGCCGGGTCGCGGGCCGCTGGTGCCGGGACGGCGGGCGGTCCGCAGGTCGAGTACCGGACGGTCTCGCCGGAGGAGATGGAGTCCCTCTTCGGGACCACCACCAACCCCTTCTCCGACTTCTTCCACGACGTCTTCGGCCGCGGCGCGGCGGCCTTCCGCGGGGGGGCGGCCCCCGCCGGCGGCCGGACCCGCGCCCCGGCCCCCACGGTGCCGCGACGTGGGGGCGACGTCGAGGGCGAGGCGGAGATCAGCCTGGAGGAGGCCTTCCGGGGCACGGTCCGCACCCTCGAGCTGACCGGCTCGGCCGGGACGCGCCGGGTGGAGGTCCGCATCCCGGCGGGGATCAGGGACGGTGCCAAGGTGCGGGCCTCCGGCCAGGGCAGCCCCGGGTCGGACGGCGGCGGTGCCGGCGACCTCCTGGTGCGGGTCCGCCTGCGCCCCCACCACACCTTCACACGCGAGGGGGACAACCTCCGCGTCAACGTGCCCGTCCCGCTCGGGGTCGCCCTTCTCGGCGGCAGCGTAGAGGTGCCTACCCTGGGCGGCAAGCGGGTCGCCCTGACCGTGCCCGCCGAGACCCAGAACGGCGCCCGGCTCCGCCTCCGCGGCCTGGGCATGCCCCGGCTCAAGGGGGAGGCGACCGGCGACCTCATCGCCGAGGTGGACGTCCGCCTGCCCGTGCCGCTGACGGCGGAGCAGCGGCAGGCGGCGGCCAGCTTCCAGAAGGCCTGAGCCCCGGCCGGACCCCGGCCGGCGACCGCCCCCGGGACGCTCAGGCGTGCGTCTCGCGGTACAGGTCGCGCAGCAGCGCGATCTCGGCCCCGTGGTGGAGCAGCTCCTGGTTCACCCACCACACGACGTCGATGAAAGCGTCCTCCGGGTCGCTTCCGTGCGGGTAGGTGCTGCGCCCGACAGTGTCGAGGGCGGCGTCATCGCAGCTCGTGAGCGCCTCGCGCCAGGCCGTGGCACCGGCGTCGAAGGAGGCCAGCGCCCCGGCGGCGTCGCCGCGGAAGCGGTAGCTGTCCCGGGTCGGGCTGTGGCCGCCCACGGTGTGGTCGGCGCGCAGGGTGAGCAGCGCGCTGAGGTGGCCGAGGCGCCAGGCGATGGTGGTGAAGGGAGGCGGCGACGGGGGAGCGGGGAAGGCGGCGGCCAGCCCCCAGTCGCCGGTGCCGAGGAGCGCGGTCGCGCCCGGTCCGGGCCCCTGCGCCCGCGGTCGCACCGACCAGCAGCGCGGCACCGGCTCCCACAGGTACTCCTCGTCGGTCAGCGGGGGGATGGGGATGCGCCGGCCGGTGCCGCTGTCGCCCTCCGGCCCGGCCAGGCGGTCGGCGAGGCGTCCGCGCGCGAAGTCGAACTCCGCCAGCAGGGGGACGAGGCGGGGGAGCATCTCCATCGCGGGATCCTCCGTGCATGGCGGGCGGCAGGCGGGAGCGCGGACACAGCCATGGTAGGGGAGGCAGCCCAGCACGATGGGGAGGCAGTCCAGCGGCCTGCCAACGGACCGGCCGCGGTCACCCCGCGGGCAGCAGCAGCCTCTCCAGGGCGAGCTCCATGGCGGCGGCGGCCTGCCGGACGGAGAGCCCCTCGGGCGTTCGCAGCTCGTCCCAGGCTCCCCAGCCGGCGACCGCCTGGGCGGCGGCCAGGGTGGCCTGGGGACGTTCGGCCGCCCGCAGCTCGGCCGCGAACACCCGGGAGACCTCGGCGCGGCGGAGGGCGGTCCAGCGCCGGCGGCTCACCCGCAGCGCCGGGGATCCCTGCTCGTAGCGGAGCGCCACCCGGCGCAGCGGGGTGATCCGCTCCAGCACCGCGCTCCGCTGCTCGCTGAAGCGGTGGAGCCGGACCGGAAAAGGTAGGGTCGGGTCGATCGCGCGGAGGCCCGCGACGACCATCGCCCGATGCCCCTCGGCGACGGCCGCGTGGAGCGCCTCGAGGTCGAGGAAGTGGACGAAGAGCGCCCGTTCCGACACCCCCGCACGGGCGGCGATGCGGCGCGCGGTGGGGGCGGGATCGCCGGCCTCGATCAGCGCCACGGTGGCGGCGACGATGGCGGACTGCGTCCGCTGTCCCCGGGCGACTCGCCCATCGGTGCCGGCCGTCGCACCGCCGGTCATGCTGGGGCGCAGACCGCCCAGCCCGTCCCACCCGCGATCGGGCCCCAGCCCGCCGGCGCGCTGGCGGTGGCGCCGGCCAGGTCCAGGGTGACCAGCAGTCTCTCGCCGCCCTCGCGGGAGCTGACGGTGTAGGCCATCCGGGAGTTGGACACCTCGCCCACCTGGAGGGCCGCGCCGGTCAGCCAGGGACGGTCGCGGCGCAGGGCTATGAGCTCCCGGTGGAGGCGGAGCGCCTCGGCCTGGCGCGCGTCCACGGGCTCGGGAGTCGGCGGCAGCGGCGGGCGGACCGCATCGTCGCCGCCGGCACGCGCCTCCTTGCGGCCCTCCCAGCCGAGCTCGTCGCCGTAGTAAACGCAGGGGACGCCGGGGACGGTGAGCAGGACGGCGAGGGCGGCGCCGAGGTGGGCGCGATGGCGGAGCGTCGTGGCCAGCCGGGTGACGTCGTGGTTGCCCACGAAGGTCACCGGCGAGAAGGCGGCGCTGAACTCCCGGTGGCGGCGCAGCGCCCAGGCCAGCTCGAAGAGGTTGGCGTCGTTGAGGGAGCTCCAGATCGCCTTGTACAGCTCGTACTGGGTGATGCCGTGGAGACGGCTGGCCGCGACGAAGCCCACGTAGTCGCCACGCAGCACCTCGCCGAAGAGGAAGGCCTGGGGGTGGACGCCGCAGACGGATTGGCTCAAGGAGGCGAGGAAGGGCGCCGGGATCAGATAGGCGACGTCGATGCGCCAGCCATCCGCGCCGCGGTCCAGCCAGTGGCGGCACACCGCGCCCGCCCAGTCGAGCACCGCGGGGTGGGCGTGGTTGAGCGCGGGCAGCTCGGGGTGGCCCTCGAAGTCGGCGTAGGCGAAGCCGTCGGGACCGCCGGCCGCGAAGTCCAGGCGGAACCAGGGGGCGAACGGCGAGGCGGCGCCGCGGGCGAGCACGTCGCGGAAGGCGGGGAAGGCGCGGCCGACATGATTGAAGACGCCGTCGAGGATCAGCAGCAGGTCGCGGTCGTGGCAGGCGGCGGCGAAGGCGCTGAAGTCGCCCTCGTCGCCCAGCCGCTGGTCGATCCGGAAGGGATCGACGGTGTCGTAACCGTGGGTGGAGGAGACGAAGATCGGGGTGAGCAGCACCCCGCCGCAGCCCAGCGCGCGCACGTGGTCGAGCCACCCCTCCAGCCGGCGCAGGCCGTGCCCGGACGGCTGGGCGGCCTCGGGGTCGGGGTTGGCGGCCGGCACCCCGGCCGCCCCCAGGCTGTGGAGGTGATAGAGGACGCGGCCCCGCATGGGCGCGGGCAGCTCGGGCATGGCGGGAGGGTATCGGATATGTGCAGTGCTGCTGAAAGGTGTGGCAGGGGTCGCGCGCCGCTGTGGCAGGGGGCGCCCGTGCGGCGGAGGCAGCGGGTCGTCCGTGGGCGTCCCCGGTCGCCGCCCGGCATCCTCCCGGTCGTAGGTTGACGCGCTACCACATGCTTGTGTAATATCCCCGGAGTCGGCCGCCTGGCGGCCGGCGGCCGGAGGGGCGGCCATCGCCACGCGTCGCACTCGGGAGGCCGCTCCGATGGATTCGCTGACTGCGCTCGTGAACAGCTGGGTGTCCCTGGCGCAGGGCATCGTGGGGAGCATCGGCGCACTGGCTCTGCTGGCGGCCTTCGTCTGGCGGATCGTGGCCGCTGACCCGAGGAGCGCCTACGAAGCCAAGCGGTGGATCGCCCGGATCGTGGTGGGCACGGTGGGCGCGGAGCTCGCCGGGACGCTCACCCACGCTCTGATCGCCACCATCCCGAGCGGCATGCATTGAGGTGATGAGATGAGCATGCCCCTGCTCGGCGCGCAGACGTCAAACCTCGGCGGCATCATCGGCCAGCTGCTGAGCCAGTTCTCCTCCAGCGGTCGCAACGACGTACTCAACCTGCTCAATCAGTACCTCTTCAGCACCGTGGACGTGTCACGAGCGGGGTCACAGCCGCTGACCGCCAACCCCGCGCTGGCGGGCCTGAACCATGACTTCAGCCTTGCCGGGGACACCCTGCTGGTTCTGGTCGTCGTGGTGATGGCGGTGCGCGCCATCCTGGATCGCAGCCTGTACTCCCAGCACGGCATCCGGGTCCTGGTGCCGAGGGTGCTGGTCGCCGTGATCCTGATGCACGCGTCGCTGTCGCTGATCCAGATGGCCATCGATCTCAACAACGCGCTGGCCGGTTTCGCCGCCGGCGCGGGCGGGAACCCGATGCCGTGGACCGACCCGCTGTCGCCATCGGCACTCACCAGTTCGAGCCTGGCCCAGGACCTGTTCGAGGTCGTGGTGGTGCTGGCGCTGGTGGTGACGGTGGGACTCCTGGCCGTCTCCTACGTCATCCGGATGGCCGTCCTCCAGGTCCTCATCGCGAGCGCCCCCCTGGCGGCGCTGGCCGCCATCCTCCCCGAGACCAACGGGTACGCCCGGACCTGGGGGCGCCTCTTCGTCGTCTCCCTCTTCATGCAGGCGGCTCAGGTCACGGTCCTTCGGGTCGCGACGGTCACCGGCCTTGCCGCCGGCAGCGGGCTGGCCGCGTCCCTGTATGCGCTCGCGGCGCTGTGGGTCACCCTCAAGGTGCCCAGCTTCCTGGCTGCAGCCGCCCGGATCCCGGGCGGCATCGGGGCGATCGGCGCCGAGCTGGCGACGCAGGCGCGCCGGGTGCCGCTCCCACTGCCCGCCCGCGGCGCGTGAGGATCTGGGATGCTGCGCGCGATCGCCACCCTGACCGCGATGCTGGCCGTCGGCCTCAGCCTGCTCGGGGGCGCCGCCGAGGCCTCGCTCGGCACCTCGTTGCGGTTCGTGAAGCCGGTGGTGGGGTCGCGGATCACCCAACCCTTCGGCTGCACCACGGACACGTCCGAGCCATACGACCCCGACTGTGCCACCCAGCACTTCCACTCCGGGATCGATCTCGCCGTCGCCGCGGGAACGCCGGTCCACGCCACGCTGGCGGGAACCTGCCAGGTCATCGATGACACCACCGGCTACGGCCTCCACGTGATCATCAGCCACGTCCAGGGGTTGAGCAGCCTCTACGCACACCTGGAGAGCGTGGCGGTCACCACGGGTGAGCGGGTGGCGGCCGGCCAGGTGATCGGCCGGGTGGGCTCCACCGGCAACTCGACCGGACCCCATCTGCATTTCGAGATACGCGTCGACGGCGTTCCTCAGAACCCCCAGCTGTACGTCCAGCTGCCGTGACCGAACGGCGCGGCAGCACCAACCGGCCATCCACCAAGGAGACGAACATGGTCAACCGGGTCATCCTCATCGGCAACCTGACCAAGGACGCGGAGAGCCTGCCTTCGAGCGGCAAGCCGATGACGCGGATGCGCCTCGCCACCAACAGCATCTGGCGGGACCCCCAGGGCAACCGGCAGGAGGAGACGGAGTACCACGCGGTCATCTGCTTCGGCCGGCTCGCCGAGGTGTGCGCGCTGTACTGCACCCGCGGCCGGCGCGTCTACGTCGAGGGCAAGCTGCGGACCCGCGACTACACCGGCAGCGACGGGCTGCGCCGTTTCAGCACCGAGGTCGTCGCCGAGTCGGTCAAGCTTCTGACCGCACGACGGCCCAGCGAAGACCTGGCGACCGAGGGCGCGGACGACGAATCCCCGGTGGCGCTGGCGGCGAGCTGACCGCCGCGCTCGACACCCCCGGCGGCGAAGCAGGGTGGCACGGCCGGCGGCGATGACGATCGACGCCGGCCGGTGTCACGCGTCGTCTGGAGCCGGGCCCGTGGCCCCGATGCCGGGCAGCCGGCGGCGCCGATGCGGTAAACCCTCCCCGATGCGCGCTGTGACCTTCGCCGGTGGCCAGGTCTCCGTCGAGGATCGGCCAGAGCCGGCTGCCGGCCCCCGGGAGCTGCTGGTGCGGGTGCGAGCGGCCGGGCTGAACGGGGCCGACATGATGCAGGTGCGGGGACTGTACCCGGCGCCCCCTGGCGTGCCCGCCGACATCCCGGGGCTGGAGCTTGCCGGCGAGGTGGTGGCATTGGGGGAGCGGGTGACCCGCTTCCGCCCCGGGGACCGCGTGATGTCCCTGGTGGGGGGCGGCGCCCAGGCGGAGCTGGCGGTCGTCGACGAGCGGGTCGCGATGCCGGTGCCGGCCTCGCTCGGGTGGGTCGCGGCCGGCGGTCTCCCGGAAACCTTCATCACCGCCCACGACGCGCTCGTCTCGCAGTGCGCACTCCGCGGCGGGGAGCGACTCCTGGTGACCGGTGCGGCCGGCGGGGTGGGCACCGCGGCGGTGCAGATCGGGGTCGCGCTCGGGGCCCGGGTGGTGGCGAGCGTCCGCGACCCGGCTCTCCGCCCGGCGGTGGCGGACCTGGGGGCGACCGCCGTCGACCCGTCGGAGGTCGGGGCGCACGGCCCCTTCGACCTGGTCCTCGAGCTGGTGGGTGGAGTGAGCCTCGCGGCCAACCTTCGAACCCTGGCCACGGGAGGCCGGATGGCGGTCATCGGGGTTGGGGCGGGCGGCCACGTCGAACTGGACCTGCTGGCCCTGATGAGCCGGCGCGCCCGCGTCATGGGATCGATGCTCCGCAGCCGCTCCGTGGAGGAGAAGGCGCTCGCCGCCGGGCGCGTGGAGGCCGAGCTGCTGCCCTGGGTGGAGGCGGGCAGGGTGCGGGTGGTCGTGGAGGTCAGCTACGACCTCGAGCACGCTCCGGAGGCCTATGCGCGCTTTCAGGAAGGCTCCAAGCTCGGCAAGATCGTGCTCACCGTCAACGCCGCGGCTACGGGTTCGTAACCGCGTGGCGCGACATCGTGACCGGTCGGTCCCGCCGACACGCCGCATCTACGATAGCCGCGATGGACATGAGCGGCCCAATCGGCCCCCGTGTACCCGCGGTTGAGCTCCGCCCTGGACCCGTAGCTGCCGGGCCACCGCCAGCGCCGGCCCCAGCGCGGCCAACCTCCCCGGACGGTTGGGCTCCCCGACCCCACGACCTGATCCCGATCCTGCCTCGTGGCACGGCGCTCTTCGAGGGAATCCCGGCGCCCGCCATCGTGATCGAGGCGCTGGGCCCCGTCCTCGGAGACGGAGTCCTCGTGAGCCGCCGGCCCGGCGCCGTCGGAGTGATCCTGGTCAAGGACAGGGGCCTCCTCGAGGTGTACTCCTTCGAGGGCGGGAAGAGGCTGGAAGGGGAGAAGGCGCTCCAGCTGATCTCCGGTTGGGGCGACGCCACCGTGAGCGCCTATCAATTCGACCCCATCGTGATCGCGGTGGCTCCGGCGCTCTTCCGGGGCGGCCCCTGCTACGAGGACCTCCGACTCGACTGGACCGATTGGAGGGGTCTGCTCGCCGACCTCTGCAGCCGCGACGAGCAGTTCGTGGTCGAGCTGGACACGCCGCTCGGCCGTGGCGTCACGCTGATCCTCGATGGCCGCCAGGTGGCCACCTACACCGAGACCCACCCCGAGCTCGGGGAGGAGGGGCTGCTCGACCCCCTCGCAGGGACCAGGAGAGGGACCATCTGGGTTCGCCGCCAGCCCGCGGGCGGGGCAGCCCCGGTGGGCGTCCGCCGCGCCGCGGCAGCGCCCGCCACGGCCAGACCGGAGAGGCAGGGGGTCCCCCCGGTGGCCGCCAAGCCCAAAGAGACGCCGGTCAGTGTCGGGATCGACTGGTCGACGACGCCCCTCTGGCGTGCTCAGCCGGCAGCTCCCAACCCCAACGAGCCGTTCAACCCGTTCGCAGTCTTGGATCCTGATGCCGCGCTGGAAGACGCCGAGGACGACTCGCCCGGTGGCTCATCCCTGGGGGCGCCCTAGAGTTCCTAGGCCGCACCTGCTGCGCCGCTGAGGGACGGGGTGCGGCTTGGCCTCCAGCGCTGCTCACCATCCGTGGAGGCCAGAGCGCACGAGATGGGGCGCTGGCCTCGGCGCCAGCGGGCTGATACCCTTGATGCGATATGTGGTGGCGTTTCCGGGGGCGACGGCTCGTCCTGGTGCTGGGCTGCCTGCTCATCCTCGCCGGCGGGGGTGTCCTTGTGTGGGGCCTGTTTCAGCAGGCGACGGTGCAGCGGGCGGTGGCCGCGCGCGGCCAGAACGACGTCAACGCGGTGAACAGCTGGCTGGCCGGATCGGCGTCCAGCGGGACCTCCTCGGCTGAGGCAGCGACTGGCTCGGCCACCAGCGGCACCTGCGGCGGAGGCGGCAGCGATTCGGACGCCTACGCCCTCGTCGAGTTCAGCGGTCTCCCCCAGTACGGGTACGTGGGTGTTGCCGTGAACGGCAACTGGACCCAGCTCGACGACCGTTCGATGGTGCATTGGTACGGCAGCCCAGCCCCGGGGGGTGACGGGAACGTGATCATCGCCTTCCACCGGGAGCCCGACTATCAGAACATCGATCAGCTGGCCCCCGGTGAGACCGTCACCATCCAGGATCGGACCTGCCAGACCTACGTGTACACGATCACCCAGCGCTGGGATCTCGCGCCCAGCGCAGTGACCCAGCTGGTACCGACCAGCGACGCCGAGCTGACCCTGATCACCTGCACCCCCTGGTGGCAGGACTACGACCGGCTGGTGTGGCGGGCTGACCTCACCAGCGTCAACGGGGTCCCCGTTCCGTCTCCGTCCTGATCGACCGGTCGATCCGGGGACGGCCGGTGCGGGCCGCCGGCTCCCGCGGGGTGGCCCGGGGGCACGCGCTCCGCGCGCTGAGCGCGGTTCAGCGCCCGAGGGGGAACGGCATGGGGATGACGTCCGTCCCATCGGGCACGGAGACCGTGAGCGCCTGGCCATCGCTGCAGCGGCGCTGCCAGCTTCCCGGCGCGTCGAAGCGAAGGGTGTCGTCACAGGTCACTGAGGCGCCCCCGATGTGTAGCTCACAGTGCTCCATGATCTCGGTCGCACCCGGCGGGCCGAAGTGGCAGACGCCGGTCACCCGCCGCCCCGCCAGGAAGGTCACGGCGGACGCCACGACCGAACCGTCGGAGCGGGTGACCATGAGCAGGGTCGCGGGGCCCGTGAAGAGGCTGCCCTCCGTGAGGCCACCGTTGCCCGCCTGGTGGGTGAGGGCCAGACCGCCGACATGGACCGTGTCGCCTTCGAGGTAGACGCTGAGAGGAGGCCGGGTCACGGTCACCACCGCCGCGGCGATGGCGAGGAGCATCCCCACCGCGGCGACGATCTCGGAGTTCCGCCTTCGCCAGAACCTGGTCGGGGCTGCCGCACCGCGTGCCTGCCGTCGTGGGCGCAGATCTCCGAGGGGGACCGGCAGGTGCTGGGGATCGCGGTCGATCAGTCCGGCCGGGCCGGCGCGATGGCGCACCGGGTCAACCGTGGAATCGCCGAGGCATGGCCGCGATCACCTCGGTGAGCTCCCGGTACGCAAGATGGAGCCGCGCGGAGAGCTGTTCGACGGGCACCCCCTCCATCCCCGCCAGGCGGACGGCGTTGGCCTCGTCGGGCACTTCGACCAGGCTCTCCGCCCGCCCGCGGACGGCGCGGACGTACTCGAGGGTCGCCGGGTTCTCACGCAACCGGCGGAGGCTGGGGACGATGTAGGCCACCACCGTCGGGGGCAGATCGCCCACCTCCAGGTAGTCGAGGGCACCGTTGAAGTCGGCACGGGCTGAGGTGGTGGGCAGGACGAGCACATCGGCCACCTCCAGCCAGAACGCGGCCACTGCCGCCTCCGGCCCGGCCGTCGGATCGGGGAGCCGGTTGGACATGTCGACGACGATCAGCGTGTAGCGACGCCGAAGGTGTTCGGCCAGGCGGCGGATCGCAGTTCGCGAGTACTCGATCGCCTCGCGGACCTCGGGGTAGCAGGCGAGCGCCGGCGTCGCCGCATGCACCGGGGGAGGTGGCTCTCGGTTGCCGAGCAGGGCCGCCAGGGTGGCCCGGACGGTGGCCGCCCCTGCCGGGAGGTTCATTTGTCCCCATGCGTCGGGGTTGGCGATGTTGGCGTCGACGATGCAGGCCATGTGCCCGATCTGATCGAGGACCGTACCTGCGACGATCGCGATCCCGGCTGCGAAGCTGGTCTTGCCGACCCCACCCTTGCGCGATCCGATGACCACGAGCGTGGTTCCGCGCCCGGCCAGCTGGTGAGCCACGTCGGCGTCCGGCCGCGGGCGGAACCTCCGCCGCGATCTGAATACGGTCGAGAGAGCCGCGGTGCTCAGCCGGTGGCGGCCGCCGCTCGGGCGCTGGAAGGTCGCGGCCTCGTCACGACCGGGCGCGGGACCCGTTTGCGAGAGCACGGCCCGCGAGAGAGGTCCCGCCTGTGGGAGGGTGGAACTCGGCGCGGACCGGACTTGTGGAGCCTTGGGCCGATGAGGATCGGGCCTGGCGGTCTGACGCGGAACAGCAGCGCTCGGCTCGGCCTCCGGTTGGAGCGGTAGACGGCCGCTGAGGGCCGCGATCCGGAGCGCGTCCGCGCGGTCGAAGATGATGTGATCGCCACCTCGCGCTCCGCTGTGGTCATGCATGAGGGCCACCGCAAAGTCGAGGGGGCCGGTCCACTCGAACGGCCGGACGCGTCGGTCGGCCTGGTAGACGGCAAGCCGGGCGGCGTCCCGGACCCCGACGTAGAAGGTGCCGTCGAGGCCCTGCATCCACTCCTCCAGACCGTCCGCGTCCATGACGAGATAGACCGGGTGGGCCGAGCGGGGCACCTCTTGCGACCACCAGGCATCGAGCTCGCGCTGCAAGGCCGCGTCGGCGAAGAACGCCAGACCGCGGACAGCGGGAACCTTGAAGAGAGCCGGGACCCCCTCCTGCTGCCGGCACGTCCGTTCCAGGAGTCGAGACAGAGCCAGGGCGTCGGCGTCGTCGTCGAGGAGAACTATGAATGCACAGCCGCTCTGTTCAGGGTCAGCGAGCAAGCGAAGCCGCCTCCCGAACCTGCTGGGAGCCGCCACCGCAGCAGATCCCGCCGCCGGGGTCGACGCGGTTGACGATGCTCAGGCTGAGCAGGATCATGCCGGCCAGCACGAAAACGATGGAGCACACCGTCCGACTTGTGCGCCGCCCTGCGGTCGCCAGCCGCAGCCCTCTCACCACGCCAAGCACGACTGCAGCGAGCACCACCGCATAGCAGAGCAGCGAAAGGAGAGCGATGGCGGACGACACCGAGGGGTACGCCCCGCTCAGGAACGCGCCTGCCCTTCCAAAGTCGGGAATACCGAGGGTGACCACGGACGCGGCCAAGACGATCCCGGCCACGCCGAGGCCCCACAGCGCCTCCGCGGCATCGCGGCGACGGTCAGCCAAGACCAAGCCCGCCGCTGATGGTGGCGAAGATGGGCGCCCCGATGAGCAGGAGCAGGGGGATGAGCATCATCGCTACCGGGATTGTGACCAGCGTCTTCGCCCGAGCCGCCCGGAAGCGAGCCTCCGCCAGCCGGTGCTGGTACGCTGAACTCGCGACGCGGGCGTAGGTCTCGCGTTCACCCATGCCAACGTTGGCATTCGCCGCCGCATCCGCGACCACACCGAAGAGAGGGATCCCGTACCGTACCGCGATCAGCCGATAGAGCTCGATGGTTGTCTGATGGGGCTCGCGCACCAGTCGCTGCCAACCTCTCCCATCGACGATCGACTGCAGGGACTGATGGTCGACGCAGCGAGAAAGTATCCGAACCGCGTCATCCAGCTGAAGCCCGCGTCCATCGGTCATGATCGCCACCAGCATCATCATGTCGCCGAGGGCCCGGCCGGCCTGCTCCTGGCGGCGCCTGGCGCTGGCCCTGAGCCAGGAGATGTTCAGCGCGAAGGCCAGCACAGCTACCAGGAGGGCGACGGCCGGCGGAAGGGGCCACACACCGTCTTCCAGCAGGCCCACCCCAAGCAACAGCAGGAAGACGGCCGCCGCGCAGAGCGATACGAAGAACGCACGGAGCAGGAAGCCGGACGGAGTCTCCGACCAGCCGGCAATGGCGAGCTGGCGATGAAGGTCGAGCTCGTCCTGTAGCCGCCGCAGTAGCGGCACCCGTGCCGCCGCCCTCTCCAGGCGGCTGGCTGGGGTCGCATAGCCTCGCAGCGCGGCGAGGCGGCGCCAGGCCCGTGCGTCGTCCGGCGTGAAGACGTCGAGACGCGCGAGTCCGAGCGCCCAGACGCCAACCGTCAGAAGCGCGATGAGCGCGAAGGGGACGATCCGCTCCACCTCAGCCACCGAGCTTCTCCTGCTCGTCGGCAAGGCGCTGAAGGTTCCACCGAGTCCAGCTTTGCGGGCGCACGATGAGACCCAGGAATACGACCAGAGCGGCGAAGAGGAGCACGACGATGATCAGGACCACCTGACCGCCGAGTGATTGGTAGTAGGCGCGCAGTGTGTCAACGCTCAGGGCTATGGCCAGCATCGCACCGATGAGTGCCGACATCGCGAAGGTCACGGCGCGCTGTTGAGCGAGCGTGACCATGCTCTCCTCCTGGATGGCCAGCTGAGCCTCGCCGACCGGAATGAGAACGTTGTCGATCGTCTCGATCAGGAAGTCCGAGCTGCGGCTGCGTGCCCAGATCAGCACCGCAGCCGCCTGCTCGACGATCGGAGAACGTGCCCGGATGCCCATCTCGACGATGTTCGCGATGGTGGATCCCCCTCGAGCGAGAGGGGCGAGGACATAGCTGAGATCCGTGCCGGCATTGCGACCCAGTTCGAGGAGCGCGGTGTCGAGCGACTGGTTGGAGACTGCCATCCGATCCCTGAGGTCGCGGAGCTGGCTGAGGAACGCCCGCTCCATCCTCAGGCGCCGGTTGGCAGCGCGACCAGCGAGGGCGAAACGGAAGCCCACCGCTCCAGCGATCGGTCCGATGACCCAGAGGAGCGCCACGCCGGTGAACCACGCCACCCCGAAGCCAACTGCGATGACGGCAAGACGGAGGATGACCCACCGTTGCCACGGCCAGGCCAGCCCGGCGGCGATGTCCTTCTCTCGCTCCAGAAGGGCGATCCGACGGTCCCGAGGGGGGCTCAGCCGTCTGAGGTCGACGTCAAGGATGGCTGCGCAGGCAGCGGAGGCCGAAGCGAGGGCGATGATCACACCGACCACCAGGAGGACCGGGAGCTCAGTGACCATCGCCAGCGCGGTCACAAGGGTGGCACCTCGTCGTTCCAGAGATGAGGCCGAAGTCGAGGCGCCATCCGGGAGAGGTTGCCGATCAGGTCGGTCATCCTCTCCCAGCCGCCAAAGGTGGCTTGGCGGTAGATCCACTTGTTGTTGCCGCCCCGTTCCACAGCCAGGATGCCCGTGATCCGGCGGCGGCCCTCCTGGTTGGCGAGGTGGATGACGACATGGATCGCCTGCTCGACGATTCGCCTCGCCATCCTCTCGTTCCCGGCGAAGCGCGGGTTCTCCATCACGTACTGAACGGCCTGATCGAGGGCCAGCTCGGCGTCCTCGGCATGGATGGTGGTCATCGAACCGTCGTGGCCGGTCATCAACGCCTTGCACACCGCCGCCATCTCCTCGCCCCGCGACTCCCCGAGGATCAAGCGGTCGGGCTGGAAGCGCAGGGCGTGGCGCACGAGGCCGAACATGGTCATCTGGCGGGCTTCCGTGTCGGCGCGGATGGAGGGGATGGTGGAGACCGCCGTCGTCAGGCCATGCCAGGGCTCACCGTCGCCTCGATCTTGGTCGAGGTGAAGCTCGGCGCCGTCCTCCACAACCACCAGATGGTCAGCGGGAGAGACCAGTCCACAGAGGACTCGCATCAGGGTCGTCTTTCCGGTGCCGGTCCCTCCGGCGATGAGGATGTTGGCTCGGGCACGTACCAGCGCCTCAATGAAGGTGGCCATCGGCTCGGGCATGACCTGATGGTGGACGTAGTCGGACAGGTCACGAACCCGGGTCCGGGCCGGAATCCTCACCGATGCCTTGACATTGGACACTCCCGAGACTGCGGGGCGCTTGGCCACCACGACCCTCACGACGGAGCCGATGTTGGCCTCGGCGATCGGCATCGCATCGGTGATGGTCTGGTCCCCGGTCACGCCGCGGAGCCGAAGAACCCGCCGGAAGTACTCAATCACATCCTCGTCGGTCTGGAAGGGTGAGTTGCCCTTGAGCACGGCCTTGCGCCCGACGGTTGAGACCATCCAGTAGTCATGGCTGAGGCAGGCAATGTTCTCCAGGTCGGCACCGTAGACCAGCAGCGAGAGCGGCCACAGGTGCGAGGACAGCATCATTGCGTTGTAGACGGTCGCCGTCCGGTACTCGGGATCACCGGCCAGGCCCGCGACGACGGGCAGGGGCAGGCCGCTTGCCTGCGGCGCTTCGACCGCCCGCCTGACCACGCTCTCGACGTCCTCCTGCAACCGCTCCTCGTGCAGAACGGACGGAGGCTCGGTGCCACGCATCTGGGTGACCTTGGCCGCGATGATCTGAGCGATCTCCCGGTCCTCGGGCGGGATGCTCGGCCACTCTCGGACCACCACCCCGTCGGCGGGCGGAGCGTGGTCTGCGAGCCGCGGGGCCGTGTACGCGCTCACAGACTCAACTCCTGGGCGACACCTTCCATGGGCATGGGAACTCCGCTATCTCCCATCCGGCTGGCTGCCGCCTCGTCCCAGCGCCAGCCGTCGCGGATCGGTAGCTCGGGAAGTTCTCGTTCGATCGTCTCGACGATGCTGCGGAAGTGCGCACGCGAGCGCTGGTGGCAGATCACCAGCTCACCGTGGGCAGGCCGGGCTGCTCGCAGCACGTTGATGCTGCGGGCCACCAGCGCTGGCTCGTCCCGGATGACCACGAAGACGCGATGGAAGCTGGAGGAAACCGCCTCGGCGCTGGTCCGGGGTGAACGAAGGCCGGGGTGCGCGAGCGGGTGACCGAGGTCGGCGATGACCACCTCCGAACTGAGAGCTGACATGGCCGGACCGACCCGGCGCAGGCAATCGGAGATCTCGTACCCGTAGCTGCTTCGGAGACCGGGGATCACCCGAAGATTGGAACGCTGGGGAACGACAACCGCCTGATCCTCCACCTCCGCGGCGCGGGCCGGCCTGTCGCCGAAGCAGTTGCCAAGGCTCCGATCGGCGATGGGGAGGTAGAGGAGGTCGGCGATCGTTCCCCCCTCCATGTCGCAGTCGACCAGGGTCACAGTTCGCTTCCCCGCCAGGCTCCACGCGAGCGTCGTGGCCCAGTAGGTCGACGTCTGCCCCGCCCTGGTGGTGCAGACACCGATCAGGAGGCTCATGGCGATGGCGACGGCGTCGGGCTCGGCGCCCGAACCGGAGTGGGGGAACTCGACGGTGTGGACAGATCAGAGGACGGCGCGCCGCCCAGCGAGACGCACTCGGTGGGGGCGAGCTGGCAGATGGCCTGTTCGACGTCGCTCGGTGGGAGCCCGGCCGGGCCGCTGGTCACCGAAACCACTGCGTGGAGCACGGTGCCGGAGGCGTCGATCTCGACCCACGCGAGCTCGTCCTGGCTGCTCACCAGCACGGTGAGCTGGCCTCCGTTGACGTCGACCACGGGAATCGCATGACCGATGAGCACCTGGCTCTGGTTCAGGGCGGCGAAGACGTCGATCGACTGTCCGGCCTGCATCGGCGGTGGGTTGGTGATCGACAAGCTGATCTCGATCTGGGCCCCCGCCGGCTCCAGGTCATCGGGGCGGAGCACGTCGCCCGCCTGCAGGGAGACGGCGTAACGGCTTCCCGGGGGCACCGCGCCCGGAGCCTCGTAGTTGAGATCGCCAGGAGCGACCCTGAGCGGCACCACGTCGACGTCCCCCGCCGAGAAGACGGCGCCGCGCTGGACGCTGGTGCGCAGACGCAGCACGCTCTCGGTCTGGCCGCCGCTCACGATCTCGGCGCCGACGATGACGCCGAGGACGGCGATGATGACCACGCTGAAGAAGATGGCCGCGACCACCCGACGCCGGTTCAACCCTTCCCTTCCCACGACAACGGAGGAGACCGGATAGTACCGAACGCCGCAGGGGTATCGCATCACCTATCATCTCGGCCCGCATCGGCGCCCGACGGTGATACCCCGAAAGCGAGCGAGAGGAGGTGCTGCGGTGACGGCCGGGACCGTGACCCTGGGGGTCCTGGCGCCAGAGCGTGATCGTGCCCTGATCGTCCTTGCCCCAGACGGCGAACTGGCCGTGGGGCTCCGGGAGCGACTGGATCGCGCCCGGGTCGTGGTGAAGGATGCCCGGCCGGAGGAGGCGCCGGCCATGTTGGCGTCCTGCCGTCCGTGGCCCTGGATGGTGATCGGCGCGGTTCCGGAGCCTCCTCCCGAGGTCACCCCGGCACTGATCCGCTACCCGATCATCGTCTGCTGGCTCGGACCGATGCCGCCCGGGTTGCCGGCCCACGGCCGCGGCTACTCGCGGTTCTCAGTGCTGGCTGATGCCGTCGAACAGGCCCTCGGCCGGGAGGTCGCGGGAATGCGGCTGGCGGTGGGTGCCGGCGTCCACCTCCCCGGCGGCCGAATCACGAGCAGTGCCGAACTGCAGGCCCTCGTCTCCGCTCACCCTGCCGGATTCGACCTGCCCCTGGCAGCCTTCCGCTCGGCGGGCCGCGCTCTCGCCGCCCACGACATCCCGCTGCGGCCGCGACGGGACCCCGCGACCGGGCTGGTGTCACTCCGATGAAGGCCAACGCCGAGGCCCTCCTTCTCGAGGACGACGTCGAGAAACTGGAGGAGCTCCGCCGCCACTTCGCCGCCAGGGGTTTCCATCCTCTGGCCTTCCGGAGCGCGAGCCGCGCGATCAGCGCGGTCAGGCGTGGTGCGACGCCGATCCCGCCTTTGGTCGCGATCGTCGACTGGGATCTGACCATGGCCCCCGACCAGTCCTCCAGCAGCACCGACGCGCTCTGCGTGCTCGCCCAGGACGTGCCTGAGTGTCTGGTGATCGTCTACAGCGCCAACGTGGACTCCTTCCGAGTCCGCAGCGAGATCCAGCGCGCCCACCCCCGGGCTTGGCTCCACGACAAACGGGAGGGGGACGGCTCCCTTATGGAGCGGCTCGATCGCATGCTCGACCACCCCGTCGCCGATCTGCGAATTCAGGACGGCACCCTGGTGGTTCACGTTCCCAGTCAGGATCAGTACCACCACCGCGAGGCGGTCCGCCTGGTCATCCGTCACCCGGAGATCGTCACCTTCCACTCCGATACGGCCACCCGGGCGGTCCGTCGTTTCGGCAATTGGCTGGAGGGGCACGGCTCGCCGGCCAGCGTGGTCAGCCACGGCAACCGCCGTTACCGGCTGGCGGTCGCAGAGATCGGCTCGGCTTTACCGCGGGGCCCGAAACAGCCATGAACCTGACCATCGCCGAGATCCGCGAGCTACCCCTCCCCGCGGCCCTCCTCGACCGAGACGACGAGGTCATCGCCGCCACCCCGGAGTGGCAGGGCGCCGGGCCAGGCACCGTCCTATTCGCCCTCCGCGGGACGCGCCTGGCGGTGGCGTCGGCATCCGCCGACGCGGCGTCGGCCGCCCTTCTAGACCGTCTCCTCGACGCCCTGGAGGCTGCCGCCGCTGTGTTTGACGGCCTACAGCGCCGAAGGATCGCCATGCTGGCGTCATCCCTGCGGCTGGTGGTCGGCCGGCGGGTGACCAGCGTTGAAACCTCGCACGATGTCATCGACCTGGCCCTGGCCGGCATCACCGCGCGGACCGCTCTCGAGGTTCGGGTCGAGGGGCGTCCCACCTTTCCCGTCCAGGCACCTGAGGTCGTCGCGCTCGCCCTGATCCAGCTTGCCGTGAACGCCGAGCGCCACACCCGGACCACCTCGGTGACGCTGGTGCAGGATGAGAGCGCCTTCCATGTGGTCTGGCCGGGAATCGCCGGACACCGAGCGCTGACCACCTCACGCAGCCACCGGGACCGGCAACGCTGGGGCCTCGGATTCTGTCGCATCGCCGCAGACACCCTAGGGGGCGCCGTCTACCCGCCCGCCGAGCGCGGTGATGGCACGGTGGCAGCCACCTTCGAGCTCGGCCTGCATGATCTGGCCCTACCGCTGGCGGCGATCCGCGATCATCGTGTGCTGAAGGCGACGCGCACGTGGGACGAGGAGGCGGGATGCCTCCCCGGTGACACGGTCGAACCTGGGTCAAGGCTGGCCAGCTGCCTCGAGGCTGCCAGCCGCTCACCCGGCACAGTGGTGAGTCACGACGGCTGGACCGCCCGGGTGGCCAGGGTGCGAGCCTGGGTCGCCATCCCTCCGGACGGCGTGGTCGATCGAGCCCGGGACGTCCTCGACGGCATCGCCCATGAGCGAGCCCTGTGGGAGGCAATGCCCGCGATGCTCCAGGCGCGCGTCTTCGCGCTCGCGTCGCTGCTCGCAGCGGGGCTGGGCTCCGCCCTGCCCCGCGTGCCCGGGGGGATCTGGAACCAGCGCATGGCCAGCCTGGCGCCGGCCTTCGATCTGAGGATGGCGGTGCCGCGCCTGTCTGCGCTGGGCGGGCTCGATCCCCGGATTGCCGCCTACCTGGCGGCGGAGCTCGGCTCCGAGATGGTCAGCGACGGCGACGACCTGCTTCTCCGCATCCGCCCCGGCCTGGAATGCGACGACCGGCTCTCCGGGCTGGTCCGGGTCGGTGACGCGGTCCGGCTCTCCTGAGCATCGCGCCAAGCGCCAGCCGTTGCCACGCCGGGACGGGAGGTGTGTCCGTCGTTCCGGGGACCGGCGCTTGCCGAACGTACATCCGTTCGCTATACTACGGACATGTGTGACGGCGGCGACGACATCACAGCCAGGGCGGTTGACCTCGCCACCGTCGAGAGCGCCGTCGCGCGCTTCCGGGCGCGACGTCGAAAGGGGTGCCCGCCGGAGGTTCTCCGCGACCGGATGCTCCGGCTTCGCCACCTCATAGACGTCCTCGAGGTCGAGTTCGCCCGGGACACGGCGGCGCTGTCGAGCTGCGACGAGCTCGAGTGGCAGGGCCACGTCAGCCCCATCCAATGGGTCAAGCACGAGTGCCGGACCACCACAACCGCGGCGGTCAACGCCTGGCAGGTGGGCGTGCAGGCGGCACTCCTCCCCGAAAGCAACCACGCCCTCCTCGCCGGCCAAATCGGATTCGGTCACCTCGCTCTGCTTGCACAGACCGCCGGGGCGATCACCGCCCCGGGGTCGGCCGCCAGCTTCGAGGAGGGGGTCCTGCTGGCCAAGGCGAAGGCGCACTCGGTCGGGAAGTTCCGCCATGACTGTGAGCACGCTCGCCACGCCGCCGACCAAAGGCGCTTCCTCGCCGACCAGGTCGACCAGGTGGAGGCCCGCTTCCTGGAGCTCGAGACCTCCGCCGGGGGTGCTCTCTTCCTCCGCGGCTTCCTGGACTGCGAGGGTGGTGCCACGCTGCGCACGGCGCTGGAGCCCCTGGCCGCGAGGAGCGGTGACGAGGACCTGCGCCATCGTGACCGTCGACTCGCGGACGCACTGGTCGAACTGGCCGGGCACGTCCTGGACACCGGGGTGCCCAGCCACACCACCGGCCAGCGTCCCCATCTCCAGGTCACCGCCACCCTGGACACCCTCCAGGGCCGGGATGGCTCACCCGCTGGGGAGCTGGAGTGGGGCGGTCCGATCGCCGCCGAGACCGTGCGCCGGCTGGGCTGCGATGCCTCCGTCGCGCGGGTGGTCTTCGACTCCGACTCGGCGGTCCTTGACGTCGGCCGCGCCCGGCGGGTACCCGCGGCGGCGACGCGCAGAGCGCTCAAGGCCCGCGACGGAGGGTGCGTCTGGCCGGGCTGCGACCGGCCGGCGTCATGGAGCCAGGCCCACCACCTCACCCATTGGGCCCGGGGAGGCTCCACCGACCTGGACAACCTCGTCACCATCTGCCGCGCCCATCACTGGAAGGTCCATGAGGGCGGCTGGCGGCTGATCCGCACCGACGAGGGGATGGTGGTGCTCCCGCCCGTGCCCCTCGAACTTCGCTCACCCCGCACGCTGACGCCCGAGGATCTCCCCGCATCGGAGACGGACCCGCAGTGGAGGTGGCTCCCGGGCGCCCCCCAGTCCTCGGGAGATGGAGCTGGCACCGAAGGCGGATCTCGCCCTCCGGTCGCGGCCGTTCCGGCTCAGGCGCGCGCTCCCGACCCGCCCTCGACGGCCTGACCGTCGGCGCGGGCACTGGTCCACACCGACCCGCACCCAGATGTTCCCGGCAACCGCTGATCCCGTGGAAGGACCGCCGTCATCGCGTGGAGGACGCCTGAGCCCCCTCCCGTAGACTGGAGGGCACCGGGTTCCACGATCGGGGACGGGCCATGACGGGCGGACCGAGGCACCTGGCCGGACGGGTCGTCATCGCGGGGATGGCTGCAGCCCTGATGGGCGGTGCCGCCGTGACGGTGGTCGCGGCAACGGGATTCGCCACGCCCGCGCCCGTGCCGGCACGGGGGGTCAGCTCTCCTACACGAAGGTGCCCCTGGGACCGTCCTGGCTGGATGCCAGCTGCCTCGCGAGCACGCCCGACGGCAGCGACTGGGTCCTGGCGAGCGGAACGGGATACCCATCGCGGCTCATCCACGTGACCGCCGCCGGACCCGTCCAGACCCTGGTCCTGGCCAGGACCGTCCAGGTCGCGGACGGCTCCAACCAGTGCCTGACCGTGGCCCCGGACGGCGACCTCTGGTTCCCCCTCGCTGACGGTGACATCGCCGAGTTCGACCGGGGTCCCAGGGGCTCACCACCCTCAGCGTTCCCCACGCCGCCGGGGGCACCCCGTCGATCGCCGCCGGCCGCAGCCACGCCCCGCTGGTGACGTCACTGGTCCTGCTCGTGCTCTTCGGCGGCGTCTCGATCGGCCTCCGGGAATGGTTCGCCGCCCGCCGGCGCCACGGCGAGGGAGGAACGACAAGCTCTCTCTCCGCGACCGCGTCCGCGAGCTGCTCACCCCCGTCGAGGAGGAGGCCGGTGATGAGGGCACCGGCGCGTCCCCGACGCCCGACCCCGGCGGCCCTGGGCCCGCTGAGGCTCCGGCCTGAGGAGTGGAGGCTCCTCCCTCCGGCACCACCAGGAGGCGTGAGCTCGCAGCTCAGCGGCGACGCCGGTGGCCGGCGCCCGTCAACCGGTGGTGGGCGCCGCCTCGCGGGGCGCGGCCTCACGGGACGCGGCCGCCCGGTCGATGGTCAGCCCGCCGCCCGCGACGTCCACCTCCACCGTGTCGCCGTCCGCGTACCGGCCCTCGAGGATGCCCATGGCGATCGGGTCCTGGAGGCGGTGCTGGATCACCCGCTTGAGCGGCCGGGCGCCGTAGGTGGGGTCGTAGCCCTCGGCCGCCAGCAGATCCACCGCCGCCGGCGAGACGTGCAGCTCGAGCTTGCGCGCCGCCAGGCGGTCGCTGAGGCCGCGGAGCTGGATCAGCACGATCTGGCGGAGCTGGGCCTCGTCGAGCCGGGAGAACAGGATGACCTCGTCCACCCGGTTGAGGAACTCAGGGCGGAACTGCTGGCGCAGCAGCGCCATCACCTGCTCGCGCACCCTCTCCAGGGCGGCGCCGGAGGCGTCGCGGGGCAGCTCGGCGATCAGGTCGGAGCCGAGGTTGCTGGTCATGATCACGACCGCGTTCTTGAAGTCGACGGTCCGCCCCTGACCGTCGGTGAGCCGGCCGTCCTCGAGCAGCTGGAGCAGGATGTTGAAGACGTCGGGATGCGCCTTCTCGATCTCGTCGAGGAGGAGCACGCAGTACGGCCGGCGGCGCACCGCCTCGGTGAGCTGGCCGCCCTCCTCGTAGCCGACGTAGCCCGGCGGCGCGCCGACCAGGCGGGAGACGGTGTGCTTCTCCATGTATTCCGACATGTCGAGGCGGACCATGGCCTGCTCGTCGTCGAAGAGGAACTGGGCGAGCGCCCGGGCCAGCTCGGTCTTCCCCACCCCGGTGGGGCCCAGGAAGATGAACGAACCGATGGGGCGGTTGGGATCGGCGAGCCCGGCCCGTCCCCGCCGCACCGCGTTGGCGACGGCGCTGATGGCGTCGTCCTGGCCGACCACCCGGTCGTGAAGGCGCTCCTCGATGTGGATGAGCTTCTGGACCTCGCCCTCCATCATCCGGGTCACCGGCACGCCCGTCCAGTTGGCGACAACCTCGGCAATATCATCGGCGTCGACCTCCTCCTTGAGCAGGGGATGATCGCCGCGCACCTCGCCGAGCCGCGCCTCCTCGGCGCTGAGCGCCCGCTGCAGGTCGGCGAGCTGGCCGTAGCGGAGCTCGGCGGCCCGGCCGAAGTCGGCGGCCCGCTCGGCGCGCTCGGCGTCGTGCTTCACCGCCTCGATCCGCTCCTTGATGTCGCGGATCGCGTTCATCGCCCCCTTCTCCTGGTCCCAGCGCGCGCGCAGCCCGCGGGCCCGCTCCTGGAGGTCGGCCAGCTCCTTCTCCAGGGCGGCCAGCCGCTCCCGGGACGGGGCGTCGGACTCCTTCTTGAGCGCCTCGCGCTCGATCTCGAGCTGGCGGATCTCCCGCTCCACCACGTCGAGCTCGGTGGGCAGCGAGTCGATCTCGATGCGCAGCCGGGACGCCGCCTCGTCGATGAGATCGATGGCCTTGTCGGGGAGGAAGCGGTCGGTGATGTAGCGCTGCGAGAGGGTCGCGGCGGCCACGATCGCGGAGTCGGTGATGCGCACCCCGTGGTGGACCTCGTAGCGCTCCTTGAGCCCGCGGAGGATGGAGATGGTGTCGGCGACCGAGGGCTGGTCGACCATCACCGGCTGAAAGCGCCGCTCCAGGGCCGCGTCCTTCTCGATGTGCTTGCGGTACTCGTCGAGGGTGGTCGCGCCGATGCAGCGCAGCTCGCCGCGGGCGAGCGCGGGCTTGAGCATGTTGCCCGCGTCCATGGCACCCTCGGCGGCACCGGCGCCGACCAGGGTGTGCAGCTCGTCGATGAAGAGGACCACCCGGCCGTCCGAGGAGGTCACCTCCTTGAGCACGGCCTTCATGCGGTCCTCGAACTCACCGCGGTACTTGGACCCCGCCACCATGGCGCCCAGGTCGAGGGCCACCAGCCGGCGGTCCTTCAAGCCCTCGGGGACGTCGCCGGCGGCGATCCGCTGGGCCAGGCCCTCGGCGATGGCCGTCTTGCCGACCCCGGGCTCGCCGATGAGGACGGGGTTGTTCTTGGTCCTTCGTGAGAGCACCTGGATGACCCGGCGGATCTCGCCGTCACGGCCGATCACCGGGTCCAGCTTGCCCCGCCGGGCGGCGTCGGTGAGGTCCCGCCCGTACTTGTCGAGGGCGTCGTACTTGGCCTCAGGGTTGGGGTCGGTCACCCGCTGCGAGCCGCGTACCGCCTCCAGGGTCGAGTAGACCTTCTCGGGGGTGACCCCCGCCTGCTGGAGCAGCCGCGCCGCCTCGCCCTGGGGCTGGCGGGCGATGGCGAGCAGGAGGTGCTCGGTGGAGACGTACTCGTCCTTGAGCCGGGCCATCTCCTCGAAGGCGGCCATGAGCACGGCACGGAGCGCGCTGCCGACGGGCGGCTCGGCGACGCCGATCTGCTTGGGCCGGGAGTCGAGCAGCGACTGTAGACGCGCCGCCAGGGTCTCGGGCTGCACCTCGAGGCGGCGCAGCAGGGCGGGGATCAGCCCCTCGTCCTGGTGCAGCAGCGCGAGCAGGAGGTGCTCGGGTTCGACGGTGGGGTGCTGGAGGCTGGTGGCCGCGGTCTGGGCGGCCTGGAGGGCCTCCTGGGAACGCTCGGTGAATCGATCGAGGCGCATGTCATCTGGATACCACGCCGTCTCCGGGGCCAACCGCCGCGGCGACGGCGGGACGCCCGGTCTGGGCGGGGGCGGCGACCTGGCCGCGGACGGCGATGGGGACAGGGCCTGCGCCGCGGACGGGACTACGATGCGGGCGGTCCCCCGATGGCGCCGCATCCGCTCCGCATCACCCTCCTGCTCATGGCGGCGGCAGCCGCCGGCGCCGTCGCGGGCTCGACCGCCCTCGCCGCCCCGGCAGGGGGGGGCGACGCCGCGGTGTCCGCCCCCGGCGCGGCCACGGCCACGCCGATCCCCAGCCCGACGCCGGGGGCGCAGCCGTGGTTCGACATGACGGTGAGCACCGGCAGCATCGACTTCTGGAAGCCCCCGGCGATGTCGCGGGGGGCTCCGCCGATCGCGGCCAGGGCCGGCATCCTGGTGGACATGGACACCGGCGAGATCCTCTGGGAGCTCCGGCCCCACGTGGCGTTGCCGCCGGCGAGCACGACCAAGGTGCTCACCTCGCTGGTGGCGCTCGAGAACTTCAGCCCCGACCAGGAGGTGACCATCACCCGGGCCGCGCTCTTCCAGGCCGGCGACGACAGCGTCATGGGCCTCCAGGCCCGCGAGGTCCTGACCGTCCAGGAGCTGCTCGAGGGGATGCTCCTGCCGAGCGGTGACGACGCGGCCTCGGCGATCGCCGTCGACACCGTGGGCGAGGCCCGGTTCGTGGCTGCGATGAACGCCCAGGTCGCCGCCCTCGGCCTGCGCTCTTCGCACTTCGCCAACACCTCCGGGCTCGACGACCCGGATCTCCACACGTCCGCCTACGACCTGGCGGTGATCGCCACCTTCACGTACGACCGGTATCCCCTCTTCGACCAGATCGTCGACACGCGAACCATCGACCTTCCCGCGACCCCGGACCACCCCGCCTTCCAGCTCCAGAACCTCGACGAGCTGCTCGAGGACGACCCCGCCGCGGTGGGCATCAAGCCGGGCTGGACCGGCAACGCCGGCTACTGCCTGGTCGGCATGGCGGTGCACGGTGGGCACCGGCTGCTGGCGGTGCTGCTCCACGCCGGCAATGCGCCGGCGCAGGAGACGCGGCTGCTCGACTGGGGCTTCGAGGTCGACTGACCAGCGACCTCCACCCTGCTGCCGCCGGCGCCGAGGCCGCCTCCCACGCCGCACCGGCCCATGCCGCGCCGGCCCCGCCGCCCGGACCCGCCGCGTCAGGCGCGCCGCACCGCCCGGCTCCGGGTAGGCTTGGGACGTGTCGGTGCGGCTCTCCATCCTCGGCAGCGGCAGCGCCTTCAGCGGCTGCGGGTTCAATGCCTCGGCGGTCCTGGATGAGCGCGTGATGGTCGACGTCGGCGCACCGCCCCACGTCCTGCTCCCCCGGCTCGGGCTGTGCGTCCAAGACATCGAGCTGGTGCTGCTCACCCACTTCCACATGGACCACATCGGGATGCTGCCGCTCCTCCTCGGCGCGCTCGCCCACGCCGACCAACCGCCGGAGCCCGGGCGGCTCGCCATCGCCGGCCCGGTCGGGACCCGCGAGCTGGTCCGCCGGCTCACCGTCGCCGGCTTCGGGGGCTCCACCCAGCGCCGGGTCGAGGAGGTGGTGGCACCGCGCTACGTGGTCCTCCAGGACGGCAGCGACGTCGAGATCGGGGGCGGTCGGGTGCGCAGCCATTCCGTGGTGCACAGCACCTGCCCCTCCCTCGCATACTCGGTGACCCGGGGCGGGCTGCGGGTCGGCTTCACGGGCGACACCACACTCTGCGCCGGGCTGCGCCGGCTCGCCGGGGAGGTGGACGTGCTGGTCTGCGAGTGCTCGGGGGTGGACGGTCCGGTGGAGGGCGGCCACCTCTGGCGGGGCGAGGTGGCGGCGCTGCTCCACGAGCATCCGAGAGTCCGATTCGTCCTCAATCACCTCTCCGGTCGCGTCTCGATCCCGGGGGCGCTGGTCGCCCACGACCTGCTGACCCTGGATCTGAGCGCGTAGGGCCGGCGGCGGGCGCTGATCCCAACGCCCGATGCGCGGTCCGGGGCCCCCTGCTGGCGAGTGCCGACGGTCCCGTGACGAGGCCCGCCGCCGGTCAACTGACATGGCATCTCGCACACACCCTGGGCGATGGCCAAGCTGGACCCAGCTGCACTCCGGCGTTGTCCCCACGCCGTGAAACAGCGTTGCCGGGACCCTGCCTCGTCCATGGGCTAACCCGAGGCGACCCCGGTCGAGCAGGGCAGCTAGCCGACGACTGCAGGAATCAGCTGGTCTGCTCGAACAGCTTCCTGGCGGTGGTGATGGCCGTCATGGCGTTGGGCCAGCCGGCGTAGAAGGCGATGTGGGTGATCGCCTCGACAAGCTCCTCGACGGTGAGGCCGTTGTCGATTGCCCGCTTCATGTGGGACGCCATCTGGTCGGTGCGGTAGAGGGCGACGAGGGTGGCGACCGTGATGAGGCTGCGGTCGCGCTTGGACAGCCCTGGCCGCTCCCAGATGTCGCCGAAGAGCACGTCGTCGGTGAGCGAGACCATCTTCGGGGCGAAGTCGCCGATCAGCTGCTGGGCTCGGGTGGGCTCTGTTGGCATGTTCGTGCTCCTCGGTGGCGGTGGCGAGGCAGGCGGCTCGGGAGGCTGTCGCTCGGACGACGGATTGCGAGTCGGTCGGGTCACGGCTGCGCGGTCGGGCGCACCAGGATCTCGTTGAGAGTCATGCGACGTGGTCGGGTGACGGCGAAGGTGATGATCTCGGCGATGTCGTCGGCGGTGATGGCCAGCCGCTCGTACATGTGCTCCGCTGCCTGCTTGGCGTCGGGATGGGTGATGTGATCGGTCAGCTCGGTGGCCACCGCGCCGGGCTCGATGACCATGACCCGGACGTCGGGTTGGAGCTCCTGGCGCAGGGACTCCGACCAGCCGTTGATGCCCCACTTGGTGGCGGCGTAGACGGCGTTGCCCGGCCGGGCGGTCCGACCGGCGACCGAGGACAGGTTGACGAGGTCGCCTCCGCCGTCGCGGAGCTGGTCGAGGAACGCCTCGGTGGCGTTCATCGCACCGATCAGGTTGGTCTCGACCATGCGGAGGTGGTCGTCGTGGCGGTCGGGGGTGAAGGGGGCGAGCAGCATGATGCCGGCGTTGTTGACGAGAACGTCGGTGCCGCCAAGCTCGGCCTTCACGCGTTCGGCCGCAGCCACGAGGGAGGCGCGGTCGGTGACGTCGGCCCGGATGGCGATCGCGCGGCCGCCGATCTCGTCGGCGAGGGCTTGGATGCGGTCGGCGCGGCGGGCGAGCAGGGCGAGGCGAAAGCCGCTGGCCGCGAGTGCCCGCGCGGTGGCTTCGCCGATGCCCGAGGAGGCACCGGTGATGACGGCAACGCGGCCGCCGTCCCGGTCGAGGGGAGTGGTCACGGCATGGGCCTCCTTCCGGGGTTCGGAGGGGAGATGGTGCTGGTCCTGTCGCCCCTCGTCGTCCGGTAGATGGGAACGTCCTCAGTGATGGGCATGCAACCGCGCAGCTTGGCGAGGATGCTATCGACTGACTTCGTCCACACGAAGGGCTACCCCCCACGAGCCTCATCGAGACCACGTGAGGCTGCCCCTCACCGGCACGGAGCGCTGCCCACCCGCCGAGTGACGGGTCGAGCCTAGACCGCAGGGCGGCGGCGCAGCAGCCGGCGGCGCAGCAACCGGGTCATGGCGGGGGCGAGCGACGCCCAGGTGTCCCGCCAGAGGCGGCGATCAGGGTCGTCGAGACCCTCCGGGGAGAACTCCGCCTTGCCGCTCACCGCCGCGACCGTCCCGAGCTCGGCGCCGAGGAGGGGCGGGCCGCCTCCGCCCAGGGCCCGCGAGAGCCGGCCGGCGAAAGCGCTGCGGGTCTCGGCCGCATCCCGGTCGACCCCGGACACCCGGGCGGCCAGGGTGAGGCGGCGCCAGACCCCGGCCAGGGATCGGGGGTGCCGCCACCATGCGAGCCCCGCCAGGAGCAGGACCGCGACCACCGCCAGCCCGATGGGGAGCCCGACCAGCCACCGGGGGGGGCCGCTCGCCGGACCGCCCGCGGGGGATGTGGGGGCTGGCGTGGGGGTGGGGCGCGCGGGCTGGACCGACCTGCTCGGGAGGGCCCCGGCGCTCGGGGTCGGCGCGACCCCCCCGCGGGAGAAGGGGAGGTAGCCACCGTACAGGGACGTGGGGGTGGGCTCGAAGGGGATCCAGCCGTAGCCGGGGAAGTACGCCTCCACCCAGGCGTGAGCGTCGGTGCTGGTCACCTGGAAGATCGGCTGGCGGGCCGAGGTGAAGTGGCCGGTCGCGGTCCCCGGCCCGTAGCCGGTCACCAGCACGGCCGGGATCCCGAGGCTGCGCAGCATCGCGCCCATCGCGCTCGCGAAGTACTGGCAGTAGCCCTGGTGGCTGGTGTCGAGGAAGTAGACGATCGGCCACTGCCCGGCCGGGGTCCTGGGCGGGGTCAGCGTGTAGGTGAAGCCAGGGCCGCGGAGGTGGCTCTCGATGTCCGCCGCCTCGTCGTACGGGTTGGTGGCCCCCTGGGTCCACTGCTGCGCCAGCTTGAGGATGGCCTTCGCCTGGGCCGCGTCGGCGGCCGAGGCCCCCCTGGCGACCAGCGGGGCGGCGTCCGCGGTCACCCAGGAGGGATAGGAGATCCCGGCGGCCTCAAGCTGGGGGACCGTCGCGGTGCTCGTGGAGCCGGCGGTCACGAGGCTGGTGACGGTGCCGTTTCCGAGGTTGTACTCGTCGACGGTGAGGAAGGGGGCGATGATGGAGCTGCCCGCCGCGCAGGTGTCCCCCACGCATTTGTAGCCCCCGGACGGGGCCGGGGAAGGGGTGGAAGTCGCGGTGGGGACCAGGTCGACCTGACCGACCGCGGTACCGGCGTGGCTGGTCGAGGAGGGATCGCCGGGGTACAGCCCCAGGCTCGCCCCGGCGCCCGCCGTGGCGTTGGCGGCGCTGTGCGCGTAGCTGACGTGGGCAGTCGCGGTGGACCGGGAGCCGCCCAGCGCGCTCGGGTCGCGGGGGATCGACCCGGCGGCCACGGGCTGGGCGATCTCGGAGGGGACCTGGCCGGACTGGAAGCCGGGGATCCAGCTCCCGTCGAGGAAGACGGTGTCGTTGACCGCAGCGAGGTAGGCGCTCTGCCCCTGGTCGGTGTAGTAGGTGAGGACGGCGACGGAATCGTTGACCAGCGCGGCACCCGGCGCCACCACCGAGCTGAAACCGACCCTGGCGAGACCCTGCCCCCCCGGTCCGCTCCCGAGACCGCGACCCCCGCCGAAGAGGTTGGCGGAGATGTCGGTGGAGGTGAGCGGCGGGATCAGGACGCTGGCCGCCACCACCCCGATGGCGGCGACGACCAGGGCGGCGGTGAAGCGGCCCCGGAGCCCGTCCAGGGTGGGAACCCGCCGGGCACGCCACTCCGAGGCGAGGGAGCTGAGCTGGGCCAGGCCGACGACCAGGACGGCCCCGAGCACGGCCGCGACCTCGGCCAGCCCGATCGACGAGCCCGGGCCGGAGCGGCTGGTGACCGAGGGAGCATTGAGGACGTTGACCGCGAGGATCACCACCACCGGCAGCACCGCCAGGACGCCGCGCTGCTCGCGGAATGCCACCCAGCCCAGCCAGTAGCCGCAGAGCCAGAGGATGGTCGAGAGCCCGACCATGAAGGCCCACTGGACGAAGGGGTTGGGCCCGGTGGAGAGCAGGCCCGCGAAGGCCTGCAGGATGTACTCGCCGGCGGCATGCTCCCAGCCCCCCTGGCGCACCGTGGCCGGGATGAGGCCGATCGTGGTCGGTACGACGACGGCGGCGCAGAGCGGGATGGCGAGCGCCATCGCCACCAACCGACCGACCCCGGAGCGTCCCAGCAGGATGGCCTCGACGACCGCCACCACGGCGACCAGCACGGTGGCCTGGGCGCCCCCGATCCAGCCGCCGGAGAGCACCGCGGCGGTGGTGGCGACGATGAGGGCGAGGGCGATGACGTAGGCGCCGATCCCGGCCGGCGCCAGCGGCTGGGATCCCGCGACGAACACCTCGGGCCGGACCAGGGGGCGCGCCGGCGGCGGCACCCCCCCCGCCACGACACGGCGCGGGGCGGTGCCCGCCCGGGCCGGGGTGGCGGCCACGGCCTGGCTCACGCGCGCGCCGGATGCGGGCCCTGGCCGGAAGCTGTTCATGGGGCTCTCCAGCGGCGCCCGCTCACATGCCGGCGGCGCGGGTGCGATGGGGCGCGGACAGGACGTCGCCGCGCCTGACGATCCACCAGTCGAGGGCCAGCCGCCAGGCGGCACCCACCCTCATCGGCGGCCCCGACGCCCCGAAGCTGGTCGGCTCGACGAGAACGGCGAGGTGCCGCTGCCCGCGCGCCCCCACCTCGACGAGGGCCTCCACCCAGTCGGGGCCGCGGTCGCTGGTCACGACGATGAGGCCGCCGCGCCCCTGCCAGCCCCTGCCGTGAGTTGCGATGGCGGCCGAGATCGGCCGGCGACCGGTGTCCTGGGCACCCGCCAGGAACTCGAGGATGCGCAGCCGCTGGGCCTCGCCGCGCCCGGGCCCGATGGCGGTGCTCAGCCGGTCGTTGGTCACCAGCCCCACCGCCTGGCCCCGGGCCAGGGCGGCGTGGCAGATCGAGGCGGCCAGGGACACCGCGTACTCCAGGGTGGACTCGGGAGGCTCCCCGAAGTTCGACCCCCGGCTCAGGTCGAGCACGACCAGGACGTCGGAGCTCTGATGGGTCTCGTAGAGGCGGCTGATCAACCGGCCGGCCCGGGCCGTGGAGGGCCAGTGGATCCGGCTGAGGCCGTCGTCGGGGTTGTGGTCGCGCACCGAGGAGACGTCCGGGGGGACATCCAGGCCACGGCCGTGGTGGGCCTCGCCGAAGAAGCCGCCCATCCACACCGGGCGGAGCACCGCGTCCACCGGGTGGATGGCCGGGTAGACCGTCACCGTGCCGGTCTCCCGGAATCGCACGGTCCTGGGGAAAAGACCAAAGGGATCGCCGAGCCGGACCTCCAGCGGCCCGAACCCGATCTTGCCCCGCTGGGTGAACACCCCGCGGGCGCTCCAGACCACCGACCCGCCCGGGTTGAGAGCGCAGGCGCGTCCCGGCGTGTAGCCGGGGATCCGGCTCCGGTCGTGGACCTCGCAGTAGGGGAGGGTCAGCGGGCTGCGGTTGCGCAGGCCGAATCGCTCGGTGAACGTCTCGCCCACCATGTGTGCCCCCACCGGCGGTTCCCGGCGCACCTCCAGGCGCCGGGCCAGGACCATCGACCAGATCCAGGCGACCAGCAGCAGGAGGAGCAGGGCGTAGGCCAGCGTGTAGGCGAGGCGCACGCCGGTGATGCCGGCAAAGAAGCTGAGGACGACGAGGACGGCGAGAAGGGGCGCCCGGCTGCTCATGCGAGCCGCCGCGCCGCCGTCGGGACGGCCTCGGCGGCGAGGACCTCGTCGATGACGCTCGAGGCCGTCACGCCGCGGAGCTCCGCGTTCGGCGTCAGGATCACGCGATGGGTGAGCACCCCCGCCGCCAGTCCCTTGAGGTCGTCGGGGAGGACGAACTCGCGGCCCTGGGCGGCGGCCCGTGCCTGGGCGGAGTGGAGCAGGCCGAGGCTGCCCCGGGGCGAGGCTCCGAGGGCGACGTCGGGGTGCTGGCGGGTCCGCTGGACCAGGCGAACGCAGTACTCCTTGAGCGCCGGATCGCAGTAGACGGCAGCGCAGGCGGTCTGGCATTCCGTCAGCTCCTCGGGCGTGGTCACGGCCAGGAGGTCGTCGAGCGGCGAGGACATCTGGAAGCGATCCAGCATCGCCACCTCGTCGTCGAGCGGGAGGTAGCCGAGGTCCACCTTGAAGAGGAACCGGTCCACCTGCGCCTCGGGGAGCGGGAAGGTGCCGCCCAGCTCGATCGGGTTCTGGGTGGCCAGCACGATGAAGGGCTCGGGAAGCCGGTGGGTCTGGCCGTCCACCGTCACCTGGTCCTCCTCCATCGCCTCGAGCAGGGCCGACTGGGTCTTCGGCGAGGCCCGGTTGATCTCATCGGCGAGCAGGACCTGGGCGAAGACCGGGCCCCGGCGGAACTCGAAGCCGGTGGTCCGGGGGTCGAAGACCGAGACCCCGGTGACGTCGCCCGGGAGCAGGTCGGGGGTGAACTGCACGCGCTCGAAGGAGCAGCCGCTGGCCCGGGCGAGGGCCTTGGCGAGCATGGTCTTGCCGACTCCGGGAACGTCCTCGATGAGGACGTGGCCGCGGCAGAGCAGGGCGAGGACGCACAGCTCGATCTCGTCGTCCTTGCCGACGATCACGGTGCCGACGCTCTCGACCAGCCGATGGACAAGATCCCGCACCCGTGCCGACATCCGCTGGTCCTCCGGCCCCGGTGGGCCACACATCACGTTCGGCCAGTATACGGGGCGTCCCCAGGGGCCCCGGATGACGCGCTGGGACCGCGGATGGGCCGATTGACCCACTGATATTCTCACCTAAGCCTCTGGCGCCTCCGGCCGTGGGGGGAGGACCCAAAACGAGGGGGAACGAGACAAGCGCGCCAAAGTCCCTGTACACTGGTAAACGTCCGACACGGTCAAGTCGTCGGGGTCAGCCGGGGGGCTGACGGAAAGGGAGGAACAACGATGGGTCAGAACGAGGACCAGATCCTGACGACCGGGGAAGCGGCCGCCCTCTGCGGCGTCTCGCGGTCGACGCTCCGGCGGGCGGTGGCCCAGGGCCATCTGCAGGCCTGGCACACCCCGGGAAAGCACCTCCGGTTCACGCGCTCGGCATGCCTGGAGTTCGCCAGGTCCCTGGGCCGCGTCGACCTGGTGGGCCAGGCGTACGCCCCGACCGCGGAGCCGATCATTCGCTGACCCCGACACCCGGGCACGGAGGGCGGACCGGCGCGATCAGCGCGCCGGCGATGAGGTCTGCCAGCCAGACCGCGCCACGAGGCATGATCCGGCGGTGCGCATCATCGGCCTCACCGGCGGCATCGCCACCGGGAAGTCCACCGTGGCGGCGATGCTGGCCGTCCACGGTGCTGCCGTGGTCGATGCCGACCAGATCGCGCGGGAGGTGGTGGAGCCGGGCACGCCCGGCCTGGAAGCGGTGGTCGGCGCCTTCGGTCGGGGGCTGCTCACCCCGTCCGGGCGCCTGGATCGCGCCGGGCTCGCGAACATCGTGTTCGCCGACCCGGCGAGCCGCCGCCGCCTGGAGGCGCTCACCCACCCCCTGATCCTCTCCCGGATCGCCGAGCGGGTCGCGGCGCTGGTCGCGTCCGGGCCACCGCTCATCGCCGTCGACGTCCCCCTGCTCTTCGAGGGCGACCGCCAGTCCGACTTCCCGGGCGGGGTGCTGCTCGTCTACGCCGACGCCGCCACCCAGCTCCGGCGGCTGCGCGAGCGGGGCGGGCTCGGCGAGGTGGCCGCCCGGCAGCGTCTGGCAGCCCAGCTCCCCATCGATCGCAAGCGCGACCTCGCCACCTGGGTGATCGACAATGGCGGCAGCCGCACCGACACCGAGAGAGCCGTCGACCTCTGGTGGCGGGACAACGTCGACGTGAAGGACCCCGACGACCCCATGCCCGCGCTGGGCTCCGACCCCGCCACCCCTGCCGACGCCGGGGCGGGCGGCTGATTGTAGTGAGCCTCGCTCCCGCGTCCGGCCGGCCCTCCCCGACCCGGGAGGACGCGCCCGTGGAATCCTGGTCAGCGGGGCAGCCGAGGGGCGCCGGCCTGGGCGCCTGGTTCCTGCTCGCGGTCGGGGTGATCGGGCTCGGGATCTCGGTCTACCTGACCACGCTGCACTATGCGGGCGTCGCGCCCTACTGCACCAATGGGGGGTTCGTCAACTGTGAGGGGGTGCTGAAGAGCCAGTACTCGTTCGTGCCCGGTACCTCGATCCCGGTCACCGTCCCCGGGATGGTCTGGTTCATCGTCAGCGGCGCCCTGGCCGCGATCGCGATCCGGTGCGCCCGGCGCGGGCTCTCCGAACCGGCGTGGCTGCGGCCCGTCCACGTTCTGTGGGCCGCCCTGGGCCTCATCGCGGTCCTCTACTTCATCTGGGCCGAGCTGGTCCAGCTCCACGAGCTCTGCGAGTGGTGCACCAGCGTCCACGTGCTGGTGTTCCTCTGCCTCCTGGCCGCGCTGGCGCGTCTCCAGTCCGGCGTCCGCGCCGCGGAGGGCCCGCGGTGAGGGCGGCTCCGGAGGTGACGGCGGCCGTCCGCCTGTACCATTCGCCCAGCTGGCTCCATTGATCCGAGGTTAGGAATGGCCCGACTCTCCAAGCGCCGCCGCGAGGAAACGACATCCGGCGGGACCACCCCCGCGGGACGGCCGGGGCCCGCTCCCAAGCCGGCGACCCCCAGGGCGTCCACGACTCCCAGGGCGTCCACGACTCCTAGGGCATCCACGCCTCCAAGGGCGTCCACCACCCCGTCACGCTACCGCGCCCAGCGGGTCACGCTGGCCCGCCCCTGGTGGCAGAGCCCCTGGGCCTGGGGCGGCGGGCTCACCGTGGTGGTGGTCGCGGTCGTGGTCGTCTTCATCGTCCTGGGAAGCTCCTCGCCGTCGAAGAGCACCTCCTCGTCGAGCTCCAACCAGCTCGCGCCAGCCTCCGTCCTGGCCGCGGTCACCGGGGTCAGCCCCAGCGTGTCCAGCACCATCGCGGCGGGGGGGGTGGCCGATCCTCTCGAACCGGTGACCGGCAGCCCGGCGGCACTGACCGGCCCGAACGGCAGCCCCGAGCTCTTCTACCTTGGCGCCGAGTACTGCCCCTACTGCGCCGCCGAGCGCTGGAGCGTGGTCATCGCCCTCAGCCGCTTCGGGACCTTCAGCAACCTCCACATCACCATGTCCGACTCGAACCCCGATGACATCCCCAACACCCACACCTTCACCTTCTACGGCTCCAGCTACTCCAGCCAGTACCTGGACTTCGCGCCGATCGAGAGCGAGGACCGCAGCGGCAACCCGCTGCAGACGCCGACGGCCGCGGAGGAGAACCTGGTCACCACCTACGACACCTCTCCCTACTCGAGCCAGACCGGCGGCATCCCCTTCCAGGACCTCGCCAACAGCTACATCCTGAGCGGCAGCGGGGTGAACCCCGAGCTGCTCCAGGGGATGACCTGGCAGCAGATCGCCAACACCCTGACCGACACCAGCAATCAGGTGGCGCAGGCGATCATCGGCAACGCCAACTGGCTGACCGCCGGGATCTGCAAGGTGACCGGAGGCCAGCCGGGCTCGGTGTGCACCGCCGCGCCCATCCCCACCCTGGAGGGCCAGCTCGGCTCCTCGTGACGGGCGCGCTCCGCCCGTGGGGGCTCGGGGAGGCCGGCTAGGTCGGGGTCGGCGTCGGGCTCGCCGAGGCCTTGGCGGATGCCGACGCGGACGCGGATGCCGACGCGGATGCGGACGCCGACGCAGAGGCGGACGCGGAGGCAGACGCCGACGCGGAGGCGGACGGGCTCGGGGTCGCGGTCGGGCTCGGGGTCGGTGACGGGCTCACGCTCGGCGGCGGCTTGGTGGGCGGGGGCGAGCAGTTGGCGAAGGCGAATGGCGTCGCCGTCGGCGTGGCTCCGGCCACCGGGGTCTGCCAGGGCGTGTAGGACGGGCAGGGAGGGGGCGTGGGGGCCGTGCTGCCGTGGCCGGCGCCGACGAGGAACGTGGTGCCGACCACGATCGCCCCGATGATGACGGTGGCGACGAAGGTGACCGCGCCCCACTCGCGGCGGAGGATCCGCATCATGCCAGGGCCGCCTGGAGCGCGGGGGCGCGGCCCAGCTCCCGGGCCAGGCGCACGTTGGTGGTCAGCCACCCGTCGAGGGTGCCGACGTCGAGCAGCTCGCCCTCGAACTCCAGCCCCCAGACCTCGCCGGCGTCGAGCAGACCGGCGATGCCGTCGGTGAGCTGGATCTCGCCACCCTCCCCGGGCGGGGTGCGGCGCAGCGCGTCGAAGATCCCCGGGGTCAGCACGTACCGGCCCATGATGGCGAGGTCTGATTGAGCCTCATCGGGCCTCGGCTTCTCCACCACCCCGGTGACCCGGTGGAGCCGGCCCCGGCGCTCGGCGACCGCGGCGCAGCCGTAGCGGGAGATCTCGTCACCGGTCACCCGCATCAGCGCGAGCACGGGCGCCTGGACCTCGTCCCAGGCCTGCCGGAGCTGGGCCAGGATCGGCGTCTTGGCGTGCGAGAGGTCATCGGGGAGCATGCACAGGAAGGGATTGTCACCCACCACATCGGCCGCGCAGAGTACCGCGTGGCCCAGTCCGAGCGGCTTCTCCTGGAGCACGTAGCGGATGTGGGCCAGCTCCTGGGAGTGGCGGACGGCGTTCAGCTCGGCGTGCTTGCCGCGGGCCTCGAGCACCCGCTCCAGCTCCGGCTGGCGCTTGAAGTGGGACTGGATCAGCTCCTTGCCGTTGGCGATGACCAGGACCATCTCGGCGGCGCCGGCGGCCATGGCCTCCTCGATGGCCCACTCGATGACGGGGCGATCGACCACCGGGAGCATCTCCTTGGGGAGCACCTTGGTGGCGGGGAGGAAGCGGGTGCCCAGCCCGGCGGCCGGGACCACGCAGTGGCGGATCGTGCCCATCGGCCGGGCATTGTCCCATTTGGGAGCTCCCAGCGCAGCGGGACGTTCCCCGAGCCGCTCGCGGAGGGGGCGGGGAGCCGGTCGCGGGCCGAGCCGAGAAGCGCCCCCGGCGGCTCCGAGTAGGATCCGAGCCCATGCTCGACGTGCGCACCGAGCTGATCCGCGCGCTCCGCGCCGTTCTCGCCTCCTCCGGGGTCGGGGAGGAGGTCGAGGCGGTCTTCGAGCGCTCGGCCCGGCCGGAGTTCGGCGATTTCTCCACCCCGGCGCCGCTCCGGGCCGCCCGGGTGCTGCGGCGGCGTCCGATCGAGATCGCCGGGGAGCTCCGCGAGCGGCTGGAGGCGCTGCGGCTCGACTTCGTGACGTCCTGGACGGTGAGCCCGCCCGGCTACGTCAACTGCCGGCTGGACGACCGGGTGTGGGCGGTGGCGGTGATCGAGCAGGCGCTGGGGTTGAACCTCGAGACGCCGGTGCTGCTTCCCGGTGAGGCGCCGCCCCGGGGCCGGACCCTGGTCGAGCACACCGCCACCAACCCCAACAAGGCGGCCCACGTCGGGCACCTGCGCAACGCCTGCATCGGTGACACCGTGGCCCGGATCCTCCGCCGTCTCGGGCATGAGGTCGAGGTCCAGAACTACATCGACGACACCGGGGTGCAGGTCGCCGACGTCGCGGTGGGACTCCGCCACCTGGGGATCGAGCAGGACCCGGGCGAGCCCTTCGACCGTTACTGCTCCCGGGTCTACGTCGAGGTCGGCCATCGCTACGAGACCGACCCCGCCCTCCTCGAGCAGCGCCGCCTGACCCTCCAGGAGATCGAGACGGGGGATGGCGAGACCGCCCGCTTCGTGAAGGAGCTGGCCTCCCGGGTGGTCGACTGCCACCTGGCGACCATGCACCGCTTCGACATCGGCTACGACCTGCTCACCTGGGAGTCGGACATCATCGCCTACGGGTTCTGGAACCAGGCATTCGACCTGCTGCGCGAGGCCGGAGCGATCGTCCACGTCACCGAGGGGCGCCACGCCGGCTGCTGGGTGATGCCGTCGGATGAGGACGACGCCGGCGAGGACGACGCCAAGGTGCTGGTCAAGTCGGACGGCGTGGCGACCTACACCGCCAAGGACATCGCCTACCAGCTCTGGAAGTTCGGGCTGCTCGGCCGCGACTTCCGTTACCGGCGCTGGCACCCTGAGGACCCCGCGTCACCCGCCACCACCACCACCGGGGGGGCGGAGCTGCCCGCCGCCGGGTTCGGCCGGGCCTCGCGGGTGATCAACGTGATCGACGCCCGCCAGGCCTACCCGCAGCAGGTGGTCAGGCGGGGGCTGGCGCGCACCGGGCACCCGCGGGAGGCGGAGCGGTCGATCCACCTCGCCTACGAGGTCGTCGCCCTCTCCCCGGCCGCGGCCGAGGCCCTGGGGGTCCCCGTCGAGGACGGCAGGAACGCGTACGCGTTCTCGGGGCGGCGGGGCATCGAGGTGCGCGCCGACGACCTGCTCGACAAGGCCCGGGAGCGGGTCGGCGAGAAGGCGGCCAACCCGGAGATCGCGACCCTGCTCGCCGCCGGCGCGGTGCGCTACTACCTGGAGAAGTTCACCCTCAGCCAGGTGATCGCCTTCGACTTCGACGAGGCCCTCCGCACGACCGGCGACACCGGCATCTACCTCATGTACAGCCATGCCCGCGCCGCCGGGATCATGCGCAAGGTCGAGGAGACGGCACCGGGGACGGCCGCGGTGCCGGAGCTGGAGCCGGCGGAGCGGGCGCTGCTGCATGCGCTGGACGGCTACCGCCACGCCCTGGCCGAGGCGGGCGCCGGGCTCTCCCCGTCGACGCTGTGCACCTACGCCTTCGAACTGGCCTCGACCCTCACCGACTTCTACGAGCACACCGAGGCGATCGTGCGCGAGCAGGATCCGGGGCGACGGGCCTTCCGGCGGCGGCTGGTGGCGGCCACCCGGGCCACCCTCGCCGACTCGCTCTGGTGCCTGGGGATGCCGGCCCCGGAGCGGGTGTAGCGGGCAGGCGCGGCGCGGGCGCCGGTGGGCAGGCCGTTGCCGGCGGGGGGAACGGAACGGCGCTGTTCCGGGGCGGGTCCGACCCGCCCCTATAATTCGGCTGGTCCGGCACGCCCCGTTCGTCTAGAGGCCCAGGACACCGCCCTCTCAAGGCGGAGATCGGCGGTTCGAATCCGCCACGGGGTACCAGGGGGTCGAGAGGGCCGCGAGGACGCGGGGGCCGCTCTCCAGCCCCGGAGCTAGGCGCCAGTGGGGCCGCGGGCGGCTCCGTCCGCGTCTCCGACCCCGGCCGGCTCAGGCTTCGCCGGCGGGCTCACCGCCCGCCACACCACCTCCGGCACCCGGCCCCACTCGCTCCTCACCATCCGCCTCTGCCTGAGCTCGTAGCCGAGCTCGCGCAGCCGGGCTCCGTCGGTGAGGATCAGCCGGCCGTGGCGGTACACGCGCTCGACCTCGGCCGGGAAGCGGCCGCCCTCCAGCCACCCCCGCTCCTCGGCGGCGTAGCCGCGGTCCTCCCTGACGGCGCGGACCGGACCGACGGCGATCAGCCCCAGGACGGCGAGGATCGCGACCACGAGCAGGACGGTGACCAGGGCATTCATCGATTTCGGCGGGATCCGCCCGGCGGCTTTGCGGTCATGCTCATGCGCGGGTCACCGTGGAGGCGCGACAGCCCCGCGATGGTCCGGAGCGCGTTGGCCGTTACAATCACGATGTCCCCAGCCTCTCAGGAGCGTGCCCGCATGGCCAACAACCTCAAGGAATCCAAGGGTGTCCTCTCCCAGAAGGAGATCATGACCGCGGTCCGCTGCCCGGTCTGCCATCAGCTGATGCGTCAGAACGAGATCAGCGTCGAGATCGCCTTCCGCCACACGCGCAAGCCTGGGGAGCCGAAGCGGGAGCGCATCCTCAAGCACACCAAGAACTGCAAGGCCGCCTGAGCCCGATCTCAGCCGAGGTCGAAGTACAGGTGCAGCGGGGCTGAGCTCTCGGCGTCCGCGCCCCCGAAGTACGCCCAGCCCTGCACCGTCGCGGCCTTGCTGAGGCTGAGCCGGAAGGCCAGCGGGGCGCCGCTCTGGCGGGTCACGCCGCTGACCACTCCCCCGCTGCCGCCGGCAGCCAGTGAGCCGGGGGCGCTGACCCCGGGGAAGCTCACCACCATCGTCGTGGGGGTCGGGAAGCTCACCGTCGCGGTCGGGTTCGCGCCCGAGGAGTCACCGAGGTCGAAGACGATCCTGGTGTAGCCGGTCCCGGTCTCGACGTCGCAGCAGCGGACGTCCTGGAGCTGCCAGCCGGAGCCGCCGGCACCGTAGGTCTGGGCCGCGAAGGTGGGGACGGGGGTGGGCGCCGAGGTCGGCACCGGGGTGGGGGTCCGGGTGGAGGTGGGCGCCGTCGAGGCTGACGGTTGCAGCACGGTGGCCGGCTGCGACTGCGGGGCCAGGGTCGCGCTGGCGGCGGGAAGGGGTCGCGTCGACGGCTTGGCGCTGGCCACGCCCGCGGCACTCGGCCCGCCGGCGTGCGATATCACCAGGCTGACCGTCACCACCAGCACGGCCAGGACGGCGACGATCAACCAGCGCCGCCGCGGGTGGGCCGCGAGGCGACGCACCTGGTGGGGGAGATCGCCGAACCGTCCCGCCATCTGGGCCACCGAGCCCCCGGTGGCTCCGAGCGGACCGTGGCGGTCCCCGAGTCGCCGGGTGTGCCGGCCGGGTGCGCGTGGGCCCGGGTCGAGATCACGAACCCGCGGTGTGGCGGGCGACCGCGGCAGCTCCTCGGCGATCGTGGCGGAGCGGAACGGCACCTCCGGCCACGCCGGCTCCCCGGCCCGATCCGGACGGGGCGGCTCCCATGGGGCGGGGGCTGGGCCGGCGCCCCGATCGGGCGCCTCGTCCGGATCGAAGGACGAGGCCATCCGCGAGCGCATCGCCGCCACCAGCGGACCGACCGATTCCGGAGAGGGAGGATTCCCGGCGGGAGAAGGGGCGCCGCGGGCGGGGCGGCCCACGTCGCCGCCGGCTCCGCGCATCAGCGCCAGACGGAGGGCGACCTGATCACGCAGCCGGGAGATCAAGGTCGGCGGGACGGGCTGTGGCGGCTGCACCACCCGGGCGATCAACGGGTCGACGAGGGGATCGGGCGCGACGTCCGGCTCGGGGTACCCGGCTCCCGGCTCCTCCGCACCCACCCCGTTCCAATCAGAGTCGCCGGCGAATGCGGCGGCGGGCGTGAAACCCGCGCCGGCGTCGGTGGCGAGGTCGGGGTCCGGGCGGTTGCGGGACGGCGGGGGCGGCCCGTCGTCCCGGGGCGCCCAGCTCCACGGATCGTCGTTGGGCGGAGATGCGGGCCGCTCGTCAGAGGACGGTACGTGCCATGGCGAGCCCAGGAACGGCGGCGGCACCTGGGGGGACGGAGACAGCTGGGACGGCGGGGGCGCGGGCGGTGGCGGGGGTACGTGCGGTGGCGAGGGCACGGCGGGCCACGGGGGCACGGCGGGCCACGGGGGCTCTGAAGGTGGTTGCGGGGGCGCCTGCAGTCGCGTGGGCGGCGGCGGGGGTGGCGTGGCCCACGGGGCCGGCGCTGAGGCCGGCGGAACGAGGGTGACCAGGGGATCGTCGTCCACCGCGTGGGAATCGAGGTCGCTCCCCGACGGCTGCGACCAGGTGACGTCGACCTCCGGGGTGGGCGCGGGGACCTCGGCCGGCGCTCGCGCGGGCCCGGCCTCGACCTCGGCCCAAACCCCGGGGAACGCGTGCGGGACCCGCCTTCCCTCGAGGGCAGCGCTCTCCGGCGCCGGCGGGGTGGAGGCGGGTGGGCCCGCAGGGGTGGGAGGCAGCGCAGCCGCCACCGGCACGGGAGGCGGCGACGCCGGGGTGGCTGTCGACCGCCCGCTGAGATCGATCTCGGGCACGTCGGCCGGCTCGCCGGAGGGCGGGGACATCAGGGTCAGCCCCGCCGGAGCCAGCTCGTCGATGAAGGGAAGGGACGGCTGATCGCTCTCCGGCTGAACGGTGTCCCGGTGATCGCCGCCGGGCTGAGCGGTGTCCCGCGGATCGGGGCCATGGGCCCGAGGCATCCACGGCAGGGCCTGGCCTGAGCCTGCGCCGCCCAACCAGGGCGGCTGAGACGTCACGGCGGGAGCGGGCGTCCGGCCCACGCGCGACGGGAGGACGTCGTCCGGGCCGATCAGGCCGAGCTGCTGCAGGAAGGCGGGAACAGCGGAGTCCGGCACGTGGACCTGACCAAGGGCGCCGAAGCGCTCGGTCTCCTCGCGGAGGCAGTCGAGGCCCGCCCGGCAGCGCTCACATCCGACCAGGTGCGCCTCGACCTCGGCGCGGCGCCCGGTCTCCAGCTCGCCGTCCAGGTAGCTGCTCAGGGCGAGCAGGCTGCACTTCATATCGCGATCTCGCGGTACACGGCGCTGAACTGGCGGCGGGAGCCGGCCAGCAGCCGGCTGGCCGCTTCCGGCGAGCACTCCAGCACGCGCGCGATCTCCGCATGGCGAAGCCCGACGACGTTGCGGAGCAGGAGCGCGGCACGGCGCTCGAAGGTGAGGGTCATGAGCGCGCGCTTCACGGTGTTCATCCGGCGAGCGACGTCGCCACCGTGGAGGACGGCCTCGAACGGAGGCCGGCTGTGATGCCAGAGCCGTGACGGGCCATGCGGCCGGGGTGGGAAGCGCTGGCCGGTGCGGCAGGCGCGGGTCACCGAACGGTAGAGCGCGGCGCGACCGTCGATGCTGAGATGAGCCGGCGGGTACTTGGCGGCGTGCACGATGCCCGCGGCGGCCATCTCGACGGCGGAGTCGACGTCGCCGACGAGATGGGCGGCGTAGGTGATGAGCTCGTCGAGGCGCTCGGAGACAAGCTCCGCGAACTCGCCACTGGTGGCTGGGACGTTTGCTGCGGCGTTGATCATGAGTCCACCCGGGGGGTGGCTGGTGGCGTCACGACAGCATACACGGGAGTGGTACTGCGGTCAAGGCGGCGACGCCGTCCCACCGCGAGTCCAGGTCAGTCCGTCGGCGTCAGGGCGGAGACGGCGCCATCGGCTGTCCGGTATCGGTCGGTATCGTCAGCAACTCTCCACCCCGGATCAGCACCGGCGGAGTGAGCCCGGCCGCCGCCCAGGCGCTGGCCGGCATGCCGATGTCGGCAACCGTGATCTGGCCGGCGTGGCGCCGGCCCGGCTCCGTCCAGAGCCCCGCCTTCATGGCGGCGAGCGTGCAGGTCCGGAGCGCGTGGACGGTCGGAGTGCCGGGCGTACCGGTGGTGGCATCGAGCCCGCTGGGGACGTCGATCGCATGGGTGCGGCCGGCGGGCAGGCGCGAGATGGCCTCCGCCTGCGCCGGCCTGGGGTCACCGCGGACGCCGGTCCCGAGCAGGGCGTCGACCACGATCTCCGCGGACTCGAGGAGGGCCGATGGGAGGCGGCCGTCGGGGACGCTGGTGACCGCCGCGCCCAGGGTCCGGACCGCTCCGAGATGGAGCGCGGCCAGCTCGCCCAGCCGCTCCGGGTCCGCCACCAGCGCGATCTCCACCGGGAACCCCCAGGTCAGCAGGTGGCGCGCCGCCACCAGGCCGTCCCCCGCGTTATTGCCATGACCGGCAACAACGAGGATGCGCGCGGGACGCCCGGCGACGGTGGCGAACAGCCAGCGGGCGACCTGCCACCCCGCGATCTCCATCAGCTGAAGGACGCCGACGCCCTGGGTGCTGGCGGCGAGGTCGAGGGCCGACTGCTGCTGCGACGTGAGACTCCCGTAGGCCCGCCGCGCCTCCTCGCCGGCCCCGGTCATCGAAGCTCGACCGTGACCGGCGCCCCGACCCGGATCCCGGCCCGGTGGGCGGCGGATTCGTCCCGGGCGGCGAGCTCGAGGTGGCCGGCGCTGTTCCAGAGGACGGCCATCCCGGAGTCGATGTCCGCATAGGTCGTCACCACCCGGCCGGTCTCGCCGCCGGGCCAGGTCACCGCGGCGACGTCCCGGCCGCCCACGTCGGCGGGACGCACCCCGGTGATGCAGTTGCCGAAGTGGTCGACCGACACCACCAGCGAGCGCAGCCGGTCACCCTCGGCGACGGGCAGCAGATCCTCCCGCAGCCGCGGCGAGTCGAGGGGCTCGCCGCACCCGGCGATGGGGGTGCCACAGGCGAGCAGCGCCCCCAGAGGCGCGAAGAGGTCGCGGCCATGGAAGGTCGCCGACACCCCGGGCGGGATCCGGAGCCGGACCGCCTGCCGCCGCCGGGCCTCGGTCCAGAGATAGGAGACGAGCCCGGTGTCGGGGGCGACGCAGCTCACCCCGTCGCAGTCGACCGCCACCGCCGGCCGGTCGCTGCCAACCCCGGGGTCCACCACCACGCAGAGAACGCTGCCCGGGCCGAAGGCACGGGCCAGGACCTTGCAGCGATAGGCGGCGCTGAGGACGTCACCGGGAGGGACCAGATGAGTGCCGTCGACGCACCGCACCCCCGGACACGCCGACCAGGCGGCGGCCCACATCTGGGCGGCGTAGCCGTCCTCCAGACCGTAATCGGTCACAAAGACCAGTGTTCCGGACACCCGCCCGGCTACGTTACCAGCGCCACGGTCACGTGCCCACCCGAGCCGGTGAGAAGCAACGAAGGGCAGGTCCCGAGGAGACGGAAGGGGCGGCCAGGCCCCCGGCCCGGCCGCCCCCTCACCCGCGGGACAGTGGTTCGCTGCCGACTAATAGTCGGGCATCGGCGGCGGCGACTGACCCTTGTTCTTCTCGGGAATGTCGGTGACCAGCGCCTCGGTGGTCAGCAGCAGCCCGGCGATCGACGCCGCGTTCTGCACCGCCGACCGGGTCACCTTGGTCGGGTCGATGATCCCCGCGCTGACCATGGTGACGTAGACGCCGGTGGCCGCGTCCAGCCCCTGACCCTTGGGCAGACCCTTGACCTTCTCGACCACGACCGAGCCCTCGAGCCCGGCGTTGACGGCGATCTGGCGGAGCGGCTCCTCCAGGGCGCGCCGCAGGATGTTGACCCCGGCCAGCTCGTCGCCCTCGACCTTCACCTTGTCGAGCGCCGCGATCGAGTTGAGGAGGACCACCCCGCCTCCGGGGACGATCCCCTCCTCCACCGCGGCACGGGTGGCCGACACGGCGTCCTCCATGCGGTGCTTCTTCTCCTTGAGCTCGGTCTCGGTGGCGGCACCCACCTTGATGACCGCGACCCCGCCGGAGAGCTTGGCCAGGCGCTCCTGGAGCTTCTCCTTGTCCCAGTCGGAGGTCGACTTGTCGATCTCCGCCTTGATCTGCTCGATCCGCCCCTTGATGGCGTCCTGGCTGCCGGCTCCCTCGACGATGGTGGTGTCGTCCTTGGTGATCGTCACCCGCCGGGCCCGGCCCAGCTGGTTGAGGGTCGCGGAGTCCAGCTTGATGCCGATCTCCTCACTCACCACGGTGCCGTCGGTGAGGATGGCGATGTCCTGGAGCATCGCCTTGCGCCGGTCACCGAAACCGGGGGCCTTGACGGCCACGGCGTTGAAGGTGCCGCGCAGCTTGTTGACGATGACGGTCGCCAGCGCCTCGCCCTCCACGTCCTCGGCGATGAGGAGGAGGGGCTTGCTCATCTGGACGACCTTCTCGAGGATGGGCAGGAGGTCCGCGACCGCCGAGATCTTGCGGTCGGTGATCAGGATGTAGGGCTCCTCGAGCACCGCCTCCATGCGCTGGGCGTTGGTGACCATGTAGGCCGAGATGTAGCCCTTGTCGAACTGCATCCCCTCGACCAGCTCCAGCTCGGTCTCCAGGCCCTTGGACTCCTCGACGGTGATGACCCCGTCCTTGCCCACCTTCTCCATGGCGTTGGCGACGGTCTCGCCGACCGCCGGGTCGGCTGCGGAGATCGAGGCCACCTGGGCGATCTTCTCCCGCTCGGTGACCGGGAGCGACTGGGCCTTGATGGCCTCCACCACGGCCTCGACGCCCTTGTCGATGCCCCGCTTGAGCAGGATCGGGTTGGCGCCGGTGCCGACCTGGCGGAGGCCGGCCTCGATGAGCGCCTGGGCGAGCACCGTCGCCGTGGTGGTGCCATCGCCGGCGATGTCATTGGTCTTGGAGGCGACCTCCTTGACCAGCTGGGCGCCCATGTTGGCGAAGGGCTCCTCCAGCTCGATCTCCTTGGCGATGGTCACGCCGTCGTTGGTGATCGTCGGGGAGCCGAACTTCTTGTCGAGGACGACGTTGCGACCCTTGGGACCAAGGGTGATCCTCACCGCGTTGGCGACGGCATCGACGCCGCGCTTGAGAGCGGCACGAGCGTCGACGTCATAGATCAGCTGTTTGGCCATGAACCTCCTCCACCGCCTGCCCGGTGGGCAGGGCTCCTGGAACGTTCGGGATGAAGCGTCGGCGGCTATGTTAGCACTCGGGGTTGGCGAGTGCTAGCGGCCCCGACCCCCGAGTGCCAGCGGCCACGGGGGTGGACCCGGCTCCGCCGCCCGTCGGTGGCGGGACGTGAGCGGTCCGGAGCGCCCGGAGCGAATATGATCGCCGGATGCCGGCCTCGCGCCCCCTGATCCGCCGCGCCGCGGCGCTGGCCGCCGCCGCTGGAGCCGTCGCGCTGTCGGTGCGGGCGCTCTCCCGCCCCCGCCCGGAGGCCGGACCCCGCCTGGTCGACTGGGAGACGGTCCGCCGCACCGCGCGGGCCCGGTCCGGCCAGCGGGTTCGCCTGCGGCCCGAGGAGGCGGCGCGGCTGGCGGCCGGTTATGACGTCGTCGCCGCCGAGATGGTGCCGCTGATGGCGGAGGTCTGCGGCACCCCACCGGCCACGATCCCCCGGATCACGGTCCTGGACCGGCACGGCTTCATCGATGCCAACCTGCTGATCGTCCAGCGCCTCCTAGAACCGGTGGAGAGGCTGCGCGGGTCGATCCCCGAGACGGCCATCACCGCCTTCGGCCGGAGGCTGACGAGCCGCTACGTCGGCGAGGTGCTCGGCTTCATGTCGCAACGGGTCCTGGGTCAGTACGACCCGGTGCTGATGCTCCCCGGGCCTCCGCCCCCGTCCGACACGACGGGGACTCCGGGCGCGACCGGGATTCCGGGCGCGACGGGCACCCCGCAAGCGACCGGACGGGCGCCGAGCTCCCTGTACCTGGTGGAGTCCAATGTCGAGCTGCTCGAGCGCGGGGAGGGGGCACCGGCGGAGCCGCTCCGGCGCTGGCTGGTCCTCCACGAGGCCACCCACGCGTGGCAGTTCGAGGCCCACCCCTGGCTGCGGGCGTACATCGGCGGCCTCATGAACGCGCTGCTCGCGAGCGGGCTCGGCGACGAGCCGGGCGGGACCCGGACCTCGAGCCTGGGCTCGGCGGCGCTGCGCCGGCTGGGGCGCGGTGTCGCCGGTCAGCTCCGCGGCATCGGGCAGCTCCAGGCGGTGATGAGCGTCCTGGAGGGCTACAGCAACCTGGTGATGCACCGGGTGGGACGGGGCCACATCCAGGGCTTCGACCAGCTGGAGGAGGCCTTCCACCGGCGCCAGGCGCAGCGGACCTTCCTCGAACGTCTGATCCTCGCGGTGACCGGCATCGCGCTCAAGCTGCGGCAGTACGACCTGGGCGAGCGCTTCGCCGAGGCGCTCCTCGCCGAGGGCGGTTACACCCTGCTCAACCGGGTCTGGGAGGGGCCCGAGATGATGCCGACCATGGCCGAGCTGCGCGCACCCGACCGCTGGATCGCCCGAACCCGGCGGCACGGCGGAGCGCGGCGGCGGAGCGCGGATTGACACCCACCTCAGCCGGCTGAGATTCTCCCCGCGTGGCCGCCGCCCCCCACCGCGACACCCCGTACGACCTGGTCCACGTCCGCGCGGGGCCGTGGGACGCCGGCCGGCCCCGGACCGCCTCCCTGCTCCAGCTCGACTTCGAGTTCGAGGGCTCATCGCTGCCCCTGGAGGCCGCTCGAGCCCGGCGGCGAGCCGTCGACCGGCACGGGATCACCGCGTTGATCGTGCCGGCGCGCTACCGGAGCGCCGAGACGAGCCTCGACGACGCCGAGCAGGTGGCGCTGGAGGCGGCTCGTGCGGCGGGGATCGAGGTCCGCCCCGAGCCGCTCCGGTTCCAGGCCGATCACCCGATGTTCTTCACCTTCCTGATCCCGGCGTCGGAGCCGGACGTGTCGGCGGCGTGGTCCGTCTCGGGGCTCCTGGTCAGCGTCGACAAGTGCGACGGCCACGTCTGGACCGACCAGGAGATGTCCGCGTACTTCGACCTGGTCGGGCCGCGGTGAGGCCCCGGTGAGATGGGCGGCCCCGGATCCGGAGACGGCGGCGGCTCCCGGTTGCGCGTCCTCTGCGCCCCCAACGCCTTCAAGGGCACCCTGACCGCCGAGGCCGCCGCGGCGGCGCTGGCCGCCGGGGCGGGCGACGCGGGAGCGCGGGCGCGCGCCGTGCCCATGGCCGATGGCGGCGATGGCACCCTCGACACCCTGCTCGCCGGATCGCCGTCCGCCCGGGTCGACCGTCACCGCGTCTGCGGTCCGCTGGGCGGGCGGCTGATCGCCCGGCTGGGGTGGATCGACCCGACCACCGCGGTCGTCGAGCTGGCCGAGGCGTCCGGGCTGCGGCGTCTCCGGGGCCGGCTGGAGCCCCTGCGCGCCTCCTCCCGGGGCGGGGGCGATCTGATCCGCCAGGCCCTCGACGGCGGCGCTCGCCGGGTCCTGGTGGGCATCGGCGGGTCCGCCTGCACCGACGGCGGAGCCGGGCTGCTGGCCGCCCTCGGCGTCCGGCTGCTCGACGCCAGCGGCCGCCCGGTGAGGGACGGCGGGGGAGCGCTCCTCGAGCTGGACCGCGCCGACCTCAGCGGCCTCGACCCGCGCCTGCACCGGTGCCGCATCGAGGTCGCCGCCGACGTCGCCAGCCCCCTGCTCGGCGCGCGCGGCGCCGCCGCCGTCTTCGGTCCCCAGAAGGGGGCGACTGGGGCGGAGGTGGCCCGGCTGGAGGCGGGGCTGCGGCGCCTCGCCGAGGTGCTGGAACGGGACGCCCAGGTCGGGCCGGGTCTGCGCGACCTGGCCGGCGCCGGGGCGGCGGGCGGCAGCGGCTACGGGCTGGCGGTGGCCGGGGCGACCCTGCTCCCGGGAGCCTCCCTGGTGGCCGGCGCCGTCGGTCTCGACCGGGCCATCGGGAGCTCCGACCTGGTGATCACCGGCGAGGGACGCCTCGACCTCCAGACCGGCGCCGGCAAGGCGCCGCTGGAGGTGGCGCGGCGCTCAGCCCGGCTGGGGGTCACCTGCGTGGCGGTCGCCGGGGAGGTGGTCGCCGTCCCGGGGGAGTTCCATCACGTGATCTCGCTGGCCGAGCTGGCCGGGCCCGGGGAGGATCCGCGGCGGGTCCCCCGGCGGCTGCTGCGCCGGGCGGGGGCGGAGGTGGTGCGCCGGGCCCTCGCCGCCGGCTGAGCCCCGGGGCCCGCGCCGGCGAATCATCACCCCTGACGGCTGAGCCCGTCACCAGATCGGGCGCAGCCACTCCGCGTACTTGGGGTCGCCGCCGGTGACGATCCGCTGGTAGAGGCCCTGGATCCGCAGGGTGAGCGGTCCCGGCTCGCCGTCGCCGACGGTCCGGCGATCGATCTCGGTCACCGGGGCCACCTGGGCGCCGGTGCCGCACATGAAGACCTCGTCGGCCGCGTACAGCTCGCTGCGGCCGATCGAGCGCTCTTCCACGTCCAGCCCCAGCTCCTCGCGGAAGAGATGGATGATCCCCTGACGGGTGATCCCCTCCAGGATGTTGTCCGACCGCGCCGGCGTGGAGACCACCCCGCCGCGGATGACGAAGATGTTCTCGCCGGTGCCCTCGCAGACGTTCCCCGCGGCGGTGAGCATCACGGCCTCGTCGAAGCCCGCCTGGAGCGCCTCGGACTTGGCGAGCGCGCTGTTGATGTAGATGCCGGTGCACTTGGTCCGCGGCGGGGCCATGCTGTCGTCGATGCGGCGCCACGACGAGACCATGCAGCGCATCCCGCCGGTGGGCACGTAGTCCCCCATCGGCGCGGTGATGATGGCGAAGCTGTCCGGGATGTCGTGGAGACGGAATCCGATCGCCTCGGCCGACTTGAAGCTGAGTGGCCGGATGTAGGTCGTCTCCCGGCACTCGTTGCGGCGGAGCAGCTCGTGGGTGATGTCGCACAGCTCCGGGACGCTGTGGGGGACGCGCATCTGCAGCGTCCGGGTGTTCCGGTGGAGACGCTGGTAGTGCTCGGGAAACCAGAGACCGTAGAGCTGGCGCCTCTCCTCGCTCCAGTAGGCGCGGAGGCCCTCGAAACAGCCGGTCCCGTAGTTGAGGCCCTGGGTGAGCAGGCCGATCCGGGCGTCCCGGTAGCGGCGGAACTCGCCGTCGAAGAAGACCCACGACTGCTCGCGCCGGGCCGCCTCGTCGGTGTCGTGCGGGGTGGCGGTCTGCGTCATGGGCGCAGGGTACACCTGACACCGCCGAGGGCAGTCCTCGTCGCGCCACCCTCCGGCCCGCGGGGACGGTCAGGTTGGGCCGCGACGGCTCAGCGGGCCAGGCGGGGGAGCAGGCTGGCCGAGGCGGCGATGCCGGCCATCACCGCCAGCACCAGCACCCCCAGGTCCAGGAGCAGCGAGGAGGGGGTGCCGAGGAGCAGCCCGCGGAGGGCGTCCACCTCGTAGCTCATCGGATTGGCCGCGCTCAGCCCCTGCAGCCAGCCCGGCATCACCCTGACCGGGTAGAGGGCGTTGGAGGCGAAGAAGAGCGGCATGGTGATCGCCTGGCCGACGCCCATCAGACGCTCCCGGTGCAGCACGATGCCGGCGATGGTCATCGAGAGGCAGGAGAAGAAGGCCGCCCCCAGAACCACGACAAGGGCCACCGCGAGGAGGTGGAGCGGGTTCCAGTCGAAGCGGATCTGGAGGATCGCCGAGAGCACCAGGATGACCACCACCTGGGAGACCGAGCGCACCCCGGCGGCGAAGGCCTTGCCGCTGATCAGGGCCAGCCGCGGGGTGGGGGTGGCCATCAGCTTGGTGAGGATTCCCGAGTCCCGCTCCCAGATGATCTGGATGCCGAAGAAGATGGCGATGAAGAGGGCCGACTGGGCCATGATCCCGGGGGAGAGGTAGGCGAGGTAGCTGATCCCGGGAGGCGTGGGGATCGCCCGGATGCGGCTGAAGGTCTCACCGAAGATGAGCAGCCAGAGCACCGGCTGGACGGCGCGCGTGTACAGCTCGGTCCGATCGTGGCGGATCTTGCGCAGCTCGACCAGCCAGAAGGTGAGGATGCGATTGGAGTAGAGCCTCCACCAGGGCGGCAGCTCCACCACCGGAGCGCGGAGCTCAGCCGAGACGCTGGGCGGTGCGACGCGTACGGCGGACATCGCGGCCTCCTCCTGACACTTCCTCGTCCTCGATGGCGGCGCCGACGTAGTGGCGGAAGACGTCGTCGAGGGTCGCTCCCGCTCCGAGGACGGACTTCAGCTCGGCCGGCGTGCCCTGGGCACGGATGCGGCCGTGGTGCATGAGCGCGATGCGGTCGCAGAGCGTGTCCGCCTCCTCCATGTAGTGGGTGGTGAGCAGGACGGCCATGCCGGTCTCCTCGCGCAGCTCCCGGACCCGCTCCCAGACGTCGCCCCGGGCCAGCGGGTCGAGGCCGATGGTGGGCTCGTCGAGCACCAGCAGCGCCGGCCGGTTGACCAGGGCCTGGGCGAGCTCCAGGCGGCGCACCATGCCCCCGGAGTAGGTGCTGACCAGGCGGTCGCGGACCTCGTCGAGCCCCATCGCCTCGAGCACCTCCCGCACCCGCGTCTCGCGCTCCCGGCGGGGGAGGTCGAAGAGGCGGGCAAAGAGCCAGACGTTCTCGTAGCCGCTGAGTTGGAAGTCGGCGGAGAGCTGCTGGGGCAGGTACCCGATCAGGTGGCGGACCAGCATCGCCTCGCGGCGAACCCCGTGGCCGAAGACGTTCACCTCGCCCTGGTCGGCGGCGATCAGGGTGGTGAGCACCCGGATGGTGGTCGTCTTGCCGGCGCCATTGGGCCCGAGGAGGGCGTACACCTCCCCCGGCTCGATGTGGAAGGAGATGCCGTCGACGGCCCTCACCGCGCCGAAGCTGACGTGCAGGTCCGAGCAGACGACGGGCAGGGCCCGGCCCGGAAAGGACCCGGTGGCAAGGGCGACCTCAGCCGCCACGGGCGACCTCCGGCGGCGACGCAACCCCGGCGGCCGCCGGTACCGGCCGGCGCCGCGCCGCGGACGCTCCGGAGCCCGGGTGCCCCGCCTCCAGGGAGACGGCGATGCGCTCCAGCACCGGCAGCGCCTGGGCCACCGCCCGCCGCTCGTCGCCGTCGAGGTCGGCGAGCCGGGCGGCGAGGATCTCCTGACGATGGTCGCGCCAGCGCCGCAGCCGCTGCTCGCCGACCGGGCTGAGCCGGAGGTGGGCCACCCGGCCGTCGCCGAGGTCCGCCTCGCGCTCCACCAGCCCGGCGTCGACGAGGCGGTGCACCAGCGTGCTCACGGTGTTGGGGGCCAGGCGCAGCTCGGCGGCGGCATCCTGAACCCGCAGCCCCGGCCGCCGGTCCACGAGGCGGAGGATCTCCAGCTGGGCCTCGGGCAGGGGCGGGAGGGCGGTGCCGGCGCGCACCTCGCGGTTGAGCGAGCGGCGCAGCCGGCCGACCCCGCGGGCCAGGCCGGCGGCGAGAGCCTCGAGGTCGGGGGACGGGGCGGGCACGGAAGGATTGTATCAATTCTGTCCCAGACAGATATGTCTTCGCCAGTCCGGCCACCGGGCGGGTGCGCCGGCACCATGCAGGGCGGGCGCAGCGGGTCGGGCAGGGCATGGCAGGCGGGTGTCGCGTCGGTGACGAGGTCGTGACCTCTCCGTGCAAGCGGGCGAGATCGGCGCCGACTAGCGTGGACTACGACCATGCCCTCCAGCACCCGTCGACACGTTGCGGCCGCCGTCCCCCCTGCCCGGCGGCGAAGGGCACCGGGAACCCCGGTGCAGCAGAGCCTCGCGCTCGCCCCGTCGCACCAGGCGGTCCTCGACCTGCAGGCCGACCTGGCCAGCGTCGTCACCCAGGCGGCGCGGCGGGCCCTGGCCCTCAGCGGTGCCGACAGCCGCGTCCACGACCTCGCCGAGTTCCGGACGGAGGCGCGCGACCTGAGCGCCGACCTGGACACGATCGTGCGCTGGACGGCGGAACGGGCCCGCGAGCTGACCGCCGCCGACGCAGCCCTGGTCGAGGCGGTCGATGCCTTGGGCGCGACCCACCAGATGTGGGTCAGCACCGCGAAGACCAGCCCTCGCCATGCCCCGGCCGCATCCGACGAGCTGTGGCTCGTCCCCGCCGGCCGCAGTCGCCGGGTGTGCGCGGACACCGCGGCCGACGCCCGGGTTCACGGGGAGGCATGCCGCCGCCTCGGGGCGCGGTCACTGATCACCGTCCCGATGGTCGACCAGGACGACCGGCTGGGGGCGATCACCGTGGTCTCGTCCCGGCCCGAGGCGTTCGGGGAGACCGAGTCGGAGCTGGTCTGCAGGATCGCCGAGCACCTGGCGGCCGCGGTGGGGCGGATGGGCCTCGTCACCCGGCTGCGCGAGCACGACGCGCGCCGCGAGGCCGCCCTGCGGGAGAGCGAGTCCCGGTTCCGCCGCCTCTTCTTCGAAGGCCCCCAGCCGATGTGGGTGCTCGACGGCGAGACGGGGCGCTTCCTGCTGGTCAACCAGGCCGCGGTCGCCAAGTACGGCTACTCCGCCGAGGAGTTCGCCGCGATGGAGGGCTCGTCCCTGCGGCGCGATCCGGCGCAGTACGCCGTCGACTTCTCCCGGGCCCTAGCGGGGCCGGCGGCCATCACCGCCCGCCACCGCCTCCGCGACGGCCGGCTCATCGACGTGGAGCTGACCTCCGGGCCCCAGGAGTTCGAGGGCCGCCCCGCGCTCCTCACCATCGTCAACGACGTCACCGAGCGCAACCGGATGTACAAGCAGCTGCGCGAGGGCGCCCTCCACGACCCCCTGACCGGAGGCGCCAACCGGACCCTCTTCTCGGAGCGGGTCGCCCATGCGCTCTCCCGGATGCGCCGCCGCAGCGCCACCATCGCGGTCCTGGTCGCCAACCTGGACAACTTCAAGCACGTTAATGACAGCAGGGGCTTCATACAGGGGGACGCCCTGCTGCAGGCGGCGGCGACGCGGATCCAGGCAACCCTCCGACCCGGCGACACGGTCGCCCGGCTGGGCGCCGACGAGTTCGCCGTGCTCCTCGAGGAGGTGGGCCACCCCGACGGAGCCGTCGAGGCGGCCGAGCGCCTCGAGGAGGCGTTCGCATCCCCTCTCGACTTCGGGAACGACAGCCTGGTGATGACCCTGAGCATCGGCATCGCCGCGTCGTCCACGGCCCAGACCTCGGCGGACGAGCTGCTGGGCAACGCCGAGCTGGCCATGTACGCGGCCAAGGACGCGGGACGGGGCCGGGTGGAGGTCTTCAACCCGGGCATGCAGCACTCGGCCACCGAGCGCCTCAGCCTGGACCAGGACCTCCGCCGGGCGGTGGAGCGCGACGAGCTGCGCCTCTTCTACCAGCCGTTCATCTCGACGGAGAGCGGGGAGATCGTCGGCTGCGAGGCGCTGGTGCGCTGGCAGCACCCGCTCCGGGGCCTGATCCCACCCGACCGGTTCATCCCGCTCGCGGAGGAGACCGGGATGATCACCGCCATCGACACCTGGGTGCTCCGCAACGCCTGCGGCCAGGCCGCCGCGTGGCGGCGGGCGGGCCGTCTCGACCTCCACGTGGCCGTCAACGTCTCCGGCCGGGAGCTCGGGCGGGCCGACCTGGTCGACCGGGTCGAGGCGGCGCTCGTGGAGAGCGGCCTGCCCGCCGACCGGCTTGAGCTGGAGATCACCGAGAGCACGGCGACGGTGCAGGCGCTGGACGCCCTGGACGAGCTGCGCCAGCTCCGCCGAGCCGGGGTCAGCGTGGCCATCGACGACTTCGGAACCGGGTACTCCAGCCTCAGCAAGCTGTCGACGTTCCCGGTCGACCGGCTCAAGATCGATCGCTCCTTCATGAACTCGATCCGGGAGGAGTCCGACGACGACCCGCTGGTGGCGGCGATGATCGCCCTGGCCCACCGTCTCGGCCTGGAGGTCACCGCCGAGGGGGTGGAGACCGAGGCACAGCGCGCCTTCCTCCGCCGCAACGGCTGCGACCTGCTCCAGGGCTTCCTCTTCAGCCGGCCGGTCCCCGCCGACCAGTTCGAGGAGCTGCTGGAGGGCTCCCCGGAGCGGGCCGGGACGGCCTGATCCCGCAGCCGGCCATCGGCTCGCGTCGCCTCTGACCACCTCGGCCCGCCCGGTCGCGCCGGCGATGTCTCCCGGTCACCGGACTGGATTGCGCGGGGCGGGTTTCAGGACTGCGGTGAGTGACGTCATGCCATGGAGCGTCCGGCGACGCGCCCCAGGTGGCGCGCCTCCCCCCACGCCGTGGACGGACCCATCGCCACCGGCGCAACCGGCCCTCGACCTCGCCGCGTCCCAGCGGGAGTGCCTCGACCTGGATGCCGAGTTGAGCGCGATCGCGCTGCGGACCGCGGAGCGGGCTCTCACGCTCAGCGCGGCCAGCCAGAGGGTCCGCGACCTCGCATCGTTCCTGCAGGAGGCGCTCGACCTGGGCGCCGACCTGGACGAGATCATCCGGCGGGCGGCGCGGCGCGCGCGCAAGCTGACCGGGGCTGACGGGGTGGTGGTCGAGGCGGCTGATGGCACCGGTAAGGTCCACCGGACGAGGGCGGGGACTAGCGCCGCGGTTCGTTCCCGAGGTGGCAGGGTCGTGCCCGATCACCCCTGGCGCGCTCCGGTGGCCAGCACCGTCCAGGTCTGCAGCGACACCGAGACCGATCCCCGGGTGGACCGGGAGGCATGCGAGCGTCTCGGGGCGCGGGCGCTGATCACTGCCCCGCAGCGCCACCGGGATGTGAGCCTGGGAGCGATCACGGTGACCGCATCGCGACCCCGTGCCTTCGACGAGGCCCAGCTGGCCGGCCTCCAGGTCCTCGCCAACCAGGTCACCTCGGCGGCGGCGAGGTTGTACCTGACCGTGGAGTTGAACAAGATCGACCGGGAACGCCTGAGCGCCCTGGTCACGGGTGAGGCGATGTTCCGCCGCCTCTTCTACCAGAACCCCCAGCCGATGCTCGTTCTGGACACGGAGACGCGGCGCATCCTCGCCGTCAACGACGCCGCCTGCGCGACCTACGGGTACTCCGCCGAGGAGTTCTCAACGCTGACCATCGCCGCTCTGCGAACCGACCCGGCTCAGCTCGATGCCGACTTCGACCGAGCCCGGGCCGGCGACACGAGCTTCGCCGCGCAGCACCGCGCGCGGGATGGCCATGTCCTCGACGTCGAGCCACCACCGGACCTCAGGTGTTCAACGGCCGCTCGGCGCTCCTCTCGATCGTCACGGACGTGACCGAGCGCAACCGGCTCGACCGGCTGCTGCGCGAGGGCGCCCTCCGCGACCCCCTGACCGGCGGTGCCAACCGGACCCTGTTCTCGGAGCGGGTGGCTCATGCGCTGACCCGGATGCGCCGCCACAGCGCCACCCCGGCCGTCCTGGTCGTCGACCTGCATCACTTCAAGGACGTCAACGACAGCATGGGCCACGCGGCCGGCGACTTCCTGCTCCAGGCCGCGGCGGCGCGGATCCAGGCGATCCTGCGCCCCGGCGACACCGTGGCCCGGCTGGGCGCCGACGAATTCGCCGTCCTCCTCGAGGAGGTCGAGCGCCCCGACGGCGCCATGGAGGCGGCGGAGCGCCTCCACGCCGCGTTCGGCTCTCCGCTCGACTTCTCGGGCGGCAGCCTGGTGATGACCCTGAGCATCGGTGTCGCCACGTCATCGACCGCGCAGACCGGTGCCGAGGAGCTGCTGAGCAACGCCGAGCTGGCCATGTACGCCGCGAAGCGGGCGGCGGAGGCCGGGTGGAGGCGTTCGTGCACAGCATGCAGGCGGTGGCGGCGGAGCGGCTGAGCCTGGACCAGGACCTGCGCCGCGCCGTGGAGCGCGAACAGCTGCGCCTCTTCTACCAGCCGCTCGTGTCGACCGGGAGCGGGGAGATCGTCGGCTGTGAGGCGCTGGTGCGCTGGCAGCACCCGCTCCGGGGCCTCGTCCCGCCCAACAGCTTCATCCGGCTCGCCGAGGAGACCGGGCTGATCAGCGCCATCGATACCTGGGTGCTCCGCACCGCCTCCACCCAGACGACCGCCTGGCGCCGGGCAGGCCACCCCGACCTCTTCGTCGCCGTCAACGTCTCCGGGCGGGAGCTGGGACGGGCCGACCTGGTCGACCGGGTCGAGGCCGCTGTGGTCGAGAGTGGCCTGCCCCCGGGCCGGCTCGAGCTGGAGATCACCGAGACCACCGCTGCCATGCAGCCGGCCGACGCCCTGGACGAGTTGCGCCAGCTCCGCCGGGCCGGGGTCATGATCGCCATCGACGACTTCGGCACCGGCTACTCCAGCCTCAGCAAGCTGGCGATGTTCCCCGTGGACCGGCTCAAGATCGACCGCTCCTTCCTGAGCTCGATCAGGCAGGAGTCGGACGACGACCCGCTGGTGGCGGCGATGATCGGCATGGCTCACGGCCTGGGCCTGGAGGTCACCGCCGAGGGGGTGAAGACCCGGGCCCAGCTCGCCTTCCTCCGCCGCAGCGGCTGCGACCTGCTCCAGGGCTTCCTCTTCAGCCCGCCGATCGCCGCCGGCCAGTTCCAGGAGCTGCGGGACGGCCCCCCGCAGCGGGCCTGGACGGCTTGATACAGTAGCCGGCCACCATCTCTGGCCGCCCCGACCGGAACAGCCCGCCGGGTCGCGGTGGTCCTGATCGGTTCGGACTGAGGAGGAGACCGGTCATGACCCTCGACACCCCTACCGGAAGGCTCGCCGAGGCTCGCAGCGTCCGTTGGAATCCGACCCCGGAAGAGCTGCGTGAGCTGACCGCCCGGATGCCGAACGCCCGCCGGACCGTCTTCGACAACTACAACGTGCAGACCCGGGTGACCTCGCGCAGCAAGGCGAGCACCTATGCGGTCACCGACACCCCCGAACGGCACAGCGACCAGACCATCAGCCGGGCGGAGGGGGCCCGCCTGGCCCGGCTCCAGGACGCCTACATCCGGGACCAGCAGATGCTGGTCGTCGACGGCTACATCGGCAACGACCCCGACGACAGGGTCCCGGCCCGCCTCTACATCGAGGCGGCCAACGCCAACATCGCCGGGATGCAGCGCTGGCTCTACTTCGACGCGGACGACGCCGGCCCCGGCTTCGAGCCCCGGCTCACCGTCATCGACACCCCCAACCTGACCGTCCCCGGCTACCCGGGCGACCGGATCATCGCGGTCGACCTGGAGGCGGGGGTCACCCGGGTGCTGAACTCCGACTACTTCGGGGAGTCCAAGAAGGGCGGCCTGCGGATGTGGAACACCCTGGTGTACGACCGGGGCGGGCTGGCGCTGCACGCCGGCTGCAAGGTGATCCCGACCCCGCGGGGCGAGCAGACCATGCTCATCGTCGGCCTCTCCGGGACCGGTAAGACCACCACCACCTTCACCCGCCAGAACGACTCCAAGCCGGTGCAGGACGACTTCGTCGCCCTCTACCCGGGCGGGCGGGTGGTGGCCACCGAGAACGGCTGCTTCGCCAAGACCTTCAGCCTGGACCCGAAGTTCGAGCCGTCCATCTACGGCGCAGTCTGCAAGCCCGAGGCCTACCTGGAGAACGTCTCTCAGAACCAGAAGGGCGAGGTGGACTTCTTCGACACCACGTACACCCAGAACGGCCGGTCGGTGTTCCGGATGGAGGCGTTGGGCTGGCACCGTGACGCCCGCGAGCTCCAGAGCGTCGACCAGCTCCTGATTCTCAACTGGAACGAGAACATCATCCCCGGGGTCGCCCGCCTCGACCACGCCCAGGCGGCGGCCTACTTCATGCTCGGCGAGACGAAGGGGACGAGCGCCGGTGGCAAGGACGAGGAGGGCAAGTTCCTCCGGGTTCCCGGGACCAACCCGTTCTTCCCGCTGCGCCACGAGCAGCAGGGCAACCGCTTCCTCGAGCTGCTCGGCAGCTGCCACTTCGAGGTGTTCCTGATGAACACCGGCCGGGTCGGTGGGCCGAACGGCGACGACCGCAGCAAGAAGGTGACCATCCCCCACTCCAGCGCCATCGTGAAGGCGATCGCCGAGGGCACCATCACCTGGGAGGGTGACCCCCACTTCGGCTACGAGGTGGCCTCCGCGGTACCGGGCGTTGACGACGTCGAGATCCTGCAGCCGCGCCATCTCTACGAGCGCCAGGGCAGGCTTGACGAGTACCGCCGCCTGGTCGCGCACCTCCGCGAGGACCGGCGCGCCTATCTGCAGAAGTGGCAGGGGCTGGATCCCGCGATCGTCGCCGCCGCCGGCTGATCAGAGCGGGCGGCGCGAAGAGCGCGGCTCAGCGGCTGATGCGATCGATCAGCCCCACGATGTCGTCGGGGGCTGCGCCCTTCACCAGGTAGCCGGTGGCGCCGGCGCGGCGCATCCGCCGCATCGTCTCGCGGTCGTCCCAGGCCGAGAGGGCGACGATGCGGGTGTGTGGCGACGCGGCCCGGATGCCCTCGGCGGCGCGTATCCCACCGCCCCCGGGCATCTTGACGTCGAGGATCGCCACGTCGGGATGGTGCACGCCGGCCAGGTCGATGGCGCTCTCCGGGTCGGCGGCGAGCGCGACGACCTGGTAGCCGGGCTCGCTGCCGAGCATGTCGCCCAGGGCACCCCGCATCGAGGCGTCGTCGTCGGCGATCAGGATGCGAACGGTCATGACACCTCCGACCTGGCCGGCAGCGAGCCCCCGGCTCCGGCGGGAGGCGCCTCCTGGCCGCTGAGCAGCTGGCTGCCGACGCAGTAGCGGACGGCGGTGCCGACCCCCGGCTCGCTCTCCACGACGCACCAGCCTCCGCTCTGCTCCGCCCGCTCGCGCATCACCAGCAGCCCGAGGTGCCCGGGTGGGGTTTGCGGCAACGAGGTCGGATCGAAACCGATGCCATCGTCCCGGATCTCCACCATCACCGACCCGTCGTGCTCGCTGAGGACCACCTCGATCCGGCCCGCCCGGGCGTGCTTGCAGATGTTGGACACGGCCTCCTGGGCGATCCGGTAGACGACCGTCCGGGCCTCGGGCTCCGGCTCTCGCCGCAGCCGGTCGTCGAGCGTGTAGGCCAGCCCGGCGTCCTCGGCCACCTCGGCCAGGAAGGCGTGAAGGGCGGCGGCGATGCCGTGGGCCTCCAGGGCCGGGGGCCGGAGCACGAACATCAGGTGGCGGAGGCGGTTGATCGACTGGCGCACGTCGTGCTCGAGGTTGAGGAGCAGGGGGTCCAGGGCTCCGCCCCCGAGCCGGCGGCGGAGGGTGGCGAGGCGCAGGGCGACTGCGGTCATCACCTGCACCGAGTCGTCGTGGATGTCGTCGGCGATGCGCCGGCGCTCCTCCTCCTGGGCCTGGACGACGTGGACCAGCAGCCGGCGGCGGTCGTCGGCGCTCTTGCGCAGCTCGTCGACGGAGAGGCGGAGCTGGGCCTGCACCCGGGCGCGGTCGCCCACCAGAGCGACCACGTTGGCGAGGCCGCGGACGAAGGTCACGTCCTCCTCCGAGTACGCGGCCGGCTGGCGCGACGCGGCCAGCAGGAAGCCCGCCACCCGGAGGCCGGTGCGGATGGGCACGATCAGCACGCTGCGGGCGGTGGGCGGGTCGTGTGCGCCTCGGGTGAGGTCCGGCTCCTCCCTGATGTCGGGGATGACGAGCGGCTCACCACTGTGCGCCACCCTGGAGCAGAGCGCCTCCACCCAGGCCAGCTCCTGGCTCAGGGCCTCGGCAGGGCAGCCGATCCCGGCCGTGGGGACGGCGCCGTCGGGGCCCCGCTCCAGCACGGCGACGATGTCCGCGGTCAGGTTGGCCGCGACCGCCTCGCAGCTGGCCTGGGCCAGCTCCACCAGCTCCTCGCCGCCGACCAGCGCGCCTCGACCGAGCGCGGCGACAGCCGCCTGCTCGCGCAGCCGGCGATCGGCGAGCTCGGAGGCCCAATGTCTCCGCTCCACCGCGGCGAGCACTCCGGCGACGCCGGCCACGGCCGTCCGCGCGTCGGTGCCGAACGGTCCCCGGGCCCGGGCGGCGACCAGGAGCTGGCTGATGCCATGAGGTGCGAGACCGGCGGCGATGGCCGCCCGCTGGCCGTTCTGGTGGAGCAGGACGGCGATCGCGCCCGCCCGCGGGCCCGCACTCGGCCGGAGGACGCTGGCCTCCGCATCGACCAGCTTCAGGTCGGCCTCGGTGGGGACCAGGCCCTCGGGGAGAGGGCTCAGGCCGATCTGGGCGACCACCGAGATCCCACGGTCGGACGGCCTCAGCGCGAGCAGGGCGACGACATTGGCGCCGCTTCCCGCGGCGAGCGCGCCCAGGATCTGGTGGTGCAGCTCCTCGCGACCGCCGCCGGCGAGGGCGAGAAGGGCGACCTGGGCGGTGACCGGATCCGGGCCCGCCCTGACCCTACGCGGCGACATGAAGGTTCCAGACCACCGCCGCGAGCCCCACCAGGACGGCGAGCAGCCCCAGCGCCCGCGCGCCGCGACCGCGCAGCCTGGCCATGTTGAAAACCACGACGGAGGCCACCACTGCCTTCTCGATGAGCAACCCGGGTATGCCCCACCGGCCAATCACGGCGGCGCTGATCGGGTTCTGTTCCGGCAGATTATTGGCAAGCGCGGCCACGGTCGTGGTCGCGTCAGCAAGCTGTGACACGACCACGGACAGCGCCAGCCAGCTGGTCGCCGTGTCCGCGGCAAGCGCGCCGAAGTCGCGGATCACACCGTGAGCGTACCCGGCGATGTCGGCCCAGCAGCTGGTCAGCAGCCGGGTCGGGAAGCTGGCTATCTGGGGGCGGAGACTGACGGTGCTGATCACGTCCGATCCTCGGGGGGGCGGGAGGTCCGTCACCATCGTGTGCCCGCCGGGGCGCCCTGGCCAGACGCGGACTGCCGGTATTCCCCTGGTGCGCGTGCACTAGCGGGGTGCTGAAGAACCCCCGGCGAGGATTGGCGTTCCCAGGCCGGCGAGGCGAAGGGCACGCTCTCCGCGCCACCCGGTCGCGCGGGCGGCCCCGCGCGGCGGCCGGACGGACGGGTGACGGCGGTGCAACGGCACCCCAACCCGGACACGCCGCCGTGACAGTCCAACGAAAACCACCCCCCGGATCGGGCATCCCTCGAACAATGGCGGCGAGAGCGGACCGCCGCGAACCTCGAAGGAGACCCCTGTGCCGGGTGCGCTGTCTCGGACCATCCGGGTGTTCATCATCGATGACCACCGCATGTTCACCCAGGCCGTGGCCGCAGCCCTCGCCGAGGAGCCCGACATGGAGGTGGTCGACACCGTCGAGAACCTGGCCGAGGCGCGGCGCCGGCTGGAGGAGGTCGAGGTGGACGTGATCCTGCTGGACCAGCGTCTCCCCGACGGCCAGGGGACCCACGCCGCGGCCGAGCTGCGCGCCATCCGCCCTGGCGCCAAGGTCGTCCTGGTCACGGCGGCGATGGAGCCCAGCGTCCTCAACGAGGCCCTGGCCGCCGGCTGCGCCGGGTTCGTGACCAAGGGGGACAGCATCGACGCGCTGGCCGCCGCGGTCCGGGCCGCCGCCTCCGGCGCCACCCCCGTCTCGCCGGCGATGCTGAACCGGCTGACCAGCCCCGACGTCAACGGCTCCGCGCTGACCGAGCCGCTGACGCCGCGGGAGACAGCGGTGCTCCTCTTCCTGGCCGACGGGATGAGCAACGAGGAGATCGCCAAGCGGCTCTTCATCAGCATCCACACCCTGCGCAACCACATCCAGAGCATCATCAGCAAGCTCGGGGCCCACTCCAAGCTCGAGGCGGTCTCGATCGCCATCCGCGAAGGCCTCATCACCGCGCCGGGCAACGAGTACTGAGCTCCCCGCTCCTCGCGGGGCCGCGGGGGCGGGCCGGCTCCGCTCCGGACCACCGCTCCGGGGGCGCTGCAACTAGCTCGCCAGGGGCAGCCTCATCACGACCGTGGTGCCGTGTCCGGGGTCGGAGCCCACCCGCAGCACCCCGCCGGCGTCCTCCACCCGCTGCTCGAGCAGCAGCAGTCCCATGTGACCCCGACGCTGCTGGTCCCCCAGGGTCCCGACGTCGAAGCCCTGCCCGTCGTCGGTCATCTCCAGCCGCATCCCGTCACGGTCCTGGGTGACCGTGAGCTGCACCCGATGCGCCGCCGCGTGCCGCGCGGTGTTGCGCACCAGCTCCTGGACGACCCGGTGGATCAGGCTCCGCACCCGGGCGTCGCAGTCCAGCTCGCCGATGGAGATGTCCACCTCGACGCCGCTCTCGGCGAGCGGAACCAGAAGGCTCGAGAGCGCGCCGGTCAGACCGTCGCGCTCGATCTGGTCCCCCGCCAGGGTGCCCATCAGTCCTCGGAGATCGGCGGTCACCGCCTGCAGGTCGACGGTGATCCGCTCAAGGCCCTCCACCGTCGCGGCCACCCGCTCCGGCGACTGTCCGCCCTCGCGGCGCAGCCCCCGGGCCAGGGTGGCGGTCCGGAGGGTGACGGCGCTGACCAGCTGGATGACCCCGTCGTGGAGGTCGGCGGCGAGCTGACGCCGCTCCCGGTCGGACGCGACCAGGGCCTCGTGGAGAAGCTTCTCTCGCTCGGCGGAGAGATCGGCCTCGCGCTCGACCGAGCGCTCCGCCTCTCGCCACCAATGGCCGGTCTGGCTCCCGGCCAGCTGGGCCAGCCGGAGCTGGAGGGGCAGCACCACCAGGCACACGGTGAGCACGGCGGCGCCCAACCCCAGGGCCACCAGGTCCGCCCAGCTGGTGAGGTGGAGGGCGACCGCGGCGGCCGCCACCAGGGGCACGGCGACCAGGCTGACCCCGATGGCGGCCACCGGGACCATCCACGTCGACCTGCGGGTGACCGCCCCGGCCGGGGCCGCCGGGAGCACCGCCCGGACGGCAGGCGCGACCCCGGGGCGACCCGACGGGGACGAGCCAGCGCCAGCCCCCCGCTCCGCCGTCACTTGCATCGGCGTGGCTCAGGCTACGTCGGCGCGGTAACGAACGAAACCGGACCCCGTCGCAAACCTCTATGGATGCGGCGACGCGGTGGCGGCGGCGGGACGGCCTCGGCTCAGCCGGGAGAGGTCGTCGTCACCGATCAGGACCAGCCGCTCCGCGAGGTCGCGGTCGATGTCGCGTCCCTGCTCGACGAGCAGGGCGGCGGCCGCGTCGAGGCAGGCGCCGACGGTGGGTATGGCCGCGAGGATACGAGAGCGGATGCGCGGAACGTCGGAAGCGTTACAAGCCGGTTAATCTCGGGGCGTTCGGCGCAAATGGCCCTAAGCTGTCAAGCGAGAGGCGCCTCGACGTCGAGGTGAGTGGTGGTGTGTCGAGGATAAGTGGATGGCGGTGTCGGATCTGACGATGGCATCCGTCGTCGAGGCGCGCGCCCTGGCGGGGGCGACCGTGACGGTCACGGCCGCATGCCGGGAGGGGGGCTGCTCCACCCCGGGATCCCTCCGGTGCGCCTACGTCGACAGCCGCGGCCACGCCTGCGCGACCCGCTGGTGCCACCGGCACCTGCGCATGGTCGGTTCCACCGGCTACTGCCGCCGCCACGCCAGCACCGTGGCCGCGCTGGGCGGCCGGGCCAGCGACCCCAGGGCGCTTCCCCCCGTCGACTACCGCGGCGCCTCGCTGGTGAACTGGATCTGGACCGAGGGGCTCACGGCCCTGCACGCCGCGGTGGCCTCCGGGCTCCGACCGGGAGAGGTCGTCTTCGATGACCGCGCCGTCAACGTGGTCCGCCTGCCGAACGGACAGCGGCGGTGGGAGCGGGGTTGGCGGATCGGTGACCGCAGCGGCCTCACCGGCAAGGTGGTGATCTGCGTCGACGAGGTGGACGACGCCCGGATATCGCTCCAGGTCGACGACTCCGTGATGGCGGTCGCGGTGCCGCCCTGGGTCAGCCGGCGGCAGGCGCACCGGGAGGTGACACCCGACGTCGACGCCGCCGAGCGCGGCCAGTTCTACGGATTCCTGATCGACCACATCCGCCGGGCGCTGGAAGGCCGGCGCTGAGCCGGGCTCCGGCCGGGCTCTGGTCAGCTGACCGAGCGCACCTCGCCGGAGACGGCCGGAACCGCGTCGAGCACCAGCGCCACGACCTCGCGCGGGGTCAGGGTGGCCAGCTCGAGACGGCGGCCGCTCCGCAGCCAGTGGAGCTCGGGGACGCTCAGGTCGGCCTCGATCCCGGCGGGCAGGCGGGCCGGGGCGCCCTCGATGACGTGGAGCCCGGCGTCGCAGGCGGGAGGGCGGAGGCCGGCGTCGACGAGGTCAACGGCGCCGGCCCGGCGCAGCGCCGCCGGCATCCCGCAGCCGGCGGGGTCGGCGTCGTGGACCGCCACCAGCCGGCGCCCCCGCACCTCCGGCGGCAAGCCGTCACCGTCGCCATCCAGGAGCCCAGCGAGGTCGGCCACCGCGGCACCCTCCGGGAGCCGGCCGGCGTTGGCGGCGAGCAGTTCCGCCGTCTCGCCGCGATCACAGACGATGAGGGGGGCGGCGCGGCCCCGCCCACCGGCTACCGTCAGCTCCGGCAGGGTGGGCGCGCGGGCCGGGGGCGGGGTGCCGGCGACCAGGGCGCCGAACTCCTCGGGCCGGCTCCTCTGCGCCTCCTCCAGGGGCCCGGCACAGAAACCGGTGTAGCTCGTCGCCAGGGTCCGGCTCCCCTGGGCACGCCGTCGGGCGCGGGCGCGCTCGACGCGAGCGTTGACCGGTGCGGCGAGCAGGGACACGACCCCGAGACCGGCAAGGACGGGGGAGAGGGGGACGGAGTGCACCCAGAGCAACGCTCCGGCGAGGACGACCAGGACCGCGCCCAGGCCGATGAAACCGCGGGTCGCGGACTCCGGCGGCCGCTCCACAGCCCGGCAGGCCGCGTAGTACAGCTGGCGGGAGGTGTAGCGGTGGTCGCCGTCGCCGAGCCGCCGCGCCTCCTCGACGAGGACGTCGGTGGTGATCGGGAGGAGCACCGGCCGAGTGTGCCATGAGTCGCGGCCGGTCGCCGTCACCGTCGCGACCCCGCGACGCCAGACGCCGGGAGATGACCCGAGGGGTTTCCCGGATTCGACGGGCGTCCGGCCATGTGACAATCCCGCGGTGGCCCGGGCGGTCCTCCTCCCTCGCACGGCATCCGCCCCTCGCGGCGGCGTTGCGCTGCCCGTCGCGGCGACGGCTCTTGGCGTGGTGGTTGCGGCCCTGGCCCTGCGCCTCGACCTGATCCACCCCGCCGGCCAGACGGCGGCGGGGATCGCGCTCCATATCGCCGGCGGGCTGACCTACGTGCTGGTCGGCGGCGCCGCCTGGTGGCGGCGCCCGCGCAACCGGACCGGCCAGCTGATGGTGGCGGTCGGCATCGCCTGGTTCGTCCAGGACCTGACCCACGCCACAGCCCCGCTCCCCTATGCCCTGGGGGACTTCTTCTTCGTCGCCTACTTCGGCTTCCTCGGCCACCTGGTCGTGGCCTTCCCGAGCGGCCGCCTGGAGACCAGGACCGACCGCGTGGTGGTGACCGCCGCCTACCTCTGGGCCCTGGGGGGCAACCTCTTCACCCACGTGCTCTTCGCCCCGGCCGGGAGCACCGAGCTCTTCGTGCTCCACCGGGACGCCACCCAGTACGCCATCTTCGACGCCCTCCAGCAGGGACTCGACGCGACCCTCGCCGTCGTCGTCGTCGCTCTGGTGGCCGTCCACTACGCCCGCGGCACCCCGCCGGCCCGGCGAGCCCTCGGACCCGCGGTCTGGGCCAGCGGACCGATGCTGCTGGCCGCCATCCTGCTGTCCCTCCCGGGAGTGGTGGGCTCGGCCCCGGTGCTGAGCAGCGCGGTGCCGTATTTGACGCCGATCGCGCTCGCCTCGCTTCCCGTCTCCTTCATCTTCGGCCTGCTGCGCAGCCGCCTCGCCGTCGCCGACGTCGGCCACCTGGTGGTGGAGCTCGGGGCGTCGCCCCCGCCGGGACGGATCCGCGACGCCCTGGCGGAGACCCTGCACGACCCCTCGCTCGCGCTCGCCTACCAGGTGCCGGAGAGGGAGGGATGGGTCGATGCCGAGGGAAGGCCGCTCAGCCTCCCCGACGGCCGGTCCGCCCGCGCCATCACCGTCCTGGAGCGCGGCGGCGAGGCGGTGGCGGCGCTGATCCACGACCGCTCGCTGGAGAACGACCCCACCCTGGTGGCGGCGGTGGCGGGGGCGGCGGCGCTCGCCATCGAGAACGAGCGGCTCCAGGCCGACGTGCTGGCCCGGCTGGCCGAGGTCCGGGAGTCGCGGGCCCGCCTGGTGACCGTCGCCGACCAGGAGCGCAGACGGCTGGAGCGCGACCTCCACGACGGGGCCCAGCAGCGGCTGGTCGCCCTGGCCCTCACCCTGAGCAGGGCCGCCGAGCGCCTCAACGACGGCCGGGAGGGGAGCGGGGAGCTCCTGCGGGATGGCGAGCGGCAGCTCCAGAAGGCGCTGGAGGAGCTGCGCCGGCTGGCCGCCGGGATCCGGCCGGCCATCCTCTCCGATGCCGGCCTCGGCCCCGCCCTGGAGTCGCTGGCCGAGAACGCGCCCCTCCCGGTGACGCTGCGCATCGCGGCGGATCGCCGCCTTCCCGACTCGGTGGAGTCCGCCGCCTACTTCGCGATCTGCGAGGCGCTGACCAACGCCGCCAAGCACGCCCACGCCACCTCGGTCACGATCACCGCCCGCCTCGACAACGACCACCTCCTGATCGAGGTCAGCGACGACGGCGTCGGCGGCGCGGAGTTCGGTGGAGGGACCGGCCTCAACGGGCTGGTGGATCGGATCAGCGCCCTGGACGGCCACCTCACCCTCGACAGCCCGACCGGCAAGGGAACCCGTCTGGAGATCGACCTGCCATGCGGGTGATCCTCGCCGACGACTCGGTGCTGCTGCGCGAGGGCCTGGCCCGCATGCTGGTCGAATCCGGCTTCGAGGTGGTGGCCCAGGTGGGCGATGCCGAGGCCCTGCTGGCCGCCGTCGACGCCGACCCGCCCGACGTCTGCATCGTCGACATCCGCATGCCGCCAACCAACACCACCGAGGGCCTCCAGGCCGCGCTCCAGCTGCGCATCCGGCATCCCTCGGTCGCCGTCCTGGTGCTCTCCCAGTACGTCGAGACCCGCTACGCGATCGAGCTCCTGGCCCGCGGTGCCGACGGGGTCGGCTACCTGCTCAAGGATCGCGTCGGCGACGTCTCGGAGCTGCTGGCGGGGCTGCGCGCGGTGGCGGCGGGACGCTCGGTGATCGACCCCGCCGTGGTGAGCCGGCTGGTCGGCCGCCGCCGCCAGGACGACCCGATGGAGAGGCTGACCGTCCGGGAGCGGGAGGTCCTGGGTCTGATGGCCGAGGGGAGGTCCAATCGAGCCATCGGAGAGCGCCTCTTCCTCAGCCCCAAGACGGTGGAGACCCACGTCTCGGGGATCTTCTCCAAGCTGGGCATCGAGGACACCTCCGACGACAACCGCCGGGTGCTCTCGGTGCTCACCTGGCTGCGGGGGGATGCCGGCGAGGCGCAGTCGTAGGTTCGACCGCACGCGGTGCCGGCACCCCGACCGTCGCCGGGCACCCACCGGCCGGCGCCCGCGGCCTCAATCGTCGCGGAACCCGCGCGCGACGCGCTCCAGGCGGCTGCGGTAGCTCTCCCACCACGCAGCGTCGACCGCAGGCATGCCGTCGTTGCCGGGGCGCACCCCGACAGCCCCGTCGAGGAGCTCCCGGACGATGTCGGCGTGGCCGGCGTGGCGGTTGGTCTCGGCGATCATGCGCACCAGGACCGTGTGCAGCGTCACCTCGCTCCGCTCCGGCGGCCACCACGGCACATGACCGATGGCGTCCAGGTCCAGGGCGGCGATGGTGGCATCCGCGTGCACCCACGCCCGCCGGTACAGCCCGACGACCTGCTCGCGCGACTCCCGAGCGGTGGCCCACATGTCCGCGTTGGGGTCGGACTCGTCGAAGGGCGGCAGCGACTCCTCGGCCGGCCGTCCGAAGGTGTCACCGAAGTAGCCGATCTCCAGGCCGGCGAGATGCTTGACCAGCCCCAGCAGGTTGGTGCCGGTCGGCGTCATCGGCCGGCGGACGTCGTGCTCGGACAGGCCCTCGAGCTTCCAGAGCAGCGCCTCACGGGCCTCCTGCAGGTAGCGATGAAGCTCCGGCTTGGGGTCGTGCCCGCTCATGCCCCGGAGTCTGCCACGGCGGGGTCCGGCATCCGGCCCTCGGTCGCGGCGGGCTAGCTGGGTGCCGGCGCGGCGCGGACGTGCTCCGCGAAGAACGCGAGGACGCGCTCCCAGGCGTCGGCTGCGGCGGCGGCGTCGTACGCCCTGCCCTGGTCGTTGAAGAACGAGTGCCGCGCCCCCGGGTAGACCTTGATGTCGTGGACGATCCCGAGTTCGGAGAGGCGGGCGTCGAGCGTGCGTCCAGCACGCGCCGTGAAGTCCTGGCCCGGATAGCTGCCGACCACCGGACACAGCCGGCGCACCGCGCTGGCCGGCCGGGGGTTGGTGGCGTAGAAGGGAGCGATGGCGCGGAGCCGCCGGTCGCGGCATCCCCAGGCGAGGGCGAGGCCGCCTCCCATGCAGAAGCCGATCACGCCGACTCGGGCACCGTCCACTTCCGGTTGCGAACTCAGGAACTCCGCGCTCGCCCTCAAATCGCGGACGGCGAAGGAGGTGCGGCCGGTGAGCGATCCACCCATCAGGCGGGCCATGCAGATCACCCGGTTGCGATCGGAGAAGAGGTCGACCGCCAGGGACGCGTAGCCCTCCGCGGCGAGGCGCCCGGTGATGTCGCGGATGTTGTCGTTGAGACCGTAGATCTCGTGGATCACCACCACGCCGGGGTGGGGGCCGGGGCCGTCGGGCAGCGCCAAGCAGCCGCGGAGGCGGGCCTGGGGAGAGGTGACGACGACGTCCCGAACACTCATCGGAGGAGCAGCGGAAGTATGCACCCCGGGCTCGCGCCCGGTCGGATGTGGTCTGATGCACGGGGCCCATGAAGAGAGCGCATCACGGCGACGTCGCCCACTTCAACCGCTGGGCGGCCAGCTACGACCGCACCCCGGGGCAGTCGCTCTTCGCGCGGGTCCACCGCCCGGTGGTCGATGCCGTCTGCGCGGGGAGCGTCCCGCAGCGGGTCGTCGACGTCGGCTGCGGCACCGGCCGGCTGCTGGAGGCGCTGCTGGCACGCCTGCCCGGCGCCGAGCTGGTCGGCGTCGATCCCGCCGAGGGGATGATCTCGGTGGCCCGCAGCCGCTTCGCGGGCGAGCCGCACGTCCGGTTCGAGGTGGCGACCGCCGACCACCTGCCCCTCGACGACGGGTGCGCCGACGTGGTCACGACGACCCTCTCCTTCCACCACTGGGAGCGGCAGGAGGCATCGCTGCGGGAGGTGGCCCGGGTGCTGGGACCGGGGGGCCGGCTGCTCATCGCCGACATCTTCGGCATCGGCTTCGTCGGTCGCCTCCTGCGCCCGGCGGCGGGCCGTCACGGGGTCGGATACCGCAACGCCGCGGAGCTGGCCGGGCTGCTGCGGGACGCGGGGTTCAGCGCCTGGCGGCGCCGGTCGCTCTTCGGCCCGGTGGTCCCGGTGTTCCTGGCAGAGGCCCGGCGGCCGCAGCGCTGACCCGGGGCGGGCGTGGGTCAGGAGGGGACGAGGCTCCCCGCGCGGTTCCGACGCGGGGAGCGCCGGCGACGATGCCCGTGGCTTCCGGGTCACCGGGTCTGAGGAGGACTGAGGAGGACGGGGAAGATCGAGCGGATCCAGCATCCCACGCGGCCCGGGAATCGCCGCCGGCGGGCAACCGCCTCGTCACAGGCCTGCGGCCGGGGGCGTACCCTGGCCCCCAGGATCAGCGGGCACGGAGGCGCCGGGGTGCGGGAGTTCCGCAGCTACGAGGACTTCTTTCCCTACTACGTCAGCCAGCACAGCCGGCCGGCGACCCGCTGGCTGCACTTCACGGGCGCCCACCTGGGGGTGGCGGCGGCGGCGGCGGCACTGGTCGCGCGGCGGCCCGCCGGCGTCCTCGCGCTCCCGGCGATCGGCTGCGGCCTGGCCTGGTACAGCCACCTCGCGATCGAGAAGAACCGGCCGGCCAGCCTCGGGCATCCGCTCTGGAGCCTGCGCGGCGACCTCCGCATGATCGCCATGATGTGGCAGGGTCGGGACGACGAGCTGACCCGGATCGCCCGCGATCAGAGGACGATCGTGCTGGACGGGGACGACCGCAGCGCCGCCTGAGACGGGGGCATGGCTCGCCGGGCTCCCGCCCGCGGCAATCCGCGCGTGCCGGTCGGCCGGGAACGGAGGGGGCTCAGCGCCCCGGCACCAGCTGCGCCAGCAACCGGTCGGTGGCCGCCGAGATCTCGGCAACCGCGGCCTCGAACGCGTCCCGGTTGCGCTGCGCGGGCTGGCGGTAGCCGCTCACCTTGCGCACGTACTGGAGCGCGGCGGCCTCGATATCGCCGGTCGACGCCGGGGGAACGGCGCCGCGGAGCGTCTTGATGCTGCGACACATGCGACGAGGTTAGCGCCGGCGGGCGGGGAGTGTCGCGCGCTCCCCGACCCGGCCCACCGCTCCGCGCCGGCCCCGGCAGCCGAGGCAACCGATGCAGTCGACACAGTCGGCGCAGGCGAAACAGGCCACGCACCGGGTGCAGCGCAGGCATGCCAGGGTGGCGACGCATCCCCCGATGACGGCACCGAGGAGCGTGAGCACGCTGCCCGCGACCGCGGTGCTGGCCAGGGTCAGTGCGCTCCCCGCCACGGCGGCGGAGCCGGCGGTCGCAGCGCTCCCCGCCACCGCCGCCGACACCGCGGTGGCCGCGCTGCCCGCGATCCCGGCCGAGTAGGCCGTCGCCGCGCTCCCCGCCACCCCGGCGCTGCGCAGCACCGCGACGCTGCCCGCGACGGCGGCACTCTCCACGACCCGCGCGCTCCCCGCCACGGCCACGCTGTCCAGGACCCGCGCGCTCCCCGCCTCGGTGACGCTCCCGCCCACAACGGCCACCTGATCAGCGGGGGAGCCCAGGAACCGGGCGATGACGTGGCGTGGCCTGGTCCGTCCCGCCATCCCCGGGCCCTCCCCGCTATCCGCCGACAAGCTCGATCACCGCATGGGTGACGTAGGAGGATACCGCCCGGCGAAGTCCCTCCTTCCCGGCGTGGCGGACCACGGTGTCTGCGCTCCAGCCGTCCCGGTGGATGCGCAGCCGTCCCGGCCGGCGCCCTCGCGGACGCTCCAGGAGAGCCTCGAGCGACCCCATCGACGTGGCGATGGTGGCCCGACCGGTGGCGAGGAGAGCCTCGGTGGCCTCGTCCACCCAGCGCTGCACCCACGCCTCGACCCGGGTGAGAGGGTCGTCGGCAGCCGCGGGGACGGCCTCGACCCGGGCGTCACCGAGCAGGCGGTCGATGGCCGCAGCGGTCCCTCCGACGTAGGTCCAGGCCAGATCGGTCTCGCTGGCGACGCACCAGGCCCGATCCGCCGGCCACCAGAGGTTCGCCGCCTGCTGGTGCCGTTCGCCGAGGAGCAGGGGGGCGAACACGGCCTCCGCCGGTCCCGTGTAGAGGAGGTAGTCGCGGTGCGGCAGGCGCACCCGCGGTCCGGTGAGCACCCGCTCGGGGATGGGGCCGGGGAGCCGGACCGGAGGCTCCCCGCGGCGGGTGAGCAAGTTCCTCCCCCGCTCCCAGCCGTAGCCGTCCCAGAGGCAGAAGCAGCACCGCTCGGGCGTCGTGGTCGCCGCCCGCAGGACCTCGACGAGGACCGCAGCGTCCGGCGGGTAGGGGGTTCCGGTGAGCGGACCCTGGCCCCGCCAGGGCGGCTCCCCGGCCGGTCGGACCGGGGGCAGGGCGATCGAGTGGAACTGGGTGCCGCGGTCGACCGAACCCCCACTCCAGGCAGCCACGTCGCGCCAGCGCACCGGAGCCCCCTCACCAGGAGCGCGGACGGAGGCGGGGTGCAGGACTCGGGCGTATGCCTCGAAGCCGCCGGGGATCACCGATGCGACCCAGCGGACCTCGAAGGGGGCGAGCCGCCCGCCGATCCAGGCGGCCTCGCCAACAGCCGAACTCCACCTCGCGTCGGAAAGGCTGGCCACGGGGGCCATGCTACCCGTCGGCGCGGAGACGGCCGCCGGCGGTCCGATCATCCCCCGGCGGGCGCGGCGGCTCCGCGGCGCTGGTCCCGGGGCCACGGCTCGACCATCCCCACCGCATCGGCCTGGGCTACCGGCAGCTCGAACCAGACGGTGACCCCGCGGGCGTCCGAGCTCGCGCCGACGTTGCCGCCGTGGGCATCCACCAGCTCGCGCACGATGGCGAGACCGATGCCCGCACCCCCGCTCCCCCGCGCGCGGCTCGGGTCGACCCGGAAGAAGCGCTCGAAGAGGTAGGGAAGCGCCTCCGGCGCGATGACGTCGCCGACGTCGGTGATGCCCACCCGGACCGCCTCGTCTCCGCCCGGAACGACCAGCGCGGTGATCGTGGTCCCGGGCGCCGCGTGGCGGATCGCGTTGTCGATCACGTTCCCCACGACCTGGGCCAGCCGCACCCGGTCGCCCAGCACGGTGGGCGACCATCCATGGCTCTCCACGTTCCCGGTGAGGCTGCGCCCGGCCATGGCGGGGGCGAAGCCTCCGATCGTGTCGCGCAGCAGGGCGACCAGATCGAGAGGGCGGCGATCCATGCGGTCGCGGGCCAGCTGCGCGTCGGAGAGCGCCCGCAGGTCCTCGACCAGGGCGATCAGCCGGCGCAGCTCGTGGTGGGCGCGGTCGAGCTGTTCTGACGAGGCCGGCATCACGCCATCCCGCATCCCCTCGAGCAGGCCCAGCAGGTTGTGCAGCGGGGTGCGCAGCTCGTGGGCCACGTCGTTGGTCACCTGGCGGCGCAGGTCCTCGAGACGCTTCAGGGAGCGGGCGAGCTCGTTCACCGACTCGGCGATGTCGCCGATCTCGTCCCGGCGCAGGCTCTCGATCGGGGCGGGGGCGGCACCCGAGGCCATGCTCTCGGTGACGGCGCGCAGGGGCCGCAGCGCCAGGGTGACGAAGAGGAAGTTGAGGAGCACCGCCACCAGCGCGCCGATGGCGATGGTCGGGTACACCTCGGCGGCAACGGCGGCGTCGTAGGCGCGCTGGCCCGCCGCCGGGTCGACCGGTTGACCGGCGGCATGCACGATGCTCATGAAGCTCGGCTCGGCGATGTGGTGCATCAGCAGCACGATGGTGGCGACCGTGGCCGCGATGACCACGGCGTTGAGCACCACCAGCTGCCAGCGCAGGCCGAGCCAGCCCCAGGCCCGGCGCACGGCCGTCAGCACGGCGCCGAGGCGCTTCATGCGGAGGCCACGCCTTCGACCTTGTAGGTCGTCACGGCGCTGGTGCCGCCCGGTCCGCCGGCGGCGTCCGAGACGACGGGGTCGCCCCGGCTGTCGAATCCGAAGCCATAGGGCGCGGCCCCGGTCGCCGGCGTGGTCACGGCGGAGCCGAGGCGGCCGCTGGCGTCCACGGTGAAGGTGTCGATGGTGCTGCTCCCCTTCTCGGTGACCACCAGGCGCCGCCCGTCAGGGGTGAAGGAGACCTGCTCGGGTGAGCTCGCCCCGGCCGACAGGCTGGCGGTGGCGTCCGCCGCGGTCAGGGGGTGCAGCCCCCCGCCGTCCAGCCACAGACCGGAGACGGAGCTGTCCCCCGCGTTGAGGACCTCGACCAGCCGTCCCCAGGCGGTCACGCTGATGGGGCCGCTCCCGCCCGACGGCGCGGTGTCGAGCAGGCGGAGGCTGCCGTCCGCCTCGACGGCGAAGGCCGACACGGCGTCGGACGCGGCGTTGACGGCGATCAGGCGCTGCCCGGAATCCGCCAGCGTCAGGGCACCCTGGGAACCCAGCGCCGACCCGGTGCCGTCACCGCCGGTGGCGAAGCTGGCGAACGGGATGACGTGATCGCTCTGGGCGCGAAACGCCAGGATCGTGTTGCCGCCCTGCGCGGCGTCGTCGTTGCTCTGCGTGTAGAGGACGGTGGGCTGATAGCTCTCGGCGTGAGCGGTCACGGTCGCGCCCGCGACGAGCGTCAGGGCCGCGGCGCCGATCACGCCGGCTGACCTTGCCGAAGCCGTGCGAATCGCGTGTCGAAGGGACATCGCGCTGGTTCCTCCCTGTTCCGGTGCGACCGCCCCGGAGAGGCGGTCCGGACGAGGCTGACGCCCCAACGTTGCGGGAGTGTTTCGAGGGGCGGAGCCGCCGGGAGACGGGGGCGGCTGAGATGGAACCCGGTCAGTTGCCGAGGATCTGCTCGATGCGGGCCATCTGCGCCGCCGAGAGCGGACCGAAGTTCATCGCTCCGACGTTCTCCTCGACCTGGGCGACCGTCCGGAAGCCGGTGATGGGCACGGTCACGCGGCTGCGGGCCCAGAGCCAGCCGAGCGCCCCCTGCACCAGGCTGCGCCCGCCATCGGTGAGCACCTCGCGGAGCGAGTCCAGCTTGGCGAGCCAGCGGGCGTTGCCGCTGCCGTCGGGGTTGAAGAGGTCGCCCCAGCCCCGCTCCAGCACCTGGGTCCTCCAGTCGTCCCCGGGGAGCCGGGCGTCGGCCCCGTACTTGCCGCTCAGGAAGCCGGAGGCGAGCGGGCTGCGGATGACGGCGGTCATCCGGCTCTTCTCACAGAGCTGGATCATCCCGGGGGTCTCCTGGAGCACGTTGCAGATGAACTGCAGCGCCGAGCAGGTGACGCGGTCGGCCCAGCGCTGGGCCTGCTCGACCACGTCGCAGCTCCAGCCGAAATGGCGGATCAGACCCTCGGCCTGGAGGCCCTCCAGCGTCTCCACCACCTCATCCGCCTGGTCGTCGGGCAGGCTGCCGATGTGGAGCTGGTAGAGGTCGATGTCATCCCGCTCCAGCCGCCGGAGGGAGGCCTGGCAGGCGGCGCGGATGTAGGCGGGGCTGACGTTCATGCCGTGGCCCCTCCGACTGCCGTCGTCGTCGAACGTCCAGCCGAACTTGGTGGCGATGACCACCTCGTCGCCGTGGAGGCCCAGGGCGCGGGCGAGGATCCGCTCACTGTGGCCGGCGCCATAGGTGTCGGCGGTGTCGAAGAAGGTCACCCCGAGGTCGAAGCCTCGCTGGATGGCGCGGATGGACTCGGCGTCGTCCACGTCACCCCAGCCGGTCACCCGGCCATCATCCCCGACCGTCGGACCCCCAATGGCCCAGCAACCGAGGCCCATCGGGCTCAGCTTGATGCTGGAGAGGCCGAGGTGCCGGGGCGGGATCTCGTAGTAGACGGTCATCTCAACGTCCTCAGGTGATGGAGGGATGGGGGGCGGCACGCCCCCTGATGGTCACGGGGTCCCCGGGCGGCCTGGCGGCGCGGAGTCGCGCCGAGCCAGGGGTGAGCCCCTTGTGGCTCTGCCACGGGGGCGAGGGGGCGGCACGCCCCCTGATGGTCACGGGGTCCCCGGGCGGCCCGCCGCCCGGGGCGCGAGCTCCCAGCCGCTGCCCTCGCCCCGGTGGCCGTCGCGCACCTCGATCCCGCACCCGGTGAGCAGGTCGCGGAGGTGGTCGGCGTCGTCGAAGCGCCGCTCCGCCCGGAACTGCCGGCGCATCGCCAGCATCGCCTCCACGAAGGGGGCGACCCGCTCCCGGGGGTCGGCGGCCCCCTCGGTGGCGAGCTCCCCCAGCCGGGTCACCATCCGCCGGAGCAGCGACCGGCCCCGCTCGCGCTCGTCGCCGGAGAAGGTCTCACTCGACCATTCGGCCATGGTCGTCTCGAGGCCCAGGATGGCGGCGACCATCCCCGCCACGTCGCTGCGGTCACGGGCGCGGTCGAATTCATCCTGACGCTCACCGAGGAGCGCCATGAACGGCTCCTCCCGCCCGGCGGGCTCCGGGGGGACCTCCACCCGGGCCGGGACCGTGGACCGGGCCGCTGGCCCGCCGGCGCCGGTGAGCATCGCCCGCAGCTCCCCGAGGGTGGTCTCGGTGCCGGCGGGGAGGCTCGACTCCACCCCGCTCCGGCGCACCACCGCCCGCCCCCGGCCGCGCACCTCGACCCGCTCGGCGCCGAGGTCGAGGATCAGAGCGGTGTGCTCGTCGACCCCCAGGATGGCCACCCCGTCGGGGAGGAGGGATTCGAGCTGGGTGAGGCGACCCTCGCCCATGTAGCAGAAGCGGGTGTCGTGGGTCCCGCCCTCGGCGTTGTCCCAGTGGGTGATCAGCGCGGCGCGGATGCCGGCGACGGCGAGCAGGTCGAGACCGTCCAGCCAGTGGACCGGCTCGCCCACCTTGTAGATCTCGTAGACGGGGAGGGAGACGATCCCGAGGGTGATCGCCGCCGCCGAGGCGAGGGTGACGCAGCCGCCCTGCTCCAGCTTGTCGCGCAGCAGACCGGGGACCTCGGTCTGGCGCCACTGGCGGAGGGTGTAGCTGGGGCTGCCCGGCCCGGAGAAGACGTAGTCCGCCGCGTGGATGCGGCTGTAGGCGGCCTCCCGCTCGACCTCGGTGGCGGTCTCGGCGCGGCGCAGGCTGGCCAGCTCCAGAGGGTGGCCGATGCTGCGGTCGAAGTGCTCCTGGGCCCGCGCCACCAGCTCGTCGGCGTTCTCCTGGAAGCCGAAGGGGGTGTCGAGAAGCACCGCTCGCGCGGCGTCCCCCCCCACCCGCTCGATGAGCTCGCGGTGGACGGGGGCCATGGTCGGGGCGGTCTCCCCGGAGCCCATGACGCAGAGGATGCGAGCGCCCGTCACCGGATCCATCCTACGCAGCGCGGGCGGCCCGCCGGGGAGGCCGGGGCGCGGTGGGTCACGGTCAGGCCCGCCGGGTCCGCTGCGCGCTCCCGCTCGCGCCGTAGCGGCGCTCCATCCCGGCGACGCGCTCGACGTTGGCGACCTCCTCGGGATCGACGCCGCCGCTTCCCAGGAAGGCGTCGACTATGGCCTGAGCGGAGTCCGGGGTGGCGCCGTCGAGGCTGAGCGCCAGAACGTTGGCGCCATTCCAGCGGCGGGCGGCGCGGGCCGTCTCGGCGTCCTTACAGAGCGCCGCCCGGATGCCGGGAACCTTGTTGGCGGCGATGCTGACGCCGGTCCCGGTCCAGCAGCAGACGACGCCGGCCTCGGCAGCCCCCTGGGCCACCAGCCGGCCCACCTGCTCGGCCACCTCCGGCCAGGGCGTGGCGGCGGCCTCCACCGCCCCGCAGCGGATCACGGCGAACCCCGCGTCCTCGAGGTTCGCGGCGATCGAGTCGGCGACCGGGTCGCGGCTGTCGCTGCCGACGGCGACCCGGCTGGATCGCATGTCACCGTCGGCGGCCGTCCGGCTGGCTGTGGACACGGCAGGGATGGTACGCGGAGCGGGACCGTCACCCCTGGTACATTTCGGCGATCGTGGGCGAGCGGCAGTACCACCTCCAGGTGGAGGCCGGCGACATCGGCGGCTACGTGCTGCTCCCCGGCGACCCGGGCCGGTGCGAGGTCATCGCGTCGCGGCTCGACGGTGCGCGGCGGATCGCCGCTCACCGCGAGTTCACCACCTACACCGGAAGCCTGGACGGGGTGGACGTCAGCGTCACCTCCACCGGGATCGGCGGTCCCTCGACGGCGATCGCGGTGGAGGAGCTGGTCAGGGCCGGTGCCCGGACCCTCGTCCGGGTGGGCAGCTGCGGCGCCCTCGACCCGAGCCTGCGCTTCGGCGACGTCGTGGTGGTGCAGGCGGCGGCGCGCGGGGACGGGACCCCCGACCACTACGCCCCCGCCGGATTCCCCGCGGTCGCCGACCTCGACGTCGTGCTCGCCCTGCGCGAGACCGCCCGGGTGGCCGGCCACCCATGCCGGGTGGGGGTCGTGCTCAGCAACGACGCCTTCTACGCCGAGATGGAGCCCGAGAGCTTCCCGGAGGAGGGGCTGATCCGGGCGCGTTGGGACGCCTGGGCCCGCGCCGGCTGCATCGCGGCGGAGATGGAGTCGGCCACCCTGCTCACCGTCGCCGCCGTGCGCCGGGTGCGCGCCGGGGCGGTGCTCGCGGTCATCGACAGCGCGTCGGAGGGAGTCGCGGGGCTCCCCGATGCGCGCCGCCTCCCCGTCGACGCCGCCATCGACATCGCGGTGGGCGGGGTGCGGCGCCTCATCGCGCTGGAGGCGGCCGCCGGCCGTGATAAAGGTGCGACCGGAGCGGCGGATCGCTGAGGTAGGCGCGGCCACCCCGGAGACAGCCCGGAAGGGCGGCTTCGCAGACGGGTCGGGCCGGCACGCCGGTCGCCGCTCGGTGACCGGGACTTTGTCCGTGGGATGTCCGCACCCGGACCCGAGACTGGCTCCCATGGCCGCCGCCGGCCCGCGGGCCGGGGCGGACCACCCGCATCACATCCGGGGAGGGACGGCGCCGATGGCAACCAGCGATCTCCTCAAGGTCGGCAAGGGGGAGCTCCAGGCCCACGCGGTCCAGGTCAGGAGCTACGCGAGCCAGATGGACCAGACCATCTCCCAGACCCAGCAGCGGGTCCAGGCGCTCCTCGACTCCTGGCTGGGTCTCGGCGCCAACGCCTTCGGCGACCTCTTCGCCGACTGGCACCGGGCTGCCCAGACCTGCCACGACGCGCTGATGGCGGTGGCGACCCGCCTGGAGAGGTCCGGGCAGTCCTACGACGAGCACGACCAGGCGATCGCCGGGACGATCCGGGCCCAGTGAGCGCGCCCGGCTTGACGCTGGACCCGCCGGAGGTGGGGTGGTGAGCGGATCCTCTGACCTGCGGGTGGTCATCCCGGCGTTCGAGGAATGCGCGCTGGCGTTCACCACCCAGGGCCGGACGGTGGTGGCACTCGCCGGCCAGCTGGGCGCCGACTGCGCCCCCCTCGGCGACCCGAGCGTCGGCGGCAGCCAGTGCGTCACCCTGAGCGAGCAGGTCACGACCCTGGTCCACTCCCTCGACTCGCTCGGGACCGGCGGGTGCACCGGGATCGTCCAGGCCCTCGAGCGGATCCTCGCCGCCTTCGAGCAGGTGGACCAGGCCCAGGCGGCCAATCCCCGCCTGGTCCCGCAGCCCGGAGGTGGCTGAGAGCAGACGTCACCCCATCTCGCGGCCCGCGACGCGACCAGCTTCCCACCTCCCCTGCCGGCTGCGCCCGGGCCGTTCCGGGACCCTGCTAGGCCGGGCTTCGCCGCGCGGCCGCCCGCTGCGGGACCGCCTCGTGACCGACCACCGCGGCCAGCACCAGGACCGCTCCCGCGGCCTGGACCGGGTCGAGGCGCTGACCGGCGAGGATCACGGCGAAGAAGAGAGCCCAGGCCGGCTCCATGGCCATGATCAGAGCGGCCCGGGTGGCGCTCATCCTCGCCTGGGCCCACGCCTGCAGGGGAAAGGCGAGTGCACTGGCGAAGACCCCGGTGATGACCACCCCGAACCAGACCTCCCCGGTCGGAGGGGCGAAGGAGGCGGAGCCGGCGGCGCTGAAGACGACGAAGCTCACCGCCATCTGGAGGAGGGCCAGGTCGACGGGGCGGAGGCCGGCGCTGTGGCGTGAGAGGAGGACCACCTGAAGGGCGAAGCAGACCGCGCCGCCGAGCACGAGCAGGTCGCCCAGGCCGACCCCGACGGAGGGGTTGCCGCCCGCGAGCAGAGCGGTGCCGATCAGCGCGACGGCGACCGCCAGCGCGGTCCGGCGGGGCACCCTGGTCCCGAAGGCGCGGTCGATCAGCGGGGTGAAGACGACGAAGAGGCCGGTGATGAGCCCCGCGGTCCCGGGCGCGGTGCTCTGCAGGCCGTAGGTCTGGAGGGCGTAGCCGGCGGCGACCGCGACGCCGATCACCCCCCCGACCCGGAGCGACCGGCGCTCCGGGAGGCGGCGGCCGACGACGAGCAGCACCAGGACGGCCAGCGCGAAACGGAGCGCGAGGAAGGGGGCCACCGGGTACTGGGCGATCGAGTCCTTGATGACCACGAACGTCCATCCCCAGACCGCGGTGACGGCGGTGAGCACGAGGACGTAGATCACGGCGCGCAGCGCATGGTGACGGACCGGCGAGGCGGCCCGTCACCTGCCCGGGTGGCGAGCGGTGCTCACCGATCCGTGGGCGATCCCGCAGCCGCGGCCACCGGCTCGGGCATCGGCTCCGGGACCGGCACGTCCGCCGGCGGCCGGCTCAGCTCGTCCAGCCGGTAACCGACCCCGCGGAGGGTGGTGATCCGGACCCGGGCTTCCGCCGGCAGCTTCTGGCGCAGCCAGGAGATGTGAACGTCGACCGTGTTGACCCCACCGGAGAAGCGAGGGCCCCAGACCAGGTCGAGAAGCTCGTGGCGCCGGAGGGCGCGCCCCGCGGAGCGGGCCAGGGCCACCAGGAGGTCGAACTCGCGGGGCCTCAGCTCGAGATCGGCGCCGCCCACCTGGGCGCGGCGCGCCGGCGGGTCGAGGGCCAGCTCGCCGACCTGGACCGTCTCCGTCTGGTGGCGGACGCGCGGCTGCCAGCGGCGCAGCAGCGCGATCACATGGGCCTCGACCACGGGATCGGACTCGGACTCGGCCAGGCAGACGTCGGCACCGCAGGCCAGGGCTGCGACCCGGTCGGTCGCCGCGGCCCCGCTGACCAGGATGAGCGGTGCCCTGCTCAGCCGGCGCACCGCCAGGGCGAGGGCGGCGGGGTTGGCGGTGTGGGCCAGCACCACGTCCACCTCGGCGGCGTCGGGGCGCTCGGCGGGCCAGCCGGTGGCCCGGCGCACCAGGTGCCCGTCGACCGCCAGACGCTCCTCGAGGCCCGCCGCGCGGGGCTCGGGCACGTCGATCAAGAGAACCGTGGGCACCGAGGCCCCTCAGTAGGTCGAGATGTTGAGGTCTTCGATCCGGCCGGTGGCGAGGTAGACGGTGCGCTCGCAGAGGTTGGTGACCCGGTCGGCGATCCGCTCCAGGTTGTGGGTGGCCCACAGCTGGTAGGTGCAGGGGACGATGGTGTCCGGCTCCGCGGTCATGGTCGCGATCAGCTCGCCGTAGATGTCGTCGTAGAGGCGGTCGATGGCGTCGTCCTCCCCGACCAGCCGGCGGGCGGCTTCGACATCCCGGTCGCGCAGCACCGCCACGCCCGCCGAGAGCATCGCCTGCACCTGGTCCCCCAGGTGCAGGATGCTGGACGGCAGGGCCCGCATCGGCGGGCGCCCCAGCATGAGGGCGACCTTGGCAGTGCCGGCGGCGTGATCGGCGATCCGCTCCAGGTCGCTGATGACGTAGAGGACGGCGATGAGCAGGCGGAGGCGCTCCCCACCGGCCCCCGGAGCCAGCTCGGCGGTGACCAGCTCCTCGATCCGGTAGCGGAGCGCGTTGACCTCGAGGTCGGCGTGGACGACGGCATCGGCCCCCTCCAGGTCGGAGGCGCCCAGGGTACGGAGGGACTCGGCGACCTGACCCTCCACCAGCTGCGCGAGGCGCCAGACGTCGGCCAGGACCTGGTCGGTGGTACCGGACTCCGAGGCGCCCTGTGTCGTTAAGGACATCTTAATCCTGAGTTCTCCACTCTTTAACAGAGCCCCAATCCGAAGAGTATGGAGCACTGCGTGGACGGCAGCACCGCCAGTTCGACGACCGCCCCCTCACATCGGACCCTCGGCGAGGCTCTGGACGAGGCACCGCTGAGCCTCTTCCACCTGAAGGCGGCGTTCACCGCCGCGATGGGCTTCTTCACCGACGCCTACGACCTCTTCATCATCGGCGTCGCTCTCGTCCTCATCAAGGGCGAATGGCACCTCAGCGCCGTCCAGACCAGCTTCCTGGGCGGCGCCACCCTGCTCGCAACCCTGGTCGGAGCGCTCGTCTTCGGCCGGGTCGCCGACATCCTGGGACGGACCCGGGTGTACGGGCTGGTGGCGGGGATCATGGCCCTGGGCGCCTTCGCCACCGCGCTGGCGCCGAGCTACCTCTGGCTGGTCGCCTTCCGCTTCGTCCTCGGCATCGGGATCGGCGGCGACTACCCGGTGAGCGCGGTGATGGCCAGCGAGTACGCGAATCGCGAGCGGCGAGGGCTGCTGGTCTCGCTGGTCTTCTCCTCCCAGGCCGCCGGTCTGATCATCGGACCGGTGGTGGCGCTCGCCCTGCTGGCCTCCGGGGTGAACCACGAGCTGGCCTGGCGGCTGATGCTGGGGCTCGGCGCCCTCCCCGCGCTGAGCGTCCTCTACCTGCGGATCAAGACACCCGAGTCGCCGCGCTACGCCGCCCAGGTCCAGGGCCGCGAGACCGAGGCGACCGCCGCCATGGAGAAGTACACCCGGGGTGTGGTGCGGGCGGCCGCAGAGGGCAATGCCGCGGGCCCCACCAGCCTCCGCGCGTTCTTCACCGACCGCAAGTCGCTGCTCCTCATCCTCGGCACGGCGGGCTCGTGGTTCCTGCTCGACTACGTCTACTACGGGAACACCATCTCCGCCCCGGTCATCCTGCGGGGGGTGGCGCCCGGGGCCAACCTCCTCCAGTCGACCGCGTGGACCCTGATCATCTTTGCCCTCTTCGCGGTCCCGGGTTACGTCTTCGCGTTCCTCACCGTGGACCGGATCGGCCATCGCCGGCTCCAGTGGATCGGCTTCCTGGCCATGGCGGTCTGCTTCGGGCTGATCGGGTTCATCCCGGGGCTGACCCACGTCATCGTCCCCTTCCTCCTCATCTACGGGATCAGCTACTTCTTCACCGAGTTCGGGCCCAACGTGACCACCTTCCTGATCCCGACCGAGGTGTTCGGGGTCGGGGAGCGGACCACCGGGCACGGCATCGCCGCGGGAGTGGGCAAGCTGGGCGCCTTCCTCGGCGTCTTCCTCTTCCCCGTGCTCAGCTCAGCGCTCGGCCTGGGAGGAGTGCTGATCTTCTGCTCCGGCCTGGGGGTCGCGGGGGCGCTGCTCACCCGGGTGCTGCCGGAGAAGAGCGGCCACAGCCTCGACGCCGCGTCCGCCCCGGAGACGGCCCCGGTCCTGGTCGCCGAGTCCGCCGCCTAGCGCCGGCGGCGTCCGGCGTGCACGGCGAGGGTCACCCCCGCGGACTCCGGGCACCGATCGGCTGGCCGCAGCGACCTGCCGCGCGCGCGCAGCCCCGTCGTTGCGAAGATGCGGCCGTGAACGGTTGGACTGACCGCGGACCGACGTGACCGGGCTCGAGGCCGGGTTCATCGCCGGGGCCGGCGTCCTCGCCGGCACCGCCAACACCATCGGGGGCGGTGGCTCGCTGCTCAGCTACCCGGCGCTGCTCGGCGCCGGCCTCAACCCGCTCGCCGCCAACGTGACCAACACCGTCGGCCTGGTCCCCGGCCTGGCGACCGGGAGCCACGGCTACCGCGCCGAGCTGGTGGGCCAGGGCCGCCGCGTCGGCCGCCTGCTGGTGCCGATGTCGATCGGCGGGCTGCTCGGGACGGTGCTGCTGCTCAGGACCTCGCCGGGCGTCTTCACCCGGGTGGTCCCCTGGCTGATCATCGCCGGCTGCCTCGCCCTCCTCTTCCAGCCCCTGCTGGCCAGGCTGATCCGCGGTGAGGCCGGGGAGAGCTCGCTCGTGTTCCGCGGCGGGCTGGTGCTCGGTGGGGTGTACGGGGCCTACTTCGGCGCCGCCCTGGGCGTGATGCTGCTCGCCGTCCTCGCGCTCTTCATCGATGACACCCTCCAGCGGCTCAACGCGGCCAAGGTCGTCTGCACCACCACGGTCAACGCCATCGCCGCCGTCGGCTTCGCCATCTTCGGGCCGGTTCACTGGCTCGACGCCCTGGTGCTCGCGGCGGGGACCACGGTGGGCGGCGTGCTCGGCGCCATGGCCGGACGGCGCATCCCACCCACGCCGCTCCGCTACGGGGTCGCGGCCGTCGGCATCGGCCTGGCGGTGAAGCTGCTGGTCGCCCCCTGAGGCCCGATCCGTCGCCTTGGCAGAACCGTCCCCCGTGCTGATCGGAGCCCACGTCCGGGCACGCGGTGGCATCCACACGGCCGTCGACAGCGCCGTGGCGATCGGGGCCGAGGTCATCCAGACCCACCCCACCCCGGCCCAGATGTGGCGGCCGCTGCGGCTCGAGCAGGCGGACCGGGAACTCTACCTCCGCAAGTACGCGGCCTCCGGGCTGCGCGGCCATTACCTCCACGCGGTCTACCTGATCAACCTCGCGTCCCCCAAGGAGCCGCTGCTGCGATCGTCGGTCGAATCCCTGGTCCACTACATGGAGGTGGCGGCCGCCCTCGACGCCAACGGGGTCGTCTTCCACCCGGGGTCCCACCTCGGGGCGGGATTCGCGGCTGTGCTCCCCCGGATGACGGCGGCGATCCGGGAGGTCCTCGACCGCAGCCCACCGGGCCGGGCCCGGCTGCTGGTGGAGAACAGCGCCGGCGCGGGCGGGTACCTGGGGCGCAGCTTCGAGGAGGTCGCCCGCATCGTCGAGGCCGCCGGGTCCCCGCGGATCGGGGTCTGCCTCGACACCCAGCACGCGTTCGCGAGCGGTTACGACCTGCGCGATGCGCCGGGGGTGAGCCGGACGCTGGGCGAGCTCGCCCGCGTCATCGGGTTCGAGCGGCTCTGCCTGGTCCACGCCAACGACTCGGCGTCGGGCCTGGGCAGCAGCGCCGACCGGCACGCCGACATCGGGGAGGGGGAGATCGGCGAGACCGGGTTCCGGCTGCTGCTGAGCGACCCGCGGATGCGCCGGGTCCCCTGGGTCCTCGAGGTGCCCGGCCCTGATCGGAGAGGCCCGGACCGCGAGCAGGTGAGCCTGCTGCGGGAGTGCGCGGGCCTGGAGCCGCTGCCGCCCATCCCCGGCGACAGCGGGCGGTCAGGGTCAGCCGGGGTGCGGAGACCGGGCTGAGGTCCGTGGTTTCCGCATGCGCCAGGATCAGGGGTGGGGCGCCGGAGCCCCGTCCTCGAGGGGAGCCAGGGCCTGTCGCGCCCAGCCCAGACCGGCGGAGCCCACCTGGGCGAGCACGGCCAGGAGGAGCAGCCCGCCGACCACCCAGAGCCCGAGATCCGGGCCGCTGGTGATCGCCGCCGTGCCCTGGCCGAAATGCCCGGCGAAGACGTCCACCAGGCGCAGCGTGTTCACCACCAGCAGGGCGGCCGAGACGACCGAGAGCACGCCGGTGGCGCGGCGGTGGCCGGGTGGCCCCCACGCCGTCACCGCCGCCGCCCCGAGGATGGCCAGGGCCGCCAGCAGGGCCAGTGGCTGGATGCCCAGGTTCGCCTGACCGGGATCCTGGATCTGCCGCAGGCATCCGGCATTCACGGTGGGAGCCCCCCCGGCGGCCAGCGACAGGCCGCTGTAGGCGGCGATGCCGCCGTTCACGCAGGCGGCGGGAAGCGTGACCGGCCGGGGGAGCTGCTGGAGCCCGGCAATGAACGCGGGCGAGAAGGAGATCCGCACCATGCTGAGCCCGAAGCTGCCGATCGCAGCGACGAGGAGGAGCAGCGAGACGAGCCGGAGGACGCGATGCCGGCAGCGGGTCGGCGCGGACACGGCCTGCCACGATAGCGCCACGAACGGCGGACCATGTCGCACCGGCCCGGCCCGCGTGCCGGAGCGCCCACCCACCGCCCTCGCCGGCACGGATCGGGAGCGGTGGCAGCCATGCCGGCTTCCACTCCCGGCGCGGGTCGGTCATACTCGGCGGCCGATGGGGATCTGATCGACGGGAGGGCTCGACCATCAAGCGCTGGCGTCTCGCCGCCGTGGCCGGCCTGGCCGCGGCCGCCGCAGCCTGTGGCTACTCGGGGCCGTCCGCGACGACGCTGCTCCAGCGGGCGAAGGCCACCTTCGACCAGACCACGGCCTTCCACGTCCAGCTCACCAGCCAGAACACGCCGGGGAGCGGCCTGGAGCTGACCTCGGCGGTGGGGGACGCGCTGCGACCCGACGGCTTCTCGGGCACGCTCACCGTCGAGGAGAGCGGATTCCCCCTCCAGGTGAAGGTGGTGTCCACCGGAGGCCAGTTCTACGTCCTGCCCCCCTTCACCCTCGACTGGCAGAAGGCGACCCCAGCGCAGTACGGGTTTGCGGACCCCGGCCAGCTGCTCAACCCCAGCACGGGGATCTCCACCCTGCTCACGTCGGCTCAGAAGCCCAGCATCGGCTCCCAGGTGCGGCTCACCGGCGAATCGCTCCAGCAGGTCGTTGCCACCCTCCCGGGCAAGCTGGTGGCCTCACTGCTCGTGGATGCCCAGCCCAGCCAGCCCGTCGCGGCGGTCTTCTCCATCGACACCTCCGACAACCAGGTCCGGGAGGTCGACCTCACCGGCCCCATCTTCGAGGCCGGGCACCAGAGCACGTTCCACCTTGTTCTCGACAACTATGGCGAGAACGTGAGCATCACCCCGCCCCCCACCCCCTGAACAGGTGGAGGGCCCGAATCCCGGCCGCGGGACCGACGGCGGAGCGGTCGTGAATCTCCTCGGCGAGGAGCCGGGGGACACTGGGGCACCGCGACGCTCCGGCTGGCGGCTGGGCTTCGCCGCCGCCGGAGTCATGCTGGCGGCCGCCGACACCTACGTGGTAGTGCTCGCCCTGCCCGCGATCATGAGCGACATCGGGTTGAGCCTCGACCACCTGGAGGCGGCGACCCCCATCATCAGCGGCTTCCTGCTCGGCTACGTCGCGCTGCTGCCACTCCTGGGCCGGCTCTCCGACATCCTCGGCCGGGCCCCGGTCTTCGCCGGCTGCCTCCTGGTGTTCGCCTTCGGATCGCTGGTCACCTCCTCGGCACAGGACCTCACCGGAGCGGTGGTGGGCCGGGCCCTCCAGGGAGCCGGCGGCGGCGGGCTGGTGCCGGTCACCCTGGCCATCGTCGCCGACCTCTGGCCGGCGGGGAGGCGGGGCGTCCCGCTCGGCGTGGTCGGCGGGGTCCAGGAGCTGGGCTCGGTGCTCGGCCCCCTCTACGGTGCCGCGATCCTCAGCTTCTCGACCTGGCGGTTGATCTTCTGGCTGAACCTGCCCCTGGCGGCCCTGCTCGGAGCCGGCTTCGTGCTGTCGCGGCCGGCGGGACTGCGGCCGGCCGCGGACGCCGGCGCGCTCTCGGGTCCTTCAGCGGTGGATCCCGAACCCCCGGCTCGGCGCCGCCCCGTTTCAGGACGCCGGATGGACCTGACCGGAACGCTCCTCCTCGCCACCGGCGTGGTCGCGGGGGGCCTGGCGGTGGCGGCCCCCGGGCCCCTCGCCGAGAGCGAGGTCTGGGGCGTCCTCTGGGCTCCGCTCGCCGGCAGCTCGGCGTGGACCACCCCGCTCGCCGTGGTCGCGCTGGTCGCGACGGCCCTCTCCATCGCATGGGGTCTGTCGGGGAAGGCCGGCCGGCCGCGGCTCCTCCCCCTGCGCCGCCTCCCCGACATCTGGAGACGGGTCGACGGCCTGGGTGGGGCCCTGCTCGCCGTGGTGCTCGCCTTCGTGGTGGTCAGCTTCTCGGCCGCGGACCCGAGCCAGGGCCTGGTGGCGCCCGCCGCCGCCGTTCTGCTCCCCCTCGCCCTGGTGGTCGCCGCCGCCTTCGCGGTGCGCGAAACCCGGGTCGCCAGCGCCCTGTTGCCACTGGGCGAGCTGCGCGATCCCGCGGCGGCCGGAGCCCTGCTGGCCAACCTGGCGATCGGCGCCGGCCTGATGGCGGCGCTGGTCGACGTCCCCATCTTTGCGCGGGCCACCGCCTACGGCTCGCAGCTCGGAGCCGCCCTGGTGCTGCTCCGCCTGCTGGCCGCGGTTCCGGTCGGGGCCGTGCTCGGCGGCTTCCTCTGCGAGCGCCTCGGCTACCGGCTGACCACGCTGCTGGGGATGGCCCTGACCACCGCGATGTTCGTCCTCATGGGCGGGTGGAGCGCGAGCTCGCTGGGGCCGGGGCTCCGGCTCAGCGACGTGGTGCTGGTCGGCTGTGGCCTCGGCTTCGGGCTGGCCATCGCCCCCATCAATGCGGCCATCCTCGGAGCCGTCGCCGCGGCCAGCCACGGGCTCGCCGCCGCCCTGGTGGTGGTGGCGCGGATGGTCGGGATGCTGGTCGGGATCTCCCTGCTCACCGCGATCGGGCTGCACCGCTACTACCAGGAAGCCTCGACGATCCCGCCGGCGGCGACCCTCTGCCCGGCGCACCCGCTCAGCTGCGCCGCCTACAACACCCTGGCGCAGCAGGCGCTGCTCGACGAGCTGCGCACCATCTTCCTGGCCGCCGCGGTGTGCACGGGGGCGGCGGGGGCGATCGGGGCCGCCATGCTGCGACGCCGCCGTGGGCGGGACCCGGGAGCGATGGCGGCCGCGCTGGGCGCGTAGCCGGGGCGGGCGGCGCCGGCGCGGGGCCGGCGGCGCCTCCACCCTGGATCTCCGGCCGCGGCATCCCGCCTCGTACCATGCGGGCATGCCGGCCACCGCGATCGCCCTCGCCGACTTCGATCGGGTCATCGATGCCTGCACCCGGCTGGTGGAGGGCGTGCGCCCCGACCAGTGGGGGCTGCCCACGCCCTGCGCGGAGTGGGACGTGCGCAAGCTGGTGGACCACCTGACCGCCGGCAACCGGATGTTCGCGCTCATCGCGGGCGGGGAGCGGCCCGAGGGAGGTGAGGGGTTCCAGCGGCTCCGGGCCCGGGTGGCTCCGTCAGCGGAGGACGACCCGGTGGCGGCGTTCCTCAGCTCGGCGCGGGAGCTTCGCGAAGCCTTCTCGGACCCCGACTTCCCGGAGGGGACCTACCCGACGCATGCGGGCGAGCAGGCCGGCGAGTTCCTCATCCACATGCGGACCACGGAGGGGCTGATCCACGGCTGGGACCTCGCGCGCGCGACCGGTCAGACGGCGGCATTCCCCGAGGCGGTCGCCGAGCAGACCCTGGCCACCGTGCGGGTGACCCTGGCCGGCCGCCCCCGCGACGGCAGGGGGTTCGGCCCGGAGCAGCCGGCCCCGGCAAACGCCCCCGCCATCGACCGCCTGGCCGCCTTTCTCGGCCGCTCCCTGTAGCCGGCGTCGCCCGCCCCCCCGGGGCGAGGCCGTCCCCCTTCGGTCGGGGAGCGCCGACGTCTCTACACTCCAGCCTCATGCCGGCCCACGTTCACACCGTCCCTCCGCGGGTCGACCTCGCCCGGGTGCTGGAGACGATCGGGTCAGCCGCCTCCGAGCTGGGGATCGAGGCCTACCTGGTCGGGGGATTCGTCCGTGACCGGCTGCTCGGCCGGGCGGGCAAGGACATCGACGTGGTGGTCGTCGGCGCCGGCGGCGTGCGCCTGCTGGAGCGGGTGGCCGGGCGGCTGGGCTGGGCCCGGCCGGCCGTCTTCGAGCGCTTCGCGACGGCGCAGGTCCGGGGCGGTGAGTTCGTCGTCGAGGTCGTCCAGGCTCGCGCCGAGCGGTACGACCCGGAGTCGCGCAAGCCGGATGTCCGACCGGGGAGCCTGGAGGACGACATCGCCCGGCGCGACTTCACTGTCAACGCCCTGGCTCAGACCCTCGAGGGCCGGGTCCTCGACCTCACCGGGCGGGGGCTCGACGACCTCCACGACGGCATCCTCCGAACCCCGCTCGATCCGGCCGACACCTTCTCCGAGGATCCTCTCCGGATGTTCCGGGCAGCCAGGTTCGTGGCCCAGCTCGACTTCCGCCTCGCCGACGGGCTCGAGGAGGCGATGCGGGCGATGGCCCGCCGCGCCGCCATCCTCTCCGCGGAACGGGTGCGGGACGAGCTGAGCCGGCTGCTGATGTCCACGCACCCCCGGGAGGGGATGGAGGTGCTCCGGCGCACCGGACTCCTGGACGTCTCGGCCCCGGAGCTGCTCCCGATGGTCGGCGTCGAGCAGGGAGGCTGGCATCTCTACGACGTCTGGGAGCACAGCCTGCGGGCGGTCGAGCTGGCTCCCCCCGACCTGGTGACCCGCCTCGCCTGCCTCTTCCATGACGCCGGCAAGCCTCCGACCCACGCCGTCGCGCCGGACGGTCGGCACACGTTCTACGACCATCCGCGCGCGGGGGCCGCGATCGCCGCAGCGGTGATGGGCAGGCTTCGTTACAGCAATGACGAGGTCGAGCAGGTACGCACCCTGGTGCTCCACCACATGTGGCCGATCCAGTACCGGCCGGGAGAGGTGGGGGACGGCGCGGTGCGCCGATTCATCCGCGCCCTCGGAGAGCTGCGGCCGCGGATGCTCGAGCTGGCCCGGGCCGACACCCGGGCCTCCGCCTACCCGGACGTGGAGGCGATCGACGAGCTGGACCGGCGGGCGGCCGGCCTCGACGCCGGCAGCCAGGTGTCCCGGCTCCGGCCGCCCCTCGACGGCCACGAGCTGATGGGCCTGGCCGGCCGCGGGCCGGGGCCGTGGGTGGGGCGGGCGCAGAGGGCGTTGCTGGAGGCCATCCTCGACGGCGAGCTCGCGGCCGACGACCCGGACGCGGCCCGGCGCTGGCTGGACGGCCACCCCCATCTGCTGGAGGGCGACTGACTCACCGTCCAGACGATGGGGAGGCCTGCGGCCCGGGCGAGCTGGACGCTCAGAAGATGTCGCCCGACCAGGGGGCGGGCGACCAGCCGAACATCGCCGTCGCCCGGGCGACGGCCCCAGGGCTGAGCTCCCCGATCTGCCCGGCGCGGTGCAGCCGCTCCACCGGGGCGTCGCCGAGGCAGATGGAGCCGAGGGCGGCGACACCGAGGCGGAGGTCGGGGGAGGCCGTGGAAGCGACGCAGGTGGCGCCGTCGAGGCCCCCCTCGAGGCGAAGGCGCCGCGGCGCCGAGCCCTCCGGCTCGTGAACCTCGAGCACCAGACCGTCCTCCCGCCCGTAGCGGCGAGCCGCGAGCAGCACGGCCGGGTCGAGGGGGCGCACCCAGAGGCCGTCGCTCAGGGTCTGCCGCCAGGCGCGCGGATCGGTGAGCCGGCCGGCGACCGTCCCGTCCGCGGGCCGCCAGCGCGCGCTGACCCGGGTGATCAGGTCGTGCTCGAGGCACATGCGCCAGAGCGACGTCTCGCTCTCGTCGGTGGCGGCCCACAGCTCGTGCACCTGGAGGTCCGCGCGCGGCGGGGAGGCGTCCCAGTCGAGCCTGGTCCGGTAGGCGAGGAGGCCGTCGACCCCGCCCGCGGCATCGCGGTGGAGGGCGAAGCGCATCGGGTCGAAGCCGCCGAGCTCGCGGCTGGCGTCCCGGTAGCGGCGATGATGGCGAAAGAGGGGACGGCTGACCATCCCGTTCCGCGCGGCGCAGACCGTCTCGTGAAGCCGGGGCAGCTCGGCCACGGCGACCGACGCTTCGACGACCTCCAGCTGGCCGGTGTCGGTGGGGGGCTCGCGAAAGGAGGCACCGCCGGTGTCGACCTCGACCCGGGCGACCCGCTCTGCGGCCCCGAAGCCGAAGCGACCGTAGATCGGCGCCTCACTGGCCATCAGGCCGGCGACCGGGTGGCCGCGCTCGCGCGCGTCGTCCAGCACCACGCCCATCAGCCGGCGGAGCACTCCCCGGCGGCGGTGGGTCGGGAGGACCCCGACCTCGGTGACGCCGGAGAGCGGCAGCCGCGCGCCCCCCGGCATGGTGAGCTGCAGGCCGATCAACCCGGCCACCCCGATCGGGCGGCCCTCCGTCAGCGCCATCCAGCAACGCACGCCGGCGGCGTCCGCGACGTCGGCCGCGATCGCCTCGGCAGTGTGACGCTGCCCGAAGGCGGCCGACAGCACATCGAGGAACGCCTCCTCCTCGCCCGGACCGATGGGCCGGATCTCCACCTCCATGGGACGGCAATCATGCCCCAGCCGGGCGGGCCCGGCGCCGGGGGGGTGGCGCGTAGAATCGGTCGGCCATGTTCGACAGGCTGCGCTGGTTCAAGAACCTCTTTCACGACCTTCCCCGGCAGCTGCGGCTCGCCTACTGCCTGGTGCGCGACCCGCGCGTGCCCATCGCCCCCAAGGCGGGCATCCTCGCCGTGCTCGGCCTCGCCGTCACCCCGGTCATCGACCTTCCCGACGCGATTCCGCTGGTCGGAGAGCTGGACGTGCTCGCCGTCACCATGGTGGCGCTGCGGGTCTTCATCGCCGTCTGCCCACCCGAGGTGGTGACCGAGCAGGAGCGCCTCATCGCCGAGCGGCGGAGCCGCTTCGACGACGACGTCCGTGCCGGCGAGCGAGTGGCCCTGTTCATCTGGCGGCGGGTGAGGCCCCAGCCGGAGCCCACCAGCGAAACCGGCTGGATCGACCTCGAGACAGGAACCGAGCAGAGCGGCGCCGACCTGGCGCAGGAGCGGAGGGGTGCGGTCGCATGAAGGTGTTATTCCTCAAGGAGGTCGCCGGGACGGCGCGGGCCGGAGAGGTCAAGGAGGTCGCCCCCGGCTACGCGCGCAACCACCTGCTCCCCCACAAGCTGGCGGTCGCGGCCGACGACCGGATGGTGGAGCAGATCCGGCAGCGCGAGGAGGCGGCTCGCCGCCGCGCCGAGAAGGCGCTCCATGACGCCCGCGAGGTCAGTGCCCGGCTGCGCAAGCTCACCGTCACCATCTACGCCAAGACCGGCGAGGCGGGGCGGCTGTTCGGCTCGGTCACCAACGCGGACATCGCCCAGCAGCTCAAGCGTGAGGCCGGCCTCGAGATCGACAAGCGCAAGATCGCGGTGGAGCCGCCGATCAAGTCCCTCGGCCCCCACGAGGTCGAGATCGAGCTCCACCCCGAGGTCACCGAGACGCTCCGGGTCGTCGTCGCCGCAAAGTGAGCACGCCTCCGCAGGAGTTGCGGGGGCCGGCAACAGTCGGGCCGGCCGCGCCGTCAGGGCGCGTCCTGCCACACGACTTGGACGCTGAGCAGGCGGTGCTGGGCTGCCTGCTCATCGACGCGAACGCCATCCTCACGATCCGCGACATCCTCGCTCCGGGCGACTTCTACGCGGAGCGCCACGGGCACATCTTCCGCGCCGCGCTGGCACTCTCCGACCGCGGCGAACCCGTCGACGTCCTCACCCTCAAGGTGCAGCTGGAACGCGACGGCACCCTGGCCCACAGCGGGGGCATCGAGTACCTGGCCGAGCTGAGCCAGAAGATGCCCACCGCCGCCTCGGTGCGCCACTACGCCCAGATCGTGGTCGACCATTCGCTGCGCCGCCGTCTCATCGCGGCCGCCGGTGACATGGCCCAGCTGGGCTTCGACGCCGGTCAGCGGACCGAGGACATCCTGGACACCGCGGAGAGGCGGATCTTCTCGATCGCCGACTCCCAGCGCAGCCTGGAGATCAGCCACATCGCCCAGATGCTCACCGACACCTGGGAGCTGATGGAGCGGCGGGCCCAGAGCCGCCAGATCGTCCACGGCGTGCCGACCAACTACAGCCGGCTGGACGCGGTGACGCAGGGCCTCCAGCCCGACGAGCTGATCGTGCTGGCGGCGAGACCGGCGGTGGGCAAGACCTCGTTCGCCCTCAACATCGCCCGCAACGCCGCGGTGCTCGCCGAGCGGCGGGTGGTCATCTTCTCCCTGGAGATGAGCAAGCAGGCGCTGGTGCAGCGGCTCATCTGCAGCGAGGCCAAGGTGGACGCCTACCTGATCAGCACCGGCCAGGCCGACGCTCACGCCTTCGAGCGCATCGCCGGCGCCATGGACCGGCTCTCCCAGGCCAACATCTGGATCGACGACACCCCCGCGCTCCCGATCAGCGAGCTGCGCGCCCGGGCCCGGCGGATGAAGGCGCAGCACAACGTCGACCTGGTGGTGGTCGACTACCTCCAGCTGATGCGGGGCGGCCGTCAGGACTCACGGGTCCAGGAGGTGTCGGAGATCTCGAGCGGCCTCAAGACCATCGCCAAGGAGCTCCACATCCCGGTGCTCGCCCTCTCCCAGCTCTCCCGCGAGTCGGAGCGCCGGGAGAACCGCAAGCCCCAGCTGAGCGACCTCCGTGACTCCGGGTGTCTCACCGGGGAGAGCCTGGTGTGGCTGGCCGGCGAGTGCCGCCCCGTCCCGATCCGTGACCTGGTGGGCAGAGAGGACTTCGAGGTGCTGGCGCTCAACCCGGAGACGTGGCAGCTGGAGCCGCGGCGGGCGGTCCGGGCATTCCATTCCGGGGTCAAACCGGTCTTCCGGCTCCAGCTCCGCTCGGGGCGTGCCATCCGCGCCTCGGCCAACCACCGGTTCCTCACCGTGGAGGGGTGGCGCCGGCTCGACGAGCTCACCCCGGGCACCCACCTGGCGACTCCGCGATGGCTGCCCTGCGGTGACCACGCCACCATGAGCGACGACGAGCTCGCTCTCCTCGGTCACCTCATCGGCGACGGCTGCACCCTCCCCCGCCACGTCATCCAGTACACGACCAAGGACCGTGAGCTGGCGGAGCTGGTGGCGGGTCTTGCGCGCCGGGTGTTCGGGGACGAGGTGGTCCCGAGGATCAACCAAGAGCGCACCTGGTACCAGGTGTACCTGGCGTCGGCCGAACGGCTCACCCACGGCCGTCGCAACCCCGTCGCCGCGTGGCTGGATGGGCTCGGCGCCTTCGGTCTGCGCTCGTATGAGAAGCGGGTTCCCGACGCCGTCTTCGCGCAGACGGTGAGCGGGATCGCCACCTTCCTGCGCCACCTCTGGGCCACCGACGGCTGCATCCACATGTCCGAGGCCCTGCACGAGGTTCCCGGCGTCTACTACGCGAGCAGCAGCCGCGACCTGGCCTTCGGTGTCCGCTCGCTGCTCCTGCAGCTCAACATCGCCACCCACATCCGCAGGGTCACCCAGAGCGGCAAGGGTCGAGATCAGTACCACGTCGGAATCTCCGGGGGCGACGACCTGTTGCGGTTCATCGCCCTGGTGGGAGGCGTGCGCCCGGGCGCCGCCGACCACATCGCCAGGATCGCCGACCGGCTCGACCGCACCGACAGGAACCCCAATCGCGACGTCGTCCCGGCGGCCGCCTGGAGAGCGGTCGTGATACCAGCCATGAGTGCAGCCGCGATGAGGCAGCGCAGTCTTCAGGCAGCCATGGGCACCCACTATCACGGGAGCGCCCTGTTCGCGCACGGACTCGATCGCGCCCGTGCCGGCCAGGCGGCCGCGATCCTGGAGAGCGAGGAGCTCTTCCGGCTCGCCGAAAGTGACGTCTACTGGGACCCGGTGTCAGCCATCACAGCGGACGGCACCGAGGCGGTGTATGACATCACGGTTGACGGCCTGCATGATCTCATAGTAAATGACATAGTAGTCCATAACTCAATTGAGCAGGACGCGGACGTGGTGCTCTTCCTCTACCGCCCGGGAATGCACAAGGAGGACATCGACCGCTCGGTGACGGAGCTGCTGGTGGAGAAGAACCGGAACGGCCCGACGACCAAGATCGATCTCCACTTCCAGGCCAACCAGATGGTCTTCTACGAGCCGGCACGAGAGTAAGCGGCAGAGGGGCGAGCCCTGGGGCCGCTGCGGCGGGCCCTGGCGGCGACGCACACCTTGGGACGAGCGATCCCGGGCACGCCACCCGCGGCGGCTGCCCGTGCGCCGCTGGCGGCGCCGGTATCCGTTCGGTCTCCGACGGCGAGCCGCGGCCGGCGCCGGCGGCATCCACCGCCGGGCCGCGGCTTCTGGGGCTTCCAGAGCCGCGAAGACCTTCATCCCGACCATCAGAGCCGTTCGCGGCGGGCGCGAGTACACTCGGCCGGATATGACCGGGCAGCTCGCCGACTTCCTGGCCGCCCATTCCGAGCGCGTCGCGGAGATCTGGGCTCAACTGCAGGGGAGCGCACCTGAGCAGCGGGCCTCCGGCGGCAGCCGGGGACCGCGCCACTTCCTGAGCGCGGTCCTGGTGGCGCTCTCGGCGGACGACCTGAGCCCCCTGATGGCCTTCTACGAGGTCGACTTCGACCGGGCGTTCGAGCTGGACCAGCACCTGGAGAAGGCCCTGCTCCATCTCGCCGCCCTCCGCCCGGCGACCGCCAAGGTCGCGGTCGAGACCGGCCTCGACACCGCCTCCCAGCTCTCGCTCGCGCTGGACGCGGCGGAGGACCTGACCTCCATCGCCACCCGCCTGAGCGTGACCGTGGCCCGGCGGCTGGCTCAGCAGATCTCGGCCATGAACACGGCGAGCAGCGCGCGGGGGACCTCTCTCTCCATCACCATGCACGAGCTGCGCCGGCCGCTGACCATCCTCAACAGCTATGGCCAGCTGCTCTCCACGGGCATGCTGGGCCAGATGCCGGACACGGCGACCGTGGCCATCGACGGGATCACGGCGAGCACCGAGATGATGGTGCGGATGGTCAACGCCCTCGCCGAGCTGTCGCGGCTGGAGGACCCCGACGACAAGCTGACCATCGAGCCGATCAGCCTCGCCGACCTGCTCAGCGGGGGCGTCGAGACGGTGACGATGGAGGCCAAGCTCCGCGCCCTGACGGTGGTCCAGGAGGTGTCGTCCGAGATCACCTTCCGGGGCGACAAGCGCCGGCTGACCCTGGCCCTGACCAACATCCTGGGCAACGCCGTCAAGCACTCGCCGGACGGCTCCACGATCACGGTCCGGGGCTGGGAACAGGACCACCAGGTGCACATCGCGGTCCGGGACCAGGGACCCGGCTTCGTGCCCGAGGACGGCGACAAGCTCTTCGAGAAGTACTACCGCTCGGTCGCCGAACGCCACCGCAAGGTCCCCGGCAGCGGGCTCGGCCTCTACATCGTCAAGACCGTGGCCGAGCGCCACGGCGGCAGCGTGACCGCCCGCTCGGAACCCGGCAAGGGTGCCGAGTTCGAGATCAGCGTGCCCGCGGGCGAGCGACACTGATGGGCGGGGACAGCGTGTCCTCCTCCCGCCGTGAGCGCGACTCGATGGGCGAGCTGGAGGTCCCCGCCGACGCCTACTACGGCGCCAGCACCATGAGGGCGAGGCTCAACTTCCCGATCAGCCCGCTGCGGCTCCCGCGTGATTTCATCCGCGCTCTCGGTCTGATCAAGCAGCAGGCCGCCATCGTCAACGCCGAGCTGGGGCTGCTCGACCCCCGGCTGAGCGCGGCGATCGCCCAGGCCGCCGGGGAGGTGGCCGGCGGAGGGTTCGACGCCCAGTTCGTGGTCGACGTGTTCCAGACCGGGAGCGGCACCTCCACCAACATGAACGCCAACGAGGTGATCGGGAACCGGGCGATCGAGCTGCTCGGCGGCAGCCTCGGGTCGCGCACGCCCGTCCACCCCAACGACCACGTCAACCTCTGCCAGTCGTCCAACGACGTGATCCCCACCGCGATCCATGTCGCCGGCGCGGTGATGCTCGCGCGGGACCTCCTGCCCGCGCTCGCCACCCTGGAGGCCTCGCTCCGGGCCAAGAGCCGCGAGCTCTGGCCGGTGGTCAAGACCGGCCGCACCCACCTCCAGGACGCCACCCCGATCCGGCTCGGCCAGGAGTTCCTGGGCTGGGCGGGGCAGGTGGAGCGGGCTCAGCGCCGCTGCCACCAGGCCCTCGACGAGCTCTGCGAGCTGGCCCTCGGCGGGACGGCCGTCGGCACCGGGGTCAACTCCCATCCCCAGTTCGCCGGTCGGGTCATCGCCGGGCTGGCGGCGAGCTGCGACCTCCCCTTCCGGGAGACCGACAACCACTTCCAGGCCCAGGCCACCCTGGACGGAGTCGTCGCCGCGCACGGCGCCCTGCGCAGCGTCGCCGTCTCCCTCTACGCCATCGCCGCCGACATCCGCCTGATCGCCTGCGGCCCCCGCGCCGGCATCGCCGAGATCGCCCTGCCGGAGGTGCAGCCGGGCTCATCGATCATGCCGGGCAAGGTGAACCCGGTCATCGCCGAGTCGCTCACCATGGTGGCCGCCCAGGTGGTGGGCAACGACGCCACCGTGGCGTTCGCGGGGGCGGCCGGCTCCCTCCTCGAGCTCAACGTGATGATGCCGGTGGCCGCGCACGGCCTTCTCGAGTCGATCGGCATCCTGGCCGCGGCGGCCGCCAACTTCGCGAGCCAGGCGGTCGACGGGATCACCGCCACCGGCAACGGCCCGCGTCTGGTGGAGCAGGGCCTGATGACCTGCACCGGGCTCGCCCCCCGGATCGGCTACGACAGCGCCGCCAAGATCGCTAAGGAGGCCTTCGCCACCGGGCGCACGGTGCGCGAGGTGGCCCGCGAGCGGACCTCGCTCACCGACGAGGAGCTGGACGAGCTGCTCGACCCGGAGGCGATGACCGCGCCGTCGCCGGGGCGGATCGGCGGCGGGGGAGGTTAGCCCGCCCACGGCTCCCCCGGGTCGTCCCCGGCGGCGCCGCGCCCCGACCACCGGCCATGGGGCCAGCCATCGCCGTGGAGTGGCGCTGGATCGGCCCCGAAGAACCTGGCTCGCCCCGAGCCGCCCGCTGCCGGCCGCGCGGCAGCCGGCCTGGATGCCGAGCTCAGCGGCCGTGCGGAGCCGGCCGCGCCCCGCCGCCACCGGACTGGGCGAGGTCGGCCTCGAGCTGGGTCTCCAGCTCCTGGCGGTCCCAGAGCAGGACCCCGGACTCGGCGGCGAGCTCCCGGGTCTCCGGGGTGAAGGGCGCGGTGGCGACGACCATGCCACCGATCTGCGTGCAGCCGAGGCGGCCCAGCGTGCCGGCGTGGTGAGTGACCGCGGCGAGCACGGCCCGGACCACCTCCGGACCGAGGGGGGCGTTCCAGCGCTTGACCTGGACGGCCACGCCCTGGTCGCCGCGGCAGATGAGCAGCGCGGCCCCCACCTCGCCACGGCTGGGCACGGGCCACACCGTGTATCCGCGACGGCCAAAGAGACCGGTCAGGTGCCGCTCCAGATCGCTATTGCTCATGACGAGCAGGTTCACCTTGCGCGGGGGAGGGAACGCCTGGACCTGGAGCGGCAGCGGACCGGCCCGGGGCGCGGCGGCGCGGGGTGCCTGCGGCTCCTCAGCCCGGCCGCGCAGCCAGCTCCGGGCCCCCCCGAGGGGCGATGGGGGGGAGACCCCCCGACCGATCTGCACGGCTAGCACTCCGGGGACCGCCCCAGCCGGGGGCTGGAAGGCACGGCGACCACGTCAACATACGGCGTGCCCCGTCCCTGGCCTGCTAACACGCAGTGACAGAACAACCTCGCAGCTGCAACGTGCCGCCTCAGGTCCTCGAGGCGGCGCAGGTGGCGCACAGCCCCGGCAGAAGGAGGGGGTGGTGGGCGAGCGAGAAGCCGGTCTCCCGGCGCAGTCGAGAGGCCAGGGCGTGGACCGCCTCCACGCTCACGTCCTCGGTGGCGCCGCAGCGCGTGCAGACGGCGTGGTGGTGCGCCACCTCCTGGATCTCGAAGCGAGCGACGCCGTCGCCGAGCCGGACCTGCTCCAGCAACCCCGCCTCGGTGAGATCGGCAAGGACCCGGTAGACGGTGGAGCGATCCATCTCCCCGGTGCCCTGACGGAGCCGCTGCCAGACGTCCTCGGCGCTGAGATGGGCTCCCCCGGCCCTGGCGGCGACGGCCAGGACGGCCAGCCGCTGCGGCGTGGCCCGGAGTCCGGCGGCACGGATCGTCTCCCGGGTCGCCGCCTCGCCGTTGCGCGGCGCCGTGGGCGTGGGCGACCTCATCGGGCTCAGTGTACCCGGCGCGCCTGGGCGGAATCACGCGATCCGGGCCGGCGGAAGCCGCCGCGAACCGCGGAGGCTGCACACTAGAGGGCGGAGCCCACACCCCAGGAGATTCGACGTGTCGGAGCGCGTGAGCGCCCCTCTCCCCGCCAGGACCGAGCACGCCACCCTCGACCTGCCCACCCGGGAGAAGCTGATCGTCATGGTGGCGGTCCTCCTCGGCCTCTTCCTGAGCGCCCTGGACCAGACCATCGTCGGGGTCGCCCTCCCCCGGATCGTCAGCGACCTCAAGGGCAGCGACCTCTACACCTGGGTGGTCACCGCCTACCTGCTCACCAGCACGATCACGGTGCCGATCTACGGCAAGCTCGGCGACGTCTTCGGAAGGCAGCGGATGCTGATCGTCGGGATCCTCATCTTCCTGGCCGGCTCCGCACTCTCCGGGCTTTCCCAGAGCATGGGGGAGCTGATCGCCTTCCGAGCCCTGCAGGGATGCGGCGCCGGGGCGCTCTTCCCGATCTCCCTGGCGGTGGTGGGGGACCTCTTCACCCCCCGCGAGCGGGGTCGCTACCAGGGGCTGTTCGGAGCCGTCTTCGGGATCAGCTTCATCGTCGGACCTTTCCTCGGCGGGATCATCACCGACGACATCAGCTGGCACTGGATCTTCTACGTCAACGTGCCGGTGGGGATGGTGGCCCTCTACGCCATCTACACCCGCCTCCCCAACCTCAGGACCACCGCCGCCCGGCTGCGCGACCTGGACTTCTCGGGGATCGCGATCTTCACGGTGGGGGTGGTGCCCATCCTGCTCGGCCTCACCTTCAAGGGGCTCACCACCGCGAGCGGGAGCCTCTACGGCTGGACCGACTGGCGGGTGGGTGGGCTGATCCTGCTCGGGGCCCTGCTCATGGCGGCCTTCATCGTCAACGAGGCGCGGGCCCGGCACCCGATCATCCCCCTCGACCTCTTCTCCACCCGCACCCTCGCCGCCACCAACGTGGCCGTGTTCATGGTCGCCTCCGCGATGTTCGCGGCGGTCATCTTCATCCCGCTCTACTACCAGGTGGTCAAGGGGGTCAGCGCCACCGCCTCCGGCTACTCGATGTGGCCGCTCCTGCTCGGGCTGATCAGCACCAGCGTCGGCGCCGGCTTCTACCTGACCCGGACCGGCCGCTACAAGGCACTGCTCCTGATCGGGCTCGCCGTCCTGGTCGTGGGCAGCTTCCTGCTCACCCACCTGAGCCCGGCAACCTCGACCCTCACGCTGTGGCTCTGGCTGGCCCTGACCGGGCTCGGGATCGGACCCTCGATGTCGGTCTTCACGGTGGTGATCCAGAACGCGGCACCGCGGGAGCGGCTCGGCACCGCGACCAGCACGCTCACCTTCCTCCGCCAGGTCGGCGGCGTGGTGGGGCTCGCGGTCGCGGGCACCGTCTTCAGCCAGGGCCTCTCCACCCAGCTGCCCCAGCAGCTGAGCGCCGCCCACCTCCCCAGCCAGCTCACCGCCCACTTCTCGGCCGGCGGCGCCTTCTCCGAGAACAACATCGCCTCGGTGGGCAACCTGGGCCAGACCATCCTGCAGGCGGTTCCCGCGGCGGCGCGGCCCGCGCTCCAGCCCCACCTCGGTCAGATCGTCGCCGCCCTGCACAGCGCGATGTCGCTGGCGCTCGGCGACGTCTTCTGGGTGGCGCTGGTGGGTGCCGTGCTCGGCTTCCTGGCCACCCTGCTGCTCCGCGAGCTCCCCCTGCGCGGCAGCCGCCAGGCCGCCCGCGCCGCGGCGGCCGAGGTGGCCGACGAGGAACCGGAGATGGCCGTCGTCGGGTGATCGCGGCGGGCCTGGCCGGGGCGGGGAGCGCCCGCCGCGGACGTCGCCCGGCCCGGTTCCCTCCGGCGGCTCAATCCTGCCGGGCGCGCCGGCGATCCCGGGTCAGAGAGGGGCCGCCGATCGTCTGATCGGCCCGCGGGGTCAGCGTCGCGCCTCCCCTGCCGGCGGCACTAGGTCCAGGGCCTCCTCCAGGCTGTCCGCGACGGCGAAGGGACGCCACCTGGTCTCGGTCCAGCTGCGGCCCCTGCGCAGCCAGATCCCGGGGATCCCCATCTCGACGGCGGCGCCGATGTCGGCCTCGGGGTTGTCACCCACCAGCCACGCCTGGGCGATGTCGGAGCCCGCCTGGCGCGCCGCGGCCTCGAAGATGCGGCGGTCCGGCTTGCTCACCCCGAGCTCGTCGGAGATGACCACGACGTCCACCAGCGGGCTGAGCCCGGAGCGCTCCACCTTGACCCGCTGCGAGGGAGGTCCGTTGGTGACCACGGCGATGCTCCAGCCGCCCCGGCGCAGGCCGGCCAGGCGGCGCGCGACCCCGGGGTCGATGGCTCGGACGAATGCCGGGTACTCGCTCCGGTACTGCTCGATCAGCTCGGTCACCGGGGTGGCGATGCCCCACCGGGCCCGGGCCTCCTCGAAGAGGGGTTCGCGGGGCCGCGTCCCGTCATGGTCGATGCGGACCAGCCATTCGACCTCCCCCGGCTCGCGGCCGAGGCCGGCCACGTAGTGCTCGGCCCAGGCGCGGTATCCCGCCGCCCTGTCGATCAGGGTGTTGTCGAGGTCGCAGAAGAGCAGCGACATGGCGCGGCAACGGAGTATGGCTCCGCCACGCCGGCGGGCCGCGCGGGCGGGATCCCGGTTCGCCTTTGCCGGCATCCTGGTTCGCCCTTGCCGAATAGTTCGCTCTAAGCGTAAGATTCTCCCTGTGACCATGAGGGGGAGCCCACCCTCGTCCGCCGATGGCGGCACGGCCGAGAGAGCGCTGAGCGCGCTGGTCCAGCTGCTGGCGAGCGTCGAGGCGATCGAGTTCCGGCGCTGGGGTGACCTCGGACTGACCATCAGCCAGCTCCGGGTGCTCCACCTCCTCCGCGAGCGCCCGGCGAGCTGCGGCCAGGTCGCCGAGCACCTGGGCATCACGGCATCGACCGCGACCGCCCTGATCGAGCGGATCGTCCGGCGGGGCCTGGTGGAGCGCGGCGCCCACGAGGGGGACCGCCGGGTCACCGACCTCCACCTCTCCGAGCGGGGCCGGCTGCTCCTGGAGGAGACGGACCGGGGCAAGCGCGGGGTCATCACCCAGTCCATCGGCGAACTCTCCCGAGAGGACCGGGAACGGCTCGCCACGCTGCTCGACCGGCTGGCCGCCGGGGTCCAGGCGCGCGAGGGAGGGGCGGCCTCCGAGACGACGACGGCGCCCACCGCGGCAACCCACGCCCTCCGGGGGGTCGGAGCGTGAGCACCCGGACCTCGCTGATCGGGATCGGCCGCGACCACCCCCACTACAAGTGGGTGGCGCTCTCCAACACCACCCTGGGGTCGCTGCTGGCCACCATCAACCTCTCCATCGTCCTGATCTCGCTGCCCGCGATCTTCCGCGGCATCAAGGTCAACCCCCTGGCTCCCAGCGAGATCGACTACCTGCTCTGGGTGCTGCTCAGCTACATGGTGGTCACCGCGGTGCTGGTGGTGACCGCCGGCCGGATCTCGGACATGCTGGGCCGGGTCCGGATGTACAACCTCGGCTTCGCCGTCTTCACGGCGGGATCCATCCTCCTCTTCCTCACCCCCGGGTCCGGCAACCAGGCGGCGCTGGAGCTGATCGTCTTCCGCGTGGTCCAGGCGGTCGGCGGTGCCTTCCTCTTCGCCAACGCGCCGGCCATCCTCACCGACGCCTTCCCGGTCGAACAGCGCGGCCTCGCCCTCGGTCTCAACATGATCGCGGGGACGGCGGGCCAGCTCCTCGGCCTGGTGCTGGGGGGGATCCTGGCCGCCATCGACTGGCACCTGGTCTTCCTGGTCAGCGTCCCGGTCGGCGTGGTCGGCACCGTCTGGGCCTTCATCGCCCTCCACGAGACCGCCGTCGCCCGCCGCGGCCAGCGCATCGACGTCGTCGGCAACCTCCTCTTCGCCGGCGGGCTCATCGTCTTCCTGGTCGGGATCACGTACGGCCTGCTGCCCTACGGGACCTCGTCGATGGGCTGGCTCAATCCCTGGGTCGACGCCGGCCTGGTGGGCGGACCGCTGCTCCTGGCGGCCTTCGTCCTCTACGAGCAGCGGGTCAGGGACCCGATGCTGGACATCTCCCTCTTCCGCATCCGCGCCTTCGCGGCCGGCAATGCCGCCACCCTCTTCGGGGCCATCGCCCGCGGCGGCCTCCAGTTCATGCTGATCATCTGGCTGCAGGGGATCTGGCTGCCGATCCACGGCTACAGCTATCAGGACACCCCGCTCTGGAGCGGCATCTACATGATCCCGCTGCTCGCCGGGTTCATCCTGCTCGGGCCCCTCTTCGGCCTGCTCTCCGACCGCTTCGGCCAGCGTCCCTTCGCCGCCGGCGCCATGGTCATCACCGCGGTGGGGTTCGTGCTGCTGGCGCTGCTGCCCGCGGACTTCTCCTACCTGGAGTTCGCTGCCGTCCTGGTGGTGATGGGGCTGGGGATGGGCGGCTTCCTCTCCCCCAACACCGCCTGGATCATGAACGCGGTCCCCGCCGGTGCCCGCGGCGTCGCCTCCGGCACCCGGGCGACCTTCCAGAACTCCGGGATGCTCCTCTCCATGGGCATCTTCTTCACCCTGGTCATCCTCGGCCTCGCCGGCAACCTGCCCGCCGCCCTCAACCACGGTCTGACCGCGGCGGGGCTCCCCGCCGCGCAGGCGGCCCAGATCTCCCACGTTCCCCCGACCTCGGCGCTCTTCGCCGCCTTCCTCGGCTACAACCCGATCCAGACGCTGGTGCCGGCGGCGGCGCTCCACGCCCTGCCGGCTGCCTCCCAGGCCACCCTGCTCGGCCACAGCTTCTTCCCGAGCCTGGTGAGCCCCGCCTTCATCGCCGGGCTGCGCATCGCCTTCGCCATCGGAGCCGCCCTCAGCGTGCTCGCCGCACTCACGTCGCTGGTGCCGGCGGAGTCGCGGGCGGCGCGCCGGGCCGCCGCGGCGAGGCGGGACGCCGAGATCGAGGAGGAGCCGGCGAGGGTCGCCGTCGAGGCGGGCGGGGGCGCCGCCTCCTAGCGTCCCGCCCGCACCGCGGCGCCGGCAGGGTGAAGGGCGGCGCAGCGGCACCCCCGGCCCTGCAGGCCCCCGAGGGGGCCGCCGGAGGCGGGGGGAGACCGCCTCCTAGCGGCCCGACGGAGCGCCCCCTCGGCGGTCCGTAGGGGTGGAGCCGCGGGAGGCGGGATGCAGCAGCAGCACGAGGGTGGCGACCGGCACCACGAAGAGGAGACCAAAGGGGAGGAGGAGGGCAGGGCTCCCGGGAGCGGGGGCGCCGCTCTGCTGCGCCGTGCTGATCGCCCCGCCGGGCCCCGCCACCGCCGCCAGGATCAGCCCCACCTGGAGGGCCAATGCGACCCGGTACGCCCACGCCCGCTGTCCGACCCGGACGCTCACCGCGACCCAGCAGGCGCTCGCGGCGCCGACCAGGAGGACGCAGAGGGCGAGGCCGGCCCCCGAGACCCGCCAGTCCTCGATGGGCGAGGCTCCGGCCCCGCTCAGGGCCAGGCCCGCCAGCAGCCCGCCGCCGACCGGGGCCAGGTAGGCCTCCACACGCAGGAGGTGGCGCGCGGCGATGAGCTGCCGGGGGTCGGCCTCGTCCGGCAGCCTCCAGATGGAAGCCCCCCCTTCGGGACGTCGATAGGTGCCGGACTCGGTGATGGACATCGGGGTCGATTAGAGCGCGCGCGAGGGGGCTCCCGAATCCGGGTTTTCCCCCGATCTTGAAAGGCTTTCCCCCGATCCTGGACAGGGTTTCCCGCCCCCCCGGAAGGGCTTTCCCGCGAACCGGCGAGGGCTTCCCCCGACCCTACGGGCGAGCCAGGCCGAGGGCGACCAGGACGTCGGCGACGCCGCCCTCCGTGGGGGGCGGGCAGGTGCAGTCGGCGCCCTCGAGGACCTCGTCCAGCGCGCCCTCGACCGCCACCCCGAACCCCACGGTCTCCAGCATGTCCGAGTCGTTGGGGGCGTCCCCGATGGCGACCGCGCGGGAGAGCTCGACGCCGAGGGCCCCGGCCACCCGCCGCACCGCCGGGCCCTTGCCGGCCCGGGGGGAGGCGATCTCGATGAACTGCGGGTAGGACGGGGTCACCCGGGCCCGCGCTCCCAACGCCGCGGTCATCGAGACCCGGCAGCGCACCGCCTCCTCGGAGTCGAGGACCACGCAGACGACCTTGACCGTCCCACCGGCGATGGCCAGCGCGAGGTCGTCCACGAACTGGATGGGGACGGCGCCGACCCCGGCGTAGAGGCGGGCCTCGGGACGGTCCTCCTCGCAGAGCAGGTTGTCGTCGACGTAGGCCTGGCGGTGCCAGCCGTGCTCCCGGGCGACGGCGATCGCCCGCTGTGCCGTGGCGGCGTCGAGGACCTCGGTGGCGACCACCCGGCCATAGGCCAGGCCGTCTCCGGGATCGGGGTCCGGCATGGCCTGGACCAGCGCGCCCTGGTAGCAGATCAGGGGAGCCCGGACCCCGAGGCGGCGCGCCCAGGGGAGCGCGGAGCGGTACATCCGCCCGCTGGCGATGACCACCGGCACCCGCTCCCCCGCCTGGCGGACCGCGGCCTCGATCCGGGGATGGAGCTGCTGGTGGAAGTCGAGGCAGGTCCCATCCAGGTCGAGGACGACCATCTCGACCCGGTCGGGCAGGATCGCCTCGGCGAGCGGAGGGGGGGCGCCGCGAACCGTCACCGGCGCACCCCGGCGACCTCGGGGTTGACGCAGTGGACAGGCAGATCACCCGCCAGCACCGCGAGGGCGTTGGCGGCGGTCAGCTCGGCCATCGCGGAGCGCGCCCTCACCGTGGCGCTGCCGAGGTGGGGCGTCAGCACCACGTTGCGGCACTCGGTCAGCCCCGCCGCCACCCGTGGCTCGTCCTCGTACACGTCCAGCCCGCAGCCGGCGATCCAACCCTCCCGGAGGGCCCTGACCAGCGCCCGCTCATCGACCACCGGACCGCGCGCGGCGTTGACCAGGATCGCGGTGGGCTTCATCCGCCGCAGGGCGGACTCGTCGATGAGGTGGCGCGTCTCCGGGGTGAGGGGGGTGTGGAGCGAGACCACATCGCTCGCGGCGAGGAGGCGATCGAGGTCGTCGAAGATCTGGACAGACCCGGCGAGATCTTCGGGGACCTGGACGCCGTGGCGGCCGTGGGCGGCCAGCCGCATCCCGAATCCACGGGCGCGGCGTGCCACCGCCTGGCCGATCCGGCCGAAGCCGACGATCCCGAGCAGCGCGTCCCGCAGCTCCATCCCCAGCATGTAGCCGGGCTCCCAGCCCCGGAAACTGCCGGTGCGCATGGCCGTGTCGCCCTCGACGACGCGCCGCGCCACCGCCAGCAGCAGGGCCATGGTGAGGTCGGCGGTGACATCGGTGAGCACCCCGGGGGTGTGGCCGACCGCGATCGCGCGCTCGGTCGCGGCGGTGACGTCCACGTTGTTGTAGCCGACGGCGTACACGCACACGCCCCGCAGGCGGGGCAGGCCGGCGTCGAGGACCGCCGCGTCGATGACGTCGGCGAGCTGGGGGCAGAGGATGTCGGCGGGGTCCTCCCGGAGCGCGCTGCACAGCTCGGCGTGTCCGGGGAGCCGGCCCAGCACCCGGAGCGAGGCGGCCGGGGAGATCAGCGCCGTGAAGGGATCGGGGAGCGGCAGCGTGCACAGGACCGCGGGCATCGCACCCATCGTACGGGTCAGGACCCGGCGACCGCCGCGGTCTCAGGGCCCGACGGTGGCAGGACGGACGGACCTCGGCGGGGGACCCCGGCGCGCCGGGACCGGCCCCGGAGGCGCGGGCGCCGAGCGGTCGAATGTCCCGATCCGCCCCCAGGAGTCCCGGAACGCCGGCTCTCGGTTAGACTGATCCTCAAGTTTGCGTTCCTCCACCACCATGCGGTCACGGCGACCGCCGGTCCTCAGACCCCGACCCACTCCTGTCGCAGCGGAAGAGGACCGAGACACGCTCTACTCTCCCCAGAGCTTCGAGAGCCTCGGACTGAGCCCCGCGATGCTGCGCACCGTGGCCGAGCTGGGCTTTGTGCAGACCACGCCGATCCAGACCGGCGCCATTCCGCCGGCGCTGGCCGGGAGCGACGTCATCGGCCAGGCCCACACCGGCAGCGGCAAGACGGCCGCCTTCGGGATTCCGATGGTGGAGCGCCTGGACGCAAGCAGCGACACGCTGCAGGCGCTCGTCCTCTGTCCGACCCGCGAGCTGGCGGTCCAGGTCCACGACGACCTCGCCCGGTTGTCGGCGGGCCGGCTGCGCACGCTGGCGATCTACGGCGGCGACTCCATGGCCCGCCAGATGGACGTTCTGCGCCGTCATCCGCAGATCGTGGTGGCGACCCCGGGCCGGCTCCGCGATCACCTTCAGCGGCGCTCGCTGTCGCTGACAGGCATCCGGATCGCGGTCCTGGACGAGGCCGACCGGATGCTCGACATGGGCTTCGCCCCCGACGTCGAGGCGATCCTGCGCGAGTGCCCGCGGCAGCGCCAGACGCTCCTGTTCAGCGCCACCATGCCGGAGTGGGTGCGCCGGATCGCCGCCCGCCACATGCACGAGCCGGTGACGGTCGAGGTCAGCACCCGGCCCGAGATCCCCGGAGAGGTCCGCCAGCTCTACGTGCGCACCAGTTGGGCCGACAAGGTCGACACCCTCTGCCGCATCCTCGACCAGCCCGACGTCACCATGGCGCTCATCTTCGTGGAGACCAAGCGAACCGCGGACCTGCTCCAGGTGCAGATCGAGCGGCGCGGCTACACGGTCGGCGTCCTGCACGGCGATCTGAGCCAGAAGGAGCGCGACGAGGCGATGCGCCGGTTCGTCGCCACCCACGTGCGCTCGCTGATCGCCACCAACGTGGCCGCGCGCGGCCTCGACATCGACGACATCAGCCACGTCATCAACTACGACATCCCCTCCACTCCGGACGACTACCTCCACCGCGTGGGCCGGACCGGGCGGGCGGGACGCAGCGGGGTCGCCATCACCCTGATCACGCCGGCCGAGATCCTCAAGCTGCGCGACGTCGAGCGGCACGCCCGGACCCACATCGAGCCGGCGACGCTGGACGAGGACTTCCCGCTCCAACCCATCTCCAACAGCGCCTGAATCAATGAGGGAGGGCGGCGGCCGCTCGTCCCCGGGGCCGGCGCCCGACCCGGCCCGTGATCCTCAGACGCCGCCCGCTCCCGCCGTCCACGACACCGGCGCCGGACCCGCGCTCCTCCTCCTCCACGCCTTCCCCCTGGACGCCTCGCAGTGGGATCACCAGGTGGCGGCTCTCTCCGGCGACTTCCGCTGCCTCCGCCCGGACATGTGGGGGTGCGGGGGATCGCCCGAGCTGGCCGAGCCGCTCAGCGCCACCCTCGACGGCTACGCCGGCGCGGTGCTGCGCAGCCTCGACGCTGCCGGGGTGGGCGAGGTGGTGACGGTCGGCCTGTCCATGGGTGGATACGCCGCGCTGGCGCTGCTGCGCCTGGCCCCCGAGCGGGTGCGCGCCCTGGTGCTGGCCTCCACGCGGGCCTCCGCCGACACCCCGGAGCAGGCGGAGAACCGGCACAGGATGGCCCTCCTGGCGCTGCGGGACGGGGTGGAGACCGCCGTCCCGATGGTCAAGCGGCTGCTCGGCCCCCGGGCGCGCGACGACCCCCACATCTCCGATCCGGTGGTGGGACGGATCCGCCGCTGCCGGCCGGCGGGGATCGCCGCCTGCCAGTCCGCGATGGCCGTCCGGCCCGACAGCACGGCACTGCTCGGTTCGGTGGACGTGCCCGCGCTCGTGATCCACGGCGAGCAGGACGCCATCGTGGGCCTCGAGGAGGCCCGCGCGGTGGCCGCCGCCCTGCCCCGGGGTGAGCTGGCCGTCCTCCCCGGCCTGGGCCACCTCACCAACCTCGAGGACCCGCCCGCATTCACCGCGGCGCTGCGCGGGTTCCTGGACAGGATCGGCTGAGCCGGGCGCTGGGCTTGGCCGCACCGCTCGGGTGCAGGCTCAGCTCAGCCGGCGGTCGCGAGCGCCGGGGGAGCCGCCGCGGGACGGGTGAGCGGGACCGCGCAGAAGCCCTCGTAGTCGATCGGCTCGGTGATGGTCGGGTGCTCACCGCAGACCGGGCACTCGGGATCGCGGGGCACGCGGAACTCGCGGAAGCGCATGTCCAGGGCGTCGATGTGGAGCAGGCGTCCGGTGAGCGGCGCGCCGACCCCGAGGATCAGCTTGACCACCTCGGTCGCCTGGAGCACGCCGACGATGCCGGGCAGCACGCCGAGCACCCCCGCCTCGGCGCAGGACGGCGCCTCCTCGGGCGGCGGCGGCGCCGGGTAGCGGCAGCGGTAGCAAGGCGACGTGAAGGGCAGGATGGTGGACACCTGACCCTCGAAGCGGAAGATGCCGCCGTCCACCAGCGGCTTGCGCTCGAAGATGGCGACGTCGTTGGCCAGGTAGCGGGTCGGAAAGTTGTCGCAGCCGTTGACGATGATGTCGTACTGGCGGAAGAGCCGGGGAGCGCTCTCGCTGTTCAGGATCTCGTCGTGCTCGACCACCCGGACGTCGGGGTTGAGCGCGTTGAGGGCGATCCTGGCGGACTGGGTCTTGGGCATGCCGATCCGGTCCTGGGTGTGGAGGATCTGGCGCTGCAGGTTGCTCACCTCGACGGTGTCGAAGTCGACCAGCCCGAGGGTCCCCACCCCGGCGGCGGCCAGGTAGAGGGCGGCCGGCGAGCCCAGCCCGCCGGTGCCGATGAGCAGCACCCTGGCCTCGAGGAGCTTGGCCTGGCCCTCCTCGCCGATCTCGGGCATGAGCAGGTGGCGGCTGTAGCGGAGCTTCTGCTCGACGGTCAGGGCTCGGGGGATCACGAACTCATAACCGGCCTGCTTCCAGGCGTCGAAGCCCCCCGACATGGAGGCGACGTCGTGGTAGCCCATCCCGTCGAGCACCTGGGCGGCGAACAGGGAGCGGACCCCGGCGGCGCAGTAGAGCGTGATCGGGGTGGAGCGGTCGGGCACCGTCTCCTCGATCCGCATCTCGATGTATCCCTTGCTCAGGTGGAGCGCCCCGGGGATGTGGCCCTGGTCCCACTCGTCCTGCTCGCGGACGTCGATCAGAACCCGCTCCCCGGTCTCCCGCACCTGGTGGGGGGTCAGCTCGCGGACGGTCCGGCGCGCGGCGGCGAGCAGATCTCGGGAGGTTTGGGACATGGGCGAAGTCTACCCGGTGAAGGGCGAATCTTGACTTTGGGGGTCGGGATTCGCATCAACTCGACTGGATCGGGGCGGTGTGCTATGACTACTGCGAGTTGACGAGGGGAGCGTCGATGAAGTTTGAGGGGAGCCCGAGCCTCGCCGAGAAGCTCGAACGCCTCTTCCAGACGGTGCACCCTGCCGGGCGGCCACCGCTCAGCAACGCCGAGGTCGCCGCGGCACTCCAGCGGGTGGGCGGCCCGACCGTGTCCGCAACCTACCTCTGGCAGCTCCGCAGGGGCCTCCGGACCAACCCGACCAAAGCGCACCTCGAGGCCCTGGCCCGCTTCTTCGGGGTGAACCCCGGCTACTTCTTCGACGAGGTGTCGGACACCGACAGCCAGGCCCAGCTCGCCCTGCTCGCGGTGATGCGCGATGCGGGGGTCAGGGCGATCGCGCTTGCCTCCTCCGGTCTGTCCGAGGCGAGCCTGCAGGCCATCCGGGGGATGGTGGAGAACGCGCGCCGCTTGGAGAAGCTCACCGAAACGCGACGCCGTTAGGCGCCCGACACCGCCTCCTCGACGGCGACAGCCACCGCCCGATGCAGCTCCGCGTTGCGCCGGCGTTCGGTGCGGATCTCGACCACCTGGACGCCGCCGGCCGCCCGTGCGGCGGTGACGGCGGGCACCAGCTCCGCGGTACGCGTGACGGTGCGATGGCTGGCGCCGGCGGCGGCGCACACGGCACCGATGTCGACGCCGTGAGGAGTGGCGAAGAGCGCTTCGTGCTCGGCGAGCCGGGACTGGTCCAGGAGACCGAAGATCCCCCCGCCCTCATTGTTGATGACAACAATGACCAGATCGTGGCCGCGGCCTGAGCTCCAGAGCAGCGCCCCGGCGTCATGCAGGAAGGCGAGGTCGCCGACCAGGGCGAAGCTGCGCGTGCCGGTCGCGCCGGCCGGTGGATCGGCGCCCGCCGCCAGCCCCAGCGCGGTCGACAACGACCCGTCGATCCCGCTCGCGCCGCGGTTGCCGACCACCCGCAGCCCGCTCCGCGGCAGCATGAAGCCATCCAGGTCGCGCACCGGCATGCTCGACCCGGCGAAGAGGGTGGCGCCGTCCGGGAGGCAGACGGCGAGGTCGCGCGCCACCCGGCCCTCGAAGAGCTCCTCGCCGAGCTCCTCCATCCAGGCGGCGACGGTGGCCGCCGCCAGCCGGTCGGCCTCGAACCAGGTGCGCAGCCAGGCCGTCCCGGCTCGCCGCGCCAGCCGGTCGGTCAGTGCCGCCGCCAGGACGGGCGGATCGCAGCACACCGTCTTCCAGGCGGCCCGCCCGGGGTCGGCCGCGGTTCCCGGCCGGCTCACCACGACCAGGCGCCGGGCGCGGGCGGCCACGGCGAGCGCGGTCCGGCTGGTGGGGGTGGAGCCGAATTGGATCAGCAGGTCGGGGGCGTGGGCTTCGACGAAGCCGGCGGCGCCGAGCAGCAGCACCCCCGCCGCCAGCGCCGGCGGACCGGTGCGCAGGCCCGACCCGGGCTCGGCGATCAGCGGCCAGCCGGCGGCGGCGGCCAGCCCGGCGATGGCGGAAGCGCCGCCGGCATCGCGGGGTGACGGCAGGCCGCCGGCCAGCACCAGTCCGCGCTCGGTCTTGCCGATGAGCGCGGCCAGCTCCTCCACCACGCCCGGGTCGGGTGTGGACGGGAGCGCCGCCCGGGGCGGGCCGCCGCCGCGACCGGGTCGGGGCGTGGCTCCGAGATCGACGGCCGCCCCCAGCGGCACCAGCGGCTCGGCGAAGGGCAGGTTGAGGTGCACCGGCCCCGAGGGCTCGCCCCACGCCCGGGCCACCGCCTCGGCCGCCAGCGAGCGCCAGGAGCGGGCGGCGCCGGGGCCCTCCTCGGGAAGAGGGGCGTCGACCGACCAGCGGACGAAGCTCCCGAAGATGCCCACCTGGTCGATGGTCTGGTTGGCCCCGGTGCCGCGCAGCGCGGGGGGCCGGTCGGCGGAGAGCAGCAGCAGGGGGACGCCCGACATCGAGGCCTCGACCACCGCCGGCAGCCAGTTGGCCACCGCGGTCCCGGAGGTGCAGACGACGGCGACGGGCCGGCCGGTGGCGCGGGCCAGGCCCAGCGCGAAGAAGGCGGAGGAGCGCTCGTCGAGGTGGACATGAGGCCGGAAGCCGCCGTGCCGGGCGAAGGCGAGGGCCACCGGGGTGGAGCGCGACCCCGGCGAGATGCAGACGTCGCGGAGGCCCTGGCGGTGGAGCTCGCCGGCGAATTGAGCCATGCAGGCGAGAGCGACGTCGCCGTCCGCCGGCGGGGTGGGGGCGGTCACCGCCGGCGTACGAGCAGGAGGTCGGGCTCGACCCGGCGGGGGACGAGCCGCCCCCGGACGGGGAGGAGCGGGTTGGCGGTGACGTCCTCGGCGAGCAGCGTGGCGGTGCCGATGCCGTGGGCGTAGGGCGAGGCGGGGAGGGCCGCGGCCACCGCCAGGCAGGCGGACAGGCCGACCGAGGTCTCGAGGGCGCTGGAGACGACCACCGGGACCCCGGCCAGCTCGGCGGCGCGCAGCGCGGCGGCGATCCCCCCGATGCGCTGGGGCTTGACGACCAGCACGTCGGCGGCGTCCAGGCGGCGCATCTCGACCACGTCCTCCAGGCACCGGATCGCCATCTCGGCGCCGACCGGCACCGCGCAGCGGCGGCGGAGCGCGGCCATCTCGCGGAGCCCGTCCACGGGGTCCTCGACCATCTCGATGTCGAGGCCGGCGAGGCGGTCCAGGGCGCGCTCCGCCTCGTCGAGGTCCCAGGCGCCGTTGGCGTCGACCCGGATGCGGACGCCGGGACCGACCGCCTCCCGCACCGCGCGGACCCGGGCCTCCCCGTCGGCATCGCCGACCTTGACCTTGACGGTGGCGCAGCCCGAGATCACCGCCATCCGGGCGGCGACGCCCGGGGGGACCCGGGGGACCATGGTGTTGATCTCGACGGAGCCGCGCACGGGCTCCGGGAAGGGAAGGCCGGCGGCCTCCAGCGCCCCCAAGTAGGCGGCCGCGTTCTCCTCGCGGCTCCAGCTGGGGAGGGGGGACCACTCCGCCCACCCGGCGTCGCCTTGGATCAACCAGCCGGCGCGGGTGGTGACCCCGAGCACCGGCTGGCGCAGCGCCACCGTGAAGGGGAGACGGCGGGCGCCGGCAGGTGGCGCGGTCATGGGCGGCGCTCCTCTGTGCCCGGCGAGCGCATGCGGTGACGAGACCTCAGCATCGTCCCAGGGCCGTCAACGGAGGTCGCCGGTTGGGCCGTCGCCGTGGGCTCGAGCTGGCCACCCTCCCTCTCCCAGAGCGCGCTGAGGGGAAGGCATCGCAGCCTGTCCCCGAACGCGAGCGTATCCGTTCCTGTGTAGAGCACGAGGCCCGCGCGAAGCTGGTCGCCGGCCGCGTCCGCGAGCAGCCGGAGACCGCGAAAGTCCTCGCTCCGCACGGTTGCGCGCGCCTTGACCTCCACCCCGACGATGCGGCCATCCGGCGCCTCGAGCACCGCATCGACCTCGGTGCCGTCCTTGGTGCGGAAGTGAAAGAGGTCGGCGCGGGTCCGCGACCACCCGAGCTGCCGCCAGAGCTCCATGGTGACGAAGGTCTCCATGACGTGGCCGGCCATGGTGGAGGTGGGGAGGGCGAGGAATTCGGCATTCACGCCCAGCACGTGGCACAGGAGCCCGCTGTCGCAGACGAAGACCTTGGGCATGCGCACCACACGCGTGGTCCGGCTCGTCGCCCATCCCGGCACGGTGCGGACGATGTACGCCGCCTCCATCAGGCGGATGAAGCGTCGCGCCGTCGTGGATGGCAGGTCCGCGTCGCGAGCTACCTCCTCGATCTTGAGGAGCTGGCCGCTGCGGGCCGCGAGCAGCCGGAGAAGACGGCTCAGCTCGGCTGGCCGCTCGACGCCGGCGATGTCGCGCGCTTCCCTCTGCACGGTGGCGGCGATGTAGCTCGAGAACCAGGCGGCGCGCCGTCGCTCGGTGGCACGGTGGAGCACGATCTCGGGGAAGCCGCCGCGGACCGCTCGGTCCAGATAGTCGCCCTTGGTCAGCGACGAACCGGTGCGATCGGTCCAGCCATCGAAGGCGCGATCGATGAAGGTGTCGACCTCGCCCTCCACCTCCCCCTGGGAGAAGGGCGAGAGCTCGACCACCTCCATCCGACCTGGCAGGGTGTCCGCGACGCGAGCCATCGAGAGAACGTTGGCGGAGCCGGTGAGGAGGAACCTGGCCGTTGCGGGTGACCGGTCAACGGCCGCCTTGATGGCGAGCAGCAGCTCGGGGGCGCGCTGGACCTCATCGATGAAGATCGTCGCCCTGTCCGTGACGAATCCAGTCGGGTCGACTCGAGCCGCGGCCAGCGTCGCAGGGTCGTCCAGCGTGTACTCCACGGCACCGTTGACCCGAGCCAGAAGCATCCGAGCGAGCGTGCTCTTCCCGGCCTGCCGCGCCCCGGTGATAAGGACCACGCGGGTATCGGCCAGGGCGTCGGTGAGACGTGGGAGGAGATGGCGGCGCCGGATTTCGCGCCGCAGCGTTGTCGACACCCCGCCATTCTAGCTGGCAGGGCTGGGATCCTGGTGATTTGGACGCTGGTCTGTGGTGGTATGGACGCCCGCGAGCGGTGGATCAGCCGCACAAGGATCAGCCGGCGCTCCGAGCGGCGAGGTGCCGCCGTCGCCCTCGACCCCCATGGCCTACCAGAGGTGGGCCATGCCCACCGGGTGGGGCAGGAGCGCGGCGGCGAGGAGAGCCGCGGCAAGCAGGGCACCGAGGGCCAGGTGCAGGCGGGTGGTGAGGGGCAGGAGCGGCACCAGGCCGCGGCCCTGCAACGCGCGGCTGCCGGCCACCCGCAGCGGGCTGACCAGGGCGGGCACAGCGAGGAGCGAGACCAGGGCCAGGAGGGGCAGCTGGCCGAGCAGCACACCCAGCGTCGGCACCAGCACGCCGCCCATGATCAGCGCGCTGTAGAAGAGCCGGGCCGGGCCGTCGCCGAGGCGGACCACCAGGGTGTGACGGCCGGCGTCCCGGTCGGTGGCGAGGTCGCGGAGGTTGTTGGCGACCAGCACGGCGACCGCGAGCAGGCCGATGGCAACCGCCGCCCACCAGACCCGGGCCGCAAGGCCGGAGCCCTGCACGGCGGCGGTCGCCACCGTCGCCATCAGGCCGAAGAAGGCGAACACCGCCAGGTCGGCCACCACCCCGGTCGCCGCGTAGGGGCGGGGCCCGCCGGTGTAGAGGAGGGTGGCGGCGAGGGCGATGGCACCGGCCAGGACCAGCCAGCCGAGGCCGCTCGCCAGCGCCAGCCAGAGTCCGATGGCGGCGGCGACCGCCAGGCACGCCAGGGCGGCGGCCAGGACGGCACCCGGCCGGACCAGGCCGCTGGCGGTGAGCCGCCGGGGCCCGACCCTGGCCGCGGTGTCCACCCCTCGGCGGCCGTCGAAGTAGTCGTTGGCGAGGTTGGCGCCGACCTGGAGCCCGACGGCCACCACCAGCGCGGCCAGCGTGGGCAGCGCCTTGGGGTGGCCGCTCGCCGCCGCACCGAGCAGGACCGGGACGGCGCCGACCCCGAGGGTGCGCGGCCGCGCCCCCATCAGCCAGAGCCGGGCGGCCGCGCCGGGGCCGCGCCGCCCCGCGGCCGCCAGGTCGGTCACGGTCGGCGGGGGAAGCGGGAGAAGTCGGGCGGGCGCTTCTCCAGGAAGGCGTCGCGGCCCTCCCGGGCCTCCTCTCCCATGTAGTAGAGGAGGGTGGCGTCGCCGGCCAGCTGCTGGATCCCGGCCAGGCCGTCGGCGTCGGCGTTGAAGCCGGCCTTGAGGAGCCGGAGGGCAAGCGGGCTCATCTCCAGGATCCGGCGGCAGACCGCGACCGTGCGGGCCTCCAGCTCGTCCACCGGCACCACCCAGTTGACCAGGCCCCACCGCTCGGCGGTGACGGCGTCGTACTGCTCGCAGAGGAACCACACCTGCTTGGCCCGCTTGAGGCCGACGGTCCTGGCCAGCAGCCCGGCGCCATAACCGGCGTCGAAGGAGCCCACCTTCGGCCCGGTCTGGCCGAAGACGGCGTTGTCGGCGGCGACGGTCAGGTCGCAGACCAGGTGAAGGACGTGGCCGCCGCCGATGGCGTAGCCCGCGACCATGGCGATCACCGGCTGGGGCAGGCGGCGGATCTGGACCTGGAGGTCGAGGACGTTGAGGCGGCCGACGCCGTGGGCGTCGCGATAGCCGTCGTCGCCGCGGACCCGCTGGTCGCCACCCGAGCAGAAGGCCTGGCGGCCCTCCCCGGTGAGGATGACCACGCCCACCTCCGGATCGTCGCGGGCCATCTCGAAGGCCCGGGACAGCTCGAAGAGGGTGGTCGGGCGGAAGGCGTTGCGCACCTCCGGCCGGTTGATGGTCAGCTTGGCGATCCCCGCGGCGGTCTCGTAGCGTATGTCGGTGAACTCGCCGTGGGGGCTCCATGTGGGGGACTGGGAGGTGCCGTCATCTGGGCTCATCGCGCTGTCGGTTAGCGTACTCAACGTGAGTGAAGGTGCGGGTGGTGGCCGGCTGCACCGCGGCGACGTGGTCGCGGTCACCCTGCCCCCGGGGGAGGCGTGGCTCGGGATCGCCGCCGAGACGTGGAGCTCCGAGGCTGTCCTCTTCCCGGTGGACCACCGGCTGCCGGCGGCCGCCGCGCGCGCCCTGCTGGCCCGTGGCGAGCCGACGGTGATCGTCTCCCCGGAGGGCCGGCGACGCGCGCCGTCGGGCCGGCCGGCGGATTCCGCGGTGGCGCTGATCGTCGCCACCTCGGGCTCCTCGGGCCGCTCCCGCCTGGTGGAGCTGCCCCGGTCGGGGGTCGAGGCCGCCGTGACGTCCTCCCTGCGCGCCCTGGCGGCGGGCTCCGGCGACGGCTGGGTGAGCTGCCTGCCGCCCGCTCACATCGGCGGCCTCCTGGTGCTGCTGCGCGGGATCCTGGGCGGCGCCCCGCTGCTCTTCCGCCGCCCTGGAAAGCTGGAGCCGGTGAGCGGGTTCCCGTTCATCTCGATCGTCCCCACCCAGCTGGTGCGCGCGCTCGACGCGGGCGTCGACCTCCGCGGCTACCGGGCCATGCTGGTGGGAGGAGGGGGGATGGAGGCGCCGCTCCGGGACCGCGCGACCACCGCCAGGGCTCCCTGCGTGGTCACCTACGGGCTGACCCAGAGCTGCGGGGGCGTCGTCTACGACGGAGCTCCGCTGCCCGGCGTCTCGCTCCGGATCACGGACGCCGGGGAGATCCAGCTGGGGGGGCCGACCCTGCTGCGCGGGTACCGCGACGGCTCCGGCGCCGGTCTGACCGCGGGCGGATGGCTGCCCACCGGCGACGCCGGCTGGCTGGACGGCGCGGGACTGCTCCACGTCCAGGGGCGGCTGGACGACCTCATCGTGACCGGCGGCGAGAACGTCTGGCCGGGAGACGTCGAGGCGGCGCTGCGCAGCCATCCCGCGGTCGCCGACTGCGCCGTGTTTGGCCGTCCCGACCCCACCTGGGGGCGGCGCGTGGTGGCGGCCGTCGTACCTCGCGACCCGGCTGCGCCGCCGACCCTGGAGGCCCTGCGGGAGCATGTGGGGGCCCTGCTCGGCCGCCACCGTGCACCCCGCGAGCTGGTGGTCATGGAGTCCCTGCCCCGGACGCCGCTGGGAAAGCTGCGCCGGGGATGGCTGGCTCAGCGAGCCGGTGAGGTGGAACCATCGGGGTGATGCGGCCTGGCCTCGGGCGTCGCCGTCGCCGGCTCGGCGATGATGGGGGAACCGTGACCCTTCCCACCCCCCTTCCCGACGCGACCGAGAAGGCGCGCGTCGTCGAGGCGATGTTCGACCGGATCGCCCCGCGCTACGGCCTCATCAACCACCTGATGACCGGGGGGCTCGACGTGGTCTGGCGGCGCCGCGCCGTCGGCGAGCTGCGCCTGCCCCAGGGCGCGCTGGTCGCCGACCTCGCCTGCGGCACCGGCCAGTTCTGCCGGGCGCTGGGGCGAGCCGGCTACCGGACCATCGGCGTGGACAGCGCCGCTGGGATGCTGGCCCGCGCCCGCGGCGCAGACCAGTTCGTCCGTGCCGACATCCTCGACCTCCCCTTCGCGCCGGCGAGCGTCGACGGGGTCACCTCGGGCTTCGCGCTGCGCAACGTCGTCGACATCGGCCGCTGCGTCGCCGAGATGGCGCGGGTGGTCCGCCCGGGCGGGCGGGTCGCGGTGCTCGACCTCGCCGAGCCCCGGGCGGCGACCCGCTGGATCCAGTCGACCTGGATCGAGGGGGTCGTGCCCCGCCTCGGCGCCCTCCTCTCGGACGGCGAGGCCTACCGCTACCTTCCGGCCTCGACCGCGTACCTGCCCGACGGGTCCACGCTCACCGCGATATTCCGCAATGCCGGCTTCCCCGACACCCGCCGCCTCCTGCTCGGCTTCGGTACGGTCCAGCTGCTGGTCGGAAGCCGGAGATGAGCGCCGGGATCGACGGCGGCGCCATGGGGCGCGGCCGGGCCGGGGAGCCGTGGAGATGACCGCCGGGTGCCGGGAGGTCACCCTCGAGGGAGCATCCGGCGCGCCGGACGCCCCCGTCGACCTGCTCGCCGCCTGGCGGCCCGGCGGCTTCCTGATGGAACGGCGGGGCGCGGGGATCGTCGCCACCGGCGAGCTGCGCCGGATCGAGGTGCCGGCGGGGCCGGCGCAGGCGACCCGGGCCGCGCTCATGGCCGACGCCGCGCTCAGCGACCTCGGCGTCGGCGGCGCCGTCGTCGCCGCCGCGCTCCCCTACGAAGGCGACATGCCGGCCGGCCTGCTCCTACCGGAGCGGGTGACGGTCACCTCGATCCAGCCCCGCGACCTGGACCTCCGAGCCCGCGGCGCTCGCCGGGCGGCCGGCGCCTCCTGCGGAACACCCCCCCGGCGACAGCGCGCGGTCCCCGAGGAGGCGGCCGTCGCCCGCGGGCCAGCCACCACCCACGCGCCGGCCCCCACCCACCCGGCCGCCGTGCTGCGCTGGCGCGCTGAACCGTCCGCCGCCGCCTATGTGCGAGCGGTCACCGAGGCGATCTCCACGATCAGGGCCGGCGAGCTGGAGAAGGTGGTGCTGACCCGGAGCCTGGTGGCGGCCAACCCCGGCCTCGACCTTCTCCGGCTGCTCGCCGAGCTGCGCCGGCGCGATCCCGACTGCCACCTCTTCGCCGCCCCGGCGGCTGGAGGCGGCGCCTTCGTGGGGGCCACCCCCGAGACCCTGCTCCGCCGTGAGGGGGACCGGGTGGTGTCCCTTCCGCACGCCGGCACCGCGGCGCGCTCGCCCGATCCGGGCCGGGACCGCCAGGCCGCGGAGGCCCTGCTCCATTCGGCGAAGGACCTCCACGAGCACGCCGCGGTGGTGGAGGTGGTCGCCGACACCCTCGCGCCCCACTGCGCGGATCTGCGCGTCGACAGCGAGCCGCACCTCGCCGCGACGGCCGCGGTCTGGCACCTTGCCACCGCAGTGCGGGGGCGCCTGCGCCCCTCGGCGCCGAGCGCCCTGGCCCTGGCGGCGGAGCTCCATCCCACCCCGGCGGTCTGCGGGACGCCGAGGGCGGTGGCGGGTGCCCTGATCGCCCGTCTCGAGCCCGCGTCCCGAGGGCTCTACGCGGGCCTGGTCGGCTGGGTGGACGGCCGCGGCGACGGCGAGTGGGCGGTGAGCCTACGCTGCGCCCTGGTGACCCGCGCGGCGGTCAGGATCCACGCCGGCGCCGGGATCGTGGCCGAGTCGCGGCCGGACCTCGAGGTGGCGGAGACGGAGGTGAAGTTCCGGACCATGGTCGACGCGCTGGAGGCGTGCGCGGGGACGTCCGGCGGGGCGCCGGCCTAGCCGCGGGAACTGGACACTCCCCGATGCGCCTCTCCGAGCTGCTCCACCGATCGGGCCTCGCCCCCGCCGTCGGGACCGACCCCGAGGTCACCGCCGTCGAGTACGACTCCCGAAACTGCCACCCGGGTGCCGTCTTCGTCGCCGTTCCGGGCTTCCATGTCGATGGTCACGGCTTCGCCGCCGCCGCGGTCCGGGCCGGCGCGGTCGCCGTGGTCGCCGAGCAGGCCCCCGTCCCCCCCGTCCCGGCGACCACACCGCTGCTCACGGTCACGAGCAGCCGGCGGGCCCTGAGCGCGCTCTCGGCCAGCCTCGCCGGCCACCCGTCCCGGCGGATGACCGTGGCCGGGATCACCGGCACCGACGGCAAGACCACCACCTCCACCATGCTCTGGGCAGCCTGGCAGGCGGCCGGCGAGAGGGCGGCCAGCATCACCACCGTGGACGTCCGGGTCGGTGACGGCGTCCGTCCGAGCTCGGGCCGCATCACCACCCTCGAGGCCCCCGAGCTGCACCGCTGGCTGGCCGAGGCGGCCGCCGCCGGCTGCACCCGGGTGGCGCTCGAGACGTCCTCGCACGGCCTCCATCTCCACCGGGTCGACGACGTCGACTACGACATCGCGGTCTACACGCGGATCACCTCCGAGCACCTCGACATCCATGGAACGCGGGAGGAGTACCTGCGGACCAAGCGGCGCCTCTTGGAGCTGGTGGGCACCCGCCCCCGGGGGCTGGCCGTGCTCGACCGCGACGACGACTTCGCCTTTGCCCGGCTCGCCGCCACGCCCGTGGCCCGCCGGCTCACCTACAGCGCCGCAGGCTCCCCCGACGCCGACCTCATCGCCGAGGACCTGCGCGTTGATGCCAGAGGTGTCCATTTCGTGGCGGCCACGCCGTGGGGCCGGACCCCGGTCGAGCTCCGCCTGGCGGGCGCCTTCAACGCCGCCAACGCACTGGCGGCGCTCGCCGCCGCGTGCGGGAGCGGCGCCGGCCTCGAGCTGGCGACACGGGGTCTCACCGGCCTGGAGAGGGTGGTCGGGAGGATGGAGCGCGTCGACCTGGGCCAGGACTTCGCGGTGGTGGTCGATTACGCGCACAGCGCCGCGGCGCTGGAGACGGTCCTCGGCGAGCTGCGCCCCGCGACCGGCGGCCGGCTCTGGGTCGTGTTCGGGTCGGCGGGTGAGCGCGACCGCGAGAAGCGCGGGACCATGGGGCGGGTCGCGGCCCGGCTCGCCGACGTCGTCGTGGTCGCCGACGAGGACCCGCGCGGCGAGGACCGCGTGGCCATCGTCGAGGAGATCGCGGCCGCGGCGGAGGCGGCGGGGGCGACCCGGGGGACCCGCCTTCACCTCATCCCCGACCGGACCGCGGCGATCGACTTCGCCATCCGCGGAGCGGCCGCGGGCGACACCATCCTGCTGGCGGGCAAGGGGCACGAGCGGACCATCGAGATGGCCGATGGCCCGGTGCCCTGGGACGAGCGCGCGGTGGCGGAGGCCGCTCTGCGCCAGGCGCCGCGCCCACGCGCCGGCGCCTGACCACGCGGCGAGAGGGTCAGCTCACGTCCCGCTCTCGCCGCTGACGGTCAGGACGACGTTTCCCGTCTTCTGCTTCGTGTCGACGTACCTGGCCGCCTCGACCACCTGCTCCAGCGGGTAGCGCCGATCGATGACCGCCCGGTACCTCCCCGCCTCGATCAGCTCCCTGAGGAGCACGACGTCCCTCTTCGAGAATCGAGGCGGGATCGAGAACCGCACCCTCCTGTCTCCGATCCGCGCGGTCCACACGGCCAGGAACAGGTTGCGCAACCCGTCGGTTGCGAGGTAGACCCCGCCCCGTCTCAGGGAGCCGCGACAGCGGCTGAACGAGAGGTTCCCGACGGCGTCGAGGACGGCGTCGTAGGTCTGGCCGTTCTTGGTGAAGTCCTCCCGCGCGTAGTCGATGACCTCGCCGGCTCCAAGCGATCTCACCAGCTCGACGTTCCCGGTGTTGCAGACTGCAGCGACGTCGGCACCGAGGTGCCTGGCCAGCTGCACCGCCGCGGTGCCGATGGATCCCGATGCGCCGTAGACGAGGATCCTCTGCCCGGTCCGGAGATGCGCCGGCCTCAGGGCGTTCAGTGCCAGGATCGCCCCGTCGCAGATCGCGGCCGCCTCTTCGAAGCTCATCCCGGCCGGCATGCGCGACAGGGCGCCGCCTGCCCGCATGCACACGTATTCGGCATGCGCGCCGAACTTCCACGGATTGATGCCGAAGACGCGATCGCCCGCCTCGAACTCGCTGACGGTGGCGCCGACTCTCTCCACCTCTCCGGCCAGGTCGCTGCCGAGGATCCTGCGCCTCGGCCGGCGAAGACCGGTGGCCACGCGGGAGATGAAGGGCTCGCCCGCGCGAAGTGCGCAGTCCGTCCGGCTCATCGTCGTCGCGCGGATCCTCACGCGAACTTCCTTGTCCCTGGGGACAGGCCGCCTGACGTCCTGGAGTCGCAGGACCTCCGGCGGCCCGTACCTGTCGAAGACGACGGCTCTCATGAGGCTGCCTCCACGGCACCACGCTCTCGGCCAGGTGGCGGAGACCCCCATCCCGAACCGTGGCCACGCGGAGGTGGTCCAGGCCGCCCTCACCATCGAGGTTCGGCTCCACTATAGCCTTGCGGCTCACCAAGGGCAGACACGCTGCCCTCGAGGCCGTTGGGGCGCCAGCTCGGAGCGTCAGGGTCCGCCCAGCGGGCGCCGGGCCGGCAGCCCCGGGCGGCGGGGGAAGCGCTCCGGGGTCGGCCCCACCTTGGTGATCGCCAGGATGCCGGGGGCGACCACCTCCGGCGTCCCACCCCCGCAGGCGGCCGCGGCCGTGGCGGCGGCCCGCGCGTCCCGCGGCGCGTCGGTCACCAGGGCCACCAGCCGGCCGCCGGCGCGCAGCAGCGGCAAGGCCAGCTCGCAGAGCACGGGGGCGGGAGCGGCGGCCCGGGACACGGCGAGGTCGTACCCACCGCGGTGAGCCGGGTCGTGGCCCACCTCCTCGGCGCGGCGTGACACCACGTCGACCTGCGCGCACCCGCAGACGGCGGCGGCGTGAAGCAGGAACCCCGCCTTGCGCCGGTCGGCCTCGACCAGGACCACGCGGAGGTCCGGACGGAGGATCGCCATCACCAGCCCCGGCACGCCGCCGCCCGCGCCGATGTCGACCACGCGCGCCCCGGGGGCGGGCGCGGCGCTGGCGAGCAGGTGCCGGGCCTCCCCCACGTGACGGGTCTCCGCCTCCTCGCGGGGGATGGCGGTCAGGTTGAACCGGAGGTTCCAGCGATACAGCTCGTCCAGGTAGCGCCGGAGACTCACGTCCATCTCCGCACCGGTCACGGCGCAGAGATCATCGGACACGCCTGTCATGGTTGGCCAGGACCTGCATGGATCGAGGGTTGGAGACTGCCCCGCCGGAGCCGGGCGTGCCATCATGACTCCACGCTGACAGGACGACCGCGGAGGAGCCGATGGCCACGACCACCCCGTGCCCCCGATGCAACGCTCCGCGTCTCACCGTCATCTATTACGACGCCGACGGTAACCCGATCGGCGGCCGGCTCGAGTGCACCGACTGCGGTCCGCGTCAGGCGGTCGAATTGGTCCCTGTCAGCAGCGACGTCCGCGCCCAGCTCCTCAAGCGCAAGGCGTCCTGACCTCCACGCCCAGCGGCTCGGGCGCGGGCGGGAGTCGAAGCGTCGTTGTGACCGGACGTCTGCACGATCGCACACGTCCGCGACCGCTCGATGACGGAGCCGTGACACCGTTTCCGACCGGCGCCTGGGCCTTCGCATACTGGCCGGGCGATGGGCCGATACCGATCCGGGCGAGCCGACCGCCCGATCCGGCTCGGAGCCGCCCTGGTGGCCGCGCTGGCCGCCACGATCTGCCTGGCGAGCGCCCCCGTCCTGGCCGACAGCGGCTCCGGTGGCGATGACGGGGGAGACCTGGCCGCGGCTCGGCAGGCTCTCGCCCAGGCCCAGATCCAAGCCCGCCAGGCACAGGACCAGGTCACGGCGGCCAGCATCCAGCTCGCCGACGCGCGGGCGGCGCTGGCCCAGGCCCAGGCGCAGCTGGCGGCGATCGAGAGCAGGATCACGTCCCTCAACGCCGAGGTCGCCTCCAACCAGGCCGAGGTGACCCGGCTCGCGGCTCAGATCCAGCACGACAAGCAAGGGCTGGCCGCCTTCCTGAGGGCGAGCTACGAGAGCGGCGGTTCGGAGACCACCGTCGAGTACCTGGTCGACGCCCGGAACATCAGCGACCTGGTGGCGAGAATCGGTGAGGTCGAACACGTCGCCAGCGCCGGCGACGTCCTGGTCGACCGGATCAATGCGGAGGAGGGGCAGGAGCAGCATCTCCTGGCCGCGACGGTCGCGGCGCGGAGCCAGGCCCAGGCGGCCGAGCAGCAGGAGGCGACCCAGGAGGTCATCATCGCCAACGACGAGGCGAGCGACGCCCAGGTCCTGGCGGCCGACCAGGCCCTGGCTGCTCAGGCGGACAGCGCGGACAGCACGGCACAGAATCAGTACGAGCTGATCTCCGAGTACGAGAACGAGTACTCGGACGCCGCCGCGGCGCTGGCCGAGGCCCAGGCCGACGGTACCGTCTTCGCGCCCATCGCCGGCCCGCTGTTCACCGAGGACACCGATCTCACCATCGCGTCCGGAGAGAACGCCCAGACCATCAACGGCTTCCTGGCGGGGACCGCGCTGGCCGGGCTCGGCGACGCCTACATGCAGGCGGAGAAGACCTACGGCGTGAGCGCCCGCTACCTCGTGGCCCATTCCATCGAGGAGTCGGCCTGGGGGACCAGCGCGATCGCCCAGCAGAAGAACAACCTCTTCGGCTACGGCGCGGACGACAGCAACCCCGACGCCGACGCCATGAGCTTCGCGAGCTTCAGCGCCTGCATCCTCTACGTGGCCCAGCAGGTGCGGGCCGACTACCTGACCCCCGGTGGCCAGTACTACCACGGCCCCACGCTGCGGGGGATGAACGTCGACTACGCGTCGGATCCCTACTGGGCGTCGAAGATCGCCTCCATCGCCCGGACCGTCCCGCTGCCCAGCTCCTAGCCCCCCGCAGGAGCCGCGGGGCGGGGGACGGGCGGGTGCGGGGGGGGTCCACGGTTCGGCCCGGCCACTTGTCATCGACCTGACAGGAAGCGGCTGGTAACTCTTGTCCTGGGCGATCACCCACCGCCCTCCAGCGCAACCGAACCCGGTCCACCGACGTATACACAGATATGATCTCCCTCCTCCAGATCACCAACGACGAGATCACCGAGCAGCTCCGCCACCGGATCCGCCGCGAGTCCGAGCGGCGCCGGCTGGAGCGCCCGATCGAAGAGGTCGACCAGATCATCGCCGAGTGCGAGGAGCTGCTCCTGATCGGCCGCAAGCGCGTCCCCCTCTGCATGGAGGACCGGTTGCAGCGGCTGGCCGCCGAGCTGCCCTGCTGCGCCCCCGAGCTGCACGCGGGGGTGACCATCGTCCACCTGATGGATCAGCTCTTCGACCTCCAGGCGGCGCTGCTGGGCCGTCGCATCGACCGCGCCGCCTACCCGGATCCCGACGACCTCGAGTAGCGGTCCGGGTCGGTCCATCCCCGCTCCGCCGGCGCCGCCGGGCGATGCTCAGCCGGCCGGGGCCCCGGCCGCCACGGGGTGCGGAATTGTTCGGCGGCGAGTGAGCACGAGTGAGCGTGAGGCCGCAGGAGCGACTCATGACGCAGGAACCGGGGTCGCCCCGGAGCCCGCCGGCTTCACCGGCGGTCGCGTTCACCGAGCAGGACTCACTCCTGCGTCATGAATGCGAACGGTCACCGGATCCGGAGGAAGAGGAAGAAGCAGGCTCCCGCGACCACGGCGAAGACCAGCGTGCCCGCCAGGGCCCACTCCGGCAGCGTGGAACCGCCCTGGGAGGGCCCAGGGGCGATACCCCCGTTGGTGATGGTCGCCGGGATGCTCGCCTGCACCTGCTGGGGGTCGATCGACTCCGCGTAGGGGGTTGGCACCTGGGTCGGGGCGGCGGTCGGGGTGGGGGACGGGATGGCCGTCGGCGTGGGAGTGGGGGTCGGGACCGGGGTCGGCAGCGGGGTCCCGAAGGTCGGGGTGGACGTCGGGCAACCGAAGAACCCGCAGCGGGGCGTCGGGGTGGGGGTTTCGGTGGGAGGCTGGGTCTGAGTGGGAGTCTCGGTCGGGGTCGCAGTCGGGGTCGGGGTCGGCGCGGGGGTCGAGGCGTCCGCCGGGATCGCGGAGGTCGCCTTCGCCGTCAGCGCGGTGCTCATCAGGCCGCCCGCGAACAGCCAGGCGGCCACCACCGCGAGGGCCAGCCCGAGGGCCCGGCGCAGGGTGACCCTGCCGGCTCGCGCGAGACCGTCCCCCTCCGATCTCTGAGCGTTGCGTCGCACCGCCCTGCGCTCCTGGTGGGGGCAGCGGTCGGCTCTCCCTCCCCTCAGCGGGGGCCCGCTGAACGGGAAGGGATCCGGGTGGCCCCGATTCGGGAGGATAGCGCGCTGCGCGCCCCCCGCGGACATCCGATCCGCTGGAGCCACCCCGGTCGAAGTTGGCGCGCAGAGCGCGTACCATCGCTCGCGACGATGGCCGCGAGGACCCCGCTCCACGCCCGCCACCTGGCCGCCCCCGCGGTCATGGTCGAGTTCGCCGGCTACGAGATGCCGCTCTGCTACACCTCGATCCGCGACGAGCACGTCGCGGTCAGGACCCGGGCCGGGCTCTTCGACCTCTCCCACATGGGGGAGGTGCACGTCGCCGGCGCGAGCGCCGAGGCCACCGTGCAGCGGCTGGTCGCCAACGACGTCTCCGCCCTCGCCCCCGGCCACGCCCTCTACGCGGTGATGTGCAACGACGACGCCGGCATCATCGACGACCTGCTCGTCTACCGCGTCGAGGACGGCTTCCTGGTCGTGGTCAACGCCTCCCGCCGCCAGGTCGACGTGGGATGGATGCGCGCGCACCTGCTCCCCGGTACCGAGCTCCACGACGAGAGCGACGAGACCGCCCTGCTCGCCGTCCAGGGCCCGGAGGCGGTGGCGATCGTGCAGACGCTCACCGGCGCCGACCTCTCGGCTCTGGGCTCCTTCAGCTCCGTGGTCGGGGCGGTGGCGGAGGTGCCTTGCCGGATCTCGCGGACCGGCTACACGGGGGAGGACGGGCTCGAGCTCTATTGCGCTCCCGGGCCGGCTCCGCGGCTGTGGGACGCCCTCCTCGAGGCGGGTTCGGCGCGCGGTCTGCTCCCCGTGGGGCTCGGAGCCCGCGACACCCTGCGCCTGGAGGCGGGGCTCCGTCTCTACGGCCAGGACATGGACGAGACCGTGGACCCCTTCAGCTGCGGCCTCGCGTGGACCGTCAAGCTCGGCAAGGGCGAGTTCATCGGCGCGGCGCGGCTGCGCCAGCTCGACCCCCACGAGCCGCCGCGGCGGTTCGTCGGCCTCGCCGTCGGGCCTCGCCACATCCCCCGGCACGGGATGACGATCGGGGCGGGTGGCGCGCCGGTGGGTGAGGTGACCAGCGGAGGCTTCAGCTTCACCCTCGGCCACGGGATCGCGACCGCCTACGTTCCCCCCCACCTCCGCGAGGAGCCGCTCAGCATCGACATCCGCGGCGAGGCGGTGCCGGCGAACCGCGTTCGCCTCCCCTTCGTCGGTGCCCCCCATCACCGCCAGCGCCACGATTGACGTCGATTGAAGGAGCCGACCATGCCCGACCTCTCCGGCTACCGCTTCACCCCCACCCACGAATGGGTGCGCCGTGACGGCGACACGGCGACCGTCGGAATCACCGACCATGCCCAGTCCCTACTCGGCGACGTGATCTTCCTGGACCTGCCCGCGGTCGGGGCGCGGCTGACCGCCGGTGACCGGTTCGGGGCCATCGAGTCGGTCAAGGCTGCGAGCGACCTCTACGCCCCGGTGGCGGGCACGGTCAGCGAGGTCAACCAGAGCCTCGCGGACGCCCCCGAGCAGGTCAACGCGTCCCCCTACGAGGACGGATGGCTGGTCCGCCTCCGCGATGTCTCCGAGGGTGGCGTAGAGCTGCTGGACGAGGCCGCGTACGTCGCCCGGGCGGAGGAGTAGGGAGGAGTAGATAGACTTCGGAGTTCTCCGGTCAGCTAGCTCAGTTGGTTAGAGCGCGCGGTTCACATCCGCGAGGTCGAGGGTTCAAGTCCCCCGCTGACCACCACCGTCCGCCCCGCTCACCGTGAGCATGGGGCCCGCCGGGCAGGTGCTCCGCTCCTGACCGTGAGCCGGGAGGCGCGAGAGGGGTGCCGGGGAGCGGGATCGGCTCGCCTCGCGGGCGAGTCGGGAGATCTCGGCACGGCGGATGAGGTCCAGATGACGTTCGTGGGCGAGCAGCAGGTCGAGGTGTGGGTTCATCATGCCGACGAGCCTACAACCCAATCAGGACATGATCAGTCCTATATACTGCCCAGGTCATGGATCTCTCGAAGGAGCGTCTCCTGACCCTCCTGGAGCTGCTCCAGGTGCGCCGCCGCCTGAGCGGCGAGGAGATCGCCCAGCGCCTGGAGGTGACGCCGCGCACGGTCCGCCGCTACATCCTCGGCCTCCAGGAGATGGGCATCCCGGTCGAGGCGGAGCGCGGTCGGGCAGGCGGCTACCGGATGCGGCCCGGCTTCAAGCTGCCGCCCCTGATGTTCACCAACGAGGAGGCCCTGGTCCTGGTGCTGGGCCTGCTCGCGGTGGAGCGCCTGGGGCTGGTGACCTCAGATCTGGCGGCCGAGGGCGCCCTGGCCAAGCTCGACCGCGTCCTCCCCGACACCCTCCGCGATCGCCTGGGAGCCGCCCAGGAGACCCTCCAGCTCGGTCTGGCGCACCCCGAGCACGACCATGGGCACGCCGACGGCGAGACGGTGCTCGCCCTCAGCACCGCCGCCCGCGACGGCGTCCGGCTCCTGATCCGCTACCGCTCGGCGCAGGGGGAGGAGACCGAGCGACGGGTCGACCCGTACGGGATCGCGTTCCTCAGCGGGCACTGGTACGTCGCCGCCTGGGACCACCTGCGGAACGATCTGCGCACCTTCCGGCTGGATCGGGTCCTCGGCATCCAGCCGACCCGGGAGGGCTTCGACCGGCCGGAGGGATTCGACCTCTGGGAGCAGATCCACCGCAGCATGGCCAGCGTGCCGTACCGGTGGAGGGCCGAGGTCCGGCTGGAGCTCCCCCTGGACGAGGCCCGGCGGCTGGTCAGCCCCAGCGTCGGAACCCTCGAACCTCGCGACGGCGCGGTCCTGCTGCGCATCGGCGCCGACGACCTGGAGTGGATCGTCCGCCGTCTCGCCGGCCTGGGCGTCGCCTTCACCGTGCTCGCCCCGGCGGAGCTTCGCGACGCCGTCCTCCGCGAGGCGGCGCGCCTCGCCGGCTGCGCCCGAGCCTGAGCCAGGCCGCTCAGCCCGGCTGCCACCAGGGCCGGCGGCCGGCCGCAGAGGGCGACCGGCGGCCGGCCTCGCCGGCGAGGAGGCGGAGGCTGACCGCGCAGCCGAGGGCCGCGAGGGTGAGGCCGCCGGCGACGTCGGCCAGGTAGTGCTGGTGGATCAGCACCGTCGAGGCCACGATGAGCACCGTCCACACTCCCGCCGCCACGCCGGCGCGCCGATCGACCCGCCACCAGTGCACCGCGACGATGGTGGAGAGCGAGGTGTGCAGGCTCGGGAAGTCGTTGTAGGGCCGGTCGCTCGCGTAGACGGTGCGGATCAGCGCCGTCAGCGGATCCGATCCGGTGAGGTGGGGGCGGGCGACGTACGACTGGAGGAAGAAGTAGAAGGCGTAGCTGACCAGCCAGGCGATGATCATCGCGACGGCGGCGGAGCGGAGGATCCTGACCCGCGCGAGCAGCAGCAGCAGCATGGTGACGGCGATGTACGGGGTCAGCGAGACGTAGGGGATCACGAAGACCGGCACCACCGGTATCCCCTGGTCCAGGGGCGTGCGCAGGAAGATCCGGCTGGGCCCATGGTTGAGCGGGGCGTAGAGCAGGCTCACCCCGTACGCGGCCGCGAGCAGGAGGAGGGTGGCGACGGCCGCCGTCCGCCGCTCTCCGAGGATGCCCTGCCGCAGCTGCCCGCGCACCCAGTGAGTCACCGCGCCGGCAATGATGCGACGGTCCCTGGGGGAGCGGCGACATCGGCCGCCGCGGGTCCGGACCGCTGGATCAACGGCGCGGAGGTGAGCCGGGATCGCTCTGGGAGGCCCGAGCGCGCTGCTGGACCCGGTTGAGCCACCAGACCTGGAGGCCGATGTAGGCCACCGCGAGCAGCAGCAGGACGATCCCGAAGACGGTCAGAACCACCCGGCCGGTCCCGCCCACGATGCCCCCCAGCAGGATCATCGCCATCGCGGCCACCCAGACGAGGGTGGCGAAGGCGATCCGCAGCCGCGAGGGGCTCGGAGAACCGTTCATCGCCGCCGAAGCATACCGCGACCGCCGGAGGGGAGCCCGGCCGGCGCCCCGGCCCGCGGTCAGGCGGTGTGGGACGCCGACTGGGCGCGGCCGAGTGGGAAGACGGGGACCGCCGGGGCCGCGGGGGTGCGGAGCAGCCTGACCAGCACGATCGAGTTGAGGACGAGCGTCACCGGGGTGACCACGACCGAGGCGAGCCCCCACCAGCCGAGCAGCGCGGTGTCGAGGGTCATCCGCCGCCATGCGATCAGACCGCACTCCCGGCAGAGGGGTCCGCGGAGGACCATGTGGCGCAGGGTGAGCCCGCGTCCGCGGTGCTGATGGAGGGTGGCGTCCGCCGCCGGTCCACGGTGGCAGAGCCGGCAGCTGGCGCTCTCGTGTGGGCTCATAAGCGGGGTGAAGTGTGGCGCAGACCGGCGTGATGCGATAGACACATCAGCCGCTTGTGGCCCAAATGCACTGCTTCCGTTACCGCCCGGGCGCCCCCGTCCGCGGCGCCCCGCGCCGCTGCGGCGTACGCTGCGGGCATGGAGAACCAGCACCCAGGGCCCGCGGGTCCCGCCGCGCAGGAGGGACTGGGAGCGGAGGAGGGACCGGGAGCGGCGGCGGGCGCAGCGGCTCCCACTCCCGCCGGCGAGGGCATGCGCAGTCACGATCCCCGGACGCCGCCCGCCCTGGTCGAGCTGATGTCCCGGGACTGGGACCGGACCAGCACCTTCCCGGAGCGCCCCCATCCGGCGGCCACCCGCTACCGGGAGCGGCGCCGGGCCCTCGCCGCCCTCTTCCCGGGCATCCACCTGCTGATCCCGACCGGCGTCCCCAAGGTCAGGTCCAACGACGACGACTACCGCTTTCGGCCCGGCAGCGACCACTACTGGCTGACCGGTCACACCGAGCCCGGTGGCGTCCTCCTGCTCCGCGCCCACGGCGAGGGACACGACCCGACCCTCTACCTCGAGCCGCGCTCCGACCGCTCCACCCCCGCCTTCTTCACCAACGCGAGCACCGGGGAGCTGTGGGTCGGCCCTCGGCGCGGGCTGGAGGAGACGGCCTACCTGCTCGGTGTCCACTGCGCCCCGCTCGACGGTTTGGGCGACGCGGTGCGCGGGCTCGACGGCCTGGTGCTGCTGCTGCGCGGGCTCGACCCGGCGGTCGACCCGCTGGTCGCCGTGCCCGCCGACCCATCGGAGGAGCGGCGGCTGGCACGGGAGCTGAGCGAGCTTCGCCTGGTCAAGGACGACCACGAGATCCGGATGCTGGAGCGGGCGGTGGCGGCGACGGTCCGCGGTTTCGAGGACGTGGTCCGGGCTCTCCCCGAGGCGATGGAGCAGGGGGAGCGCGTGGTGGAGGGGGTATTCAACCTGCGGGCCCGGGTGGAGGGCAACGATGTCGGCTACGAGACCATCGCCGCCAGCGGCTCCCACGCGACCATCCTGCACTGGAGCAGGAATGACGGGGAGGTGCGCAGCGGCGACCTGCTCCTGCTCGACGCCGGGGTCGAGGGCGAGGAGCTGTACACGGCCGACATCACCCGGACCCTCCCGGTGTCGGGCCGCTTCACCCCCGACCAGCGCCGCCTCTACGAGCTGGTCCACCGCGCCCAGCGGGCGGCGATCGCCGAGGTCAGACCGGGGGCGGCCTTCCTCGACCCCCACCGGGCCGCGATGCGGGTCCTGGCCGAGGGCCTCGAGGAACTGGGGATCCTGACGGTAACCGCCGCCGAGGCGCTGGCCGAGGACCGTCAGCTGCACCGCCGCTACACCCTCCACGGCACCTCCCACATGCTCGGCCTCGACGTCCACGACTGCGCCCACGCCCGCGAGGAGGAGTACCGCGGCGGCACCCTGCGCGCCGGGCAGGTGCTGACCGTCGAGCCGGGCCTCTACTTCCAACCCGACGACCTCACCGTGCCCGAGCGGCTGCGGGGGATCGGCATCCGGATCGAGGACGACGTCCTGGTCACCGAGGACGGCTGCCGGGTGCTGAGCCGGGCGCTTCCCAGCGATCCCGACGAGCTGGAGGACTGGATGGAGGAGCTGCGCGGTCAGGACACCCAGCTGCGACGACCGCTGGGCTGATCCGCGGGGCGCCCGGGCAGAGCGAGGTCGTGGGGTCGACCCGGCGCGAACGTCCGCGATCTGTTTGACTGCGATTGTAGGAAATCCTAGGATGACGATATGAATGCACGGGTGTCGGAGAAGGGCCAGGTGACGATCCCCAAGCGCCTGCGCGAACGGCTGGGCATCCGGCCCGGGCAGACGCTCGACTTCGCCGAGGAGGGCGGCCGGCTGGTGGCGACCAAGCTGACCGCCAGGGACGCCGTGGATGAGGTCTACGGGATCCTGGGAACCGGCCGCAATACCGACCCGCAGCTGGAGGCACTGCGCGGCGAGCCGGACGCGCTGTGATCACCGCGGTCGACACCAACGTCCTGCTGGACGTCTTCGGTGCCGATCCATCCTTCGGGGAAAGGTCGCGCGAGGCACTGCGGGCCTGCCTGAGTGAGGGGGCGCTGATCGCCTGCGAGATCGTCTGGGCGGAGGTCGGCGCCGGCTTCCCCTCGCCCTCCGCGGCAGAGGACGCGCTGAACCGGCTCCACGTCGATTTCAGTCCGCTCGACGCCAGCTCGGCTCTGGCCGCCGGCGCCGCCTTCGGAGACTACCGCCGCACCGGAGGCGCGCGCACGAGGGTGGTCGCGGACTTCCTGATCGGGGCTCACGCCCGGGCTCGCGCCGACCGCCTCCTCACCCGTGATCGGGGCTACTACCGTCGCTTCTTCCGCGGGCTGACCATCGTCGATCCCTCGGGCGCGGCCTGACCGTCCCCGTCGGGGCGGGCCTGGTACACTCACGCTTCCGCAGCTTTCCTGCGTCCGGCGTCACCGCCTTGGCCACCTCGGCGGCGAACCGCAACACCGCCGGGCGCCGTTCAGCCCAGAGGAAAGGAGGTGCGCGCGTCGTGCGCGACTACGAGCTCATGTACATCGTCCGGCCCGATCTCGACGACGAGGCGCTCCGGACCACCACCGAGTCGGTGGAGACCCTGATACGCGGCCTGGGAGGCACGGTCGGCAAGACGACGATGTGGGGCAAGCGCCGGCTTGCCTATGAGGTGGACCGCCTGCGCGACGGGCACTATGTCATCACCCTGCTCCAGCTCGACGGCGCCCGGGTCACCGACCTCGAACGCGCACTCCAGATCCACGACACCGTCTTCCGCCACCTGCTCGTCCGCCGGGACGAGACGGTGCCGGGCCTCGAGCTCGGCGTGGGCGAGGAGCTGCCGGCCGAGGATGGCGCGGTGAGTGCCGGCGCCGCCGAGGGGCTGGCTGACCGGGAGGAGGCCGCCGACGAGGACGAGGACATCCCCGAGGCGGAGACCGACGAGGAGGTGGAGGTTTAGCCATGGCCGGCTCGCTCAACAGGGTCATGCTGATCGGAAGGCTCACCCGGGACCCGGAGCTGCGCTACACGCCGAGCGGCACCGCGGTCTGCAACCTCGCCCTGGCCACCAACCGCTACGGGACCGACCCGAGCGGCGAGCGCCGCGAGTTCACCGACTACCACGACATCGTGGTCTGGAACCAGGGCAACCGCAAGCTCGCCGAGCTGTGCAGCCAGTACCTCCAGAAGGGCCGCCTGGTCTACGTGGAGGGACGGCTGCAGACCCGCTCCTGGGACGATGCCCAGTCCGGCCAGAAGCGCTACAAGACCGAGGTCAACGCCAACGACGTCCAGTTCCTCGATAGCCGCCAGGATGGGGCCACGGCGACGGAGAGTGCGGCGAGCCCGGCCCCGGCCAGCGCCAGCCCCGAGGTGGCCGGGGACATCGACCCCGACGACATCCCCTTCTGAGGTCCGACTGATCCATGCCCGATTTCGACCGCCGCCGCCGCAAGGTGTGCAGCTTCTGCCTTGAGCACCAGGACGTCATCGACTACAAGGAGGTGGCCCGGCTGCGGCGCTACCTCTCCGACCGGGGCAAGATCCTCCCGCGCCGCATGACGGGGGTCTGCTCCCGCCACCAGCGCCGGCTGACCGTCGCCCTGAAGCGGGCCCGCCACATCGCGCTCCTCCCCTTCACCGCCGACCTCCGCTGACCCGGCGCCGGGCCGCCGGGGTCGCGCCGCCTGACGGGCGGCTGGACGGCGGCCGCTTGAGCTCAGCTGGTGGCGGGTGGCAGGCCGAGGTCCGAGCGGATCAGGCCCGAATCGGTGACGTCCACGGCGGTGTCCGCCGTGATCTTCACGTCCCAGGCGGCGATCCTCGCCAGGGTGATGGTCTCCAGCTCGTCCAGGTCGGCGACTATCGCCCTGTTCTCGGTGATGAGCGTCTGGATGTCGGCGGTCGTGTTGGACGGCCAGGGCGTCGACGACAGCTCGGAGTAGGAGGTGGTCTCGGCGTTGATCAGCGGCTGGGCGTCGGCGAACGCCTCGGCATCGGTGGTGCTCAGGTTCCAGAGCGTTGCCGCGGTCAGGAAGGCCGCGCTCGCGGAGTGGCCCGGGGCGATGTCGTTGAGGTACGTCTGACACGTTCACCACGGCCGCGGGGAACGATGGAGCGTTCTCCGTCGGTGTCCCGGCGGGCTCCTACACGGTGACGGGCACGAGTGCCGTGAGCGGTCCTGCCACGTGCGAGGCGGATGGATCCGTGACCGTCGTCGCCGGCCACACCGCCACGGTGCAGGTGATCTGCCCGGTGCCGTAGCCGGCCGCCCCTGCGGCCAGGCCCGCCACGCTGCATCTCCCGAGGGTCTGATGCCTCGCACCGATTGCAGAGACCGCGGCCATGGGGCGCGCTACGGGGCTGTGATGAAGTCGCGGACCACGGCCCAGCCCGGCCAGTACCCGCTCACCGAGAGGAATGGGGCCCCGCCCGCGGGGTGGACGCCTCCGAAGCCGTCGATGGTGTAGACGCCACCGCCGGCCCAGGCCACGTCGATGCCGCGCGCGATGTCCCAGCCCGGCCAGTACCCGGTGGGGGCGATCGCCGGGGCGCTGCCGAAGGGGTGGATGCCCCCGAAGCCGTCCAAGGTGTAGCCGCCGTCGGCGGTGGCCACCAGGTCGGTGGCGATCTCCCAGCCCGGCCAGTAGCCCGACGGGTTCTCGACCGGGGCCCCGTTGAAGGGGTGCAGCCCCCCGAAGCCGTCCATCACGTAGCCCTGGTCGGTGCCCGGGATCACCGCGATCTT